>Ga0213839_1002534_pt1 | contig 10106 bp, 9 predicted proteins | sample SWPATP21_FD_160075 | JGI IMG/M metagenome (GOLD analysis project Ga0213839, IMG submission 160075) | Coastal seawater microbial communities from Marineland, Florida, United States - SWPA TP2 #1 | ecosystem: Environmental > Aquatic > Marine > Coastal | place: USA: Florida | collected 2016-08-14 | reverse complement strand
TTTCCTTGCTTGCTGTGGTACGCAGTGAGTGACGGTGACAGTGACAGTGACAGTGAGTGAATGGATGGATGGATGACCGACCGACCGCCTGCATGCATGCCTTCGACTGTGACTGTGACTGTGACTGAGACCGTGACTGTGACTGCGTGTGTGTGTGTTGTCGTTCTTCTTTCTGTCGTTCTGTCGTTTGGTCGTTGTGGCCAACGGACGGACGGACGGACGGACGGACAGACGGACGGACGGACGGACGGACCAACAACCACCCAACCACCCACCCAACCAACCAACCAACCGACTTTGGTTTGAGTCGCCATCAACCGACGACTTCTTCCATCGCCAGCCACAGCCTTCGTCAACCATCTTGTCCACCATCAAGAGCCGAAGCAAGTTATCACTTGGCGGAACACAAAAAGACAGACAGACTTACAAGCGCCAGCGAGACAGAGCAAGGACGGGAGCAACGGGAGCATGCAACGGATGAACTCCTTGCAGCGTAGCAAGACAACGCTCCACCTGTATGTATGGTGTGCGAATGAAGAAAGAGATACTGCGGAAGGAAACATTACAAACAAAGTAAGCAGCGGGAAGCAGACCAAAGCGTAGATCTCAGACTCCGCCACGGTCTGCTCCCGGACAATTTCAAGCACCTCGCGGGGAATGAACACAGCTTTTTTGCATGTTCCTTTTATTGTGGAAACGAGGAGAGATGAGCATGCGTCCGTTTTAACAACGGTGCTGCACCGGAGCGCGTTGCTGTTTGAAACGCGGCCACCATGCTGAGGGCCGCAGCGCGAAGGATAGGAGCAGTGGGCGGCGGGCTTCGATCGCGAAACAACGTAGTCAGGCGAAGTAGAGCTCGCTCCGAACGCCTCACTTCAACGTTGCCAGGGGCTGTCGTGCGATGCTTGTCGCACGCGAGCAACCAAGCATTCCTGCGTGACATTTCAGAGGTCTCGGAGGAGGACATCCAAGAACGGTGGGTCCTTGACGAAGCCAAAGCCCTCTCGTCGCAATACTACGACAGTATCAGCGGCATTGATGGGTCATTGGGTCTTGATTCCATCAAGAGCAAAGAGCAGCTGCACAAGAAGCTGAAGCAGCAGCTACACCAGGAACTGTTCACGTTCGATGCCACTGTCAAAATATACCGCGAAATGGTGTGCAGTTTGACGGACCTCGGACTCGCAGCCAGTTTGAAGCCCGAGCAGCGCATGCTGGTCCATTGGTTAGTGGCATCGGCGCACAGTTTTTCACATGTCACTCCGCAACGGCTCACCGTGTTTGTTGTGTTTCCTCCGCCGCAAGGTACATCCCGTTTTCGAAGGCAATTGAGCGCGAGCACGCGGGCATCCGCAAAAACGAGTCGAAGAAGGACAGGAAGGCGTACGGCAAGTACCTGATATTGATGGAGCCCAGCAAGCTGGCCGTCATCACGATGTACCACTGCTTGAACTCTCTTCTTGCCGAAAATCGCACGGGCTTCACCAACTTGGCACTCGCCATCGGGAGGTCGGTCAACACGGAGTACAACCTCATGAAGTTGCAGCGGGCGTTTTCGACGAAAACGCTGCGGAACGAAATCGGCGTGCGGGCGGATCCGCACATGGTGAACCGCTTGGCATCGCGCATGGTTGGATCTAACATGCCACAGCCTGCCTTGGATGCTTCACGGCATGTCGCCGTCAACGGGGAGCACTCTGTGCACGCCGGCGGCGCTCACGGCGCCATTTGGGACTCGCGCGTGCATGCAAAGGTGTGTCTTGCAGTGAATCGCCTGCGTGAGATCAACTCCGTAGTGTCTGAACTAATGATGCTCTATGCCAACGCTTGTGCCATGCATCCAAGATTGGTTCCGTTCTGCTGGACATGCTCATGGCAACAGCGCTGGTCCGCACGGAGGAAGGGGAGACGTTCCCGGCCTTCGAGCACACATACGCCGACGTGTTCAAGCACGGGGCCAAGAGTAAAAACAAAAAGCAGGGAGTGATGCAGCTGCATCCACTCGTTGTTGACATGTTAGAAGACAGCCATGCCTTGCGCGAGATGATGAAGCCGCGGTATTTGCCCATGGTCGTGCCGCCTCTTCCCTGGTGCAAAGACAGAGACCGGCTGTTCGACCCCGGAAACGCCCAAGGCGGCTACCTGAAGTTACAGTCGCAATTCATGTAAGGCACAGAGCACATCGATACTCCACTGTCCCTGTCATCCCGACCTTTGACGTGTGTATGTCGTGTTCACACGCTTGTCCTGCAGGCGCACGCGCGGATCTTTCATGCAGCCTGACGTTCTGCGCCGTGCAGACCTGACACAAGTGTTTGACTCTTTGAACTTCTTGGGGAGCGTGCCGTGGCAGATCAACGACCCCGTGTTGAAAGTGGTGGAGCAAGTGTGGGCGGCTGGCGGAGGTGTTGCAGAGATCCCTCGCCGCTCGAAGTACATCCTGCCTGGGGAACCAGACAGAACACCAGACATGGATGAAGAGGCATACGAGAAGGAATTGAAGAAGCACCGCAACATTACGCGAAAGCTTTCAGCGAAAAACAACGACTTGAAGTCTCTTCAAGCTGACATGAGCATCAAGCTGCGGATTGCACAAGACTTTCGCAGCGAGGAGGATATCTACTTTCCCTTGAATCTCGGTGGGTGGCTTGTCGACACCAAAACATGTCGGTTGTGCTTGCAGGTAACCCGCTCACTTCATTCGTTGTTGTCGCTGCCATCGCATGCTTTTACAGACTTTCGGGGACGCGTGTATCCCATACCACCCAACCTAAATCACCTGGGCAACGACATGTGCCGAGGATTGCTGACGTTTTCCAAGCCGGAAGTTCTGGGAGCACGAGGATTGCGCTGGTTGAAGATTCACCTTGCCAATGTGTTCGGCAAGGACAAGCTGTCCATGGACGGCCGCGCAGCATTCACGGAGTCGATGATGGCGGAGATTCGTGCGTCGGCCGAGCGGCCACTGGAGGGTGCTCGGTGGTGGCAGGAGGCCGACAAACCTTGGGAAACCCTTGCTGCATGTATCGAGCTGAACAATGCGCTCAACCATCCAGACGGGCCCGAGAACTTCCGATCTTCCTTGCCAGTGCACCAAGATGGTAGTTGCAACGGACTCCAGCACTATGCCGCTCTCGGCCGCGACGTCGAAGGCGCGAAGCTCGTGAACCTGGTGGAGGTACGTGCAGTGCGCTCTTTGACCTCAATAATGCACGCCCCAACATTGTTCATGCGCTCAACTGTGGCTACGATGCGATGCGCTGTCGTTGCAGGTGTCGAGCGAACCCGCTGACGTCTACCAAGGCGTTTGTGATTTAGTTCGCGAAGTCGTCGAAAACGACGCGCAGGGGATTTTTGAGGACCCCACCGTGCACCAACTCGGGGACAAGGAGCGGCAGGCTCGAACCAAGATGGCGCTCATGGTGGAACCTTTCGTCGTACGCAAGACCATCAAGCAAACAGTCATGACTACTGTGTACGGCGTGACTTTCATTGGTGCCAAGAAGCAAATTTACGAGCGATTGATGGACCATGCGTACCCAGGCGGGCCACTGGAGGTGCGCACGATACGATTGTGCCTTCGCGTTTTGAACTTTTACGAAAGGTTGATCCGAGATTTACCTGAATTTGGGTTGGTGCATAGGCGGAGTCTGAAGATGACTTGTACGACGCCGCAGGGTACCTCGCTACGCTGACCCTCGGCGCTGTAGGGCAATTGTTCGCAGGGGCGGACCGCGTGAAGGAGTGGCTTCGCCACCTCGCACAAACAGTAGCTGGCACCGGGCACCCCATAGCTTGGTTGACACCTATCGGGCTTCCCATCGTGCAGCCTTATCGGCGAACGGGTCGGTTTTTGGTGCCGACAGTCGTCCAGACTGTTGTCATTGCAAACCACGATGACGACTTGCCTGTGCATCGTCAGCGACAACGCTCGGCGTTCCCACCAAACTACGTGCACTCTCTCGATTCCACGCACATGATGCTCACAGCTTTGAAGAGCAAGGAAGCTGGACTGACGTTCGCAGCCGTTCACGATTCATACTGGACCCAGGCCGGCACAATTGACGACATGAATACCAAGCTGCGCGAAGCTTTCGTTGAGATGCATCGCCAGCCGCTCCTGCACGATTTGCGCGAGTCGCTGGCCGTCAGGTTCCAGAACTTAGATTTCCAGCCTGTGCCACCGCTGGGCGATCTCGACCTTGACCACGTTCTCGACAGCACGTACTTTTTCAATTGATAACAGTAAGGTTAGCAAAAGGCTCGTAAAGCCATGTGGACCACTCTCTTCAATGGCTGTTCTAGGACAAATAAGTACTGGAATTGCAACTGACTGGTAGCACCTTGTTGTGATTGAACTTGTTGATGCGGACGCTTTGCGTCTGTCAGACCTCATCGCAAAATTATCGAACGTTGGGTAATTAAAATTAAGGTCTTTTGGGTAGTAAACAGCTATGCCCTAGAATACCTTGTTAAAATTAAGCGTGGCATTGCTAGGTACTCGAGTATTGTACGAGTATGCAGGTTTACTTTTGGATCAAGGGGGTATTTGATTGCTGTCCGACTTTCGCAGTGCCATGTAAGCAAGAATTTGATCGGAAGCAGTGGAGTGGAACGAATACATCCCAAGCAAGTTCCATCAAAGTGAAATACCTACTCGAGTATGGTATGTAAGTGGAGCCGAGTGGAGTGGACAGCCAGTGGAGTGGACAGCGAGCCATAACGCACGGGTGGAATGGCCCGGGTAGTGCTGTAAGTACTCCATACACGGAAGTGAGGAATAAAACCTTTCCATCCACCCTTCAGTTACTCCACAACGAAACGAGTGGTCAATGCACGACAGTGTCGGTGCCTGCCAGTGGTTGAGTGGTTGACTGAGGGGGTTGGCTGAGTGGTTGGTCGAGTGGTTGGTCGAGTGGTTGGTTGAGTGGTTGGTTGAGTGGTTGGTTGAGTGGTTGAGTGAGTGGTTGAGTGGGTGGTTGAGTGGTTGAGGGCTAGCCGTGGTTGAGTGGTTGACTGAGTGTTTGAGTGTTTGAGTGTTTGAGTGTTTGAGTGTGTGAGTGTGTGAGTGAGTGGTCGAGTGAGTGGTGGAGTGGTTGAGTGGTTGAGTGCGGCAGTGTGTGGGCCGGGCTGGCTGCTTGACTGCTGAGATTGGTTGGTTGGTTGGTCGTTGTTGGTGACGTTGTTGGTGACGACTTACTTCAACGACGTCTTCATTCACCGCTTCGTTGCTGTTGCTGCTGCTGTTGCTGCTGTTGTTTGTTGTTGTTCGCTTGCTTGCTTCCTTCCTTCCTTCCTTCCTTCCTTCCTTCCTTCCTTCCTTGCTTGCTCGCTCGCTTGCTTGTTCTCGTGTTCGTTCGTCCACACTCGCGTTCCCAGCTGTTTTGGTTTGCGGTGCCCCGTGACAGGAAACGACGGACAGAAGCAAACAAGAACGATTTGCTTGTGCCATACGGCAACGGGAGTGACTGGGATAAACGGGTGCAGATTGCTGCTCTTGGAGTGATCCACTAACAGTCGTGCCCCCCCACCCGCACGGCGTGTCCTGCCACTGCGGCTGGTTCAGTCGCCACTCCATACGGGAAGTCGAGCTTCGTCAATCCCAGAAGTGCAAACAAGGATCACGAGTCGCCAAACTTACAGTCTTCAGAAGCAACCACCTCAGACGCTGAGTACAACTTGCGTTCTGCTCTTTGTGGGCAAGTGAGTTTTTTGAGCTCCGAACAAATCCCACACAAAAGACGGACACAATATACAGGCAATTTGCACAAGTCGACGTCGCTCGGTCCCACGACCGAGTGCACGTTTGAGAAACAGCGTTGCCAGTGAGTAAGAATGGGGTCTTCGTCTTCCATCCCAACTACTAATGGCTGCTATGAATGGCCGTGGTCCGGGAATGGGTCGTCTGGCGGCGAGCTATGTGATTCAGTGGAGGATTTCACCAGAAACGGTGTACAGAATTGGTTTGGTGACTTTTATGGACTTGTTACGCTGGGGACCGAAGTGTTCTTGGTGTGGTATCTATTTTTATGCTTCTTGAAGTGTTGTGGAGGCGTCATTCTGTGCAAGGACTGTCTCGGGTGCTGTTGTGCTCGATACAACGGGCATTTGTGTCAACCGACTGCGCTATCGCCACCATGGGAGGCTGCGGCGGTAGTTTTATGCGCGATCAAAGTTGGGTTTATTTTCGTGCTGTACTACCCGCCGTTTTGGAACGGCACAGCATACTGCGGGTTCTGGAGTTGGGATTTGCTGAATCTGATCTTGATGATGGTCCGCTCCCTTTTCTTCATTTGTTTGGCAATGTGGATGAACGCCGAGTTGAGGAAGACCATCACAGCCAGACGCCCGAAGGGCGAAAACGGCCTCGCCTCATCCAGGCGTCCCGTCACAGTGGCGCGAGCAGTCGGGCGTACAACATTGGGCGGCTCTTTCCGGGGCCCAGACAACTCCTCTCTCACGTCCGAGACTTCATCCGTTTCCGTGTACAGCACAGCACTTCTTGGTTCTCGCAAGGGCGTGGATTATCACGCCATCGTGGAGCAGACTGCTGACGACTCGGCAGTGATGCATCGTCGAGACCAATTGGTGCTGGAAGACAAGGGAGCGTGGGCCGCTTTGGTAGCAGTCGGGATTTTTGTTGTCTTCATTCTCGAAGGTGGTGTGGCCACCATTGGCAGCATGCACCCACCATGCCATGACGATCTCAGCCACGTTCACACCACTTTCTCATTTAACAACCCGTGCCAGTTCATCGGGGTATCGCAGCTTGTGCTGAAGTGTGTTTTGGCCCTTTTTCTGTTCTCCCTCGGACGACGATGCGAGCTTGACCATCTTCCGCAGCACCTCAGTTCGCTCGCACGCACAATCATGGTGTTCGGGTTGGCCGAGTTTGGATGGGTGATCGCTTACGCTATTTTTTTTGGGTTGGATCTCGTGTGGACATTTGAGTTTGAGGTGGCCCTGCATTTAGTGCTTGTTACAGCCCCTGTTCTGCAGTTTCTCGCACGCACCCTCTTCAAGTGCAGCAATCCCGCTGTTGTTGTGCGGCGCAGCCATGGCATGGAACGCCGAGGCTGCCGCTACAATCGGCATCGCACACGACAGTGCTGTCAGAGTCTTCAGTACACTGTGCCTTTGATAGTGATTGTATCGTGCTTCAGCGCGGCCCTCGCCGCCATCACTGGGATCGCAACCTGCCCTGCCGATGTCTTCAACAGAACACTTGCACCCCCTGGCAACTACACACCGCTGCAAAATAAATTCGGTGTCGGAATATTCTACGCGCGTGCTGGCGCTGGACCACTCGGTTTCCTGATCTTCGTGACGTCGGTTTGTGTTTATTTTGGCGTCATGGCAGGAATGGAGAAAGGGCTCTCAGGCTTGCCCGTGCCAAGGGTGACGGGTAGTCCCGTTGCCGCACACTCTTTACTGGCGATCGTTTTGCTTGCGTTCCTGGCAGTTCACATCGGAGGTCACTGGGCGGCCAAAGTGGCTTTCGATGATATGACGGTGGAGGAGCGCGCGACAGTCGGACACCGATTTTTTGTCTTTTTTGATTCGTTTGTAGACAATTGGCCACTGCCGTACTCGTACTTGTCAGGTGCTATTGCGACGTTTGGCCTCCTGGTTTTGACGCTCGGAGGAATAATGTCTGTGTCCGACGGCGGGATATTCCCATGGTGCTGCTGTAAGCGTTTCACTTGCAAGTGCTGCAAATGTTGCGGCATCTACGAAGCCGCGTTTCGCTCTGTGCATCGCGTCACGGCGCTGCTCGTTCCTCCACTGCTGTTTTTCCACTCTGTTGAGCAAAGTCTGGGCGATTGGCTAATATGGACGTGGATGCTGCTCCTGCTTCTGTTCGCTGGCGCAGAGTACATCGGCTTCCAAGGCTGGTGTACATGGAAGCCCTGCTGCTTGGCGTGCCGTCCAGAGTCACTGAAGATTTGCAGCATGCGCCAGCAGGCTACGATTCTATCCGTCAAGCACGAACTTCAACGAGTGGATGGCGGATGGGTGGCCAAGCCCAACGTTTTGATCTTGTTTCGGTGCAATAATCCAGGATTTGCGCCCAAGGTCGGAGAATTTTGCTTTCTTGGGGTCGCTGACAAGCATAGCTCGGTTGCCAAGCAGATTTTCGTCGGCAATTCTTTTCACCCGTTCACTGTATTCTCAGCCGCAGAAGATAACGTGTACGGATTTTACTTGCATACGGGACTGGATCCCGACTCACAAAAGTGTCGTGAAGAACGCGGCGGATGGTGCTTCACACACTTTGGCGAGGCCGTGGCGGGTCGCCGTTTTCCTTCGCCGGAGGACTGCTACGAAACCGCACTCAATGCCATGGCCGGAAAGCCGGTGTTCGTTGTTGGTGGCTTCCCATCCGAGCTCGCGCGGCCTTCATTTTTAAGAGCCAACAAGATATTTTGCACTTGTGCAGGCGCAGGCGCTACTCCATTCATTGCCTTAGCCGGTGACGTCTTCAAACACCCTGATCGCTACCAGAAAAAGACAATTACTGTCGTTCGCGCGGGCAAGCATGCTGCCTTGCCCGAATTTTTAGAACAATTCGGCCTCAAGGAAGTCGACCTTGATCACGCACGGTCCGACGTTGAGCGCGGCAGCGTCGGCGATGAGAAGCTTAGTGTCGTCGCGACCATGTCGGCGGCCGTCGGCGGCTTGAAGTGCATGCAAATGGACCCCAAGCTCGGATTCAACTTTTATTACATCCAGGGCTACGTAAACGTGGCATCAGTCTTGGAGGCTGCGTGTGCGTTGCAAGAACAAGCAGTGCGAGAAATATTGCGAAGTCGACACCCTGGTGGTGCGCATGGATTCGCTCAATGGGAGCGTTCCCTTCCGCGGCCTTTGTTGCAGCTAGACGAAGACGAACTCCGAAGTCTCATGGACGGCTGGCCTATCCTCGACATTCTGGGCTTGTTGGACCAAATGAAGAAGGCACAACAGACAACTTGGAAGAATAGGATGAGACAAATCGCACTACACTACGACGTAGAACCGATTGCCCTGGAGGGCGTCGACAGCAATCGAAGAGTTGAGGATGCGCTGCGAGTGGTGTTGGGTCACAAAGGAGACATCAACGCGGAGAAGTTGGTGTGGGACATTCGTGATGCACAGGAGGCGGTTGTGCTGGAAGTGCTGAAAGCAGCGTGCAATAATGGAGCTGACGATTTCCATCCATGGAAGGGCCTGCGTCCGCTTCTCGGGATTTCGGACGAATCCCAATTGTCGGATGCCTTTGGGGAAGACTCTTTTGCGATTATCGAAGATATTGTGGACGCGAGAAGAAGCGTCGTGCAACGCATCTTCAGCACAGTTTACGACGGACCTTTAGATTTCGGCACGTGGTACGAGGTATTAGCACTTGGGGAGTTCCCCAACGTGTACAAGTTGGATGAGTCCGCCCGGGACCGTTTGTGTCCGATCGTGAAGCTCGCAGGTGCATTTGCGTCAGTACACAAAGGCAGTGGAGAATCTGTAAGCTATGGCCACTGCGGGCACGGTGACCGTATCGATTATGATAGCAACGCGTTTCAGATGAAGCGCAGTGCAGGTGAGGCCTTTGTGGAGACTTTCGATTAGTCAGTACTGTTCAATGCCAACTTGTAAACTTTAGACCGTTTGTATGGTTCGTTTATCCCGAAATGTGTGGTCTCACGCATGCATTCGGCGCTGGGAAATAGTTTCAATCTCCCTCTCGCCTCGCGTTCCCGTCCTGCCACAAATGCTCCATAGACGAGCACACAAAAATGGTTTTGCTGCTGCCAGAAACGACAAAGGCCGGCGGAGTGCAGCGAATGCAAAACATCGCTCACGAAGCTGTGGCATCGTTGTTGTCCTTGCGTTCATTCCAGGGATAGTGATTCTTGTCAAGAGAAACATGTATGCTCGAAACATATCAAGAAGTTTTCGCTGCGCGCTACGGTCTTAGATTAGGGTTGTGCGTAGTTAGGTTAAAAAGGGTATTATCGTGTAAATGTTTGCATAACGATTTTATCCAAAATATACTTCTATTTCACAGCAGGGAATTGTCGATAATATGCTGAAAAAGCGAGAGGAGCAGCGCTTAAGATAGAGAACGGTGT
>Ga0213839_1002533_pt1 | contig 10107 bp, 9 predicted proteins | sample SWPATP21_FD_160075 | JGI IMG/M metagenome (GOLD analysis project Ga0213839, IMG submission 160075) | Coastal seawater microbial communities from Marineland, Florida, United States - SWPA TP2 #1 | ecosystem: Environmental > Aquatic > Marine > Coastal | place: USA: Florida | collected 2016-08-14 | reverse complement strand
GGGCTGTCCGCGCCGGAGCGCGTCGTCGACCTGCTCCACCTTGGCCTGGAGCCCGGCCGGGCTGTGGGCGCTCAGCGCCACCAGCTGCGCGCCCTCCAGGGGCGTGTCGAGCTCGGGTGGGGGAGGCGCCTGCTCGAGCACGACGTGGGCGTTGGTGCCGGACAGGCCGAAGCTGCTGACGCCCGCACGGCGGGTGCCCGTCCATGGCTTCGCTTCGGTGGGGATCTGCAGCCGCGTGCCCGAGAGATCCGCGCGCGGATTGAGGGCCTCGAGGTGAAGATGGGGCGGGATCCGCGCGTTCGCCAGGGCCAGCACGGCCTGCACCAGCCCCGCAGCCCCCGCCGCAGCCTCGAGGTGGCCGATGCGCGTCTTGGCCGACACCACGTGGCAGGGCCGGTCGCCCGCCCCGTAGACCCTGGCCAACGCGGCGAGCTCGATGGGGTCGCCCAGGGGCGTGCCGGTTCCGTGGGCCTCCACCATCCCCACCGAGGAAGGCTCCACCCCGCCGTCGGCCAGAGCGGCCCGGATGACCTGCTCCTGGGCCCGCCCCGAGGGCGCCGTGAGGCCATTGGAGCGGCCGTCCTGGTTCACCGCCGTGCCCCGCACGACGGCCAGCACCCGGTCGCCGTCGCGCTGGGCATCGGACAGCCGCTTCAGGAGGAGCAAGGCCCCGCCCTCGCCCCGCACGTAGCCGTCGGCGGAGGCATCGAAGGTGCGGCAGCGACCCTTGGGGGACAGGGCCTGCAGCTCGGCGAAGTAGATGGTGGGCTCGGGGGCGAGCAACAGGTTGGCGCCGCCGGCCAGCGCCGCCTCCACCTGGCCGCTCCGCAGCGCCTGCACCGCCAGGTGCACCGCCACGAGCGAGCTGCTGCAGGCGGTGTGCACCGACAGCGCCGGCCCGGTGAGGCCCAGCTGGTAGGCGATACGCCCGGAGGCCACCGACGACAGGGTGCCCGTGCCCGACCACGCGTCGATGCGGTCGATGCGATCGGAGAGGAAGTGGCGCCGACCGTAGTCGGAGAGCCCCATCCCCACGTACACACCGATCGAGCGCCCGCGCTGCTCGTGAGGGGCCGCGCCACCGTGCTCGAGGGCCTCGACCGCCAGCTCGAGCAGCAGCCGCTGCGTGGGGTCCATCGACTTGGCCTCGCGGGGCGAGATGCCGAAGAACTCTGCGTCGAAGGCATCCACCCGATCGAGGAAGCCGCCGGCGTCGGGGACGGCCCGGCCGCTGACCGTGGGGCTCTGCGGCCCCCAGCGATCCGCGGGCACCGAGGTGACCGCATCGATTCCCGACACGGCGGCCTTCCAGGCACTGGCGGGGTCGTGGGCATTCCCCGGGAGGCGGCACGACAGTCCGACGACGGCGATGGCTTCGCTGCTCATGGGGTGCTGGCCCGACCGCGAGAGGGAGCCCATCCTAACGCACGGACCCCTCGTCTACAGGCCCGCCTGGAGCTGGAGGTAGACAGCGTGGCCGAGGCCCTCGTCGATCGCGTGCACCTCCCACTCCACGGTCTGGGTGAGGTTCCAGTCGTGCGGATGGAAGTTGAGGGCGAGCTGCGCGCAGTGGGTGGCCAGCTCGTCCTCCACCAGGGTCTCCACGGCCACCGCCGGCTCGAGGTCGAGCTCCCCGAGCCCCGTGGGGAAGCGATAGGCCACGCTGGCCACGCCGCCGATGGCGCCGCGCTCGTCGTCGTCGCGCCCGGCGGTGCGGGCGAGCGCCCCCTCCACCACCGAGGTGAGGCCGTGCTCTTCGAACAGCAGCGCGCCCACCAGGTGCTCGTCGTAGCCCGGCGCATCCTCGCCGAGCAGCTCGATCGCTCCGTCGCGGTGCAGCCACTTCGCCGCTGCCGCGTGCGCACCGAAGCCCGAGGCCGTGTGGAGCAGCACGCGAGCGGTCGCCAGCTCCCCGGAGCCGTGGACGAGGTCGTAGGCCGCGGGGTCGAACACCCCGGCCGACAGCGCCACGTCGGCGCTCTGTGGACCGAGGTGAACCTCCGCTTCGGCGCCGAGGTTCCGGCGGGGCACGATGGCCATGTGCAGCGACCGCTGGGTGAACAGCAACCGCGGCGCTGGGATCAGGTACTCCGCCGACACCGGGGTCTTGAAGCGACCCGCGCGCACCGTCACCCGTCGCGAGGGAGTCCATGCGATCCGCGCATCGAGCAGCTGCAGGTCGCCGTGGTCAGCGCCCACCTGGATGAAGGCGTCGAAGTCGTCTTCGTGCAGCCGGCCCTGAAGCCGCGCCATGGACAGGTAGGCCCCGGCGTGCTCGGCCACCTCACCGACCGGAATGAGGTAGCCCGCCTCGGCCCAGGCGTGCAGCTCGAGGGGCGCGCTGGGCGGCGGCTCGACCCAGCGCGGCAGCTCGGCGTCGCCCGGCCCACCGCCGATGACCAGCTCGGCGTCGAGGTCGTCGGGAGCCTCGGTGGTCGCCTCAGAGGGGAGCGTGGGGGACTCCGAGGCCTCCGCGAGGGGAACGAGCAGCAGACAGAGGGCGAGGATGTTCGACATGGGTCACTCCTGCCCGCGGAAGTGCACGCGGCGGGCCAGCGTGCCGCACGGAGAGACCTCGGCTCCCGCCGTCGACGACCCATCGACGGACTCAAAACAAATCGAACCCAATCAAAATGACCGGCCGTTTCGTATCGGGGCCGCCGTGCCCCCGGAGACCCCCAGCGGGTGCTAGCGTGGGGGGGTGAGGCTGATCCTGGCCAGCGCCACCGGTCTGTTGTTGGGCGGGCTGTTGTGCCTGCTCGTCGTGAACCCGGCGACGAACGTGGGCGTGGGGCTGTGGATGCACCCCTACGCCGTGGTCGCAGTGTGCGTGCTGCTACTGGCGGGCGGGAGCATCGGAGGCTTCGTCGCGGCGCTGCTTCGTCCTGGTCCATGGGTGGAGCGGCTCGGTGCCGTCGTGTGGCTCGTCGCGCTGCCGCTGTGGGGCTTCGCATTCGACGCGTTCGTCGACCCGTGCACCGACCCGTGCGGCGGTCCCTACCAGCCCGTGGCCTGGCCTGGCGCATGGTGGGTGCTCGGCTCCTACGCCCTGGGGCTCGTCGCCTGGACCGTGCATGCGCGACGACCGGGTCCCCTGCCGTGGCACCTCGAGGCCGCAGTGCTCGTGGGCCTCTTCCAGGGGGTCGTCACCTGCGTGATGACCGGGATGCACTTCGGGCCGATCGTGATGTACGCGCCGATGATGCCTCCGGTCGCTGCCCCCACCATCTCGTCGCTGGTGCTCACCTGGGCGCTTCTCCGCCGGCTGCTGGAGGCTGGCTGGCAGGCCGGCGGCACAGGGAGCGTGGTGGCGGTGGCGGGCCTCGGCCTGTGGTCGGTGCTCAGCGGTGCGTGGACGGGCACCTTCCGTCCCTACGGCGGCGCCTTCGCCGACACCTGCGGGTGGATGTTCTCCCAGATGCAGCCTCCCACGGGCGACTGCCACTACCTGTGCACCATCGCGGCCCAGGGCTCGCCCTGGCTGGTCCGCCCGCGACGCCTGGGGCATCGTCGGGGCCGGCCGATCCTCGTCAACCGACAGCTGGCGGTAGCCAACGCCTTCGAAGACCTGTTGCACGAGCGCTGGCCCTGGTTCGGTCGCCTCGCCCGCCGCGTCTACGACTTCCTGGCCCGCGACCTCTCCCAGTGGCTCACCCACCGCTGGCTCGCCAACGTGCTGTTCGTCGCGATGATTCCGGCGCAGTGGGGCTTCGAGCTGGTGTTGCTGCTCCTCGATCCGGGCGACCCCGAGCAGCGGATCGACCGCATGTACCGCGCCCGGTGACCTACTTCCACGCGTCGTACTTCGCGGCCGGCTCGGGGCCCGCGAACACCTGCACGACGACGGTGGTGGCGTCGCCGTTGACGAACGACACCTCGGCGTTCGGGGGCATCACCACGCTGTCGCCGGCGGCCAGCGGGAAGCTCACCCCGTCCATGGTCATCGTGCCGCCCCCCTCGCGGACGTAGATGATCTCCTCGGTGGCGTCGCGGTGCACCGGCACCTCGGCGCCCGGCGCCATGGTGAGCTCGCCGAGGAAAGCGTGGCTCCCTCTGGCCAGCAGGCGCACGGACGCGCTGCCCGGGGGCGCGGTGCGCGTGACCACGTCGGCCGCCCGGGTGACCCCCTCCGGAGGGTCGGCAGCCCACGCCGCGAGGGTGAGGCCGACCGAGAGCAGCAGGAGACGAGACATCATGGAGACCTCCGGGCGACATCTTCCCCCGGAACGGCCTGCAGCGTTCGGATCCCCTCCCCCAGCAGCCCGTGGCCGAGGGCCAGTCCCAGGTGGAACCACCCCACGCGAGGAAAGCCCATCAGCTCCCCGTCGGTGCCGATCGCCAGGCCCACCGCCATCGTCAGCCCGGCGCCCAGCGCACCCATGGCCGACGCCCACCGGTCGGTCCGTGCGCTCCCCGCGGCGGCCACGAGCACCGCCAGCATCCCCACCGCCCCCAGCCCGGTGCGCGCCAGCGGCATCCACCACACCATGGCGGCGACCACCAGGAGCACCCCGAAGACGTAGCGCCGCACCACCTCGCCGCGGTCCGGAAGGTAGACCGCCGAGACCCAGCCGGCCCCGACGCAGGGAAGCCCCACGCAGGCGGCGAGCCCGGACAGCCCGGCGTGCGGCACCGCCAGCTGTTCCTGGCCCGCGAAGCGCACGGCGCCGACGGTCGCCGCCGTGGCGACCAGCAGCAGCCCCAGGCCCACCGTGCGGCCGTGCGCGTCGGCGCGCAGCAGCAGCCGCCCGCCGACGACCCAGGTGACCGCTGCCAGCACGGCGTCGGTCCAAGCTGCATGAAGCTCCACCATCTCTCCCCCAGTGGCGCATGGGCTATGTGGCCCGTCCCAGATGCCTAGCCCGGAGGCGTGATGAGGGTCCATGTGGTCGGAACCTGCAGGCCCGTCGCGGTCGACGCTGCGATTCCTCGTGACATCCGCGACTTCTTCGCCGAACACGGGGCCGCGCGGATCGCTCTCAGGCTGCAGCTCGTAGAGCCCTACGAAGAGGTACGGCAGCCGTTTCCCAACCGGAGCATCACGCGCACGTTCGTCGTGGTCGGCAGCATCGACGAGCAGGCCGTCGAGTACCTGCAGGGTGAGAAGAAGACCTACTTCCCCGGGGGCGACGAATGGACCTGGCGACGTGTGTGTCGCGAGCTCGCCAAGGAACTGGGGGGCGTCCTGGTGGTTCAAGGCGCTGATGCGGTCGAGCTCTCCATCCCGGTCGGCGACGAGCACTCCACCTTCGACCTCGTGCGCCGGCTGACCGCGACCTTCGAGCTGCCCGTCGCGCTCGACCGCGACCTACGAAAGCGCTGGGTGCGACACGAGCCCGACCTGGCCGACAGCCTTCGCGCCGCGAGCACGAGCGTGGCCGGTGATGCCGCCTGGATAGGAGAGGGCTACGCGCTGCGCCTCGCAGGCGACCGCCTCGAGGGGTGCGTCGCCTCGACCGAGCTGGCAGACGCCGTGCACCGCGTTCTCGACACCGCCGCACCGCGCCCCCCCCTCGAGCCCTATGGGGACGTGGTTCGAGCCTCGCGTCCCACGGTCTTCCTGCTACAGCCCATGGAGGGCCAGCCCGCCCCGGGCGCCTCGGCATGGGGCCATGTCGACTGGCCGGCTGACGAGGCGTGGCCGACCCGCGCGGGCAAGCCGCTGGTGCCCCTGCTGCAGGCTGCCAGGACCGATGCCCCCGGATGGAGCGGCTGGCCCGAGGGGGCCTCGATCCTGCAGCTGCTGTGGACAGCCGAAGACGACGGGCCGTTCCAGGCTCCTACCATCGAGGTGCGCTGGCGCACGTCGCTCGCCGAGGAGCTGGCGCCGACGCCTGAGGTCCCGCCTCGAGCGCGACCCGGCGACATCTACGGTGGGGGCGCACAACCTCACTACCTGCCCAGGCCAGGGGGCCTGAAGATCGAGGCGTTCGAGGACGGCGTCGGCTTCGAACAGCTCGGCGACGACGACCAGAAGCGCGCGAGAGCCTACGTCCGGGAGCACCGCGAGCGCCTCCACCTCAGCCAGGCCGTCCACGAGACGGAAGCGCAGGCATGGAACATGGCCTTCGGCCCATCGCCGCAAGGGCGACTCGGTGGCCGAACCCTCGTGGGGTGTCAGCGCCTCGGGACCGTGAAGACCGCGCCACCCGACGGTCTCGAGTTCCTGCTCGCGCTGCCTGGCATCGGGTACGAGGAGCCCTCGCACGACCCCGTCGCGCTGCAGGTGTTCCGCCGCCCGGACGGCGAGCTCGCGGTGGTGCCCATCCGCAGACCCTAGGCCCAGCAGGATGCCCCCATCTGGTCAGAGCACGCCGCGGCGCTCCTGGTCGCGCTCGATGCTCCGGAACAGCGCCCCGAAGTTGCCTTCGCCGAAGGAGAGGTGGTTCTTGCGCTGGATGAGCTCGATGAAGATGGGGCCGATCACGTTCTTGGTGAAGATCTGCAGCAGGTAGCCCTCGTCGTCGCCGTCCACGAGCACCTGGTGCCCCCGGATACGGCCGTGGTCTTCGCTGACGTTGGGCACACGGTCGAACACCTCGGCGTAGTAGTCGTCGTCGATGTCGAGGGTCTCCACCACGCCGGGGTCGTGGGCGGCCATCGCGTCGAGGCTGCCCAGCAGGTCGTCGCTCAGAAAGGCGATGTGCTGGATGCCCGGCCCGTTGTACTCCCGCAGGTATTCCTCGATCTGGGACTTCGACTCGTCGCCCTCGTTGATCGGGATGCAGAAGCTGCCGTCCGGCGAGCGCAGGGCGTAGCTGGTGAGGCCCGTCTTGGCCCCGCGGATGTCGAAGTAGCGGACCTCCGTGAACCCGAAGACGTCCCTGTAGAACGCCGCCCAGGTGGCCATCGTGCCCTTGTGCACGTTGTTGGTGAGGTGATCGATGGAGAGGAAGCCACGGTCGTCCACCAGGACCGCCTGGGGATGAGGCACGAACTCGCGGTCGAAGCGACGACCGTGGCTGTCAGCGGGGCCGAAGAAGTAGATGAGCGAGTCGCCGATCCCGTAGATGGCGGGCGCATCCAAGCTCTTCGGACCCAAGGCCCCGTCGTAGGGGCGGGCGCCACGGCGGACGGCCTCGTCGAACGCAGCCTGTGCGTCGTCGAAGCGCCAGCCCATGGCGGTGGCGGCCGGGCCATGGGCCCGGGCGAAGGTGTGTGCGAAGCCGGTGGCCTCCCGGTTGACCAGGATGCGGATGTCGTGCTGCACGTACAGGTCGATGTCGCGCTCGGCGTGGGTGGCCAGGCGGGAGAAGCCGAAGGCGCGCCACAGGCGGTCGAGCCAGTCGGCGTCGGCGGAGGCGAACTCCACGAACTCGATGCCACGGAGGCCGGTGGGGTTGGTGTCGCTCATCGGGCGTTCTCCATCCAGGAAGTCCAGTAGTCGGCGACCGACGCGGCGCGGCCGGCCTCGGTCAGCTCGAGGGGCCGCCGCGCGTCGATCATCACGGCCTGCTCCTCGGTGTGGGTCTTGTCGGCGGCGGCCGCCACCGCGCCGGGCTGCGGTCCGTGGTGGATTCCCTGGGGATGGAAGGTCACCATCCCCGCGTCGATGCCCTGGCGCGAGAAGAAGTCGCCGTCGTGGTAGAACAGCACCTCGTCGAAGTCGATGTTGCTGTGGAAGAACGGCACCTTCAGCGCACCCGGGTCGCCGGTCTCCAGCGCGCGCGGCAGGAAGGTGCAGATCATCACCTTGGGCATCATCCACGTCACGTGGGCCGACGGCGGCAGGTGGTAGCGCTCCGACATCATCGGGCGGATGTCGGCGACGTTGAGCCGCCACACCGTCAGGTCCCCGCGCCAGCCCACCGTGGTGATGGGGTTGTGGGGGTAGGTGACCGTGGTGACCCGGCCGCGGCGCACGATCTTGAGGTCCCACGCATCGTCGAAGCGCGGAACCTCGCCCAGCTGCGGCACGTCGAGGACCGCCGGGTCGAACAGGGCGTGCTGGCCGACGATGCCTCGGTCGGGGATGGTGACCTCGTCGGCCGACTGGATCACCAGGAAGCGGCTGTCTTCGACCGGTGCGAGGCGGTAGACGGTGCCCCGCGGGATCACCAGGTAGTCGCCGCGCCGGTAGGCCAGGTTGCCGAAGTCGGTCTCGAGGCGACCAGCACCGTGGTGCACGAAGAGCACCTCGTCGCCGTCGGCGTTGCGCACGTAGTAGGGCATCGGCGCCGACAGCGTGGCCCAGGACAGGATCACGTCTTCGTTGTGCAGGAAGGCCACGCGGTGGGCGAGCCAGTCGCCGCCGAGCCCCGGCAGGGCGTGGGTGTGCAGGGCCGTGGGCCGGCAGTCGCCCTCGATGGCGGTCCAGTCCACGGGACGGTGGCTGCGGTAGAGGTGGGACGTGCGCCCGAAGAAGCCGTTGCGCGCGTACTCCTCCTCGAAGGTCCCCTCGGGCAGGTCGACGTGCGCCTGGCGGGTCACGCGCCCTTGCTTGACGTACATCCTTCCTCCCCGTCGATGGGGTCACCGTAGGGCGCTAGTCCTTCAACAGAAAGCACAAAGAACTCGACAACTCCTTCAGATATCTTGATGATGTCGCCGGGAGGGCACCATGCGGTTCACGCTGGAGGGGGTCGAGGCCCTCGAGGCCATCGCCCGCACGGGCACCTTCGCTGCCGCGGCGGCCGAGCTGCACAAGGTGCCCAGTGCGGTCAGCTACCAGGTGCGTCAGCTGGAGGAAGGCCTGGGGGTGGAGCTGTTCGACCGCAGCGGGCACAAGGCCGTGCTCACCGCGGCGGGGGTGGCGCTGCTCGACGAAGGTCGCTTCCTGCTCGCCCGCGCCCGGCGCATGGAGCAGCTCGCCGCCCGGTTCGCCGCCGACTGGGAGGCACGGCTGATGGTGGTGGTCGACGGGGCCCTGCCCACCGCCCCGCTGCTTCGGGCCCTCGCCGAGCTCGGCGCCGCCGACCTGCCCACCCACGTGCAGCTCCGCACCGAGTTCCTGGCGGGCGTGCCGCAGCACTTCGACGAGCTGCAGGCCGACCTGATGCTCACCCTGGTGACCCCCGACGATCCGCTGCTCGAGCGCGTCGAGCTGCCCGCCATGAGCTTCGTGCTCGTCGCTGCCCCCACCCACCCCGCCGCGGGCGTGTCCCTGCCCGATCTGGCCGCCCTGCAGCAGCACCTCGAGCTGTCGGTGCACGACTCCGACGCTGCCCGGTCCCACCAAGACACCAACCTCATCCCGGGGGCACGGGTGTTCTACGTGGGCGACTTCGCGGCCAAGAAGGAGGGCCTGCTGCGCGGCCTCGGGCTCGGATGGATGCCCCTGCCCAGCGTGGCCGACGAGCTCGGCTCGGGGGCGCTGGTCGAGCTCGACTACGGGCTCGGGAGCCGGCGCTCGTTCCCGCTCACCATGGTCACCCGACGGGATCGGCCACTGGGGCCCGCGGGCCGCCGACTGCACGGGCTGCTGAGGGCCGCGCTCCAGGAAGACCAGGCCCCGACGCACGGCGACGAGTCGGCATGGCCCCGTTCATGAGGTATGCCCGATCCCTGGAGGTGAACATGGACGTTCTCGTGATCGGTGACGGCCCCGGCGGCCTGTCAGCGGCCCTGTTCCTGGCCAAGGCCGGAAAGGCCGTCACCGTGGTGGGGCCCGACGAGTCGGCGATGCACTGGGCGCGGCTGTACAACTACCTGGGCATCGACATGATCGACGGCAGCACCTTCCAGGAGCGCAGCCGGGCGCAGGTGCAGAAGCTGGGCGCCACCCTGCTCGACGGCCGCGTCGAAGCCGTGGAGAACACCGGCGAGGGCTTCGTCGCCACCCTCGCCTCGGGCGACACCCTCACCGCGCCCACCCTCATCCTGTCGGAGGGCAAGAGCCCGAAGCTGGCCCGCTCGCTGGGCTGCGCCGAGGGCGACAACGGCATCACCGTCGACGCCCACGGGCTCACCAGCGTGCCTGGGGTGTTCGCCGTGGGCCGCATGGTGTGGCCCACCCGCTCCCAGGCGATCATCAGCGCCGGCGACGGCGCCAAGGCCGCGCTGCACATCCTCGCCCAGCTCGAGGGGCGCGACGTACAGGACTGGGACTCGCCCCCCAAGGAGTGAGCTGGACCCGGCCTGGGACGCCTGCCATGGACCCGATCCGGG
>Ga0213839_1002532_pt1 | contig 10108 bp, 3 predicted proteins | sample SWPATP21_FD_160075 | JGI IMG/M metagenome (GOLD analysis project Ga0213839, IMG submission 160075) | Coastal seawater microbial communities from Marineland, Florida, United States - SWPA TP2 #1 | ecosystem: Environmental > Aquatic > Marine > Coastal | place: USA: Florida | collected 2016-08-14 | reverse complement strand
GTGTAGTAGGGCACATGAAAGTCATAAAGTAGTACTGTAGTGTAGTATGAGATGAGATGTGACTTCGTCATCCGTCATCCGTCACCCTGCTGCTGTCGTTGTGGAATCAATCGAACTTCGGTGACGGCGAACGACAAACGAACGACAAACGAACGACGAACGAACGACGAACGACGAACGACGATGATGAACGATGACGACGAGGGGCGACGGGGCGACGATGAAGAAGACGACGAGGGGTGGCGACGACGAGGGATTAGGGCGAAGGTACACAGCGAGAGCGATGGGTGATGGTTGGCTGACCTCTGTGCTGCTGATCTTGAGTGGGATTGCGCGTGTTCAGAGATCGCGCAGACGAGACGACGGCATTGTAGTGATGACACTGCGACGATGTGGTTGGTTGGGTGAGGCTACACGGTCAGCTGCAGTTGGGTGTTGCGGTTGAGTGAGTTGCCGAGCTTCTCTGTTCTGTATGTGTGTCCACATGTCCAGTGAGGGGGTGTCGCACAGTGTGGTGTTGTGATGCGTTGCGATGCTACGAAGTGTGCAAAAGCAATTCGATGGGAAAAATATCGCGGAAAATTCTGGTCAAATGTAGAATGTAGAAGCAATTCGTTGTTTTTCGCGCACGTTCCAGAGTTTGCGTTGGTGCCTGCCACAGGGTGCTGTCGTAGGCACGAGACGATGAGACGGGCTCGCAAGGTGGCTTCCGTGAAGTCATGGACATTGCCAAAACAATTTCGCCGTAGTCTTGTGAGTTTCTGCAACACACCAAATGTATTCACGGTCAAGACACTTGCGGACCGATTCAAGGATGACAAGCTCCCACTACAACTGTGCTTCACCGAATTTTTGAACCGAGGCGGCTTTGCGGCACTCGGCAAGGTCGTGCGCTCCATGTGCAAAACAACGTCGGGTGCGACGTCGTATGGCCCTGCTTTCTGCGCGTGTTGTGAAATAGCGCGAAAAATTTTGGACTACTCCTCGCCATCTTCAATTTTGCGGACGGCTCTGTTGCGTACTTCTGTCTTGGAGCTTTTGATGCAAACAAGTGCAGAAATCCAAGAACTCGTTGATGAGGATTCTGTCTTTATGGACGCAGCGGAGGCGTTGTGGTATGGAGCACGGTCACTAGTTGACTGCACGAGCACAAACAATCTCCGTGATTACCTTGAGTCCACGGATACGATACCAGATGCGTTCCTTAAAGCCTACTCTGCCTTTTTCACGAAGGAGTGGCACACGGAAGGGTTGCAGAACGATGCGACACGAGCAGCTGCAATTCCCCAAATATCCATCCTCCAAGCATTGAAAGCAGCGTTGGACACCAACAATGGGGTTCATTTGAAAGACACGGCCAAGAAGATGTGCTTGGAAATCATGTCGCAGAGTTCAACCCTGCCGCCGCATTCCGTTTCGTCAGTTGTGAACCTCGGAATGCAGATATTGTCGACAGCAGGTGTCTCGTTGTCGTTTCAGGAACTGAGGAGCATCGTGCCCTCGCTTGTGAAGGTGAGACACGACTTCAACACCCACTCCTCAGTGGCTTTGCTGGCACCACTTCTTGATCAGGTAACAACAGCAGCAATCGCACACAGGGAACTGGAAGATGTGATGCTCCTCGTGGTGTTATCGAGGCACCGCTCGTTCGCCACCGAACTGCAATCACATCCACAACTTCAAGCGTTGACCGAACTGATTGAGCAAGAAGATCTTCCTGCAGAAACCAGGATTTGCCTAATGGAGATACACTCAAATATTGTGGCACGAGGCGAGGAGTCGCCCGACGCTGTCCTGGCCGCCAGTGCTCGCGCTCTCAAGTTCTTGAACACCGCTGTCCTCAGCTCGGACACAAATGTGATGGCAGGTGACTGCATTGCCACTGTACTTCGCAACTTAGCCACGTCGTCACGCCGATGGGCACAGGAAGACCAACAACGCGCAGCACAACTCTTGTTCACAACGTGTGGTGATAGTGCTGTGCACCTTCACACTGACGCGGTGTGGGCCGTGCTGCGCATCGCTCGACATCTGAAAGCGGACCCGCAACACGCAGCCTTCGTCCTGAAAATTGCCGAAAGTTGTCTGGCACCGACAAAGATAGCAAAGATTTCCTCAGAATTTGGGAAAGTGATCAACTCTCTCGCGCCTCAATTTGCCTCGTCATTGTTGGCAGGGGGATCTCCGGCCTCGAAGCTTATGTCGCTCCACGCACACGAGTTAATCGGTATGGCACCACCAGAGGCTCTTCACACTGTGACCTCCACACTCGCGAGCCTGGAGCGATTGAGTCAAGGATTGTCGACCGAGCAATTCGATCAATCTGTCTCAAAAATGTTGACATTGAAGCTGCTAGGCCACGATACTCGCACTGTGCTCGGTGAACAAGACACGACTTCCGCCGGAGTCTTCTTGTCGTCACATGTTGATGAGCTTGAGAAGGCTGGATTTTTTACCAAAACTGTGCACCAGGAATTATTTGACACCGTGGATGATCTTCGTTCCTTGGACCGCGTCGTATCTCGGTTCTTGACCAAGGACAAGGTCGCCGCGGCTGTCCGCAAGCTTCGAACATTGTACGACTCACACATGTTCTGCCAGCCTGACGCACCACCTCCACAATGGAGTGCCGCTAAGTCGACTGAGGCACAAAGGCAACTTGACATTTTAGCCACGTATTCACGATTGAATCCGCATTTGGTGCATGAGGCGGGTTTTACCGACTTGGTCGTTTACAGTGTTTCTGGCAGCATCTCCCACGGTGAAAGCACCGGCTTCCCAAAATCTGCTCTGCGCAAGGCCAATACAAAGGGAGCGCCTGGCCTTGTGGCCATACTGAACCAACAGTTCAGCATCGTTGATGCAATTGTGCAGGCCATGATCACGGTGGACGCAGCAGATTGCGTCCTTGCATGCCATGAGGGTCGCTTTTTCAGCGGTGCGCTCCAGCAGATCCTGAAATGCGAGAAGGCAAAGAAGTTAAAGTGGTTCGAGCACCCTTGTGTTTTCCTGTCGAATGCCATACTCACGTTCAACAAAGATCCACGATACCTACGCCAATTTTTGACGTTGTTTGGGACAACGGAACTCACGCCTTTGGTCGCCACTCACCGCATTCTTTCGGAGCTTCTTGAGACTTACTTGACCGATTCCTCAAGTCTGCGGTGGCTGTCGCTGTTCCAATCCTCGATTCCTGCAACTGTTGCAATGCTCGAGTCCACATGGTTTGAATCTTGTCAGATTCCTCGTCTAACATTGAGCGACCTGTGCGGTGTCTCCTTTGAGTTGGCAAGGCTTGCCGCAGACTCGCTGTCATCTGCGTCAATCGTGCAACTGCTCAAAATTTCAACGATTATCTTGGAAGCTCACCCCGACATAGAAACTACAACAAATGCTGCAGATGTTTTATCAAATCTGGCACACGCTCTACAAATCGTGAACGACACCCCGCACTTTGCTGACGCTCACAACTACGTAATTAGAATCCTCAAACACTGGGCACCACCGAGCAACTTTGAAATCGAAGCATTTTTCGAACCACTTCGTGGGCTCGGTGACCTCAGTGACTCATCACTGGATACGGACGCGCGCCTTGGCCGGTTGGATCGTGCACGGGAGTCGCTCTGGCGCTTGGACTTGATGGCCAGAGCGCATGGCCATTTCCTGCCAAGCGTAGATCAGTTGCACTCCATGAGCGCCGCATTAGACACATTGATGGATATTGAGAGTGGACCCCTGGAGGACGCGCTCGTGGACACATTGTTTGATTTACTCCTCATTACCATTCGAGGAGGACACAAAGGGGACCAGTCACCCGAGACTTTGTCGCATATCGCAGCACTCGCCGCAAAACATCTAGCAAAGCGACAATCGAAAACCGCCATTGCTTGTCTTTCGTTCGTAGTCGCGCATCATGTCTCGGTCGCCCATGATGCAGAACTTCAATTGTCGGCCCTTCTACCACCGCTGTCACCATTGCGTAAAGAGCCCCAAGGCAACTCGTTGTATCCTGTTCCCCTGATACGTGATTCCATCTCCGACCTCGTCGACGAAATCGAGGAAGCAGTGGAGGTACCGCTTGTACCTTTAGCGCCTGATCATGATCATGATACTGCCATCGAGGACCCTTCCGTAAACGAAATTGATCTAGTTGATGTCGACTCACCAGAGCCAAGTGCTCGTGAGAGCACACGCGTGGCGCAGGAGTTATGCAAGATCCTGGCACAGGTGCAGTCGATCCCCATCGATGACGCTTTCCGTGCCGTGCTTCAGTTTGCGAACGATGGACAATACAAGACAATGGTGTCGGATCTCGATAGTTCTGAGATCAGTGTCGCTACTGATCTCTCTTACACGTTTGATATTCTGAAAGCTCTTTACATGGTCGCAAAAACATGTTGCCTCGCGTCGAAGCGGGTGCACTACCGCAAGCAAGCGACAGTGATTCTACACGCCTGTTTGGGTGTTGTTCAAGCGGCTGCTGATGTTGTTCTTCGGCGAATGGCCGACCACGAAGTATCTGCAACAGCAATGGCACTTTTGAGTCGGTGTGCTAGCGTGTATGGTCATGCCTTTGGAGATGCCACCATAGCTATTGCCGAGTTTCGTCGTCACGCCGATACGTTGCTGAGATTGCTGGAAATTGAGCTCACATCCTCAACTCCACAAGAATTTACGGAGGAGAACCTTGTGCACACGTGGAACTGTGTCGCGAAATGTTTTGTCGGAACATCCAAACTTGACCCCCATCGCGACTTTTTGCATTCCGCATTCATGAAATTTATTGGGTGCAAGCAGCAATGTTTCCGTCGTGAGGCTGTAGCCATGGCGCTGTCCATGAACGTTACGGCACAAGTTATTTGTCACCAAAGAATCACCAACGCCGCTTTCCGTGATGCCGCCGAGCTTTCCAGTTTTCGTGGACGTGGTCACCACTACAATCCTCCTCTGACTGGTGGTATTTCTGTGGAAGAATGTAGAACACTACTCAAATTCATGCATCACACAGTGTGCACTGCTGACAAGTCTGACACTGTTTCGCGCTCCATATGCCATTGCATGCTTGACATTGTTCAACATCTCTGCGTGTTCAGTCGCATCGACGGCAGTGTGGAGCACGAGATGCTTCGTGACATTGTGGGATTGACGCCTGCGGGAGAGACAAACATAGTCGAAACTGGATGCTTCGGAATTTTAGAAGGTGCACTGTCGCATTTAAAACTGAACGGAGAATTGGACGCAAACACCGCGAATAAGGTTTCTGATTGTCTCGCTCAACTTTCGTCCGAGTTTGAGCGTGTAGCAGCAACAACTGCAACGGACTTATCAAACAACACAATTCGGAGCATCGATCGTTCGTGGGCCGAGTTAATGGAACACTGTGACGATGAACAGCTTCCAAGCGATGTTCTTCAGGTTGGCTTGATTCTGTCGCGCAACAGCTTCTGGGTTGGCTCGCTGCAAATGTCGACACGTGGTATTCGTGAAAATGCGTGCAGTTATGCAGAGGTCGTGCGGCCTTTGCTGCTGACGATGCGTAACTGTTTGCGAACGCTCTCGTCGAAATCGTCCGCCCACACCCTTCAGGCTTGTCTGCAACTGTTGACAAATCTTCTTTCACACGTAGATTATTACGACACTTTTCTTGGACTGTTTTGCATGGGCATTAAACCCGCCCACAATAACAGCAGCAGATCTTCCGAACAGCGCCGCATTTTATCCGTGGTGCCGATGCTGACGGAAGTGCTCCGATGCCCGCAATCATACGCCTGCGCCCAGATGTCACTGGTGATATTGGAGCGGTGCACTGTGTGGGCCAGGGCTCGCTGGGCTACAGAAGCCCGCGACGAAGCGCAACGGATTGTGAAAACCATGAAGCGATGCGATATTGTGGGCGCCTTGCTGGGTTGTCAAGCTCATTTTCACGGACCATCGAGCGAATTTGTCCTGCACGCAAACCAAACCTTGCTTGGTGTGGACTACTTGCTCCATGCCGCCGGTTTGCGCGAATAGGGATATATGTGTTGAAGTAATATTTTAAAACCAACGTTAGAAAAAACCATGTTAGTAAAAACAATGTGTAAAATCGACTGTACTAACTGCTGAATGGAAGTCACCTGTTCTGAGGATCGTTGAACCCGAACGAGAAGTGCATAGCTACAATGCCCCGAAGCGAAGACAGCCCGGCACACCACAAGTGGGTCCTTCCGTGGAATCCGATCCCCCAGTCTTCGCTCGACTGTGCCATGCTGCCATCGCACACGTTTTGTTGCAAGCTCCAAGTAAATATGGTGGACTACATCCTGTGCGTCCGGTGCGAGTCTTTTGCTCAGGGCCTGGAATATTGCCACCGTTGCCGTTGTAACTCCATCCGCTACAGTCTCGAGTTGACGCAACGGTTTCGTTCAGCTGAGCCCACAGCTTGCTGACGAGACCAGGAAATTTGCCGGAGAGATCACGCTCCTCGCGCGGATCGTCCCGCAGATCAAACAGACAAGGAATGGCTGCCTGTCGGTACGGCACCGGCAAAATGCCGAACTTTGGACCTTTGCTCTGTTTCTCACACGCAGGACGCAATTGGCGACGAGACGTATTGCCAGGACATTGCGTCCACGAACCGTTTGCATTCTTCCAGCCGCAAGCTTGCTCCTTAAAATGCGGCTGGCCGACTATTAGTTTGTAGTGTCCAGCAATTATAACTTCCTTGCTCAACACCAATCCGTCAGGATGGGCAGCATCAATGCGTGGAAAATTGTGCGGTGCGGTCAGGATTGGCCAAATATTCGTACCATCTACTGGTGGAAAAGACCTGTCTCCATATATGTTCCTTAGCGGCCGTGATACGTCCACTGGCAAGACTGCAACCGGCGGGTTGTCCGTCGGTTCGGCTCCAGCCAATGCAGCAAAAGTTGCATACCAGTCAACGATATGAACAGTATGATTATTCCGGGTTCCCCTTAGGTGAGCGGGAATAAATCCACCAGAAACAAGCGCCACGGTGCGCATAGCACCCTCCCAATTGCTGTGCTTTTCCCCTCGAAGCGGATAGTTATTGCCTTCTAAATGTCCACCATTGTCGGACGCATAAAGAATTAGAGTGTTGTCAAACATTCCCCTTTGTTTCAACAAGGCTACAATCTGTCCAATGACGACGTCGCTGTGCCACAGAAGTGCTTTGTAGACACGAGTGGATCGCCTGCCGTGGTTGGTGTGACCCTTGCCCGTGCAGACATCACCGGTTGGCGTAACACCATCGTCATTTGAACATTTTGGAAATCCAGGTGGGAAATTTTCCCACGGGGAATGCACCGACTCAAAGCACAAGTGCACAAACAAGGGCCCGCTGGATAAATCGTGCTGTTTGATAGCCCGAAGTGCAAGTTGTCCCCACAGTTCGTCGGACCAAGTGGCCCCACATTCTGACTGCTCTGTGACGGATTGAGTAGCATGCTTTCTTTTCTTTCTCATTTGGCGTCTTGCATCAAATGGGACTTGTGCGCAGCCAATATGTGGTGGCGGGTCGATGAACTGCGTGTCTTCCCAAACAGAGTGGTTTCCCTGGAACCTGGTCCCCCGTGCGGGGCCGCTGTACGCGCCACCAGTGTCGAGGCTGCCCATGGATTGGTTGCTGAAGCCATGGTTTATTGGGAGGTGTGCCATGCTACGGAAACCGGTGTGCATTTTCCCAAACCAGTGCGCTGAGTATCCCACACCGGCAAGTTTGTCTGAGATCCAAGCCATTCGGAGGTCGATGTCGTCGCTGAAGGATGCTGGCTCACTTAGTTGCTCACCGTGGTGAATGGGCAAACGCCCTGTCAAGAATGACCGGCGACTGGGAGAACAATGCCAATGCGTGTAGTGCCAATCAAGCGTTATGCCGACTTTTTGCAGGTCCGAAATGTTGCGAGACCATAAAGCAACCTCCGGGTTGTGGATTCCAGAGTCCCACCACCCCAGATCGTCTTGTAAAATCGATATGATGTGTGGTCTCGGCGCATCTTTGCTAGGCATGCAGCATCGCAGCCATGCCAAGCACAGCAACAAGTAAGCCCACTGTGCCATCGTTGCACCGAAAGCAACACGGCACCACCGTAATGACGGCCGGCGGCTGGCGACACCAACACACAACCAAGAATTTCCGATTTTCCAAGTTGAACGAAGAGTGCTACGATATTTTTAACCGCTCTGCAAATTGGTGTACCACAGCAACACTCGACACGCTAACAAAGTGAGGTAAAATACACCAGGCATTGTCGTACTGAATCACAGCTGCTTTCCTTGTTGGCTTCACGTGCTCTCGCCGGTGCAGCGTGTCCTCTTTTTTTAACACTTTAACGAACGGCGAACGGTTTAACGAACGGCGAACGGTGAACGGCGAACGGCGAACAACAACACGCAATGAATTGTTGTTGTGGCGAAGGCACAAATCGCTGGCAGTAGGAGGAATTGGGCGTAAGTTTTCGTCGACCGTTCGTATTGCGGCGAGTGGTGGTGTCGGTTGGCCAGCGCCGCCGTCACTTCTTGAATGCGTGTGTGCTCCCCCAACCACGACAATGTGCCTGAGTATGCGTTGGAGCTCCAATGCCAAACACAACCACAAAACATCGCATTTGAAAAATGCATTTCGAGAGTTTCAATGAAGATGCCGAAAAGTCGAAAAGTAGTTGTTCAAAACGTCGTTCTGCTGTGCTGTGCTGTGCTGTACTGTGTGATTTTGTGATTTTGGGGTTCACTTCAAATTTTCAAATTTCAAATTTCAATTTTTGTATTTTGACGGCATTCTTTTTAACCGTCCGTTTCGTCTTTCTCTTTCTTTGTTAGCGGCGAAACCCACTCGCCGTTCGCAAACATGATACATTGCCGAGTTTTCGACGTGTGTATGTGTATGGTCATATTCATACGGGAATGGCCATGGGTGTGTTGTGTCATGATGTCGCGATGACGTAAATGAGCATGTTACACGACTTGCCAACTTATCATTCTCATGGACGGACCGACGATCCACCACACCCAGTATTGACACATCGTACTTCTGCTTTTCGTGAAAGATACCGTCTGCTGGGTTCATGCCGCTGCCTCACGATCGAGAAAGAGGAGGGAAAGGATTGGTGTACATAAAATAAAACATGTTGAAATAAATCAGAGTTTTCTGGTTCTACTCACAGAGTCTTGTGGGCATTAACGAGCTTCCCATTTCAGAACACCTTCTCCCGACACCGCAATCTTGGGAATGTGCTCCGGGAACTCTGGCAGGTCGATTGTTTTATCCACATTCCACTAGTATTTTGAGCAGCACAGGCGCAAAAAAGAACATCGCATAAGTTAGCGCAATGGCGACAACACAAAGAATTACATGTGGACAGATACATACCACGCCCATAACGTCGGGAGTCATTGCAACAATCTTTTTGCGCACAACGGAATTCACGAACGCAACATCTAGCGCTTCGGTCACTTTAGAATTGCTGGTGGAATTATTCAACACTCGAAGAGCGGAACCGACATCTGTTGTTCCAGTCAAAAAACCTTGGCGAGTACCCTCTTCGCCATCGGTATGGGAGGCTGATGTGCTTGTCGATGGCATGGACGTGGTTTGGTTTGGTGCTGCGTCACTATCAGTTGGCCGTTGAGCATTCGATCTTGCAGCAGTCGCTGATTTCTTGGCTGCGTTCTCCGGGTTCGATTCACTCTTGGAGGGTTCTGATTTCGACGTGGACGGATCAGTTGTCTGCACAGATTTGGCTTGTGTCGACTTAGTGGAATCCTCCACTTTCTCCGGGTGCGTTTCTAACGACGGTTGGTTTGATTTCACTTCGGCCGTCCCTGATCCACCCGAAGTGACGGCATTGTTTTCTTCACTCACAGAAGAAGGAATATCAATGGTCTCAACTGTGGCGCCTGATTCAGACATTGGAGGCGGGAGAACGGGATCCACGGACACGTCTGATTCCTCATCGGCAGAGCTGGCTGAAAACGTGGGTGGTTGTATTTGCACAACAAACTTTGTCAAATCGAACAACTTCCGCTGCACGGCCGTTTGTAGACGTGCACAGGTCAACTCTTCGAAGTTTTCAGACTTCCATGCCATGAAGCGATACTGCTGGAACGG
>Ga0213839_1002531_pt1 | contig 10110 bp, 7 predicted proteins | sample SWPATP21_FD_160075 | JGI IMG/M metagenome (GOLD analysis project Ga0213839, IMG submission 160075) | Coastal seawater microbial communities from Marineland, Florida, United States - SWPA TP2 #1 | ecosystem: Environmental > Aquatic > Marine > Coastal | place: USA: Florida | collected 2016-08-14 | reverse complement strand
GACATCACCACGCACTCTTTTGATAAATTGTTACATTTACATCAGAGGCACACTATGCGTGCGCCGGCGATCCCAAATAAGCTGGAAGAGCACACATCGAATCGCGAGAAACGACATTAAAATTAAAGTCTCTCAAATACGAGTCTGGTGTCTTCTCTAATTGTGAAATAAAATAATATCACGAGTCGCCAGTCGTGTCAGGGTCGCTGCTGCAGTTCAACAAATAATCCTCCGACATGCCACTCAACAAATTTATACACTTTGCCGGGAATGTCTTGGGGCTGATCGGTGTCTACCAGGCGGTATTTGTCCACGATGGAGGACTGGAGGCAAACACAGAACACGGGCAACATCATACATGAGAATCCCATCGCCAACGTGCACGCATGCAAGAGGTGCTATCTCGCAACTCACCGCGGCAATTTTAAGCAGGGTGACGGCGAGGTGGCGGCCTGGGCAGCCTCGAGGACCGCCGCTGAACGTCATGAAGCATTGTTCGCGATCCAAGAAAGTGTGATCCAGTCCAGAACGCAACTGCACGTGGGACACAGAACAACGGTGAGATTTCTGAGTGGGTCAGCAGTGGTGAGCGAGCAGATCCGCGGGCAGCAGGCGCAGGGCGGAAGTGTGGCACATAGAGTGACGCGCTGACACGAAACAAGTGCAGGGTGCATGTGGGAACACGGGTCGCACGATATAGGCGTCATTCACATGTTGCGACTCTTGATGTCAGCATGCACTGTGTGGATCGGGGTCTCGGGGCGGTAAATTGTGTCTCTGCGCTCTCATCCGAGCTGTAGACAGGTGTGCAAATGTAGGACACGGCGGCGCCAGCGACAGGCACGGTGAAGCAGGGACAGTTGACAGCATGCAAGGGAAACAAACCGGGTCAAATTGATGAGGGCAGGAAAATTGGTTCTTGTCCTTGTGCACTGCTGCAATGCACACTCCGATGATGGTGCCTTTGGGCACCGCGTACGAGCCGATAGTGGTGTCGTGCATTGCTCGCCGTTGCACGATGGCAACAGGGGTCTTCATGCGCAAGCCTTCGAGGACGGTTCCGTGAACATACTGGTTTTCCAGGAGCTCGTTGAGGTAATCCGCACCCGTAAACTGTTGGGCAAGGGAACGAACTTCGCGGCAGAAACGTTCTTGGACTTCTGGGTTGCGAACTAAGTCATACATTGTGGTGGACAGACCCGACGCTGGGCCCTCCGACGCAGCAAGGAGAGTATTGATCATGGTACCGCAAATCTCCTCGTCACTGAACTTTGCAGCATCCCCACCGGGGCCTCCGTGTCCAGAGCCGACTTGCATCATGGTGTACAGCATCGAGCGCTTGGTGATTTCTTCGGATTGTCCAGGCAATGTTTGGGTTCCCTCGCCGATACGGCGACGGAATTCCTTCACGACAGCAAGTCCAGCAGCTTCCAGACGAGCCATCACTGCTTCGTCTTCCGCGTTGATCTTGACGTCGAACATCGGCTTCGAGTAGCGCTGCTCGAAGTGCTCCAGAACGTTGGTGGCCTCATCGTAAAACTCTTTCGTGTACGACTGGTTTTCGCCCATAATGATCACCATGACAGCAGCAAACACCAGGTGGTGCGACGCGCGCAACGTGTCAAAATGCTTGGCGTGGGTCGGCCAGGTTTCCAAAGTGGCCCGCACAACTCGCAAAAATCCTGGTGCAAACACATCCGAGGCGTTGAAGATCGACTTGAGCAAGAAGCGGTGCTGGTGATTGTCTGTACTCTTGAAGACCTCCGCCGTCTTGAGGAGCGGTTGCATGATGTTCATGAGATACTGCAACGTGGGCGTCGAAGCGTGGTCTGCGTCGAAAGTCTTGTCAAAATCATCCTCGCTGAGCAAGACCCGGCGCACCAGATCGGCACTGCGAACGAATACCACAGGCTTTCCGCGGCGGATAATACGAAACACGTCTCCGTACTGGTCGTGCAAACGCATTAGATAAGCATGATTGTCCGTACGGTAAGTGCGTTCATCCTCCGTGCGCGGACCCGGAATAGCTTCGAACGGAAGGACTGAAGTTTGCTCTTGATATGCATTCTCCGCTTGAAACAGGTGCGCAGCAATGGATGCAGTGCGCCGGGCAGCAGGGCCGTTCGTGGCTGCGTTAGACTTGCCGTGATACGGGCAGGAGGAGGCGGCCGAGGGCTTCACGGGGCATTCATTGCTATGGGCAGTATGGATGTGGGGACACGTTTGGGCGTGGTTGTGTTTGTCGTTCTGTCCGGGCTGTTTGTTCATGGCTACGGCTTGAGGGTGTTGGAGGCGTGGGCGCAAAAAGGGCTTGGGAAGCCCAAATCCGGTGTTCACACTTCGGCCAAGACCTCAACAATATCAAAGAGGAAAACGAAAAAACCAAAAAAAAGCACAGCGGGTTCTGTACGAGAACAGTCGACTCGCCTCACGCACCGTCAACTTCAAGTAGTCGCTGGTGGCCTGCATGCCCAGTGGGAGTGAAAGTGACTTGAAGTGGTCATCGTGAGGCGAGTCGACTGTTCTCGAACAGAGCAAACCCACTTGGTTCGCCCGCTTGAATTATTGGCGACCAAGTGGGTTTGCTCCGCCACCGCCACTGCTGAACTACTGTGACCGACAGCAAGCGCTTACCGCACCGCTCCGCCCACCGAACCCAACTGCGTGGCAACACGAAAAGTGAAAACGGTCGGGAGGGAGGGAGGGAGGAAGGGAGGGAGGGAGTGAGTGAGGGAGAGGGATGGCAGAGGGACGGACGAAGCCAGCAAGACACAAACCGAAACCGGATGACCAACAGCAGCAGCAGCAGCAGCAGCAGCAGCAGCAGCAGATGAGCAGCAGCAGCAACGGAGGCAGGCAGTGAAGAGCGAGGGGAGACAGACAGAAAGAAAGCAGGCGGAGGGAGGGCGGAGGGCAACAAGGCGCGTGCGACGGTGCGTCGGTGCGCCACCTTCATTCCTTCGACCGTCGCCGCAATCCGCGGGTTCGTTGGCTAGGGCTGACTGATTACTGAGGACTGACAGTGAATGAGTGACTGAACGAGCAAGCGACTTCATTCGTTCGTTCGTTCGTTCGTTCGTTCATTCGTTCATTCGTTCGTTCGTTCGTTCGTTCGTTCGTTCGTTCGTTGTCATCCAATTCGATGCAGAAATCAGTGAAGTGAAGTGAGTGAACTTCAGTGCGTGGCCGCCGGCGAGTCAGCACAGTCGGTCAGTCGATCAGTCAGTCGGTCAGTCAGTCGGTCGGTCGGTCGTTCGGTCGGTCGGTCGGTCGGTCGGTCGGTCAGTGCGTGGGAGTGAAGCCTGCGAACGCCGCTGGCAGTGACGACACCGCGCCATCCGACTTTTGCGCCGGCGTTGCTCCCCTCCCACACCCACAAACGAGTGGCCCCTCCCACGCACACAACGACGACATTGCGAGTGGCGATGATGCGATGGTATCTACATATGACATTACACCGTATTACTGCTAGTGGTTCACTGAGAAAACATGGAATAGCAGATAAGGAAACATACTGCAGTCCGAGGGTTTTTGTCGGCGACGGCGGATGAAATTTGATGTGGAGACAGACAGACAGACACAGTGATTGGAGAAAGAACAGAAGGGCTTGAAACGACTGATTTCCACTGCCGTGCCCACACGAGTGAGCCGCAGATTGACGAACCCGAGTGTCGGAATGTCGCGATGTGGCGACACTGTCAGTGGGCACGCGTCGTCACGCCGTCAGTCACGTCACGGCGGAGGAACGAACTTGTCACGTCGTCACGCGTCACTCGTGTGGGCACAGGGGCGGGGATCAATCGAAGAGGACAGCAGCGCACGCAGGAACGGAGGACGGCGAAGGAAGGAAGGAAGGAAGGAAGGAAGGAAGGAAGGAAGGAGGAAGTGCGTTCGGAATTCCGAGGACTCCGGAATTCCGGAATTCGGCGTGTGAGCTGCAGTGAGTGAGTGAGTGAGTGAGTGTGTGAGCGAGTGTGAGTGAGTGAGTGACGGCTGGCAGATGAGCAGATGAGTGAGTGGTGAGTGGTGAGTGAGTGAGTGAGTGAGTGAGTGAGTGAGTGAGAGGTACAGTGTCTGTGCCTGCCATCCTGCCATACTCTCAGACTCTCCGTCCACAGGTGAGTGAGTGGGTGAGTGAGTGGAACGAGCCGTCTGCTCACGGAATCACTCACTCACTCACTCACCATTCATTCGTCATTCGTTCATTCATTCACTCAACAATTCAATCGCTGTTCGACTGTGCCAGCTCCCACCCACCCACCCAGTCACCGTGGACATCATTGTTTCACCAGCACATTGATGACATCTCAAAATTAGATGTTTAGAGACACTTTGTGACTCTGTAGAAAACTTCTGAATTTGTGAATGTACACATCAGTCGACTGCCGCATTATATGATAGCCACTCCGACACTCCACACTCCGACACTCCACAACCCAACAACACTGCGACTTAAATGCGATGTTCTATCACACCTTCATACACATATCCCAGAATACACTTTGGAATTGTACATGCTATTCATCTCGGATCACGGAGCACAAGTGTGAGTGAGTAAGTGCAGGGCTGTGTCGCTTTGGCTGTGGCTGTGTGACTGGGGAGTCTGCGGAGTCTGGGGTTGCGCTGAGTGAGTGCTGAGTGTGGGGCTGGCTGGTGGTGGGTTGGTTGGTTGGTTGGTTGGTGTGTTTGTTGGTGTGCACTGACTGCTCCAACGGCCTGAGCTGCTGTGCGTCGGCTTCACAGGTCACAGGTCACAGGTCACAGGGCCCACACAGACAGACAGGTCACACAGGTCACAGCGAGTCGGTTGGTTCGTTGACGACAGCCTGTGGAAAGTATGTCCTGTCGGCTTGCTGTCCTGGTGATTGATCTGATTACTGTAAAGTACCATAGTATTTGATTGATGATCAGTGTTTTGATTGGTGCATACACTGTAGTAACAAATTACCACAATGGATTGCAACCTTGAAGCTTCTTCTGTAAAGGCTTGCCTTTACAGTGACTTCAATGATCGTGTGGCTAGTTTGCGGGTCGATGTACACACTCGCGTGTCGGGAAGTATTACACGAAGAGTGCTCGAAAAGCCGAGACACGCAATTCACGCACGCTTTAGATAGATCTCAACTTGACAGACTGGCGATATACGTAGTAGGGTCAGCACCACATGCAATGTGCTGTTGCTCTCCATTTCCCACTCTACACAACGCATGACTTCTATGATTCATGGTTGTACGTACGTACGTACGGTACGTACAATGCTAAATGTCTGGAAAAAAGCGACGGGTATGGCATAACCAGCATAACCAGCGCTAGCCCACGCGGACGTTGCAGGCACACCACGTATGTGCAATGTGCAAGGTTGACAACGATGGAAGGCTGTCAATGAACTCAACAGACGAACAATGGGACGGTGTGACCAAGGTTGTGACCGGTGATGGTGACAGCGACGAACAGGATCTCAATGTCGATAAAGCGAAGGCCCCGCCTCGTTCGTTGACTTCGGGTCAATGTGCCGGACTGGAGGGTGCAAATGTGAGTGGTGAATCATGTCGAGAGCACACGAAACCGAGAGAACGTCGCGTATCTGATTTCTTGGTGTATTTGTGAGTGCAGCTGATTCGAGTGAGTGAAGCTGATTCGAGCGAGTGCACGGCGCAAACGGGTCAATTACGGTGAATCAAGCAGTGGGTGCTGGCGGCAAGAGGCAGGTGTACAATTACAATCACACGTGATGTGCGCGGCCAGACACAACAACTGCGTTTTGAGCTGTCGAAGAGTAGGACAATGTCAGATTTTTCATATGTATACAAGAAATGGCAGCCTCCTTCACTTGTCCTTCTTCGACTCATCGGTGTCGCCGCCCTTGCGTTGCAGCTCAGCCGCAATTGCTTGAGCTTGCGCTGCGTGCCGTCTGCGTGTAGCGCTCTCGGAGTTTGTCTGAGGCTGTGGACTCGAGCTGGCAGCGCCTTGATGCAGCTGAGACTGACCCACACCTTCCATGATCTGCTTGTGTTGTTGCAGGAAGTGGTGTCTCTGAGCAGGGGGCATCTGCGAAATGAACAGCATCAACAAAACGTGAGAAAGGAAAATTTGGCACATTCCGCAACAACAGTGAGTCAACGAACGGAAGCTAGCTTTGCCTCGCGCTGTTCTGGTGGCAGCTGCGCGAAAGCTTCGTGGTGCCGCCTCTGTTGCTGCATCACAAACTGTTGTCGCTGCTGTGGCGTCATTTGGGCCATTGCCTGTTGCCGCTGCAACATGGCTTGTCGTTGCGCGGGGTTCAACTACGGCAAAAAGAGAAGACAGAGCGAGTCAGAATTGCTCAAATATTGACGGGCAGCAGCGTTCCGGACGCGGAGCGACGTCAATGAGCACGTCCCACAGAACATCACTCGTACCTGTGCCATCCTGGCCTGCATCATGGCCTTTTGTTTCTGCAAAAAGGCAGGGTCCATAAATGGAGCTGGGATGGAAAGCTGCATCACGTCCCCAGTGTTCTTTCCAGGACCAATAGTCACGTGCAACGGGACGCCAGACGGCAGTCGAATTTCCGCCACGTCACCTGGGCTTTTGCCGGCAGGGACGCTGAATGGGATCTTCACCATTGGAGCGTTGAGCGGGATGCCTTGCGGCATGCCATCTGGACCAATCTTGACGGGAGGGATAGAGCCAGGATTCAAGGGGCCGGGTGTTGGGCCTGGCCCGCCCTGTCGCAGGGCGGTCTGCGGCACTCGCAGCTCGAGAACGTCTCCAGGGCCTTTCCCCTCGGGCACACGCACGCGGATCGGCTGGCCAGACGGCAACCGGATTTCGCATTCGTCACCCGGACTTTTGCCAGGTGGAATTTTGAAATCGAGCCGTGCAAGTTTTGGCTCATTTAGCAACGGAAGGGGCACCTGGATCTTGATGTCGTCACCTTCCGTTTTCCCCTCTGGGATCTTGACTTTGAGAGGCCGACCAGACGGCAGGGTCACTTCAACTTCGTCACCACCCTTCTTGCCAGCCGGAACTTTGAACGGAAAATCACCCATAGGGGGTGCAGAGAGATCGGCCTTTGGGACATTGAGCGTGAGTGTCTCGCCAGCGCTTTTGCCGGGCGGAACGTTGATCCGAATGGGACGACCGGACGGAAGTCGCACTTCAAACGCATCGCCCTCGGATTTACCCTCTGGGATTTTGACGTTGAAAGCGCCGAGGGGTGGTTGCTGCAATAGTGCTTCTGGCAGTTTGATGTGCGCCTGATCACCGGCACTCTTTCCTTCAGGAATCTTTATGCGTACTGTGCGGCCGGAAGGAAGGTGGAGTTCCGCATCGTCACCGGCCTTCTTGCCTTCAGGCACAGTGAACGGGACCGCCACCATCTTTGGAGCGGACAGTTCAGTCTTTGGCACTTGGATCTTGAACGTGTCGCCCGCACTCTTTCCGGGTGGGACCTGTACGTTGATGGGGCGCCCTGACGGCAGGCGAATTTCGATGGCGCTGCCGGCAGCAGCACCGTCGGGCACGATGACTTCGAACTCGCCCATCGGTGGTTCGTTGAGAACTGCTTGGGGCACTTTGACATGCATCTGGTCACCTGGTTTTTTGCCTTCAGGAATTTTGACTCGAATCGTGCGTCCGGACGGAAGCTTGACCTCGGTCTCGTCTCCGGCTGATTTGCCCTCGGGGACGGTGAATGGAAAATCGACCATCTGGGGTGCTTGCAGCGCCTGGACTGGGACGCGCACGCTGACGTCGTCTCCTTCACTCTTGCCGTCCGGGATTTTGACGCGGATCTGCATGCCCGATGGCAGGGTTTGCGTCACTTCGTCACCACTCTTGCTGCCCGTCGGGACTTTGAAAGTGAACTGCCCCATCGCAGGTTGCTGCAGCGCTGCGGCAGGAACTTGCACCTGCAACACATCACCCTCCTTCTTACCCGGTGGCACCGTGACCTTGATTCCCATCCCAGTTGGGAGTCGAATCTCGCAAACGTCCCCTTCTTTTTTCCCTTTCGGGACAGTGAACGGAAGAGTTTTCATACCAGGTTGATGGTGGTTCCCGCCGTGGGAGTGGCCATGACCGTCGCCGTGGGAGTGGCCATGGCCATCGCCGTGACTGTGGCCGTGTCCGTCGCCGTGACTGTGGCCGTGTTCGTTGCCGCTGGCGGGTTTCAATGCAGCAGCTGGCACAGAAAGGTCGAGGACATCTCCAGGAGACTTTCCCGGGGGGATGGTGACTTGTATGCCCATGCCGCTCGGCAAACGCACTTCACACTTGTCGCCGGCTTTTTTGCCAGGTGGCACGGTAAACTTCAGCACGCCCGTCTCACCCTGAGACTGGCGCAAAATTTCTTGTTGTTTTTTCAAAGCTGCTTCCTGTTTTTCACGGTAATTAGGGTCCATGAACGCAGAGGGGACTTTCAGGGCAATCACGTCACCGGCTTTCTTGCCTTCCGGAACTGTGACGCTGACCGCAATGCCGGCGGGCAAACGGAACTCACACTCGTCACCTTCGCTTTTCCCGACTGGAACACTGAAGTTGAAAGGTATCATCGAAGTGCCAGGCGGCACACCGCCTGGCGGGGCCACAACATTGTTTTGGTCAGGGCGCAGTTTGAGCTGCTGAATTTCAGCCAACACGGCACGTTGCTGCGCCATTTGGTTGCGATGTTGGATTTCTAGAACTACACTGCGCAAGAAGGTGCCTTTGCTACCCGGCTTGAGGATCTCTGCAATATCGGGTAGGTCTTTGAATTGCCCCTGCATGAACGTGCGAGTCGCCTTGAATGAGTCGTACTTGGCATCGGTGATGCAGTTCCGGGAAAAGGCGATTTCGATTTCGGGGCGGTCCGAGTCCACGTTTTGAGCAAGTTCGAAGGTGACCGACGCGCGGTTCTTCAGCATCGTCCACAGTTCCTCGCGAACACGAATGCTCTCCTCATTCTTTGAGTTCTCATCCTCGAGGTGGCCAGCTGCCTCTGCCTCATTGTACTTGTCTTCGAAGTCGTTGATGACTGGCGGGTCAATCACGAACTCGAACACACCATCCTCATCGATTACCTCGAGGTGGTACACCTTGCCGTCGTGCGTTTCGTGCGTGATTTCGTACAGACTCAAGTCCACTTCTTCAGCACCAGTCACTTTGGCCCAGATGTGCTTGCCCTTTTTCTGCCAGAAGAGGTACGCCACATAGCTCAGGATGGCAACGCACCCGATGAATATCCACGCCACTATGTCACCTTTTCTGGACAGGGGAGGTCGCACGAACGGCGGCGGCTCTTCGTTGAAATCGCCAAAATCCTCGTCCTCGGGGATATCCGACATGGTTATGCCCTACAGCAATAACGGCCGTCGTCTGCGGAGGCTGGAACTGCGCCGAGCGCCAAACGGCGGTTGCACAAGATATGCAGGGATTCCAAAATTGAGATAAGTGCCAAGGACGAAGCACTCAAGGAAGAGCTCCACACAATTGTCGGAGCGGCCACTTCGCTTCGCGAACGTGTCGCGCACCAACAACGCCAAAAAGAGCGCGGAAAGAAAACAAACTCCTACAGAAGTGGGTGCCATCACCATCCCCTCGCATCTCACAAGTTGATGCTCATCGTTGCGAGTTCTTGAGCTGTTGGCACGCCACCACATCTCCACACGCACCGTGTTTTGTGATTTGGCTCGCGTGTTGTGCGGTTTCTGTCCGAAAGCAACCGTGACTCAGTCGTCCAAGCGCGTCGTCCGCAGTGGCACACAACGCATTTGAGGACATAACAGTCGCTTCAGCAACTTGACAGCGTAACGGATGGTGACTGGAGCAAAACCGAAACAGACCGAGCAAACGCGACATCAAGCACGTCCAGATGGGAGAAGTCGACAGACAGGCTCAACGGACCGCGCAAAGACAGAGAGTAAGGTCAAACAACAGAGAGGTAGAGCAGCAGGGAGGCAGAGCAGCAGGGAGATAGATTGGCACGCAGCGCAGAGTAGGCTGGCGGGCTTGGCAACGTGGAAAGTGGAAAGTGGAAAGTCGGCAGTCAGCAGTCGGCAGTCGGCAGTCGGCAGTCGGCAGTCGGAAGCAGGAAGCAGAAAATGGACAGTGGGCGGAAAAGAAGAAGAAGTCTTCGTTGTCACAGCGACT
>Ga0213839_1002530_pt1 | contig 10114 bp, 9 predicted proteins | sample SWPATP21_FD_160075 | JGI IMG/M metagenome (GOLD analysis project Ga0213839, IMG submission 160075) | Coastal seawater microbial communities from Marineland, Florida, United States - SWPA TP2 #1 | ecosystem: Environmental > Aquatic > Marine > Coastal | place: USA: Florida | collected 2016-08-14 | reverse complement strand
GTAGCGATCCAAATGCACCTGATGCCTGCCTGGACTAGCCGCTTCTTTTTCATGACTAAATGGAGAATAGTAGTCCTGTAAAATAGCTTGTTCCTCTCCTGCTATGAAATGGACGGGCATTACTGAAAGCCCAGCCATCTGCCAGGCATGAATGTGACTAAAACCCTTAATGGTATCTGTGTTATAGCGATAACCACTTCCCCAGGCTCCATCCAATTCCGTATCAGGACTCAGATTGACCATCCCAAAAGGACGGCAGGCTGAGGAAAAGAAGAACCAACGAGAATTTGCCGCATCAAGAAAGGGATAGACAAGTTCAACCTTCGATTCAACCGTCAGCTTTTCCGGTACGGTTTGCGGTTGACAAGAGAGAAAGATGCAAAAGGACAGCATAATAGCCACCTTGCTTATGGAAAGATGCTTAATCATGATCAGTAAGACTTGTTTTTGTTTTCGTTTTGCTAATGCGTTATCACAGCAATGATAATGTTCTGCCACTTTGACAAATTTGACAGTCTTAAGATGAAACGAAAAGCAACACTGAGAATCTCCATTGTGGAAACGTTGAATTTCATTTTTGGATGGTGCCAGACTGCATATTTATTAAGGAAGCATTATCTAAAAGTATTCATTTTTCAATTTAATTCCAACGATGCGACATAAGAGCAAGTAATTGCTCGATGCAGTCAAGTTAATCTCAAAAGGCCAGGGTAATTTGGACGCAGCTGAAATGTTGTATCGCAGAGCCGTCACTTTTTAAACCCATAATACCTGATAAATGAAAACTTTTGTCCAGATTTTTTTAATCGGATTTGCCGTGCTTTTAGCAGCTGCATGTAAAAAGGAGGGAATTAAGCCCGGCGGAAACAAACCAGAAAACCCAGGTCAAGTTCCTACCGAAGAACAATTGCGTAACCAAATTGACCAGGCATTCCCTTTTACGCCCAACCAGCTCTTAGATGGGATCTATCGTTGTGGAAGACTTAATTCACAACTGGTTTGGTATTTTGTCTTAAAGCAGGATGGCAAGATGCAAGTCCTTTTCACTACGGATACTCATCAGGATTTTGTCTTTGATGGAAATTACTCCTATGAAAATGACCGCCTGAAGCTGCAAATGCCGGCAGGTCCGACACAGCCTTTTCCCAATGGTTTGGAGGAGGAAAGTACCATAATCATGCCCCAATTTGGTACGGTAGCTGCATTTGCCACGGATAATATGATCTGCTTTTGTGATGGTCACAACCTTAATGCGCAGCAACCACCCAAGGTCCAGGCCAACTATGATTGCCCGATCATCAATGTTCAAGCGGCAACAGAGGAGGACAATGCCATCGAATTCGTACATACGGAAATCCCTTTCAAGATACCGGTTACAGGCTCCATTTTTAGACAGCAAGATATCTATGTCAGTGGGGCAATAAATCCGTCTATTACCAGAGCTTTTGGTATTTACAGGCAGGTGGGAAATAAATTCTTTGCTAGCTTTCGTGTGGCTAGTGATTTCATTGATTTTGCTGGGGATAAGTTACCTATACCTCTTGCAATAGTTCCGCCTTTCACGGATTATAATCTTATTAGCGGTGAATTTCGAAATAATGGACAAGAAATCATAGTGGACCAATTACAGCCTGATGAAGGGGCTTGTAACCTCAGGTAGGTACCAAAAGAAAAGCGGCAATTCTCCTCAGAGGATTGCCGCTTTCACCCGAAACAAAGTCCGAATTTAGAATCCGTAGGAGATACCTAACGTACTAAATGACTGTGTTCCGTCAAATTCAAATTCTGCTTGGCGGATACCAAAGTTTAGACCTACACCAATTCCCTTCCATACATTGAAGGAAACCGTATTGATCCAAGTATATTCAAATAAAGGAGCTTCGTCCGAGCCTTCTTCGGGCTGAGTATAGGGAATGAAGGTGCCAAAATTAGTAGACCAGTTCACACCCCCTTTGAAACTCTTATTGTAAGTGATTTTAATTTTAGAACCTAAGCCACCGGTAGTCTCAATCGGGCTGTCCGCAGAAGGGAAAGCGATGTGGTACGTTAACGGATGAACCACAGCAACAAAGTTAGGGAGTTGGTGAGGGGTATAGGTAGCACCCGCACCGAAATCCAGCGACCCTGGTTCCAAGAAATTGAAAACGGAAGAGTTAAAATCTGCCAAAGCCGAGATGGCAAAATCCTGATTAAGGCGGAGACCATACAAAGACCCAATCGTTAGTACATCTGTGGTCCGATTTTCCAAAAAGCTTTGCTTCTCCGTATCATCGTCGGTGTCGACATCTAGACTTTGCCAACCTGTATTAGAGATAAATGTATTTCTCCAAAAACTTTTTTCCTTGATGATATTGGCATAAGCATTCAAACCTATGGATAGGTTGGAGAATGATGAATTGGGATTGGCATTACTTTGCCAGTTGTTGGAGCTTCCGAAATTCAATCCGATTACGCCATCAAAGCCAGTTTGCCAGCCAGAAAGAATTTCTATCTGTCCGTCCAATTTGGCGATTTCAGCTGCGAAAGAGTCAACTTTAGCTTGCTCAGCAGCCTGCCCAGCGGCTAATTCCGCTTTCTGAGCTTTTAGTTCTTCTAAGGTTTGTGCGTGAGAGAGAATAGATACAAAGCACAACAGCAATCCTAAACTAAGTTTTCGTAACATTGGATGTTCCATTTTTCTAGTGAACATTTTTTTGAAATTTGTCAACGGTTCTTTTGACGCGAAGTTTTTCAGAAAGTAACTGATTTCGCGGCATCAAAATTAATGCTTTTTACCGGCAAAGGTAATTTGTTGATCACTAAGGTGTTAGCCCAGCACCATGAAGGGGCGAAATGCCGCCAATTAGCAAAAAAGCTGGTAGATAGCCGGCTAATCGTTAGTTAACCTCAACGCTTGATTTTTCTGACGACCAAATCCCTGGATCAGAATGCGGTCTTTTTGTATGCTGATGATTGAGTAGGAGGTTTGATCCTCGGTATCCACCATGCCCTTAAAAGTTAGGTAGTGGATACCTGCTTTTTCTCCATAAGCACCGGCGTGATTGTGGCCATTGAAATAAGCTTGCACACAACTATAGGACTCCAGTACTTCCTGGACTTTTGTATCGTTCCATAGGTTGTGGGGATTAATGGGATAGGCCGGAAAGTGACAAAATAGAATCACCTTTTCCGCTTTGCGTTCCGCTCTTCGGAGTTGTTTGTGCAGCCATTTTATTTGTTTAGCACTTAATCCTCCGTTCCAAGTTTTGGCATTCTCCTTACCTGCTGCTTTTACCTGAGCCAATAAGGCTTCGGCTTCTTGTTTCTTCTTATTTCCAAAACTCGCAAAAGTGCTGAGATCATTGCCATCTAAAGCGATAAAACGCCAGCCTTGGATACTGAAACTATAGTATCGTTTTTTCAACCCCATGCGTTTTGGAACCTGCTTCTTCAAGGATTCAGCTACGGAAAAGTCGTGATTACCCAGCACTTGTCTCAATGGAGTATTGAGCTGATCCATGATCGGCTGTAACGTATCAAAACTTGCGAAATCTTTGTCAATGTAATCTCCTAAATGGACGACGAAGGATAAATCATGTTTATTGAATTCGGTTACGCAGGCCTTCAACTTGGCAGGAGAGTTGCGATAGAACCGCTGAGAGGTTGATGGGCAATCACAGTATTGACAATCTGCAATCACACCGAAGGTGAGTAATTCTGCTGGAGATTGAGCCGATAAATAGGATATGGGAAATAAGAAATACACTAGGAAGAGACGATACATGGTATTGCGCTTTTGAATGTTACGACTCAAACATATAAAAAAGCAGACTCCTATCGGAAGTCTGCTCCTAAATTTTACTACTAAATGAGCGTGCTGAGGATGCTTTATTAAAACGCAGAAAGCTCCCTATGACTCAAATGAGGGATCCAGCACGTGGTCAATATTAAACATAGCTATAAGTCGTTTTTTTGGCAGCTAAACAAAGGGGAGAGAGGTACTAGATAGTCTCGAATTCAAAAGAAACACTATATGACTCGGGCAGAATCGGAACCAATACCCAATGCCAACGCGTTTCAAAGGGTTCGCATCCTCCACACTCACTTACTCGAACGGAGAAGATATATTTTTCTTCATTCTCCCTGATCTGTACATTTCTGGAATAGAAACGTTCACAACCGGAAGCGCCACCGAATTGCCCTAGCAAGGTATATTTCGAAAAATCAATAGCAGGTATTTCCCCTTCACAAGGCCGGTTTACAAAAAGTGACTGTAGTTCTTCGTCACTGCGAATAATTTGTTGATTGGCCCCGCCAATAAAGCAATCAAGCGAAAGGATCTGTTCGATGCTACCAAGTGTTACATCTTGCTCCAATCCACATAAATTGACCTTATGACAGGAAAAGATCAGGCTTAGAAATAAGACCAGTGATAATGTTACAATTGTTTTCATTCTCGTAGTTGTTTTGAAGAGTTAGACGGTTCTCTCTTAGATCGGGGTTGGGTACGAAGAGGTGATTTTGGCATTTTGATCTACTTATTTTGCCATTCAATTTCAGGATACTGCCACTCAAAGGTAAAGTTCAGCGGGGGCTTGATACTGACGATAGTTTTGTGGAAAAAAAATATGAAGACCACAAAAATTTTCTCTGTTAGTTTAGCGTGCCTGTTAGCCTTGAGTGCTAAGGCCGGAACGGCCATTCAACCAGATCCGGCTAAAGGGAAGTATTTTCAAGTAGTGATGATTTGGGTAAAGGACCCCGCCAAATTCCAGGACTACGGGCAGAAGGTCGGTCCAATCGTGGCTAAGTACGGCGGCAATGCTGAGCGAATTATTTCTCCAGTGGAATCCTTTTACGGGGGTACCACTGCCAAGGAGTATGAGGCTCCTCACATGGTAAATATCGTCTACTATGATGATAAGGAAGCTTATGAAGCCTTTGAGAAAGATCCTGAATTTCTCAAAATCAAACACTTGCGGTCAGAATCAATTGAGATGGCTGGTATTGGCGGCACTGTAGTGGACGGCGAACTAAATCTAAGGGAGGTAGCGGCCCGTCTGTATATGATTGAGTTTGCTTACTTCAGCGACGAAGACGGTAAGAAATACCAGAAGTACGAAAAAAAGACGCAGGCTTTTAGCCAGCGTTCTGGTTTGCATAAGGAACGAATATTGAAACCGGATACTAAGTTTGGAAATATTGATTTGCCCGACTTAGTCAGTATCAAGTTCCTGGACCAAGCGAGTCAGAAAGAGCAGATGGAGAGTGATAAAGATCATCCAAAGGTTGAAAAGCTGTACGGTGAGGCCATCCGAGATTTAATCTGGATTGAAGGGAAAGCGGCTTTCGTAAACTTGAAATAGTTTACAGGCGCGATCTCAACATTCTCGGTGAGATGGGGCGATAGAGTCGGCGAGGTGTCAGCGCACCAGTAAATTGCTCCATCTCTTTCGCCCCCTATATTTTGTTGAACTATCTTAGTATCAATAAGATTCCTTTATACAACTTTATGGATTATGTCTTTAAGAAAAAAGATTAGCTGGTGGGTGGCTGCGATCATCGGACTCGGTATGCCATTGTATTATAAGGCCAAATTCTTATTGTTAGGGCAAATCAGTTTGGATCAAATATTAAACTGGACACTTCCATTGGAATTTGCCTTTGGGATTCTATTGGCTTTGGTTATCATTATGGCCCATGACTCCCTTGTGAACCATCTGCGGACTCGTCTTTCCAATGAACAGACTGGACTTCGACGATTTCTTTATCAATATTTGATATCTAGTGCGCTGGCCATCTTAACCGCTGTCCTTTTTTCCATCCTATTTTGGGATTATATAATGGGAATGCCGATTACCAAGGAGTACATCTTTGATTACGCGATTTTAGGCTTATTAATCCCGGTATTACTAAATGGTGTGACTGAGTCGCTTTATTTCTACGGTCAATGGGAAAAAGAAAACTCGGAGAAAATCGAGTTGGAAAAAGAAAACATCCGAACCCGCTACGAATTACTTCAGAACCAGTTGAACCCTCATTTCCTATTCAATTGTTTTAATACGCTCAATGTACTGATCGTGGAAAGTCGAAAAGCAGCAGCGGATTTTCTACAGCACCTCTCTCAAGTCTATCGATATGTGTTGGAGATCAAGGAACAAGAATTAGTGAGCCTTAAAACGGAACTCCAATCACTTTTGTCCTTTGATCGTTTGATGCGTTTTCGTTTCGGTGATACTTATCGACTACATTTGGATGTCAATTCTGATCAAGAGCAACTATACCTTGCTCCATTGACCTTGCAGATGCTGTTAGAAAATGCATTGAAACACAATCACTTTTCTAAGGAATCACCCCTGGATATTAGAGTTAGTTTGAGCAAAGATCGTTTGTTGTTTAGCAATGATTTGCGGAAAAAAACCAAGGTGCAAGGAACGGGTACAGGCCTGCGAAACCTACAACAACGCTATGCCTATCTAAGTACTGCAGATTTAGTATTGGAAGCAACAGGGCAATTTTTTCATGTCAGTGTTCCTTTAATTCAAGTAGAGGCCTTATGAAATACATTATTATTGAGGATGAAGAGCCAGCAGTAAGAGGCCTGCGAAATTTAGTACAGCGAGCTAGGCCTGATGCCCTTTGCCAAGCTAGTTTCCCCTCGATCAAAAAAGCAGTGGAATGGTTGAAAAGCAAACCCACGCCAGATCTCATTTTTTTAGATATACATCTGAAAGACGGCAGTGGTTTTGAGCTCTTTGAGAAAGTGGAGATTCAATCACCAGTTATCTTTTGTACGGCTTATGACGAGTACCTGATGGAAGCTTTTAAGACCAATGGCATTGACTATCTCTTGAAGCCGCTGGACTATGATAGACTTCAACAAAGCCTGGAGAAGTTCGATGCCCTACAGTTGCACTTTAGTAAAAAAGGTGATTCGACTGTTCATCACCTAATACAGCAAATACAAGAAAGAGCTTTGGGGCCTCAACGGTTTTTAGTGAAAATGGGTAAGAAATTCTACTCCATTGAAACTTCTGAAATAGCCTACTTCTTCACTAAGCATACCATTGTCTACTTGATGACCGAACAAGGCAAGAAATATCAGGTAGATCAATCCCTGGATCGTCTCGAAGAAAGTCTTTCTAAAACTCAATTCTTTCGAATTAATCGCCAATATCTAGTTGCCTGGAAGAGTGTTCGAAGTTTTGAAAGTGATTATGGATCCTTTCCTGTCCAGTTAGAACCCCCTCCTCAACACCCCATTACCATTAGTCGTCATCGCATCGATAATTTTAAACATTGGTGGGGAGGTTGAGAAGAGGAAACAGAACCCTGTTTAGTTCCAACTAGGGTTGATTTCTAATTCCAGAACCTTTGCCAGAAACTGCAATTCCTGGCTATAGGTTTCACGCCTCTGCTCGTTCGTCACTCCGAATCCGTGCCCACCTCCCCATACAATCTTCAAGAGCGTAGGCGCCATACTCGATTGTTGATGAGCTTGCATAGCTGCTACAAACTTGTAGCCATGTTGAGGGGGGGTGGTCATATCCTTTTCACCTACCGTTATCATCATAGGAGGATAGAGCGTATTGGACTTGATATTGTGATAGGGAGACCATTTGTATAGGACCTTAAATTCCTCTTCAATTGCAGGCGAGCCATAGCCCCGTGTCCAGCCTTTGAAAGGAGTGAACTCGGTGTATCGCAATAGATCCAAAGAGGGAATGCCAACCATAGCAGCTCCAAATAGGGCAGGACGTTGTTGCACAGCCGCCGCCGCTAAGGACCCGCTGGCACTCCACCCATTCGCTACTACTCTGCCTGGCTGTGTATAGCCTTCTTCTACTAAGAATTCAGCCGCCGCGATATAGTCATCAATAGCATTTTGTCGATTCATTCGAATGCCTGCCTCTTTCCAAGCCTCTCCAAACTCTCCACCCCCTCGGACGCCCGGCAGCACATAGATGCCACCCATATCCAACCAAGTTAAAAGGTGTGGCTGATACCAAGGTACCGCAACCCATCCGCCAAAGCCATAGGCATACATGTACACTGGATTTCCTTCACCGATCCTAAGGCCCTTTTTGTGAACAATATAGATGGGAACTTTAGTACCATCTGAACTTTCATAGTAGGTATTTCGCGTGATGTATTCCGACTTGTCAATTGGCAATTTTCTCTCAAAAAAATCCTTTGTATTTCCAGTTTTTAGGTCGATCCGATATACCGTCGAAGGATCTAAGAAGGTGTTTAGGCTATACCACGCTTCTTGCCCAGTAGCAATACCTTGTAAGCCAGACCCAATCCAACCCGTTTCCAGCTCATTATGATGTAGTAGTTTCCCCGTTTTGGTATAGGTTCGGATTTCCTGTTGAGTGCCCTCCCGATATAGTAAGACAAACCTCCCATCGATGAAATTCATGGCATTTCCACCTGCCGTGCTACCGCCCGCGAGTACTTTATCATCCTCCTCAATAATCGTTTTGTGTAAAGCAAGATTCCGGCTATCCAACTGGATTACCTTGCCATTGGGTGCGTCTTGATTAGTGTAGAAGTAATAGGCTGGGCCATCACTTCCAATGTAGTTGAAAGCAGCAGTGGCCTCCTTTATTAAAGGAATACCGGATTTGGGATTGGTAGCCGGTAGCAGATGAATCGTATTGCGGTCGCTACGCCCTTGATAGACTTGGACAACAACATGAGAACGATCAGAGTCCATGCTAATTCGGAAGAGTGTATTGGGGTTATCTGGAATGTAAAAGATCTTTTGATCATTCGAACTGGGAGAGCCCATTTGATGATAGTGGATACTAGTATTCAATTCATTCTTGGCCAATTCTTCTGTTGCTCCGTATCGAACATAATAGAAACCTTCGTCATTGGCCTGCCAGGCCACCGTGGCAGAACTAAGGCCAAAGATTTTCTCTGATAGTAGCACCTTTTTTTGAATGTCAAAAAGCCACAATTCTGCCCATCTGGATTGACCTTTATTAACCTGAAAGGCGAGATATTTACCGTTGGGGCTGACGGAAAAGCCATTGAAACTCAAGTCCTCCTCTTGCAACAACTTGTTAAAATCAACGATGATGGATGCCTTACCGTTAAGGCCTTTCTGCCGATGAAGGAAAGCATGACGCAACTTGCGAGGCCAAGTATTGAAGAAGTAATATTCACCAGCCTGTTGTGGAACTCCATAGTTCGTTCCTGTCTTATCCAGGGCAGCAATCCGATCTTGTATCATTTGATTTTGCGCCTGATCGGAGAGAAAGGAGCCTAGAAACTGATCTTGATTGGACATCCAATTTCGAGTAGCTGTACTTTCAGTATCCTCTAACCAACGGTAAGGGTCTAAAATCTGATGGCCATGGTATTCGTCGATCACCTTTTGCTGCTCGGTTTGAGGATATTGAATATCCTGACCATGAAGGGGGTATCCTAGACTAACAATAATCAAAAGTACTAGTTGCTGAAGTGATTTCTTTTTCATGCTTTGATTACTTGAAGTGCTAATTTTTTCGCACTTTTAGTTAAAAAAATAGATTTTAAATCGCCTATGTTCCCGACAGATAATGTTATTTAGGTTAGAAACTGATTTTTACTACTCTTTCAAAAGTTTAAGAAGGGTCGCTAATGTTTTTGTTGATCGAGGAGAACGAAGGAGTTCTGCTAGTTGAGGTTGAAGCTCAAGATTGTCTCCACCTAGGTGCTTTGCCAGTAAGTCGGTTTGTCCTGCGGCTTCAATGGCTTCAAAGTGTTGTAGGAACCAATCCTGTAGGCTTTCTTTGTGCAGATGATCTAGCAAATATTGTTGTAGTTTTTCACTTGGGTATGTCTCCAATAAGGCACTGGCGTAAGCTCGCATTTCTTCGTTTTCATCTTCCAGTTGGTGGCATATTAATCTAAAGGCGGGTATACAACCGATCTGCTGTGCGGCCCACAGGGCAGAAATTCGTACCTCAGGATTACTATCTACGGCATAAGGGGTTATATGTTGAAAGGCATTGCGGTGGCCCCATTGTCCTAATTGTTGTAGACAAGCAGTTCGCTGGATGTCATCGGCAGTTTGCAGACTTCGAATGGTTGCGGTGTAGGCACTTTTAGAGTAGGGCTTACCGCTTAATGTTCTTAGATTGAT
>Ga0213839_1002528_pt1 | contig 10114 bp, 7 predicted proteins | sample SWPATP21_FD_160075 | JGI IMG/M metagenome (GOLD analysis project Ga0213839, IMG submission 160075) | Coastal seawater microbial communities from Marineland, Florida, United States - SWPA TP2 #1 | ecosystem: Environmental > Aquatic > Marine > Coastal | place: USA: Florida | collected 2016-08-14 | reverse complement strand
TAAGACCGTCGCTGTAAGAGGTGGCAAGGGGTACTCGGTACCCCAGCCAGGGGAGGGGGTTCAAGGGGGGGGGGCGGAGCACCCACCTGTACAAGTAGCCGGATAGAACTACCCTGCGAGGGGACCTTCCGCGGAGGCACCCCTTGGAACCAGCGCTTCCGTGGCCAGCACGACACAGCCGTCGCCGAGCACGGCGGTCCAAGTTCCCCGCAGACCCGGCGCCGAGCACGCCTCCGCCCAGCGTGTGCCGACCGAGGCCACCCCCGTCCCGACGGCTACGCGGGCGGCAGACCCACCGATCACCCCCACGAGCACGCTCTCAGCTGCCCCAGCGTGAACTCCCAGCCGCGCGAGCCCGCGCCCATCTCGGGGGCGGTCCTCGGCGGAGGGCGTGACCGACGCCTCCGACGGCTGCGACCTCCGGCAACGACAGCCATCACCGGGCCACCGCCGATGACGTAGGCCTCAGCGGACTCGAACACCACCACCACCAACACGAAGCCGTGGCAACGACCGGCGCCTCCGCCGACCTCCGCCGACGACAGCCTGCGCCACCTGCACAGTCATCGCCGCAGACAGCACCTCCTTGGTTCGTTCTCGTTCGTCATCCCGATGATCGACCGAGCTTCAGCCCGAAGAGCTCCTGCTCCCGCCCGACCCCGCGGAGGCGGTGGGTGCCCAGCGACTCCAGCTCCAACCGGTCGACGTGGTTCGCGAAGGCCTGCGTGAGCAGCAGGTCGCGCCCCAGCACCTTGCACATGCCCTCGACCCGGCTGGCCTCGTTCACCGCGGGCCCGATCACCGTGAAGTCGAGCCGGCTGCTGGCGCCGATGTTGCCGTAGAACACCTCGCCGAGGTGCAGCGCGACGCCGAACGACAGGTCGGGCCCGAGCACGTGGGCATGGGCGAGGGCCTCCTTGGCGGCCCGGAGGGCGCAGACGCAGGCGTCGCCTGGCTCCTCGCAGGTGGGGAAGACGGCCAGCACCGCATCGCCGATGAACTTGAGGATCTCGCCGCCGTTGGCCCGGATGGGCTCGGCGACCACCGAGAAGTAGCGGTCGAGCACGTCGATGACCTGCTCTACGTCGGCGTGGTCGGACAGCGCGGTGAACCCGCGGAGGTCGCAGAACCAGATGGCGGCCTCGATGCGCTCCCCGGATCCACGCTCGAAGGCACCGCCGATCACCCGCTCGGCGGCGTTGCGTCCGAGGTAGACGCGGAGCAGCTGCTGGGTGGCCAGGTGGGCGCTGTTGGCGTCCATGCGCAGCGCCAGCGTGGGGGCGATGGCCTCGAGCGCGTCGATGTGCTCCGGCAGGAAGCCCCCGGGCCGGTCGGTGGACCACGAGGCGAAGCTGTGCCCGCCGTGGCTCGAGAGCATCGGCTGGATGAGGTAGTCGGTCATACCCTCCGCCTTCAGGTCGTCGCAGACGGGGTAGGGCAGCTCGTCGTGGGTGAGGTCGACCCGGATGGGCCGGCCGGTCTCGCGCACCTGGCGGATGGGGCTCGCCACGAAGCGCTCCTCGGACAGCTGGGTGCGGGGGAACCAGGTGAGCGTCGACCCCTGCTCGGGCCGCCACTGGCCGTTGAGCACGTAGATCTCGGGGTGACGGGTGCGCAGGCTGATCGACACCCGGCCCAGCGGAAGCCCCGCGGCGACCAGCCGGCCGCACAGCTCGTCCATGAAGGCGTCGTGGGCGAGGGTGCCGGTGCTGGGGGCGAGCAGCCACGCGATGATGGGGCAGGGGTCCATGGTCGCGAGTCTACGCCGCGGCGCGTAACGGCTGGGTCACATCTGTGGGCTCCGCCCGCACCGCGGAGCCACGGCTGTCTGCCGCAGGTTGTCGCAGCCGTGCGCTCGTCGCCTCGCGCAGACCTACTTCCCCCGCGAAACGGAGGTTCCATGATGTCCCGCCTGACCCTCGCCCTCGGGCTCCTCGCCGCCGGGTGCACGCCCGAGGTGGTCTGCGAGTGGAGCGACGCCGACGCCGACGCCGACACCGCCTCGGCGACCACGGCCGCCACCACCGCGGTCGCCACCACGCCCATCTTTTCGACCCGGCCCACGTCCACCGAGACCCCGGAGTCCACGGTGCTCGACACCGGCACGGTCGACGACGAGCCCACCGCCGACACGGGCTCGCTGGCCGACTCCACCCCCGTGGACACCGGCACGCGGCCGCCGTGCGGCGACGCCGGCATCGCCGGCCCAGGCTTCGTCCACACCATCTGGCCCGACGCCCACACCGGCGACGAAGCGACCGCCGAGCCGAAGGTCGACGTGCACGACGGCCAGAACGGCGACAACCACGAGTTCCGCCGCCACAACGTGGCCCGCGCCCACATCAGCTACTGGTACACCTCGTCGTTCCAGGAAGCGGGGGAGCCCGACCCCAGCGACGGTCAGTGGGTGGACTACGCGCCCGACTTCGAGGTGTTGGGCGCCGGCCGGTACGAGATCATCGCCCACTACCGCCAGACCGAGAACCGGGCGGCCTACGAGGCGCTCTACAAGGTGCAGCACCGCGACGGCGAGACGATCATCGGCCGCGACCAGCGCATCGGCGACGACTACGAGTCGCTGTCGCTGGGGGTCTACGAGATGTGCCCCGGCGGCTTCGTCCGCGTCGAAGACCCCGGCGTCAACTCCATCACGTTCAACCAGATGGAGTTCGTGTGGGTGGGCCCATGACCTGGCTCGTGCTGCTGCTGGCCTGCGAGCCGGTCCACGTCACCTGCGAGAGGCCGCGCGAGGACGAGGAGGCGTCGAGCACGCGGGCCCCTGACGGGTCGCTCCCCGTCGACACCGGCACCGCCCCCGTGGACTCCACCCCTCCGGCCGCCACCGACACCGCGGGCGTCCTCGTGGACTCCGGCACGACGGCGGTCCTCGACGACACCGCGCAGCCGGTCGTCGGCGAGGTGGACTGCGGTGGAGTCGGTGCGTCCGACACCGACGGCTTCTTCGAGCTGGTGGGCTTCGATGGTCGGCTGTACGCCGGGCAGTTCGGCTACGGGCAGGAGCACCGCTCGATGCTCTACCGCACCGACCCGTGGGAGCTCACCTCCCCGGGGCTCACCGGCGTGTCGGAGTCGGTGTGCGCCATGGTGGAGCACGACGGCTGGCTCTACGCCAACACCGAGAGCTCCGGCGACATCCAGCGGTCGGCCGACGGGGCCCACTGGGACCGGGTGCTCGACGGCGAGAGCGGCACCATCGGCTGCGGCATCACCGTGCACGACGGCGTGCTCTACGCCGTCACCTACGACAACCAGGACCGCCGGGGCGGCCTCGTCCGTCGCTCCGAGGACGGGGTTCAGTGGACCACCGTGTACGACTCCGGCGACGAGGCGCTCTACCTGCGGGAGATCGTGTCCCACCGGGGCGAGGTGCATGCCTTCGCCACCGACGAGGCCACGGGCCAGGGCTGGTGGCTGCGCTCGGTCGACGGCTTCGGCTGGTCGCGGACCCCGACGCCCTCGCGCTTCTTCCGGGCCTACGATGACGGCGACACGCTGTGGGTCGGCAGCTCCTCGCGCACCTCCACCGGCGTCGCGGGCGTGTGGCGCATCGACGACGGACAGACCCCCCAGCTGGTCCACGAGACCCACCAGGCCTACGTCACCCGCATCACCCGGTGGCGCGGGGCGCTGTGGGCGGGCACCTCGGCCGGCTGGAAGGACGACCAGGGACCCGCCGACCTGCTGGTGTCCCGCGACGAAGGCGCGAGCTGGCAGGTGGCCTGCACCGTGCCCGAGACCGCCATCTGGTCGATCGCCACCGTCGACGACCGCCTGTACGTGGGCACCTGGGACTACGGCGGCACGGGTGCGCTGCTGGAGGTCGTGGAGCGGTGACGTGCGCGGTCACATCGTCCGGACCGGCGTGAGCTGCACGACACACCGGTCGCCATCGGGGAGCCGCAGCTCGACCTCGTCGACGCCCGAAACGAATGTCGCGGTGTCGTCTCGGCCGCAGAACGTCTCTCCGGGGCTCGGCGACCCCGGGCCCACACCGCCGCTCGGGAACTCACCGCTGAACTGACACGACCAGCCGTAGCTGCTGGCCAGCCGCGCGGTCTCGACGAAGAAGTACTGGTCTTCACCGTCGATCTGGTAGCGGAAGTAGCCGGCGTACCACTCCTCGAGCGTGGCGCCGTCCACACTCAGGCCACCGCTGCCGGCGGTGCCGAAGGTCTCGGTGGGGGAGCAGACCTCCAGGTCGTCGCCGTCGAAGAGCAGGTGGCCCTCGCCGAGGTCGTCGCAGAAGTCCTCCAAGTCTCCGAGATCGACGCCGGACGGATCGGCGGGCACGGCGTCGACGAGGGCGTCCTGGAGGGTCTGGCACGCCGTTCCGTCACCCGTCGTCTGCCACGTGCCTGAGTCGACGGAGGTCGTGTCATCCGTGTCGCCTTTGCCACCATCGCCGCAGCCGCACCACAGGATCCAAGCCCACATCATGCGCATCTCTCACCTCCCGCAGGGCACTACAGCCGTTCGGTGGTAGCGTTACAGACGGTCGGCGAATGAGGGTGATCGACCCGGGCAGAGGAGCTGTCGTGGCCCACGCGAACCTAGACTTCTTGCCATCCACACGCTGGAGTCAGGTGGCCGACGCTGCCCGCGGTCATCGCGGCGCACTCCAGTGGCTCTGCGAGCGCTACTGGGCGCCACTGTACGGCTACGCCCGGAGGCGGGGGCTGATCGCCGCCGACGCCGAGGAGGCCGTTCAGTCCTACCTCGAGCGCCTGGTGCGACCGGATGCCCTCGTCGGGGCCGATCCGGCTCGGGGTCGGTTCCGAGCCTACCTGCTCGTCGGCTTCAAGAACCATTTGTCCAACCGTCGCAGCTCGGCCTCTGCGCAGCGCAGAGGTGGCCACGCTCCCCATGTGCCGCTCGATGCCGGTCCGGTGGAGCGCTGGCTCGACGCTCACCCAGACGTGAGCCCCGACGAGCTCTATGATCGGCAGTGGGCCCACCAGTGTGCATCCCTCGCGCTCGAGCGACTGAGCGCGCAGGAGCCGCCGGAGCGCTTCGCGGTGCTGGCCCCTCATCTGCTGGAAGACGCGGGCTCTCTCCGGGAGGCCGCACGGCGGCTCGGCATCAAGGACACGGCGGCCCGGGTCGCGCTGCACCGCTTGCGGAAGAAATTCGGTCTGGCGTTGCGGGAGGTGGTCGCCGAGACGCTGCTGCCGTCGGAAGACGTCGAGGCGGAGCTGCGGCACCTCCTACAGGCGCTCGGGTGACGCCCGAGGATGTGCGGAGGGCGCTCGGGCTGGCCCTCGACGCATGCGCCGACCCGCTGCCAGCCCAGCGATACGAGGTAGGCGAGCTGCTCGGGGAGGGGGGGGCCGGCCGGGTGTATGCGGCGGTCGACCACTACCTCGAGCGCGCCGTCGCCATCAAGCGCTGTGACAGCCTCGTCGAGCTGCTGGGCGAGGCGCGAACACTGGCGGCGCTGGAGCACCCCCACATCATGAACGTGATGGACGTGGCGGTCGACGACGAGGGGTGGTTCTTCGTCATGCCGCAGGCGCAGAGCTCTACCTTGGCAGAGCGGCTCGGGTCGGGCACCCTCGTCGAGCGCCTCGGGTTGTTCTTGAAGGTCTGCGAGGCAATGACGTTCGCGCATGCCCAGGGGCGGATCCATCGCGACCTCAAGCCCGCCAACATCCTCGTCGGCCGCTTCGACGAGGTCCGCGTGGCCGACTGGGGACTCTCACGCTCGGTGAGCGACGGGGACTCGTGGGAGGCGGGTCGTGCTGGCACGCCCGGATGGATGGCCCCCGAGCAGCTACGGGGCGAGCCGCTGGGGCCCGCTGCCGATGTGTACGCGCTGGGTCTCGTGCTGGGAAGCTTGCTCAACGGGTCTCCGTGGCCTGCCCCTTCCCTCGGCGAGACAAGGCCAATGCCCGCCTGCGCGACCGAGCTGCAGGCCGTGCTCGCGTGGGCCACACATCCTGTGGCCGACCAGCGCCCGACCGTCGCAGCACTTCGTGCCGACATCGTCGCCTATCTGGACGGAGGACTCGTCGCGGCCGCCGACTACTCCTCGCTCAACCTCCTGGCCCGATTCGTCGTCCGCCATCTCGGCCAGATGGCTCTTGCTGTCGGGGCCGTGGGTGCTGTCCTCATCGGGGCGACCCTGGCGGCCCAGCTGAACGCGTGGCAGCTCGACGAGGCGCGCAGACGTGCGGAGGCTGCGCAGGACGCGGCCCGACGCTCCCTGGGCGTCGCTCGACTGGAGCAGGCATCGGCTGCTCTTCGTCACGGCGATCCTCTTACGGCTGACTACCTTGCCGATGCCGCCCGACTCGTGCCGGCGTCAGACCTTCGCCTACGCTTGCTCCAGGCCCGATGGGGGGAGGCATGGCCGGTGGACCTCTCCTCCTGGCACGGCCGAGCGCCGACGACCACCATGCTGCTCGGGGCGGGCAGGGTGGCGACCCACAGTGAAGGCGTGCTGCGCGTGCATGAGCTCGCCACGGGTGCCATTGGGTGGGAAGGGGCGGTTGCCAGGCTCCCTCGTCCACTTCGCTGGATGGACGGTCACCTCCAGGCGCGGGGGGCGGACGGCGCGTGGGGGCCCATGGCCCGTGGCGCCGACACCGACTGGCTGCGGCCAGAGCCCCCCGTCGAGCTCGTCGGACGCCATGTCGTGTCGACGGGCTCGCCCCCCCGACCGGTCGCGCCGCTACGGCTGCGCGGCCGCTACCACGGCGACGTGGTGGTAGGTCATCCACCCCGCAAGGTGCCCAACGAACTGCCCGACGAGCTGGAGGTGCGCCGTGTCGACGACTGGGCCCTCCTGTTCACGCTGCCGCCGCATCCTGCGGTGGTCGTCTCGCCGGTCGGCGATCAGGTCTGTCAGGCCCGAGACACCGTGGTGACGTGCTTCGATCTCGCCGGGGTCGAGCGACGGCGCATCGTGCTCGGATCGTCGCCTCAGAACCTGCTGTTCTCACAGGACGGAGCAAGGATCCTGGCATGGCGACAGGGGGGACATGCGGAGCTGGTCGAGCTTGCCACTGGGCAGACGACGCAGCACCTCCTCGAACGATCGCCGTCGTTGTTGATCGACGACCGAGTGCTGCTCGTCGACCCCAAGGGCTGGCGCTGGGTGGCCCTCGACGACGAGCACGATCCGGTCGACGCCGACCAGGGTGCCCTGAGCTTCATGCGACTGTCCGACGATGGAGCGAGTCTGGTCACGGTCTCCGAGCGCGGCGCCCGGGTGAGGGACGCGACGACGCTTCGCCCATGGCTCGACGTCCCGCTGATGGGGGCGACGGCCGCTTGCGTCGACGCCAGGATGGTCTTCGTCGGAAACGTCACGGGTGCGCTGCTGGCGGTGCCGCGGGCCGAGGGTGGACCGACCGGGGCTGCGGATGTGGGCCAACACATCATGGACGTAGCCTGCGCGGGAGGCCGTGCGACGTTCCTTGCTCGAGACGGCACCCTCTGGCACTGGGATCCCTCCACGTCGGAGCCGGAGAGGGAGCCGACCGGGCTCGTCGAGGCCTGGCGCATGAGCGTGCAGGGCGTCGAGCGCCATGTCACCGCCCGGACCGACGAGAGTCCGGCGCTTCGGGTCTTCGATGGGCAGGCCTGGCACAGTCAGGGTCCAGTGGTCGCCGCCTACGGACTTGATCGCGTCGACGACTGGGGGGCGGTGGGCATCCACAGCGGAGGGCCTTGGGTGTGGGGACCGGAGGGTGAGTGGCGCGGAGACCTCGCGACGACCGTGCTCGACGTCTCGATCGATCCGCAGAGGGGCTTCGTGGCGAGCGCCACCCTCACGGGCGAGGTGGTCTGGTTCGATCTGCACGGGAACGAGGTGCACACCGATGTCGTGAGCGACGCGCCGGCCGTGGCGCTGGTCGCCCATGAAGATCATCTGGTGGTGGCTACCGGCGGCGCCCTCGTGAGGTTGGCGCTGCCGAGCGCGGCGACATCGCGTCCTCAGCGGGAGTGACCAGCGAGCGGCGTATCCCGGCGAGCGAAATAGGAGCTGCCATGATTGCTCCCCTTCTCACAGCCATCCTGGCGTCGCCGGCAGCGGCTTCGCCGTGGGACGGCACCTGCGAGGACCGGGGCCGCGAGCCCTGGGGCTTGCTGGTCGACGTGGTCGATCAGCTGGCCGACGAGCGCACGGAGGAGCGCCTGGCCCATGTGCGGGTGCACCGGCCCCTCGAGCAGCAGCGGCTGCAGCGCTCGGTGCGGGCGAGCACGCCCGCCCAGCCGGGCATGCAGCTGTGCCATGGCGACTGGGTGGAGTCGTGGCACGGTGCCGAGGTGACCCTCGAGGAGCGCGGGGCCCGCGCCCTGCTCACCCTTCGCGGCGGCTCGCTGGTGTGGCTCGACGACGAGCTGCGACAGGTGCGCGGCATCGTCGACTACTACGTGCTCGACGGAGCGCGCGCCGGTCGAGACACCCCCGTGCCCGTGGCCCTCGGCTACTCCGCCACCACCGCCAGCCGCCAGCACAGCATCTTCCGCGTGGAGATCCTGGACGCGGGCCGCGGCGAGGCGCTCGTGGTGGTGAGCCCCGACAGTGACGTGTTCTCCGACCCCCGCACCCACGGCGTCGACCTGGGCGACGGTGGCGACCGGGTGCACGTGGCCGGGGGGCAGGCCGTGCGCACCGCCGACGGTCGGGTGCTGTCGAGCACGCGGGAAGACGAGGAGCGAGCCGTCGCCGCCCTCGCCGAGGCCAAGAGCCGCCTCGACCTCATGGCCTCCGAGCTGTGGGAGGCGCCGCCCACGGCAGGGGCAGCGCCGGCGCCTCGACCGGTCCATGTGCTGCTCGAGGGGCGGTCGTTTCCCGACGAGCTGGTGATCGACGGGGAGCGCATCCCCCAGCCCAGCTGGCACCCCGCCCGCCTGCCCGACGGCGGCCGGGGCCTGCGAAGCGTCGGGCCCCTCGCGCTGCCCGACGGCACCCACGAGGTGGCGGTCGACACCTGGGGCGAGCACAGCGAGCGGGTGGTGGCCACCGACCCCACCACCCGCGTGGTGGTGGTCCCCCGACCCGAGCAGCCCCACGGAGCCGGGGTGCGTGCACGTCGCAGCCTGCTGCATCGCTACACCCGGGCCGAGCGCTTCGAGGTGCGCCCCAGTGCGCTGCTGCCCGGCACGGTCTTCATCAAGGCCGAGTCCGACCCGCGCGCGACCGTTGCCTTCGCGGGCGGGTTCGCCGCAGGCCGTCTTCCCGTCCGCACCTACTTCCACGGCGGGCGGGTGTGGTTGGAGACCGGGGCGGTCGGTGGGGTCGCGTTCGCACGCCCTTCGGTGGTGGCCGGGGAGGAGGTGCAGCCCAGCGGAAGCGTGGGGTGGGGCGCGGCAGAGGCCTTCCTGGGTCTGTCGGGGGGCAACTGGCTGTTCTGGGACTTCGGCGGAGGCGTGGTCACGGTCTCGCGCTTCCAGGTGGCCGACCGCGGCCCCGTGCCGCGCCAGGCCTTCAGCCCGGCCATGTTCGCGTTCACGGCCCGCCTCGGCATCGGCCGCACCTGGCGGGTGTCCATCGACTGGAAGAACGAGCTGGCGCCCTGCTCGCTGAAGGCCGTGGTCGCCTGCCCGAACTACCACCGCGACATGGGGGTGGAGGTGCTGCGCGACCTCGGCCGCACCAGCCCCTTCCTGCGGATTGGCGGGCGCCACCAGCTCACCCAGCGGCGCCTCGATCTCGCGGGCTACCAGTACGAGTTCTCGTCCATCGACATGGTCGGCGCAGACATCGGCATTCGCTGGCTCCCCCCCGTCGACGCCCAGCGGAGGCAGCCATGAGCTGGCTGCTGCTGTCGCACCTCGCGCTGGCCTCGCCGTGGGAGGGCCCGTGCGAAGGCCGAGGCCGGGAGACCTGGGGCGTGCTCGTCGACGTGACCGACCAAGGCTCGGGCGCCGAGACCGACGAGCGCTTCGCCCACGTCCGGGTGCATCGCCCGCTGGAGGCCGAGCGCCTCGGACGCTCCGTGCGCGCCAGCCGCATTCCCGAGCCGGGCATGGTGCTGTGCAAGGGCGACTGGGTGGAGACCTGGCACCAGGCGGAGGTGAGCCTGGAAGAGGCCGGCGCCCGGGCGCTGCTCACTCTCCGTGGCGGCTCGCTCGTGTGGCTCGA
>Ga0213839_1002523_pt1 | contig 10122 bp, 8 predicted proteins | sample SWPATP21_FD_160075 | JGI IMG/M metagenome (GOLD analysis project Ga0213839, IMG submission 160075) | Coastal seawater microbial communities from Marineland, Florida, United States - SWPA TP2 #1 | ecosystem: Environmental > Aquatic > Marine > Coastal | place: USA: Florida | collected 2016-08-14 | reverse complement strand
TTCCTCTCCGACCGCGACCCCGAGAACCTCGACGAGGCTCCCGAGAAGGGCTCGCCGAGCCAGGTGTGGGTGTGGCGCGACGGCACGCTCGAGCGACTCACCGACGAGGCCCTCGGGGTGTCGGCCTTCCGCTGTGCCCGTCAGGGCGACCGCATGGTGCTCGTGGTGCCGTACGTGGAGGGGGTGCCCCGCGATGCGCAGCGCGAGCGGGCGAAGGTGCGCAAGGAGAAGGGTCCCAGCGTGCTGCGCTACACCGATCTGCCGGTGCGCTTCTGGGACCACTGGGTGCCGGAGGCCGTGCCCCACTTCGTGGTAGTCGACGCCTCGGGCCGACACGACCTCACCCCCGAGGCAGCTGGGGCCTACCGCAACGCCTCGTGGGACCTGTCCGCCGACGGCTCCACCCTGGTGAGCACCCACCAGCGCATGGGCGTTCACCGACTCCCCGTCGAGGCCGTCGAGGTCTTCGATCTGGCCCGGCGCACCTCGGTGCTCCTCCGCGACGAAGACGACCTGAGCCACGGTCCGCTGTGCGTCGACGCCACGGGCCAACGCATCGCGGTCTCCACCACCCGCTGGCACGAGGGACGCACCGCCCCCGATGCCTTGTGGGTGGGGTCGGTGAGCGGGGAGGGCATGGTCTGGGACGACGGCGAGCGAGTGCAGCTGCACCCCTCGGCGTTCGACGGCGACACGGTGGTGTGCACGGCCGACATCGACGGCGACACCGCGGTCTACCGGGTGACGGCGCCCGGCCCCGACGGAGGCGCGGTGAGGGTGAGCGGCCCGGGGTCGTGGGGCTCGCTCTGTGCACGCGATCCGCGCCTCGGGGTGCACCACGGAACCCTGCACCCGCCGGAGGTCGCCCACCTGGAGGACGGGCCGATCACCTCGCTGGCGGGCGACGTGCCCGAGGCCACGGTCACCCATCACCACACCCCGGTGAGCGACGGCGCCGAGGTGGCGTGGTGGCTCGTGCGGCCGAAGGGAGCGGAGGGCCCGCTGCCCACGCTGCTGTGGATCCACGGCGGGCCCATCGGTGCGTGGGGAGACCAGTGGCACTGGCGGTGGAACGCCCTGGTCATGGCCGATGCGGGCTGGCAGGTGGTGCTGCCCAATCCCCGCGGCTCCACCGGCTACGGGCAGCCGTTCATCGACGGTATCTGGGGCAACACCTGGGGCGCCCGCTGCTTCGACGACCTGATGGACCTCACCGACGTGCTCGAGGCCGACGAGCGCGTCGACGCCCAGCGCATCGTGGCGATGGGGGGCTCCTTCGGCGGCTACATGACCAACTGGATCGGTACCCAGACCGATCGCTTCGCCGCCCTGATTACCCACGCGTCGCTGTTCTCGTTCGGCACCTTCTACGGAACCACCGATCTCCCGGCGTTCTGGCGCCACATGCTGGGGTCCGACCCGTGGAGCGACCGCGCGGCCTTCGAGCGCTACTCCCCCGACCGCCACATCGCCGGCTGGCGCACGCCGGTGCTCGTCATCCATGGCGAGAAGGACTACCGCGTGCCGATCAGCGAGGCGCTGTTCCTCTTCGAGGCGCTGCGCGCCCACGACGTCGACGCCGAGCTGCTGGTGTTTCCCGACGAGAACCACTGGGTGCTCAAGCCGCCGAACATCGAGGCCTGGTACGACGCGGTGACCGACTTCCTCACCCGCAGAGCCCCATGAGGTCCGCCGGTCGGGCGGGCTTGCTGGCGGCAGAGGTGCTGGCAGGGCCGGGCTGCGGCCATCGCGTCGCGCCCGGGCCCGACGAGGTCGGGGAGCAGGATGGCGCGTCGACGACCGCGACGGACGCAGTAGACGAAGAGCGCGTCGTCGAGCTTCCGGAGGGGGTCGGTGTCACCCGGGTACGCGTCGACGCGCGGTCCGACGGGGTGCGCTTCTTCCCCCGTGGCACCGACCTCGACCTGCGCGAGGACTCCTTTGGCCGCGTGCTCGCCGAGGACGTTCTGGTGGTCGACAGCGAAGCAGGCGACGGCGACCACTTCTGGCTCAGCGTCCTCGCATCGGAGGAGGAGATCGCCGCCCTTCGGGGGGTGGCGTCGGTGGCGCCCGACACGTCGTGTGATCTGCTCAGGGAGCCGCGGTGGGCCTGGCTCCGGGCCCATCCGGGGTGGCGTGACGCCGACGTTCGCTGGTGTGCGTCGGCGGCGGCGGGCCTCGTGGACCAGGACGGACGGTCATGCGCCGACGTCCGTTGATGCTGCTGTGCTTCGTGCTGGGCAGCTGCGACCCGTCGCCGTGTCGCAAGCCCCTCGACCAGTGGTGCCTGCACTCCGAAGAGCACGGGGGGCCGGTCGACGGCCCGGCCTGCGAGCCCGCCAGCTACGATCCGGACCACGTGGCGCCTTGCGGAGACCGCTACGAGGTGTCGGAGATATCGGGGGGCTACAGCGGCCGCTCGCACTTCTTCGAGGACGGCGAGCACGTAGGCACCACCTACTGGACCGACATCAACAAATACTGCGGCGGGTTCAACTTCTGGTACGGGCGCAGGATCAAGACCTGTGAGGAGTGAGCTGCTCGGCCTGCTCTTCGGTTCCGTCGTCACGGCGGGGTGCGGCTCGTCGCTGTCGGCCTGCGACGCGATGGTGCCGCTGTCGGACCTCCGGCCGCCGGCCCTGGTGCAGCACGGCATCGCGCCGGCCGCCGAGGCGCGGGGCAGAGAGCTGCTGCGGCAGTCGGCGGTGGCCCACGGCAGCGCCGCCTTCGACGCTCACACCACCTGGGAGGTCGTGCTCGAGGACCGCTGGTCGGATGCGCCGCTCATCCAGCGCCGGTCGCCGTGGCCTGCAGGCAGCACCTGGCTGAAGCTGCAGTTCGTCGCCGGCACGAGCAACGGTCGGGTGGAGTTCCTCGACGGCCCGCTGCAGGGCACGATCTGGGGACGGGTGGGCGACCGGACCTACGCGCTGCCCCCGGGAGGCCCCGCCCAGTGGGACGCCGCGCCCGCCATGGCCAGCCGGCTGCCGACGATGCAGTTCCTGTTCGCCTTCCCGCAGCGCATCCAGCAGGCCCCCCACGTGGCCCACGTGGGCCGCAGCGAGCTGGCGGGGCGTGCGGTCGACGTGGTGTTTGCGGCGTGGGGGAGCGTGGCGCCCGACCCCCATGCCGACCAGTTCCTCGTCTACCTCGACGCCGACGACCACCAGGTGGTGGCGATGCAGTACACCGTGCGGAAGAGCGGTCGCACCCTGCTGGGCCACCGCTTCTGGAGCGACCTGCGCCCGGTCGAGGGGGCCCTCGTGCCGTTCTTCCAGTCCTCGGTGCTCGAGCTCGACCCGGAGGCGGCGCCGGTGCACAGCTTCGTGGTGCGCTCGCTGGCCTTCGACACGGTGCCGCGGCAGGCCATCGAAGAGGTGGATCTGTCGCCCTGACGACGTTCGTCAGCTGGAGAGCAGCCCGTGCTCTGCGGCGAGCTTCTTGAGCTGCTGCTTCACGAGCTGGAACCGCTTGCGTACCCGCGCGGCCTCCCGCTTCACCTCGTCGGCCGGGGCCGCCACGTCGCCGAGAGTGACCGCGGCGATGTCGCGCCACGGCAGCTGCTGCTCGATGCGCAGGGTGAGCAGGAGCTGGTCGTCGCGCGACAGCGACGCCCGTAGCGCGCGGAGCTCGTCCTTGGACTCGGTGCGCAGGTGGGCCAGGGTGCGCGTGCGCACGCGCTCGGCCACCTCGAAGACGGGGGAGCGGTCGAGGGGCTGGTTGCGCTCGGCCCGCCGTGCCGGGGCGCTGCCCACCCGCTGGGCGGCGTGGCGCGCCAGGGTGAAGCACCAGGTGCGCAGCGACGACCGCCAGGCGAAGCGCGGCAGCCCCTTCCACAGGTCTTCGCAGAACACGGAGAAGGCGTCGCCGCCGAGCACGGGGTCGCCCAGGAGCTTGATCTGCAGCCCCATCACGGCCGAGCCGTAGCTCTCGACGGCGAGGGTGGCGACCTCGTCGTAGCGGCCCGCGCTCCACAGCTCGTGGAGGCGGGCCTCGAGGGAGGTGGGGTCGGCGTCGTCGCTCACGGGTGCCTCGGGGCGGAGGGTTGGCCTATCATCGCGTCCATGGCCGAGCCCACCGACGACCTGTCCGACTTCACCGAGGACTCGGCCTTCGGCGAGCTGCTCCAGCGCCTCGCGACGACGGGGCCCTCGGATGCCGAGCAGACGGCGGAGGTGACCGCGTGGTTCGCCGACCATCCCCGCTACGAGGTGGTGGAGGCGCTGGGCGTGGGCGGCTTCGGCGTGGTGCTCCGGGTGCACGACCGGGTCCGGGCCGAGAGCGTCGCGCTGAAGATGCTCCACCGGGTGACGCCCGCGGCGCTGTACCGGTTCAAGCAGGAGTTCCGCCTGCTGCAGGACGTTCGCCATCCAGGCCTGGTGCGGCTGCTCGAGCTCACCCACGAGCGAGGCCGGTGGTTCTTCACGATGGACTACGTCCCTGGTCGCCCCCTCGACCCAGCCAGCCCGTCGTTCCTCGCCCACGTCGGTCGCCTCGCGGAGGCGCTGCACCACCTCCATGCCAGCGGCCGGCTCCACCTCGACCTCAAGCCCGCCAATGTGCGCGTACGCGACGACGGCTCGGTGGTGATCCTCGACTTCGGACTCGCACGTCTCGCCCGCAGATCGGGGCCTGTGAGCGCAGGTACGCCCGGCTATATGGCGCCCGAACAGCAGGGCGGTGGGGAGGTGGGGCCGGCCAGTGACGTCTACGCCCTCGGCGTGATGCTCTCCCGCGCCGAGGCCCTCCTGGACGAAGGGCAGCGGCGGCTCGTAGCGAGGATGCTGCGGGCGGTCCCTGGCGAGCGCCCTACGGCCGAGGAGGTCGCAGGTGCGTTCCTCCCGGAAGGCAAATCCGCCGTAGGCGAACGAGATCCTCTCCGAGAACCGAAGGTTCGAGGGGAGGTCTCGGAGCCGTGTGGCGGCGGATTCTCGAGCGGGCCCGCGCCGGTTGGCCGCCGAGATGAAAGGAGCGAAGCCCGTAATCTCAAGGCCAACCAAGCGGGCCGACCAAGACCGCTTCGCAAACTCGTGACGGAAGACAAAGGTTCGGCAGTCGTTATCGATGAGAAGTTTGCGGATGTTTCGCGTAGTGCTCCGGAGCTGCAGCGGCCCGAGCCGGTGCTCGTCCATGGACCGGACCGTCGAGCAAACGCCGCGTGGTTCGACGCCACCGCCGCTCGCTGGGAGAGGGCGGGAGCGGTGGTGCTCCGGAGCGCCTGTCGGGTGCACGAGATGCTTCCCTACCGGGTCCTCGACGAGCTCGCTGACGGGCTGGCGGCCGTGCTTCGTAGCGAGGGGTCGGACGCCCGAGGAGGGCTGTCGTCGGGGGACGCCGAGGCGCTGGCGGCGCTGTTTCCTACGCTGTCGGCGGCGGTGGGGGTCGCGCCAGGAGCCGCGTCCCTCGACCTGCGCGGACGGGCACGAGCCGTGTTCGCGCTGCGCGAGCTGCTCGCGGCGCTGGCCCGGGCGCAGCGGGTGGTGTGGATGGTCGAAGACGTGCAGTGGGCCGACGAGGCGTCGCTGCTGCCGCTGCTGTCGCTGGTCGATCCTCCGGTGCGGCACGACCTGACCGTCGTGATGGGCTGCTGGAGCCCCAGCGGCGACCTGGCGGCGTCTCTGGGCGCTGCGGAGCCCCTGCTCACCTGGGTCCGAGACCTGCGCTTCGTCGAGGTGGGGCGCTCGGGTGAGCGGGACGATGGGGTCGATGGACCCGCACCCGAGCTGCCGGGCGATGGCTGGGAGGCGCTGGCCCTGGTCGCGGCGAGCTTCGAGCCTCCCGCCGCGGGGCTCCTGCGACGGAGGTTCGACGCTGCCTTGCTCGACGATCTCCTGGCCCTCGGTGCGCTTCGCTGGGCAGGGGCCGATCGCGTGGAGCTGGGGTCGTCACGCTGGGATTCCCTGGTCGACCAGCGGCTCTCGCCGCGCGAGCGGGCCCATGCCCACGGGACGCTCGCCGAGCTGCTGGGGCCGGCCGACGACGTGGTGTCCTGGGCGCGGCACCTGCACCGAAGCGGACGCACCGACGAGGCCGAGGCGGGGCTCGTGGCGGGGGCGGGGGAGGCCGAGCCCGGGCGTGCCTGCCAGCTGTACGCGACGCTGCACGAGATCGGGCGCCTCGACGACCCTCGCCGCCGCAAGGCCTGGGCGCGCGCGCTCGCCGCCACGGGACGCTGGGGAGAGGCCGGTCAGCTCGTGCTGGACGGAGCAGCCGACCCCGGCGCGTCCGTCGATGGGGACCTCGACGCCGCCGAGTGGCTGCTGGCAGGGGGCCACATCGACGAGGGCCTCGAGCTGTCGGTGGCGGCGCTGGCCGGGCACGGCGTGTCGCTCCCGCGAACCCTTGCTGCCCGTGTCGCGACCGCGGCGAGCACGCGCTGGAGGCTGCGCCGAGCTCCGCCGGTGCTGCAGCAGGTGGGGGAGGTGGCAGCGGACGCGGACGGAGGCGAGCTGCTCGCTGCCTTCTGGGCCCTCGGGCTGCGGGTGGCGGCCACCGACCTGCTGCAGGGGGCTCCGCTGCTGCTCCGCCAGCTGGATCTGGCGGCTTCGCGCGGCGACGTGTCCGCCTATGCACGTGGGCTGGCAGTGGAGGCCGTGCTGCGCTCGGTCCTCGGGGCCGACGGGGCGACCGAGAGCATGGCCCGGGCGACCGAGCTCGCCGCCGGTGGTCCCGCCAGGGGAGGGGTGCTGCTGGCGACGGCGATGGCGCGGGTCCTCGAGGGGGCGTTCCGGGAGGCCCTCGACGCCTGCGAGGAGGCCGAGCCCCACCTCCGGATGTCGGGGGGCGCTGGTGGGCAAGACGCCGTGTTCCTGCAGGGACTGCGGCAGGTGGCCTGCTACTGGACCGGCCAGCTCGACGAGCTCCGCCGCACCTACCTCCGCGCTGCCGACCTGCACCGCCTGCGGGGCGACCGCTTCGCGCGGGTCCACCTCACCACCCAGTTCGGCTGGCTGTCGGCGCTGATGGACGACGACGTCGCACGGGCGCAGGCGCTGCTCGGGGAGGCGGCGGCGGTGTGGACCCCACGCGAGGTGGTCACGCAGCAGCTGATGCTCGCGGTGGCGGGCGTCAATGCGCTGCTCTACGCGGGCCGTCTCGACGAGGCCTCCCAGCGCCTGGCCGACGACGGGCGTGCCCTGCGCCCCTCCGGGTTGCTGCTCGTCCCCGTGCACAAGCTCCGCTGGAACGGCCTGTGTGCGCGGGTGGCGCTGGCCCGTGCCGAGGCGGGAGAGCCGGTCTCGCGGGTCCTGCGAGGTCGGCTGCGTCCGGCTGCGTGGCGAGGAGCCCCGTGGGCCGAGGGGCTACGCCTGTTGATGCGCGGCCGGCTGCAGGTGGTCACGTCCCAGGAGGAGGCCGTGGACACCCTGCGAGAGGCCGCGGACGTGCTCGGGGCCGGGGGGATGGAGGCGCTGCGGCAGGGGGCGCGCTGGCGCTGGGCTTGCCTGAGGGGGGACGCGGGGGAGGCGCGAGCAGCGGTGGACTTCTTCGCCCGACAAGGCTGTGCGCGCCCCGAGGTGTGGGCGCGCTTCATCGGCTGAGCCCGGCCGAGGGGGTCAGAGCTTGCCGGTGACCAGGTCGACGAAGCCGTGGAAGACGAGCCGGAAGGGGTTGTGTCCCTGGAACCCGGTGGTGATGCCGTAGCGCACGGGCTCCACCTCGGGTTCGTACGTGCCGAACAGCCGGTCCCAGATGATCAGCACGCCGGCGTAGTTCTTGTCGATGTACTGGGCGTTGGAGCCGTGGTGCACGCGGTGGGCGGACGGCGTGTTGAGGATTCCTTCCACCAGCGGCAGCGTGCCGATGGCCTCGGTGTGCGTGAAGAACTGGTAGGCGAGGTTGATGGTCAGGGCGACGCCGATGGCCTGGGGGGGCACGCCGAGGGCCGCGACGGGCAGGTAGAAGAAGATCCCGATGAACGGCGACAGCCAGTTGATGCGGAAGGCCGTCGTGAGGTTCATCCACGGGCTCGAGTGGTGCACCAGGTGCACGGTCCACAGGGCCTTCACCTCGTGCTGCACGCGGTGGGCCCAGTAGTAGGCCAGGTCGGTGGCGAGGAAGGTGAACAGGTAGGTGGCGGGGCTGTGGTCCCACTGCCAGGGAGACAGGCTGCTGACGAGGCCGAGCACCAGGATCTGCCAGGCGAGAGACGCGGGCTTGATGAGCTGACCCCCCAGGAAGATGGCGAGGTTCGCGCCGGTCTCCTTCGCGTTGTACACGCCCTTGCCCCGCACATGGCTCCAGATCATCTCGACGACGATGGCGGTCATCACGCAAGGCACCAGCACGACAGTCAGGTCGCTGCTCTCCATGGTCTCTTCCCCTCGGTGGTGCGGAGGGAGCGCCCTCCGCCGGGTTCACAGGGGTAGAGAGGGCCCGTCGGGGATGTGAAGCGGACGGCGCCTTTTTTTTTTGGTTTCGGTGAGGAGGCAGCTGACAGCTGCCTCAGCTGTGCACGTCGAGCGCCGTCTTCAGGGCCCGCTCCACGGCACCTACTGCGGCGATCTCGGCGAGCGAACGCGCAGGGAGGTAGAGCGCGCCGCTCCGCATCTCGACGGGCTCGTCATCATCGAGGAACACGGTGTCGTAGCTGACGAACCACCCCCGGGGACTGGGTAGCACCCGGCCGCTGCGGATGTGCATGTCGGCGGCGCGGTCGCTGCGCTGAGTGAGCTGGTGGTCGCCCACCACGACCGTGAGCCGGGTGCCGAAGGCGGCCTGCCGTCGCTGGTTGCGCAGCCACACCTTCCTTCGGCGGTGCAGGCGCCAGCTCAGCGCACCGCCGACGAGGCCGGCCACCAGCGCCACGCCCAGGGTGTCGGCCCGCAGGGACAGCACGGTCCAGCCGAGCATGGCCGCGCCGACGGCCCAGGAGGCCCAGGCCACGCGCTGGTGCAGGCGCCAGCGCGGCAGCTGGGTGGCCACCATCTCCCCGTGGAACTCTCGGTAGTAGGCGTCGTCGAGGACGAGCTCGAAGCATGGGCTCACGGCCGCGCTGCCTCGATCAGCTTCTCCACCTCGTCGCGGCGGCTGACGGGCTCGATGCGCCGCACATGACGCGTGCCGTCGCTCTCGGGGGCGGCCAGCAGGAACAGCCACTGGCCCGACCCGGCTTCGGGCTCGACGCCCGCCGAGGACGGCGAGTAGGGGTAGATCGGTCCGCCGCGTGCCAGGGTGGTGCGCCAGAAGAACGCTGCCACTTCCCGGCCTGGTGCAACGTCGCCTGCCAGGGATGCGTCTACAGCAAGGTCGTAGCGCCAGCCGGGGGGCTCGGTCGTGGCCTCGGCGGTGGTGATGGTGGCGAGCACGACCGATGCGCCCTCCTGCACCACGTCGGGGAGCAGCGCGAGGTGGGTGAGCAGCTCCTCGGCCGTCGCTGCCGAGCCGCAGCGTGTGAGCCGGCCGAGCTCTTCGCGGTTCTGGGCGGCCTCCGCCGATCCGGGGCGAGCATCGGGGTAGGGCAGCTCGATGGGCTGCCCGGCCACCCGGCGCAGCTCGTCGAGGCGCGGCCCGCTCTGGGGGTAGGCCGCATGAAACGGCTGCCCGGTGAGCACCTCGAGGGCCTGCCGCGCGATCGAGGGGTAGACGAGCGCACAGCCGCCGCCGCCCCAGTTGATGCGCGAGGGGTCGTGCAGGGCACCCAGGATAGGCTCGGCGGCGGTGGGGTCGCGCAGCAGCGCGCGCACCATCAGCAGCCCTTCCCGCTGGCGCAGCAGTGGCAGGGCCTCGTCGGGAGAAGCTGCCAGCACCGCGAGGGCCGGCCCGTGCTCGTCGAGCCAATGCTGGGCGTCCTCTCTGAGTCCCCACGGCTCGGGGGTGTAGGGGTCGGGGCGCGGTGTGGGGAGCGACGCCACGGCCTCGGCGACCGTCAGCGCGGCGGGGGAGGGGAGAGCCCATCCATCGGGCAGCGGCACCGACCCTACGAGCGCCCGAACGTGCCGAACCTCGTCGGGCGTCGGCGACGACAGCGGCAGCTCGGCGGCGAGCGCCAGGGCGGTGGCCAGGAGGAGGTGCATCGAGGCCTTCTAACCGGGTTGCTGCGGGCTCCAGGCCCGTGAGGTACAGCGGAGCGGGAGGCCGACCATGCAGGGAGACGTGCTCGCACACCGCGATCTGAAGCCCCTC
>Ga0213839_1002521_pt1 | contig 10124 bp, 10 predicted proteins | sample SWPATP21_FD_160075 | JGI IMG/M metagenome (GOLD analysis project Ga0213839, IMG submission 160075) | Coastal seawater microbial communities from Marineland, Florida, United States - SWPA TP2 #1 | ecosystem: Environmental > Aquatic > Marine > Coastal | place: USA: Florida | collected 2016-08-14 | reverse complement strand
GCCCGGACGCGGCCAAGCCGCACCGCGTGACGCACCGCCGCCTCACCCGCGACTAGGCATCCACGTCGCACAGCGCCACGAAAAAGGCCGGCTCCCCGGGGAGCCGGCCTTTTGTGCGTCCGCGGACTTGCTGGCGCCGGCCACGCGGCGGGAGTCCTAGCCGCGTTCGGCCTTGCGCATCTGGTGCTGCAGGACTGTGGGCTAGACGGCGGCCTGCACGGCGCCCTTCACTGTGTTCGTCAGATCGTTCGGGACGCGGACCATGCCTTCCTGCGCCACCGTTGCCACGTGCCGTCCGTCCCGGCTGAAGATCTTCCCGGTGGCGAGGCCCCGCGCGCCCTGGGCGCTGGGGGATTCCTGGACGTACAGGAGCCATTCGTCAACCCGGACCGGCCGGTGCCACCACATGGCGTGGTCCAGGCTCGCCACGGACATCCCGGGGGTAATCCAGCTCATCCCGTGCTTGCGGAGGACCGACTCCAGCAGGGTGTAGTCGCTCGCGTAGGCCAGGGCGGCCCGGTGCAGGCCGGCGTCGTCGGGCATCGGACCGAAGGTCTTCATCCAGACGGCGTTGCGTGCTTCCTTGGGACCCTTGGCCGAGACGTACAGCGCGGGATCGACATGGCGGATATCAAAGGGCCGCTCGTAGGCCCAGTGCCGGGCCACGGGGTGATCGAACTTGCCCAGCAGGTCGGCGGTGCTGGGCAGCGATTCGGGGTCCGGGATGCCGGCGGGCATTTCGGACTGGTGCTCGATGCCTTCGTCCTCGGCCTGGAAGGACGCGATCATCGACAGGATCGGCATGCCCTCCTGATAGGCGTGGACCCGGCGGGCCGAGAAGGACCGGCCGTCGCGCAGGCGCTGCACGCCGAAGGTGATCGGCTTGTTGGCGTCTCCGGGCCGCAGGAAGTAGCCGTGCATGGAGTGAACGCTGCGGTCAGGATCGACAGTGCGGCTGCCGGCGATGAGGGACTGCGCCAGCACCTGGCCGCCGAAGACGCGATGCTGGGGCTGCTGCTGGGAGGGACCCATGAAAATGTCCTCGTCCGTCCGTGCGCCCTCGAGCTCGCCGAGGTTGAGGAGTTGGATGAGCGAGGAGGTGGGGTCCTGCGCGGGGAGCCCCTGCAGTCCGGCTTCGGCTTCAGTCATGGTCTGACTCTAGACGGCCCTGTAACACTGCTCAAAAAGGGACACTGCTAAAAAATGGACACTGCTCAAAAATCGGGGCACCGCTCCAGAGAAGCGCAGCCGGTAGAGTCGGTGGTGTGTCTGATGTCCTAACCCAGCCCCTGCAGTTCACCGATCCCCGCGACCTCGCCGACCTGCGCACTTTCGCCACACGCGCCAAGGCCATTGACGACGGCGCCATCCGGCTCCAGGCCGCGGGCCCGGTCCTGGCCGCCTACGTCTGCGTCCTGCGGCCCCGGCTCCTCGGCGAATCCACGCCCACCATCCTTGGCCTGCGGACCATGGCCCTGGCACGGCCGGCGGAGACCGACGTGACCGTGCCGCTGTCCGCTGTCCTGGACCGTTTGGCACGGGCGGGGGAGCACGACGTCGAACTTCCCGTGCCGCCGATGACCGTCAGTGAGTCGTGGGCCGGGATCGGGGCGCCCCGGGCCGGTTGGGAACTGCTCGGCACCCTGGATGACACTGTCCTGCGGGGCGCCGCCGAGGCCGGCATCAGCGAGATCGCCGCGATCATCCCGGACAAGCCGGGCGCGCTGATCGTCAACAACGCCCGGGCGACCGTCTGGGGACGGGAACTGCCCGACGCCGGTGGCCTTCCGGCCGGGGCCGCGTTCGCCGCACTCACCCTGGGCTTCCTGGCCGACGGCGAGCAGCGGCTCTACCGGGCCGGGCGGTGGTTCCGTCTCAGCGGCACCCGCGGCCACGTACTGGTGAGGACCGGTTCCGGGCTCTAAAGCGCTGCCCGGCCGGGGCCGCGCTCAGGCCTCCGACGGGCTGTTCACCATGGAGAGGGCTGCCCGCTCCATGTAGTCCCAGAGCGTTCCCTCGTACAGCGGCGGCAGCCCCAGGGCATCCACCGCGGCCCGCATGTGGAACAGCCAGCGTTCCTTGGCCTCCGGGGTCACCCGGAACGGCATGTGCCGCATCCGCAGCCGGGGGTGCCCGCGCTCCTCACCGTACGTCGTCGGGCCGCCCCAGTACTGTTCCAGGAACATCAGGAAGCGACGCCTGGCGGGTCCGAGATCCTCTTCCGGGTACATGGCCCGCAGCAGCGGATCGGTCGCGACGCCGTCGTAGAAGACGTCGATGAGCTTCACGAAGGTCTCGTGGCCGCCCACGGCGTCGTAGAAGTTGTCCGTATAGCCGGGCTGGCTGAACGGGTCGTTTTGCAGCAACTGCCTGGGCTGCAGGGGTTCGCCGGCGCTGGGAATCGTCATGGCTCTATTCTCCGGCCTGCTGCTGCGTGGATCCGGCCTCGTCGGCCCGGGGAGCCGAGGGCGCGATGTAGTTGCCCTGGGAACGGTTGCCCACCCGCAGGATTTCGCCGTTGCGCAGGTACCAGATGGTGCCGTCGTCCGCCCGGACCCGGGTGATCCGCAGGTTCATCGACTCTACGACGCCCACGACTTCGGACGTCTCGATGATGTCGCCGATCCCGTACTGGTCCTCGAGGGTGATGAAGATGCCGGCCAGGAAGTCGCGGATCAGCTGCTGGGCGCCGAAACCGATGGCGATACCGAGGATACCGACGCTGGTCAGCAGCGGTGCAATGTCCACGTTCAGGTTTTTGAGCACATACATGATGGTCAGGGCGGCCACCAGGACGCCCACCACGCTTCTCAGCAGGGCGCCGATGGTGTTGGCCCGCTGGACCCGGCGCTCGTGGTCCAGTGCCCGCAGCGCAGGAGTCACCCAGCGGAAGTGCCGCTTCTTGAAGAAGGTGCTGCCCTCGGCGACGCGTTTGGTGATCCCGGAAATGATGAATGAGGCCACCAGCCAGACCGCAACGCCGATTCCGATGCTGATCAGGACCCCCGGCAGGTTGATCGCCGAAATTTCCTGCGGCGTGATTGGCTCGACGGTTAGGGTGCTGTACATCGGTAGGGTTTGCTCCTTGCGGTGGGTGGCCGTGTAACTGGTGGTGCACACGGTGCAGTTGTTCAATTCCGTGCCGGCGTTCGCCGGGCGAATAACACTCTGGTCTACTTCAACATTAGCGCCGTAGCGTGGCCCCATGCGCATCCTGGTCCTTGGCGGTACGGCCTTCCTCTCAACCGAAATAGCCCGGCGGGCCTTGGCTGCCGGCCACGACGTCACCTGCCTGGCCCGAGGTACTGCCTCAAAGCCGCCCGACGGCGCCACCTGGCTGCGCGCCGACCGCTCCCAGGGAAAATCCGCCTACGCGGGTGCCGCCGCGGGAGGTGGCTGGGACGCCGTCGTCGACGTCACGCGGGACCCTGGCCAGGCGCGGGAGGCCCTCGAGGCGCTGGACGGCGCATACCGGCACTGGACTTTCATCTCCAGCTGTTCCGTCTACGCGGACCATTCGGTGGCCGGCGCCGCCGAAGACGCCCGGGTGCTCCCGCCGCTGGTTCCGGGAACGGAGCTGACCATGGATAACTACGGCGACGCCAAGTCAGCGATCGAGCACTGGACCCGGGAACTGGCAGGGGATTCAGCGCACCTCTGCCGCGCCGGGCTGATCGGCGGGCCCGGTGACGGCTCAGACCGTTACGGGTACTGGCCGGCCCGCTTCGCCCGGGATGATGATCCCGTCCTGGTCCCGGACATCCCCGCCGACGCCACCCAGATCATCGATGTCCGCGACCTCGCCGCCTGGGTGGTGGCCGCGGCGGAGACTCACGTCACCGGAGCCCTGAACGCCGTCGGCGAGATCGTGCCGTTCGCCGCCTATCTGGACGCCTGCCGGCGTCTCACCGGCGCGCAGGCCGCGGTGGTGGCCGCCCCCGGGGACTGGCTGGCCCGGCACGGCGTCAACTACTGGGCGGGCCCGGATTCGCTGCCGCTGTGGCTGCCGCCCGGCCACGAGGGCTTCGCGACCCGCAGCAACAGCGCCGCCCGCGCAGCCGGGCTGCAGCTGCGGCCCTGGATGGACACGCTGGGGGACACACTGGCGGACGAACGCCGTCGCGGCCTGACCCGGGAGCGCAAGGCCGGCCTGGGCCCGGAAACGGAACGGACGGTACTGGCGGCCTACCGCGATCAGCCCGCCTGAACGGGATCAGTCCGCCGGGCCCTCCACCCCAGCCGCAGGCTCGTGCAGCACCGGGAAATTGACGCTGCGGGCGATGAAGCAGACCTTGTTGGCCTCGGTGTGGAGCTCTTCCAGAAGTTCCGGGGCGGCCGGTTCCGCCACGGTCACACGGGGCTTGAGCGTGACCGACTCGAATTGCCCGCTGCCGTCCCGGTTGGTCCGCATCAGGCCCTCGGCCCGGTCCTCATAGGCCGTCACCACCACGCCGCGCTTCACCGCCACGTGCAGGAACGAGAGCATGTGGCACTGCGAGAGCGCGGCCAGGAGCAGTTGCTCCGGGTTGTAGCGCTCCCGGTCCCCGTGGAAGGTCGGATCGGCGGAGCCGCGCAATACCGGCAGCCCTGGGATCTCGACGTCGTGGTCCCGTGAGTAACCGCGGTAGGAAGACGTCCCGGCCCCGAGGTTCCCGGTCCAGCGGACGGTCAGCGCGTAGCGGTGTTCGTCAAGGCTCATGCGGCCAGTCTAGAACGACGGAACCCCGGCGCCGCACGGGGCGGCGCCGGGGTTCCAGGAATGCCGGGGACTCCGGCGGTGGGCGGCCTAGCCGACGTCCGCCTGGCGGGCCCGCAGGGAGCGGACAACGCCGTCGCGGTTTTCCAGCATCATCCGGCGCAGCGCGGAGCTGTCCTCCGGCAGCGCGGCCAGGAACTCATCCGTGCGGTCCACAGTGGCCTGCGTGGTCAGCTGTGCCGGGTAGAGCCCGACGACGATCTGCGAGGCCAGCGCGTGCGTGCGGTTGGCAACGATCCCCGGGACGGCCTCGAAGTACTTCTCGGCGTACGGCTCCAGCAGAGAGGTGTCCAGGACCCGGGTGAAGCCGGTCACCGCGGAGCCCTGCAGGGCGTTGGACAGATCGCCCTTGACCACAATGGATTCCCAGGCTTCGGCCTTGGCCTCGGGCGTGGGGATGGCCGCCTTCGCGAGGGCCGCCGCGTTCTGGCCGTTGGAGGTGTTGTCGCGCGCCAGTTCCTCGTCGATCCGCTCCTGGCCGGCGCGGCCGCCGGCCACGAGGGACGCCAGCAGCTCCCAGCGCAGGTCCTGGTCCACGGTCAGCCCGTCGAGGGCGAGCGAGCCGTCCAGCAATCCCGACACCGTGTCCAGCTGCCCGGCGCTGCGGGCCAGCAGGGCGTAGGACTTCACGAACTGCAGCTGGGCGTCGGAGCCGGCGGCAACGGCCGAGGCGAGGTTCCAGAGCGTGTCGGCGGCGGCCACGGCCGTGGCTTCCTGGTGCTCCTGGGCCACGTAGAAGGTCAGCGTGGTGGCGAGCTGCCGGAGCTGGACCAGGATCACGGAAGAATCGGATTCCTCCGCAATGTTGGCGAGGATCAGGTCCACGTAGCCGCGGGCCGGGGTTTCGCCGTCGCGCGCCGCGTCCCAGGCCGAGCCCCACACGAGGGTGCGGGGGAGGCTCTGGCTGAAGTCCTTCAGGTGGGCCGTTGCGGTGGCGAGGGATGCCGGGTCCAGCCGCACCTTGGCGTAGGCGAGGTCGTCGTCGTTGAGCAGGATGAGGTCGGGCCGGGCGAGGCCGGCCAGGGCCGGAACCTCGGTGCGCTCGCCGTCGACGTCGAGCTCCTCGCGGTGCACGCGCTCGAGCTTGCCGGCGCCGTTGAGGTTGTAGAAGCCGACGGCGAGGCGGTGCGGCCGGAGGGTCGGCTCGCTCTCGATCGCCGACTGCACGATGGCGAAGGAGCCGATTGTGCCGTCCGCGTTCGCGGAGATTTCCGGTGTCAGGGTGTTGACGCCGGCGGTTTCCAGCCAGAGCTGGCCCCACTGTTCGAGGTCGCGGCCGCTGGCCTTCTCGAGTTCGGCCATGAGGTCGCTCAGTTCGGTGTTCTGCCAGGCGTGCTTGCTGAAGTACTCGCGGACGCCGGACATGAATTCCTCCGGACCCACCCAGGCGACGAGCTGGCGCAGCACCGAGGCGCCCTTGGCGTAGGTGATGCCGTCGAAGTTCACCTCGACGTCCTGGAGGTCGTTGATCTCGGCGAAGATCGGGTGCGTGGTGGGCAGCTGGTCCTGCCGGTACGCCCAGGACTTCTCCACGGAGGCGAACGTGGTCCAGGCGTGGTCAAACCTGGTGTTCTCGACGGCGGCAAGGTGGGACATGTATTCGGCGAAGGACTCGTTGAGCCAGAGGTCGTTCCACCAGCGCATCGTCACGAGGTCACCGAACCACATGTGCGCCAGCTCGTGCAGCACCGTGATGGCGCGCCGTTCCACCTGGGCGTCCGTGACCTTGCCGCGGAAGACGTAGCCTTCCAGGATGGTCACGGCCCCGGCGTTCTCCATGGCGCCGGCATTGAACTCCGGCACGAAGAGCTGGTCGTACTTCTCGAACGGGTACGGGCAGCCGAACTGGGCCTCGAAGAACTCGAAGCCCTGCCGGGTGAGTTCGAAGATGTTGTCCGCATCCAAGTACTGCATGAGCGACTTGCGGGCGAAGATGCCCAGCGGAGTGACCTTGCCTTCCGCCGACGTGACCTCGCTGCGGACCGACTGGTAGGGCCCGGCGATGAGTGCCGTGACATAGGAGGAGAGCCGCGGCGTGGGCGTGAACTCCCAGACGGAGCGGGCGCCGCCGTCGTGGCCGGGGATCGTCTCCACCGGCACCGGGGTGGGGGAGTTGGAGATGACGTCCCAGTGCGAGGGGGCCGTGACGGTAAACGTGAAGCTGGCCTTGAGGTCGGGCTGTTCGAACACGGCGAACATGCGCCGCGAATCCGGGACCTCGAACTGGGTGTACAGGTAGACCTCGTTGTCCACCGGGTCCACGAAACGGTGCAGGCCCTCGCCGGTGTTCATGTACGGCGCGTCGGCGACGACGAGAAGGTGGTTCTCGGCCTCCAGGTCCGGAAGCTGGATCCGGATACCGTCGGAGACAACGGCCGGATCAAGCTCCCGGCCGTTGAGGCTCACGCTGTGCACGGCGTCCGTCACGGCGTCGATGAAGGTCGAAGACCCCGGCTTGGCGCTGAACTTCACGGCCGTGGTGGACCCGAAGACTTTCTCGCCGCGGGTCAGGTCCAGGCTGACCTCGTAGGACTCGACGTCGATCAGGCCGGCGCGCTCGCGGGCTTCGGCGCGGGTCAGGTTCATACCGGGCAAAGGGGCCTCCAGAAGAAGTCGGATACTGCCGGCCGGCCGCAGCCGCCGGCGATACTGTGAAATCATTCTTTCACGCCACCGGCCGGTGGCAAGTTAGCCCCATCACAATGTCTCCCACCGTGACGTCCCGGGTCACGTTTCGCCGGTCCGGATCGCGGCCCGTGCGGCCGGGGTAGCGTTGGAGCATGGGAAAATTCCGGGACTCAGTCGATGTCAGGGCGCTGCGCTTTGCCATCGGATTCCCCCTGATGCTGGCGGCCGGATTCGTGGTGTGTGCTTTCTTGGTGCGGCCGGACTTGCCCGAGCCGCTGGCCGTCCGCTGGACCGACGCCGGTGCCGTTGACTTCGCGCCGTTCGCCGCGGTCACGGGCGCCGGCGCCGCGTTGATCGCGGTGGTCGGCTGGGCCGTGCTGCTCCAAGCCGTGCCGCTGTCCCGCCCCGCGATGATGCGCCGCATCATGATGGGCGCCGGGCTGTCCATGAGCCTCTTCGTCACCACTGTCCTCGCCGCCGTACTCGTGGGCCAGTTGGGACTGGCCGATGCGCGGGGATCCCACGTGGACGCCTCTGTGCTGGCGCTCGGCAGCGGCGCGGCCGTCGGCCTGGGCTTCGTCATGGGCTTCGTCTTCAAGGCCGACGAGCGCTGGTCTGTCGATGATGAACTCGCAGTGCGGCAGGCCCTCGAGCGCGAACAGGACCCGGACCTGGCCCGGGACAGCGTCCGCCTCTGGGTCCATGCCCGCAGTTCGATCTTTGTCATGCTCGGCATTGCCACGCTCCTGCCCGCTGCCCTCCTGACCATTGCTGTGCCCTGGCTGGCCGCGCTCCTGGTGGCCGTGGGGTTGGTCGCTGCGGCGTTCCTGTTCGCCCGGGTCCGGGTTGACCGCAGCGGGCTGCGGGTCTTCGCAGCCGGATTCGTCCGGGTCATGGACGTTCCGGCCTCGGCCATCGACGCCGCCACGCCCAGGGACGTCAGGGCGGCGGATTACGGCGGGTGGGGGTACCGGATCCACGGCAACACCACGGCACTGCTGGTCAGCAGCGGCCCCGCGGTGGTCATTGACCGCGCGGACGGGCGCCGGCTGGCGGTCAGCAGCGGAACAGCCGTCACGGCGGACAACCTGGCCCGGACCCTTTCCCGGGTGGCGGCCAGGGCACGACGGAACGGCGGGACACCCGCTGCGTAGCACCGGCGTGTAACACGACCGTGCAGTGACGAGTCCGGCCCCGCGCGGCACCCGCCCGGAAGGCTCGGCCTAGTAGGCTTGGAGCAGCCCCCAACCGCCCCCGGCCGCCGCCCGGCGCCGCAACTGAACGGAATCGCCGTGACCCTTTCTGACTTCCCGCGCGTGCACATTGCCACCGACCACGCCGGAATGGAGCTCAGCGCCCACCTCGTCAGCCACCTCAGCGCCAAAGGCTACGAGGTGGTCGACCACGGGCCCAAGGTCTACGACGCCCTGGATGACTACCCGTCGTTCTGCATCAACGCCGCCCTCGCCGTCGTGGCGGACCAGGAAACCGGCATCCACGCCCTGGGCATCGTCCTCGGCGGCTCCGGCAACGGCGAACAGATCGCCGCCAACAAGGTCAAGGGCGTGCGCGCCGCACTGGCATGGAACCTGTCCACGGCAAAGCTCGCCCGCGAACACAACGACGCCAACGTGGTCGCCGTCGGCGGCCGCCAGCACAGCGTGGACGAGGCAACGGCCATCATCGAGGCCTTCCTGGCGGAACCGTTCAGCAACGACGAGCGCCACATCCGCCGCATCGGCAAGATTGCCACCTACGAGCGCACCGGCGAGGTTGTCGAGTAGTGCCGGAAGGCCACTCCGTGCACCGGCTGGCGCGCCAGTTCGGTGACGTCTTCACGTGGGAGAGGCTGAGTGTCTCGAGCCCGCAAGGGCGGTTCGCGCCCGGAGCCGCCCTGTTGGACGGTCACGTCATGACGGCCGCGACCGCCCACGGGAAGCATCTGTTCCTTGAGTTCGACCACGGTCTGGTCCTGCACGTCCACCTGGGCCTCTACGGCGCCTGGGATTTCGGCGGGGATGCCACCTTCCGGGGTGCGTCCAGTATCGGCGCACCCCGGAAGGTGGGGGAGCGGGAGGTGTACGACGACGCCGAACCTGCCGCCGGCGGGCTTGCAGCCCCGTCCGCGGCCTCCTCGGCCTACGCAGGGCCACCGGCGCCGGTGGGTGCCGTCCGCGTCCGGCTGGCGGGCGGCCATGGCTGGGCGGATCTGCGTGGCGCCACCACGTGTGCGGCGATCACAGGGGCCGAAGCGGCTGGCGTCCTCGCCCGCCTGGGTCCGGACCCGCTGCGCAACCTGCCCGGCGACCGGGACGCCTTCGCCGCCACCCTGGCCCGAAAACGCACGCCCGTGGCCACCCTGCTCATGGACCAAAAGGTGATTGCCGGCGTCGGGAATGTCTATCGCGCCGAACTCTTGTTCAGGCAGCGCCTGAACCCCTGGCTGCCCGGGGCCGGACTGCCGCCGGACGCCGCACGGCGGCTCTGGGATGACACCGCAGCCATGATGTCCGACGGTGTCCGGGACGGGCGGATCATTACCACGCCGCCGCAGTACTGGGGCGGGCAGCCTGGCCCGCTGCCGGAACCGGCGGAGGCGCATTTCGTGTACCGCAGGCGCGGCCTGGGCTGCCGGGACTGCGGCACCCCCGCGGCCCTCACGGAGCTCGGTGCGCGGAAGCTGTACTGGTGCCCGCAGTGCCAGCAGGCCTGAGCCGGCCTATTTCGCGCCGGTTCCGCG
>Ga0213839_1002518_pt1 | contig 10140 bp, 8 predicted proteins | sample SWPATP21_FD_160075 | JGI IMG/M metagenome (GOLD analysis project Ga0213839, IMG submission 160075) | Coastal seawater microbial communities from Marineland, Florida, United States - SWPA TP2 #1 | ecosystem: Environmental > Aquatic > Marine > Coastal | place: USA: Florida | collected 2016-08-14 | reverse complement strand
TGCAGGGGCAGCGCTCCCGGGCCCTCGGGCGCGCCGGTCATCGCGGCCACCAGCCCGTTGGCGAGCTGGGCATGGCGCACCTCGTCGAGGGCGGCCTCGTGGCAGCGAGCGACCAGATCGGCCGGGGCACCGTGACGCAGCAGCTCGAGGGCCACGCGGCCGAAGGAGGCCACGGAGGCGTGCTCCATGGCGGCGACCTCGCGCCAGTAGGCGATGGCCCGAGCGCGGGCCTCGGACGGTGCCGCCACCGGCGCTGCAGGCTCGCACCAGTCGCTGGGACCCCGGCGAGCGGAGGCCGTGAGCGGTTGCCCTTCGACGGTGAGCGGTCGGCCGCAGCAGGCGTTGCCGGCGCGGAACACCGCGTCGTAGGTGCACACCACGAAGGACTCCACGGCGGTGTCGTCGGTGTAGCCGCCGTAGTAGGGCTGCACCGTGGTGGTCTGCTCGTCGGTGAGACCACAGCTCGCTTCGGGCGCCATCACCGGGCAGCAGTCGGCCGCCTCCAGCTGCTCGATGGGTGGGTCGGATGGGCAGGCCTCACCGAGGGGCAGCTTCAGGTAGCCGTTCTCCCGGGACAGCTCGCCCTCCTCGCTGGACTTGGTGGTCACCTCGGCACACATCTCTTCTTCGCTGCCGTCGTCTTTGCCGCCGCCGCTGCACGCCGCCGCCGTGATCACCACGGGTGCCAGGATCGAGCGCAGGTGCCGCGTGAGAAGCTGTTCGAAGGGATTCAAGGGTCCTCCTGTGTGCCCGGAGGCATCGTACACGGGGCCTTCGCGTCCTGGCATCAAGTCGTGGCCCGATGGGCCGACGAGAACGGCATGGTGCTCGCCCTGCTACGACGCATCGATCAGATCGGACAGCGACCTGACGCTACGCCGTCCGCCCGCCTCGCGGTGCGCCTCGTGGTGTGGATGGGGGTGCTGATGAGCGTGGGTGGGGTGGTGTGGAGCCTGCTCGCCGCGTTGCTGGGCTACCTCGCTGCGGCCATCATCCCGGCATCCTACGTCGTGGTCACCACCGGCAACCTGCTGTGGCTCGACCGGGGGGGCCGGTTCGCGCTGGCGCGGCGGGTGCAGGTGGCGATCAGCATGGTCCTGCCCTTCCTGTTCCAGCTCGCCCTCGGGGGGTTCGTCGCGAGCGGGGCGGTGATGCTCTGGGCGCTGCTGTCGCTTGTCGCGAGCCTGGCCTTCCAGTCGCCGTGGCGCTCGGCGGTCACCATCGCGATCTTCGGCGCGCTCACCGTCCTGTCGGGCATGCTCGATCCGCTCGCTGCACAGTGGGTCGGGGCGGCCACGGCACTCGACGCACGGTCGATGCTCTTCGTCGTGATCAACGTGGTGATGGTGGCGACCATCGTGGGAATGCTCACGACCTACCTCGACGCGCTGAGGCAGCGGCACAGCGACCAGCAGACCGAGGCCAACCGACGGATCCGGACCCTCAACGACGCGCTCTTCTCCCAGCTTCAGCGCGCCGAGGCCGCCGAGCGCGACGCCATCGATGCCAACCGGGCGAAGTCGATGTTCATGGCGAACATGTCCCACGAGCTGCGGACCCCGCTCAATGCGATCATCGGCTACGCCGAGCTGATCGGCGAGGAGAGCGACGAGGCCACACAGAGCGATGCCGAGCGCATCGAGCGGGCGGGCCGTCACCTCCTCGACCTGGTCAACGATGTGCTCGACGTCGCGAAGATCGAAGCAGGGAAGCTGGTGGTCGACCTCGAGCCCGTGCGGCTCGACGCGGTGGTGGAGGAGCTGGAGCGCACCGTGCGGCCGCTGTTCGCCAGCCGAGGCAATCGGCTGCGGGTCCACGTCGACGTGCGAACGTGCGTGCAGACCGATCCGCGGCGGGTCAAGCAGATCCTCATCAACCTGCTGTCGAACGCCAACAAGTTCACGGAAGGCGGCAGCGTGGGGCTGTCGGTCACCCACGCCGACGACGCGCTGTTGTTGTCGGTCTGCGACACGGGCATCGGCATGACCGCTGAGCAGGTGCAGCGGGTTCGCGAGCCGTTCCAACAGGCCGATGTCTCCACGACACGGCGCTACGGCGGCACGGGCCTGGGGCTGCACCTCGTGGCGCAGCTCGCCGAGCTACTCGGTGGCGACCTGTGCATCCGCTCGGTGCTGGGGCAGGGAACGGAGGTGGTGGTGACCCTTCGAGCGCCGGCGTCCGAAGCCGTGACCGAGGCGGCCTGAAGGCGAGGCACAAAGGTCAGGGCCTTGGCCTGATAGCCTGTGGCGGGAGGGGCGATGTGGTGGATGACGGCGCTGGCCTTCGCGGGCGGCGCCGACGACGATCCCTGGCGTACGCTCTACGTCGCCGAGCTCGCGGCGCTGCACGTCCAAGGCCATGCGGTCTACGAGGGAGACCTGTCAGAGGACACTTTGGACACGTTCAGGGTGATGGCCAAGGCAGGCACCCGGGTGTTCCTGCGTGACCGCCTCGCCTGGGTGAGCACCGATGCCCTCCACGAAGCCGGGGTGGCGGACCTGGCGGGCTGGATCACCGACGTCGACGGCGACCAGGTGCGGATTCACTGGGTCGAGGCGGGCGACGTGCCCATGTCTCGATACGAGGGAGTGCTCGACGGCGACCAGGTGCGCTGGACCCACGGCCCCGACGACGCCGCGCCCGAGCCTCTGCCCGACCATCTGCTCACCGCATGGTCCTGTCGCCAGCAGGTGATCCGTGCCATGCAGCGACAGGAGATCCGGCCGCCCCACCCGTCCCCCAACCTCGTGGTCGAGCTTGTGGGCAGCCGGCCTTGGGTCTATGTCACGCCGCCCGTCTCCGACGAGCGGGGCTACTACGTGGGCGGGGTGCTCACCTACACCTGTGAGGAGGGAGGGCTGCGAGAGCTCGCCGTGTCCGACGAGCGCCTGATGACCATTCCCCTCGAGCACGATCTGGCCAAGGTGCACATCGTGGCCCACTCGCGGATCGAGGTGCCTACGCCGGCGCAGTTCTTCCAGGCGATGCTGCTCGATCGGCCGATGGCCGTGCAGGCGTTGGGTCATGCCTGGTACATCACGGCGGGCGATGAGCATCACTACCTGGGGCCGCTGCCGGAGACGCGACGGGCAGGGAAGAAGCGGCTGAGGAGACTGGCGAAGGACAAGCCCTGACGCGTCGTCGCTGGTCGCGGGCCTGTCGTTCCAGTCACCCTGGCGCTCGGCGCTCGGCGGTCATCGGTCATGGACGCTGGAGAGCAGCGGATCGTTGGCCACGCGCCGGCGGGCCTCCCGCTCCGCACGCTGCTCGGCCGCCGATGGCACGCGGGACGACAGCATCGACACCACGTCGTCCAGGTTGGCGAAGACGGTGGGTGACCGGATGGTCTCGTCCTCCAGCTCCACGACCAGACACCCCTCGTCCACCCGAATCCGGCGCAGCGCGTGCGGTGCGACTTCGCGGTCCCCCAGGCGAATGCGATGCGCCTCCACCACCACGTCGAAGACGGCGCGACGCATCGACATTCGAAAGCCAGCCACGGCCGTCGCGGCGCCTGGGACCAGCACCACGACGGCCGTCATCGCCAGCAAGATCGGATGCATGGGGTCCGCGAACACCAGGAACGGAAGGGTGACGCACACGGCCAGAACACCCATCCCCATCAGCGCCGCACCGATCTGCCGGTGGGCCGAGGTAGTGGTCGGCAGGCTTCGCTCCCAGCGGAATGCGTCGCTCATGTCCTGCACCCGGTGGGAACTAGCGCCGTTCGGGCCCCAGGTTGAACGTCGCCTTGTCGTCATCGGCCTCGGGCGCCCCGCGCACGGGCTCGAAGGTGCCGTTGAGGTAGACCGCTCCCCCGGCCCGCGCCCGGTGCATCACGGTGATGAACCGGTCGAGCTTCGTGAGGTTGGCCGTCTCGGCGGTGTCGAGGTCGCCGGTGCCCAGATCGGGCAGGTCTTCCGCGTTGTCGGGCTGCTCGGGGGGAGGCTGGCCGCTGGGGTCGAGGGCCATCAGCTCGACGAGGCTGTGCATGGCCTGGCGCGCTCGGCGCCGGTGAAGCTCGGCCTCGTACAGCTCGTCTCCCCACTCCTTCACCTTGGCGATGGGCTGGCGGTCGATGGCGAACACCCAGCTGGGCACGCTGCCGAGGTCGAGATCGCCGAGGATCTGCTGCACCTGGGCGAAGGCATCGCGGTAGCGCTGGGTGGCGGCCTCGAGGCGCTCGGCGGCATCACGTCGCAACGGCATGGGGACTCCTGACCGGCATGCTACCCCACGGCATCGGCACCGCCTGGCCGACCCGTGCAGCTGGTAGGCTCGCGGCACGGAGGTCGGGTGGCCGAGCACCAGATCCGCATCGCGCTGTCGGGCATCGTGCAGCTGCTGTCGCGCAACCTCTACAGCAGCACCGACGCGTTCGTGCGCGAGCTGCTGCAGAACGCGCACGACAGCATCGTGCGGCGACGGGTGGGGGAGCCCGGCCACGGTGGGCGAGTCCGGATCCTCCCCGACCCCGTGGCGCACCGCGTCACCTTCGTCGACGACGGGGTGGGCCTGACCGCCGAGGAGATCCACGACTACCTGTCGACGATCGGGCGGTCCGGCACGGGTGAGCTGCGGGCGTCCCTGGCGAAGGGGGGGGCCGCGGCCGCCCAGCTCATCGGTCAGTTCGGCATCGGGCTGCTGTCGGCCTTCCTCGTCGCCGACCGGGTCGACGTGCACACCCGCGCCCTCGGCAGTGATCGGGCCTGGCGCTGGCACTTCGACGGCGGCGCGACCTACGAGCTGGTCCCGGGCGACCGAGCCGAGGTGGGGACTTCCGTCACGCTCCACCTCGCCGAGGCCCACCGCAGCTACGCGCGCACCGAGCGACTGCGGTCCCTGGTGCGCCGCTACGCCGATCTTCTCGACGTGCCCATCGTGGTGGGAGTCACCGAGAGCGTGGCCAATGCCCAGCGAGCCCCGTGGGACTACGACGGAGCGGAGGACGAGGCCTACCGCAGCTTCTTCCGGCGCCGCTTTCCCGAGCACGGCGCACCGCTGCTGGTCGTGCCCATCGCCGACGACGCGCTCCAGCTTCACGGGGTGGTGGGCGTCCCCGCGCGGTCGCTGGGTCTCGCTGCGGGCCGGGTCGACTTGTATGTACGTCGTATGTACATTACCGGATCGCAGGATGGACTCCTTCCCCCCTGGGCTTCCTTCTTCGACGGGGTCTTGTGCTGCGACACGCTCACCCCGGCGGCCAGCCGCGACGCCGTGCTCCGAGACGACCGACTCGCGGCGGTGCAGCAGGCGGTGGCGGAGCAGGTGGTGGGGGGACTGCAGCGTCTCGCCCACGAAGCGCCGGGGCGCCTGCGTGGGGTGATGCGGCTGCACTCCACGGCCCTGCTCGGGCTCTGCGTCCGCTACGACGAGCTGTTCGAGGCGCTGGCCGATCTGCTGCCCCTGCGCACGTCCCAGGGACCACGCACCCTGCCCGAGGTCGCCGCCGACGACGGTCGGGTCTACGGCGTGTCGCGGCGCGACGGCTCCGAGCCGCTCCGAGCGCTGGCCGCGGCCCGTGGGGTGCCGCTGCTGATGCTCTGGGAGCCCTATGCGCAGGCCTTCGTCGAGCGCTACGCCGCCTGCTGGCCCACCCGCTGTCGGCTCGTGCGGCTCGACCTCGACGGGCCGTCCCAGCTGCTGGTGCCGGTCACCCCCGAGGAGCAGCTCGCCCTCGGGCCCCTCGCCACCCACGCGCGGCGGCTGGTCGACGAAGACGTGGTGCTCGCCCGGTTCGCGCCCGCCCAGCTGCCGGCCGTGCGCCTCGACACCCCCCGTGGGCGTGCCCGTCGCCAGCTGGGGGAGCTCGAAGAAGACGTGGGTCTGCCCGACTTCCTCGCTGGCGCTGTGGCCGACGTGGCCGAGCTCGACGAGGGCAGCGAGGCCGTCATCCACCTCAACGTGGGTAGTCCGCTGGTCGCCGAGCTGGCGACGCGGCTGGCCGAGGGGCCCGACTCGGTGGCCGAGCGCGTGCTCGCAGCGGTGCTCGCCCAGGCGCGCTGGCTGGGGGCTGCGGCGACCGGCGACGAAGAACGGCTGGCGTTGGCGGCGACCATGAGCGCGGGGCTGGCGGCGGCGCTGGGTGTGGCCGAGGAGGTGACGGATGGCGTCGTGGGGTGATGTCGACGCGCAGGTGCGGGCCCTGATCCACCAGGGACACTACGGCCGTGCGCACCAAGTCCTCGGCCCGTTCGCGGAGACGCTGCGGGCGGTGGGCGACGTGGTGCACGCGGTGCAGGCCACCCTGCGGGAGTCCCTGTTGCTGGGCCTGCTCGGCGACCGCGACGCGTCGCTGCATCGCGCCGCCTGGGCCATGGCGCAGGTACACGATCCGCGGCACAGCCAGCGATGGACCGACCGCCGTGCGGCCTGGGCGGTGACGGCGGGCTTCGGGCTGTACGCGTCGGCCTGTGTCGAGCATGGCGAGGTGCACCTCGATCGCGCCGACGACGCGCTGACCGCGGGCCTGGGCTTCGTCGAGCGGATCGGCCGACCGGGCTGGCGAGCCGGTCTGCTGGCCCATCGTGCGTCGCTCCGCCTGGCTCAGGGCGAGCTCGAGGAGGCGCTGGCCCTGCAGCAGGAGGCCATTGCGCTGAAGCGCTCGCAGCCCCGCTCGCCGGGGATGAGCCTGCCGAGCCTCCTCCGCGACCACGGCTTCACCCTCAACCGGGCGGGTCGCGCCCGGGAGGCGGCCGAGGTGCTCCGCGACCTGCTCGCCCAGCCCGAGGTGCCGGCCCTCGACCGGTTCGCGGCCTGGCTCTATCTGGCGCATGGGGCGGTCGATCGTGACGCGCCGATGGCCGCGGTGGAAGCGGTTGAGCGCGCCCTCGAGCTCGGCCGCGACCTGGGTGACGAGCACCACCTGGCGGCGCTGGGCGCGGGGGTCGAGGCGTGGCTGCTGGCGGGCGACCTCGATCGGGCCCAGGCGGCCAGTGACCAGGCGCTTCGGCTGGCGAGCCATCGAGAGGAGCCGGGGATCCGGGTGCACGTCCACCAGGATGCCTTCGACGTGGCCATGGCTCGGGGGCGTCGCTACGCCGCGGAGGAGCACCTCGATGCGATGCGTCGGGCCGTTCGGCGACTCCACCGGCGTGGCCATCGTCAGCACGACGACGACCTGGCCGAGCGCGAGGCCCGCTACGCCGGAGGACCGACCGATGACTGACTGGCGACGGGTGGCGCCCAAGGTCCAGCGGCTCAAGGTGGCAGGTCACCACGACGAGGCGCTGGCCCTGCTCGCGCCGGTGGCCGAGGGCCTGCGGGCCGGCGGCGACGTGGCCGAGGCCATCGAGGCGAGCATCCAGGAGGCGCTGCTGCTCGGCTTCGTCGGGCAGCGGGACGCGGCGCTGGCGCGGTCGAGCTGGGCGCTGGCACAGGTGCATCGTCCCGAGCATGCCGAGCGACTCCGGCAGCGCGACGCCGCCTGGTCGGTCACTGCGGCGTTCTGCCTGTTCGCTGCCACGTGCACCCGGCAGGGAGGGGTGCAGCTCGATCGCGCCCTGGCCGCACTCGATGCGGGGGTGGGCTTCGTCGAGCGGGTGGGGCGTCCGAGCTGGCGGGCGGGGTTGCTCGCCGAGCGCGCGGCCGTGCTGCGGGCCCAAGGCGACGACGAGGGGGCGGTGGCGGTGGAGGCCGAGGCCCTGGCGCTGAAGCGCTCCGACCCCGCGACGCCGGGCGTCCACCTGCACTCCATGATCCGCGGCCATGCGTACAACCTCAAGCTGGTGGGGCGGGTGGAGGAGGCCGCTGAGCTGCTCCACGGCTTGCTGGCCGAGCCGGACGTCTCGGTACTCGACCGCTTCGCAGCCTGGGTCTACCTCACCCACAACGCCCTCGCCCGCGAGCAGACCGCCGAGGCCGAGGAGGCGGTGGGGCATGCCATCGAGCTGGCCGAGCAGCTGTCCGTGCCCCAGCAGGCCACCGCCCTCGGCGCCGCCTTCGAGGTGCACAAGGCTCGGGGCGACTGGGCCGCGGCCCGCGAGGTCTCGGCCCGGCACCTCGAGCTGGCCGAGCAGTGCTCGGTCTCGACCCGCGTCTGCGCGCGGATGGACGGCTTCGACGCGGCCGTGGCGCTGGGTGAGCCGGCGGCGGCGGCGGAGCACCTACGGGAGATGGAGCGGCTGGTGACCCAGCTGCAGGGGAGGGGGCACCGCACCTACGACGAGGATCTGGAAGAGCGGAAGGCCGTGATGGAGGGAATCAGCGGGGGGTGAGGGAACTTGCTCCGGTGGACGCGGGGGGCCGCTGGGGCGGATGGGGACGTGCTCGTGGAGGTGGTCGGGTGGGCCTTTGAGGCTGCCGCCAGCCGGGGCGGAAGGACGGGGATGGTGTCGGGCGGGCGGTGCTGGGCGAGGGCGTGCTCAGCGAGCTGCGTACGGGTAAAGGCGAAGAATCGTTGCGTGTCGGGGTGGGACGTGCTGGCGACGGTGGCGCTGGTCCCGAGGGGTGCCTCCGCGAAAGGTCCCCTCGCAAGGTCGTTCTATCCGGCTACTTGTTACAGGGTGGCGCTCCGCTCCCCCCCTCGCCCCCCCTGGCTGGGGTGCCGAGCACCCCTGGCCCCCTCTTGTCGAGGAGGTTGTAGCTTGTGTATGGGCAGTTGGGGTGGCGTGGGCCGGACGCCACTGGCGGAAGTCGTCGAGCGGCGCGGAGCGGAGGCCAGTGCCAGGCGCAGGCCGAGGCCGCGCCGATCCTGTTTCGGAGAGCGAGGCTAGGCCGGGACGCCGGTGGCGGAAGTCGTCGAGCGGCGCGGGGCAGAGGCCAGCGCTATGCGCAGGCCGAGGCCGCACCGTTCTGTTTTGTGGCCGCACTCCCGAGGACTCATGGCGGGCCCCCCCGCGGACAGATGCTGTCCGCTTCGCCCCCACGTGGGGGACTTCACGGCCCATGAACGACCGGTGAGGAGGTGAAGAGGGTGTGCTCCCGACCGGTGAGGGGTCGAAGAGGGTGCCCGCGCCGATTCGTGGTGATGGACCATGCGATAGTGAGGCTTCGCTCGTGGCCATTTCCTCGGTGTGGGCGCCGAACACCCTCTTCGATGTCTCACCGGTTCGCCGGACACCCTCCTGGAGTGCTCACCGGTCCGCCATCTCGGGTTCAGCGACGCAGCGGGCGCGCCGATCGGATGGCTCACGTCGGCGACGCACCCCTACGCATGGTCATCGGGAGGCAGCCCTCGACCTCGGCGAGTGCCTGGGCGCGGGTCGATGACGTCGCTGGCACGCTCATCGACAAGCTCGGCGGGTCATCGGCTGAAGTGCGGTTCTCGTGGAGCCTGTCGCCGGACGGAAGGCTCCCGTCGGCGGCATTTTCGCTACGCAGCGGTGGCGCCCTCACCGCGCGGGGTGGCCGAGGCGCGGGATGCATGGCGACCCGCCGGAGCGGAAGGCTGTGAGGGATCAGGGAGGAGTAAGCAAGACTTGCTTCGGGGCTTCCCAGCAGTGGACGATCTCGCCGTCCACCCGCAGGAAGGCGCTTCGAAGGCGCTGTTGGGTCTGCAGGCGCTCGAACATCACGAAGTACAACCTGCGCACCTCCTGCTCGGTGCCGGGCGTCTCGAAGCCGCGTCCTACGTTCGTGTGCCACCACACCTCTCCAGCTCCGGCGCGCCAGTGCCCGCGCCGCAGCCCCCGCCAGGCCTCGCCGCGCTTGGACTGCAGCACGGGTCGGTGCGCTGCGTCGTTCTCCGGGAGGAACCACGCGAGGTCACCGTCGACGAGGTCGAGGGCGAGTCGTCCGCAGCTCGGGCAGCGCCACAGGAAGGAAACGAACGACGACCTGGAGCGGCCGTCCGCGTCGCACCAGTCGAAGTAGTCTTGGTCGGCGATGCGGTGGGCCTTGTCGCCTAGGAAGTCGGTGCTGTCGCGCAGGATGGCGCCGCAGGGGCAGTGGATCTTCATCGGGCTCACTAGCATGGGCCGTGGCGTCCCAAAAACATGAACCGCAGCCGGGATAGGGACGCTCGATGAAACGTCTGACCGCCACCGAGATCCCCATGCGCCACGACGTGGTCGGGGTGTTGATGCGCGCCCTCCACCTGGCTGCTCCCGGGCACGCACAGCAGCCTCTGTCGCGTCTCGACGCTGGATTTCCCGTCTACGTTTCGCGAGCCGATGCCGTATTGCTGTCTTCCATCGGGGT
>Ga0213839_1002517_pt1 | contig 10142 bp, 12 predicted proteins | sample SWPATP21_FD_160075 | JGI IMG/M metagenome (GOLD analysis project Ga0213839, IMG submission 160075) | Coastal seawater microbial communities from Marineland, Florida, United States - SWPA TP2 #1 | ecosystem: Environmental > Aquatic > Marine > Coastal | place: USA: Florida | collected 2016-08-14 | reverse complement strand
AGGTGCTGAACTTTACCTCCAACATTGCGGCTTTGCTGTTTTTCATTATGGCTGGGCTGCCGATCTGGGAGTTGGGGCTGGTGATGGCGGTCGGTGGATTTATCGGTGCCCGCCTTGGCGCCAAAGTGGTGGTGAGCAAAGGCCAGAAATGGATTCGGCCTTTGGTGATCACGATGTCGATGTTGATGGCAGCAAAACTGCTGTGGGAACAGCATCAGCAATGGTTGTTATCACTGTTTTAACCCGCTCGCTCTGGTAGCTTTTAGGCCTGACACACAGATGTATCGGACGATAGAGCGGCTTGAGTTGGGCAAAACTGAAGCGGTGCTCTGGAGCAATAGACAGGGCTTGGATGATGGAGAGTGGCACCAGTGCGGGGGCGACGCCAGCCAAGCCCAGTTGCGCCGTCGCGGTATAGGAATCCATTTCCATCAGAGGCTGAACACCCAGTTTGGCCAGTGCCGCTCGCTGGTAGCTGTTGGCCGGGTTGGTCAGATCATTGGTCAGCAGTTGCTCCGGAATTGTCGTCAACGGGCGATGAAATACGACCATAAACGGTTCATCACACAGGTGAAAACTCAGCAACCCATGGTGCGCCGGCAGGTGGCCGGCACAAAAGCCGATGGTTGCCTTACCGGACTGCACGTTTTCAATGATCCTGGGGGTGTGATTTGTGGTCAAGGTGAGATGACGGTCGGTTTGCATATAACGTTGCAGTGCCGGGCCCAGATAACCGGCCAATAAGGTTTCCGAGCAGTCGATCCTCAGCAGGCTGTCGTCCTGCAATGATTGCTGATCGAATATCAGCCCACGCAGTTCATTAAAACTGGGGCCGATACTGTCGATCAGAGCGCAGGCGTCTGCTGTCAGTTTGATGTGCCGTCCACTAGGTTCGATCAGCTTTTTGCCCAGTCTCTGCTCCAGATTCGCAATTCGTTTACTGACGGCTGACTGGCTGATGTACAGTACACTGCCAGTGCGGCTCATGGTTTTTTCTTTGCTCAGCACCAGCAGCGTTTCAATGCCTTCGAGTAACATGCTTATCCATGAAAGTTGGGAATGGATGAAATAATCTACTCCACTTTCTTGCGCCTGAACAGCGTGCCGTGTTTTGCGGTGGGCATCATAAGGGCAGCAAGGCGCTGACCGTAGTAGAACGCCGTTTTCAGATCGTTCGGGTGTACGTTGCCCTGTTCATCCGGGCTCGCCACCAACCCCAGACTGGATCCCGTTCGGTTGAGACCCGACGGGTCGGTAAACTGCGACGTATCCAGTCCGGCCCAGAGCATGCCATGCTGACAGGCCAGAGTGATGAATGCGAGCAGCGTTTGTTGCTGCTCGCCATTGATGCTGCCTCCGGTGGTAAAGCCTCCCGCCAGCTTATCTTTCCACGCTTTGTTACTGTAGCAATCACCGCTGGCATCCATAAACGCTTTGAACTGTGCGCTCGGTGAGCCCATGTAGGTTGGGCTGCCAAAAATAATTGCGTCACATTGGTTCAGGGTGTCAAACAGTGCGGCGTTGTGATAACGCCCTTCGACAATCGTGTCCGGAGCAATGCGGCACAGTTCGACGTCACAACCTGCGCTGGCGGCGCCTTCGGCGATATGACTGGCGACCAGGCCAGTCATGCCATGCTGAGAAAAATACACGACGGCGGCTTTAGGGGGATTATTCATAATGATTACGCTCCGATGGTTTCTCACTGAGATACTCAATAAACTCCCACTCAATGCCGTCGGTGTCGTAAAAGTAGATCCGCTTGCGAAACGCTTCCGAGGCCGACATTGGGTTTTCCTGATAGCCCGCCGCCAGCAGGCGTTGCCGGACTTGACCCACATCACCGACCACCAGACCGATATGGTTGACGCCAATGTCATAGTAGGGCGTACGCTGTTGATAAGGTTGATCTTTGGGTTCTCGTTCCTGCAACGCCAGGTAGGAGTCCTCACTGCCGATGTGGCACCAGTGCTTGCTATTGAAGCCGCGGTGGCGAACCGCAAATTCAGGGATCGCCGTCTCAAGAAAACGAATGGTGTTGTCGATATTTTCGACCGTTAGATTGGCGTGCTCTACGTATGCTTTCATAGTCCTTCCTTAACCAGTCGCGTTTCGATCGCTTCCTGATAGGCATTGAGTGGGAACTGCCAGGCTAACCTGGCGCAGCTGTATGTCAGTTTGATGGTATGGTCGTCCTGGCTGAGTGCGGCTCGTTGCATCAGGTTCGGCCACGTTTGTGCCGGGGCGGGCAACCACGCTTGAGTGGTCAACTGGTTGCTGGTTGAAGCAAACGCCGCCACATAGGCCTGCCAGAAATAGTGTAGCCCTCTCTGTGGGTCACTCAGGTAGTGGCGAAGCGACATAAAGGCATCAAAACCTGTCACTCCATGCAGCAGCGTAAAATCGTCGCTGCCACGATACTGTTCTATCGTGATCCGGGCGACCTGTTCGACCGACAGGTCATAAGGAATGGTTGCGATGGCGGCGTACTGCTTGGCACTGATAATCTGGCGGACACGATCCACGATGATGCCTGGTGAAAATGCAAAGTCGTGATAGAGCGCGTAAGCGCGCTGAATGTGTTCTGACGCATCGTAATCGTAGCTGCACTCTAGTTCGGTCAGCGGTTGATACTCAGTGGCCCAGTAGGCCAGCGCTGCGGCGATTTCCTGGATATCTTCTGCTTCTAGTGCATAGGCGAGGCGGATGAGAGCGTGAAAAGCGGCCGCACTCACGCCAGCAATCAGCTCATCAAGGTGAGAATGCAGGGTTTGCGCCACCCCGAATGTTTCCAACTGCAACTGGTAGTGCTGCCTGAAACGGACAAATTGTTCAGGCTGGCCATAACGCAGCGGAGCGTCATCCTGGCGCATTGCCAAGGGATCCAAACGTTGGCAATAGTGGTCGTAAAACGCCTGGATTCGTTCGGTTGAAGCTCCGCAACGTTCGAGCGCAATCAATGTCATTGAAAGATGATTGCTTAATTTTCCCTGATAATTCGGCGCAAAGGCCTGGTTAGCATTGAGAAGTGTTTGAGTGGTTTGGGAGACATTGCTCATGTCGCAACCTTTTTAGTAAAGTTATTTGTTTACTAAGTTAGTTGCGCATCTGATTAAGTAAATAAAAAACTTTACATAACTGGGTGAAGTTACGAAAAATGAGATTTATATAGAAAAAATTTGCAATAAAGTGAAATTTGCATAAAAAAACGGCGCTCTTGTGAGCGCCGTTAGCTAAATTATCAGCGGGGTTGTCTACAGTGACTCGGTAAAAGTACGTGCGATCACGTCGCGTTGCTGTTCAGGAGTCAGGGAATTGAAACGCACAGCGTAACCCGACACACGAATCGTCAACTGAGGGTACTTCTCAGGGTGTGCGACAGCGTCTTCCAGCGTTTCACGCTTCAGTACATTGACGTTCAGGTGCTGGCCACCTTCAATACGAGGAGCGGTTTCGATGGCGACTTCGCGGCTTTCGTAGTCACCCAGTTCGCTCAGAGCGACCACTTGATCGGCCTCGTAGCCACTGTTTGCCGCGACACAGCGCGCTTCGTTCTGCTCGCTGTCGAGCAACCAGATAGAGTTAAGCAGGTTGTCATTGGCGGCTTTTGTAATTTGGATACCTTGGATCATCACTATCTCCTGTTCCCATTGGGTACTTATTGGTGTTAATTTTCAAACTTTTGTTGAGCTAGGTATTATATAGCGAATAACCATGTTTATAATATTGATTTAAGTCAAAAGACAACCAAAAACATTAAATAAAGAAAGGTTAATTTTTTGTTCTGAATCAACAAAACTTTATATATCAATGATTGTCTGTTTGTGTGTGGATTTTTAAGAAGTATGTTCCAGTTTTAATTGTTGTAAATTTACTACATTATTGGTGCGGGTTAGGCACGACAATCAACAAAATGAATAAGTTATCCGAGAGAAATGAAAGCGAGACGTGATTAAATGACACAGTGGAAAAAACGGGTGGGAGAGAAGTTTATCGGCGCGCATGTTTCGGCCGCTGGTGGGGTCGATAAAGCGCCGATTCGGGCACACGAAATCGGAGCCAATGCATTTGCCTTGTTCACTAAAAATCAACGCCAATGGAAAGCGAAGCCGCTCGATATCGCCACGATTGAGGCCTTCAAGACCAATTGTGCCCGATTCGGTTTCTCTGCTGAGCAGATTTTGCCCCATGATTCCTATCTGATTAATCTCGGGGCTCCGGAAGAGGAGAAGCTCAACAAATCCCGCGCGGCTTTTGTCGACGAATTTGAACGTTGTCATCAACTGGGTCTGACGCTACTCAATTTTCACCCCGGCAGCCATCTCAATCAGATTTCCGAGCAAGAGTGCCTGGCGAAGATCGCAGAATCGATCAACATCGCCCATCGGTCGGTGCCCGAGGTGGTGGCGGTTATCGAGAATACGGCTGGGCAAGGGACCAACTTGGGCTGGCAGTTCGAGCATCTGGCGGAGATCATCGATCAGGTGGAGGATAAATCCCGGGTGGGCGTGTGTATTGATACGTGTCATACGTTTGCGGCGGGTTATGACCTGAGCAGCAAAGCGGCGTGTGAATCGACGTTCGCAAACTTTGAGCGAGTGGTGGGAATGCACTATTTGAGAGCAATGCACCTTAATGATTCAAAGATCCCGCTGTCTGGTCGGGTCGACCGACATCATTCACTGGGACTGGGGGAGATTGGTTGGGATTGTTTTGAGTATATTGCCAAAGACCAACGATTTGATGGTATCCCGTTGATTTTAGAGACAATCGATCCAAGTATCTGGCATCAAGAGATTCGTCAGTTGCGAGAGTTTTATCAATAAGTAAAAAAAATAATTGGCTTTTTAAGCACTTGGCATCCATCTTTCATAATGTCACAGAAAGAAATACCCCATAAAAAAGGATGCCAAGATGTCTAAAGTTCCACCCGCAGTGTTTGCACGCCGAGTCATCGGTGCGGCGCGTCTTCCCCAACCCAATCGGCACATTCATGCTCACGGACATTTCCGTACCCCCCAGAGGAGTAAATAACGCCGCCGGATATTGTCACCGGCAGGACCGGTTTACGTTGTGCCCCACTACTTCGCATGATTCGAATCGGCGGCTCAGGGGCTTGTGCGTTGAGAGGCAGATTTGTATAGAATAGAGGCAAACTTTATCGGAGAGCCTCTATGACTAACTCATTGACCTGGCATGATGTTATTGGTAACGAAAAGCAGCAGGACTACTTTCAGCAAACTCTGGCGTTCGTAGAATCTGAACGGCACGCGGGCAAAGTGATCTTTCCACCAGCCAAAGATGTGTTTAATGCGTTTCGCTCCACTGAATTTGCTGACGTAAAAGTGGTGATTCTGGGTCAGGATCCATATCACGGGCCAAATCAGGCTCACGGGTTGTGTTTTTCCGTACTGCCCGGTGTGCGCACACCTCCTTCGTTGGTCAACATGTATAAAGAGCTGGCTCAGGATATCGATGGCTTTCAGATCCCGGCGCACGGCTATCTTCAAGCCTGGGCGGAGCAAGGTGTATTGCTGCTCAATACGGTACTGACCGTTGAGCAGGGAAAAGCGCACTCCCATGCCCGTACTGGCTGGGAAACCTTTACCGACAAAGTGATTGAAGCGCTGAATCAGCATCAGCAAGGGGTGGTGTTTCTGTTGTGGGGTTCACACGCCCAGAAAAAAGGCCGTTTTATTGATCGCAACAAGCACCATGTCTTGGCGGCACCGCATCCATCCCCGCTTTCGGCGCACCGGGGTTTCTTCGGATGTGGTCATTTTTCCCAGACCAATTACCTGTTGACACAGCAAGGAAAAGCCCCAATCGACTGGCAAGTTCCATTGACAGTGGAGTGAGTGTTTTTCGACCAGTATCAAAGCGTGTTGCATCAATCTCTTATACACTTACAAAGCGTGGGTATTTAAGGAGAGATGCCATGATGATAGAGAGGATCCGCCGTGAGCATGGGTACATGATGCGACTGTTGGCGGTATTGCGCAAAAAAATAGCACTGCTTAAAGATGAGAAAGTGGTGAACTATAACCTGATTCGGGAGGTGGTCGACTACCTTGCCAACCATTCTGAGAAGGTGCATCACCCAAAAGAAGACATCCTGTATAACTACTATATGGAGAAATACGGTGCGACCCAGGACGTCCAAAATCTGGCAGAAGAGCATGTTGAACTGTCTCACCGGACGCATGAATTCTTGAATACCATCGACATGATACTCAACGATGCGATCGTGCCCCAGGATCTGTTTCTCAATCAGTTGGAAGAGTTCGTGGCAGCTCAGCGGCGGCATCTGGATATGGAAGAACAATCGATTTTGCCACTGATCGCCAATACCTTCAGCACCGAAGACTGGCAGCAGGTGGAATCACAATGGTGTGTCAATGAAGATGACCCGGTGTTTGGGAACACCATTGCCGAGCAATATCAGGAGTTGGCGCTCAGAGTCAGGCAGACGGATCAAGAATCCGTCTGAGTCTCACTGGTTGGGAAAACGAAAAAGGCGCCAAACGGCGCCTTTTTCTATAAATCAATGTCTTCCAGGTCAGCTTCAAAGCCCATATCCATGAGCTCTTTTTGTAAGCGTTGTCGGTCTTTAATGGCTTCGATTTCCCGCCATTTACGTTTTACTGGCTTGGCGCGTCCTGCGCGGGCCCGCGGCATTTCCATTTCCAGATAATCGTCGAATTGAAAGCCTTCCATAAGCTCACCTCATTATCATTATTGTTCCTAAAACGGAGACTTCTTATTACCACATGTGGTTGAAGCGTAACCTTGATTTATTTCTCATTTGTTTCGTTTCGATGAAAGTTTTATGGGTTTTTGTATCGGTTTTCACAAATCTGATTTCTAAAAATGTATAAAAAATAGCCAAATAAATTAAGGCAAACGATTAAATTAAAAAAAAACCATGTTAATAATTCGTACACATTCAAAGCGCGGATGGTTTTCCGGCGAGTGAGATCAGTTTAGTAACTTTGCTCTGTGGTTTTAGATTTAGTTAAGCAAAATCTCATTTGATGCGAATCCTTACTGACAAAGGGCTGGCGGATTTCCGGCTGGATACGTTAGTTTGTATTGAAGGATAGATTTAAATGTTACAAAATGTAGTGTTTTTTATGCGGTCTTTGTGGCTTTTATGTTGTGCTTTGTGTTAAGAAAAGGTGATTTTCTAGTGAAAAATAACACCATAGTGCAACTGTGTGCGTATTGATTTTTCACGCCCCAGACTGCATTATCCGCCCCGTCTAAAATGACGCTGCTTTGAGTAAACGCTCGATAAATGAGTGCTATCTCGACACGAACTGCACCCAAAAACTCTAACTATCACCTTGCTTGTAAGGATGTCAGCAAGCAGCTTGTGCATTTCGGAGCTAAGCTTTTCCAGTTAAGAGCAGCGCAAAACACCTATGAGAGGTTCTTGTGACAGACTTAATCAATTTGATGAACGATCTTCTTTGGGGATCGATTCTGGTTTATCTACTGGTCGGCGTAGGTATCTACTTCACGCTGCGTCTTGGTTTCATTCAGTTCCGCCATTTTGGCCACATGTTTAGTGTGCTGAAAAACAGCCGCAAAGCAGACAGTGCCGGTATTTCTTCTTTCCAAGCTCTGTGCACCAGTCTGGCTGCCCGCGTCGGTACCGGTAACATGGCGGGTGTCGCCGTGGCACTGACTGCTGGTGGTCCGGGTGCGATTTTCTGGATGTGGTTGATTGCGATGCTGGGGATGGCGACATCTTTTGCCGAAAGTACCTTGGCTCAGCTTTACAAAACACGTGACAAAGACGGCAACTACCGTGGTGGTCCGGCTTACTACATGGAAAAAGGCCTCGGTATGCGTTGGATGGGGATATTGTTCTCTGTCTTCCTGATCATTGCATTTGGTCTGGTGTTCAACGCGGTACAGGCGAACTCAATCACTAACGCAATGAACAACGCTTTCGGCGTGGAGCCTCTGCATGTGGGCATCGTGATTGTGTTGATTTCAGCGTTCGTTATCTTCGGTGGTATCCGTAAGATCGCCCGCACTGCGGAACTTATCGTGCCAGTCATGGCATTGGCATACCTGGTTCTGGCGTTCTTCGTGATGTTTGCCAACTACGAAAAAGTACCGGCAGCACTGGCGCTGATCGTGAAAAGTGCTTTTGGTTTCCAGGAAGCGGTGGCCGGTGGTCTGGGCTATGCGATTGCCCAGGCAATGATCAATGGTATCAAACGTGGTCTGTTCTCGAACGAAGCGGGTATGGGTTCTGCGCCAAACGCAGCCGCGTCCGCCACACCGTATCCGCCACACCCTGCGTCTCAGGGTTATGTGCAGATGTTGGGTGTGTTTGTTGATACAATCGTGATCTGTACTGCAACGGTGGCCATCATCCTGATGTCGGGTGAATATGTCCCGCACGGTGAAATCACTGGTATCGAACTGACGCAGCGTGCGCTGAGCTCACAAGTGGGCGACTGGGGTGGCATCTTTGTAGCGGTAGCGATTTTCTTCTTCGCCTTTACCTCGATCATTGCGAACTACTCGTACGCTGAAACCAACCTGATCTTCCTCGAGCACAATAACAAGAAAGGTCTGATGGTGTTCCGTTTGATTGTTCTGGGCATGGTTATGTTTGGTTCTCTGGCCACACTGCCAACCGTATGGTCACTGGCGGACGTCTCGATGGGGCTGATGGCGATTGTCAACCTGGTAGCGATTCTGCTGCTGTCTGGCATCGTGATCAAACTGGCGAAAGACTACAACCGTCAGTTGGATGCTGGCAAAGTACCGACTTTTGATGCCAACGATTATCCAGAGCTGAAATCTCAGCTGGAAGAGGGTATCTGGGACAACAACCGGAAAAACTGATTGTTCCCCGCTATTACAATGATTGAAAAAGCCATGCAGACAATGCATGGCTTTTTTTATAAGCTAATAGCAAATCATAATCAGGAAAGAAAAGTCATGCTTATTGTAGTTTCTCCGGCCAAAACGCTCGACTATGAATCGCCACTGGCGACCGAAAACTATACCCAACCAGAACTGACGGAACACTCAGCCGAGTTGATCGAGGAGTGCCGTAAGCTGACCCCGGCGGATGTATCTGCATTGATGAAAGTCAGTGATAAAATTGCCGGGCTGAATGTGGCGCGTTTTGCCGAATGGAGCCCGACATTTACGCCGGATAATTCGCGTCAGGCGATTCTGGCGTTTAAAGGCGATGTCTATACCGGGCTGGACGCGCAAACGATGAGCGATGCCGATTTTGAGTACGCTCAGAAACACCTGCGAATGCTCTCCGGACTGTATGGTTTGCTCAAGCCACTTGATCTGATGCAGCCTTACCGCCTTGAAATGGGTACCAAGCTGGCCAATGCCCGTGGTACGAATCTGTATCAGTTCTGGGATACGATTATTACCAATAAGCTGAACGATGCTTTGCAGGCTCAGGGCGATAATGTACTGATTAATCTGGCATCAAACGAGTATTTCAAAGCGGTGAAACCGAAACATCTCGACGGCCAAATCATTACACCAGTGTTTAAAGATTGTAAAAACGGCCAGTACAAAGTGATCAGTTTCTACGCCAAGAAAGCGCGTGGCATGATGGCTCGTTATATTATAGAGAACCGCATCGAGTCGGTCGCGCAGCTGACTCAGTTTGATACGGCCGGTTACTACTTCGTGGAAGAAGAATCGACGCCAACCGAACTGGTGTTCAAACGCGAAGAGCAGGCTTAACCGAGAGATTTTCAGGAGGCGGAAATGCTGACATGGTTCAAACGTGTACTGGCACGCTACGATGCCTGGTGTCAGTCGATGGGATTGACGCCGGAGAACAAACGCAGTTGCGTGCCTTATCGCAAGGATCCACTGCATGACAAGCGTGAATCCTGATTTTTCTCCTCTGTTCGACACGCATTGCCATTTCGACTTTGACGTGTTTGCCGACGATTTTCCCGCTCAGTTGTCGGCCGCGCGACGTCATGGTGTGACCCGTTTATTGCTGCCAGCTATTGGTCCGGATAACTGGCAGCGTCTGCTGACACTGAGCAGTGAACATCGCGAGCTGTTTATCGCTCTTGGTTGCCATCCCTATTTTCTCCATCGTTACCAATTGAGCGACTTGGATCGCTTAGCCA
>Ga0213839_1002515_pt1 | contig 10144 bp, 13 predicted proteins | sample SWPATP21_FD_160075 | JGI IMG/M metagenome (GOLD analysis project Ga0213839, IMG submission 160075) | Coastal seawater microbial communities from Marineland, Florida, United States - SWPA TP2 #1 | ecosystem: Environmental > Aquatic > Marine > Coastal | place: USA: Florida | collected 2016-08-14 | reverse complement strand
TGCGGTGATCTACAGCACATTCGATATGTGGCAAGACGGCGGTCCTGACCATGAGATGAACTTCTGGGGTGTAAATAACCCATACGATAAAGTGCCGGATGACAGTAAGTGTACGGGTACTTGGGATGCTGATTGTACCGACAATGGGGTGTCTTTTGCGACCGCAGCGCTGAAGTTTAAGTTTGGTGATGCAGTCACAGCCAAACTGGGTTACTTCCAGCCTTCTGTTCCGAGCACGTTGGGTGTGAACTGGTCATTTGCGCCAGGCACGTATCGTGGTGGTGAACTCGGTGGCACGTTCGGTAACCTGGCTGTGGGCCTGGTTGTTGCCGACGAGTACAAAGCACCTTGGTTTAAAGAAACTTATGATTTCCAGACTACTGACGGCGACGACGCGGGTACCGCTTACTCGATCGGTGCTCGTTACACCTTGAGCAACGGGATTTCGTTTGACGCTGCCTACGGCGCCCTGTCTGACGGCGACCGCGTGAACGCGCACTTCAAAGTGAAAGGTACTACAGAGGGCGGTTTGTACTGGTCTCCTCAGTTGTACGTGGTGGATGACGATGAGCAATACGATAGCACGGCTTACCAACTGGCGTTCCTGTCCAGCTTCTCTTCAGGTCAATACTCTTACCGTGCTGAAGCCACCTATACGTCAGCTGAAGCTAAAGACGATGCGTTGTCCGGTAACCTGGCTTACCGTCTGACCAGCCAGTACGGCGGTTCAAACGGTGCTTACGAGATCTGGTGGAACAACCGTTCAGACTACAACCACGATGAAGAGCTGGCGTTCTTCTTGTCTGCAAGTCGTGACTTCTCTGACATCGGCGCGACAGGTTTCAGTGCGGGTATCAACGGTGCTTACGGCTTTGGCTCAGAAGCGCAAGGCTACGATGATCTGAAAGAGTACGCATACAGCCTGTTTGCGAACTACGCGATTCAGGGCGGAGCGCTGAAAGACGCCAACATCAGCTTCTACTACACTGAATACTTTAACGATACTGATGCACCTAGCTGGGCAGGTTACACCAACTTGTTCCAGGACGAGACGGACTTCAAACTGATGTTAACCATCCCGTTCACAGTGAAATAATTCGTATACAGTGACATATAAATGGGCAGATGTTTTATCTGCCCATTTTTTATTTGGAGGCTCGAATGGTCATGCGCAATACAGTTTTAATCGCACTGTTGTTCACCGCAGGGTGCAGTACAGCACCGCAATCCGACGATGAGTTTTGGTATAAGCAAGGTTATCGCTTGGGATCGAATGGGTATGCCTATCAGAGTCAGGCACTCACAGAGATCCAACAAGCGCAAACCAAACGTTCATTTATTGAAACAGATTATCGTCAGGGATACCAGGAAGGGAAAGCAGTTTACTGTGATCCGTTCAAAGCGTTTGATAAAGGCCGGGCTGGAGTTCGGTATATCGGCCAGTGTGCTGGTGCCGAGAATGAAACCATGCTTAGAGCCGAATGGGAGCGAGGATGGCAGGCGTTTATCGGCATGGACTTCGATTTCCACCCTTGATGGGCAGCGCGACACTTGGTGCCGCGCTCTGGTGCTATTTGTGGCTGCCACCATAGGCTTTGCACAACGCGCGTGGTAACTGCTTGACAGAACCGTCGTTAAACGTGCAATCAATACCGGCGCCGAATACTTTCCCTGCGCTATTGGACGCGCTAACACTGGCAGGAACCGCAAATAAAGCGACCAGCAATGCCGTTGCTAAATATTTCATAAATCCCTCACTTACCGAAAATTTGAATAATAACGCCTCTTTAAGAGACGTATTCTTAGTATGCAATTAATCCATTGAAGATCAAAAAAATCAGTAAATAATCAAATTTTTCTTTAATAATAAAGTTCAACTTATTATGTCTCGATAAATAATAATGCATTGAAAAATAGGAACTTTAATAATCTGATAATTGGAGTGGAAGTGAGTCATTAATGTAACTATGGCGCTTGATCTGATACTTTGTTTTAGAAATATACTTATTAACATATTGAATAATAAGTGTTTATATTGTGTTTCTGTGAATAAGAGTGACTATAGGTGTTTCCCTTGCGTGAAACACCTAATAAATTGATTAATTTTTTACGGGTGTAATGACGAGAATAATACCATCTACGGCAACCACTTCGACCAGACTGCCCGCGCTGATCTCTTGTTCAGAGTGGGCAGACCAAGTGGTATCACCCAGCTTTATTCGATTTGCACCAATCACGACATCTTGCTCCAGACGGATACGCTGCCCGATCAACTGCTTCTGTTTCTGATTCAGATTTCGCTGGGCATCTTCACTGCGGTCGCGCGTGAGTTGTCTGCGCCACCACAACCAGGTGGTAGCCAGCGAAAATACTCCGAATGCCACCCATTGCAGTTGCCAGCTCATCGGGAGTAAGGTCATCAGTAGCCCAACCAATAATGCCGAGATCCCAAGCCACAAAAAGTAGCCAGCTGTACCGAGCAGCTCAATCGCTAGCAAGATCAGACCGAAAGCCAGCCAGTGCCAGTAGTTCATTTGTTCAAGTAGTGGAATCACGTGCACCTCAGTGATCGGAAGGTTGTTGGCTGTGTTTGAACATTTCTGCGATACCGGCGATGGAGCCCATCAGCCCAGATGCTTCCAAAGGTAGCATGACGATTTTGCCGTTTTCGGCCTGACCAATGGATTTGAGAGCATCGGTGTAGCCTTGGGCGATAAAGTAGTTCACCGCCTGCATGTCACCCTGAGCAATCGCATTCGATACCATTTCGGTGGCCTTCGCTTCCGCTTGAGCCGCGCGCTCACGCGCTTCTGCCTGCAGAATTGCGGCCTGCTTCTGGCCTTCCGCTTTGAGGATCTCGGATTGCTTTTGTCCTTCTGCGCGCAAAATTTCAGCCTGACGGATCCCCTCGGCTTCAAGGATTTCCGCTCGTTTGTTACGTTCAGCTTTCATTTGCGCGTTCATGGCGGCTGTCAAATCAGTCGGGGGGCGCACATCTTTAATCTCAATCCGGGTGACCTTAACTCCCCAGGGGTTGGTCGCCTGGTCAACAATCGACAACAGCTTGGTGTTGATCATATCGCGTTGACTCAGCATCTCATCTAATTCGAGTGAACCGAGAACCGTCCGGATGTTGGTCAGAGTCAGGTTACGGATAGCATGCTCAAGATCATTCACTTCATAAGCGGCTTTGGCCGCATCGATGACTTGCACGAAACAAACCGCATCTATGGTCACGTTGGCGTTATCTTTCGATATCACTTCCTGAGCTGGAATGTCGAGTACGCGTTCCATCATGTTGATTTTATGCCCGATGCGATCAATAAACGGGATGATCATGTTGAGGCCGGGTTTTAACGTATGGGTGTAGCGGCCAAAGCGTTCAACCGTCCAGTGGTTCCCTTGCGAAACGGTTTTTATCCCTGCCGCTATCACAATCACAGCGACGGCGATAAAGACGCCAATGGTAATGAGGGAGTCAACAGCCATGACGATGTGTCCTTATTGTGGTTTTGATCTAGCCAGTATAAGGCATATCACGCGGCAATAACGGCTAGATATCAAGTTTTTACGATCAAAAAAGGCCGGGCTATCCGGCCTTTCATCGACGGTAAGTGGAAGTTAATAGAGCAGAGAATAAAGCTGACGACGATATTTGGCAGCGATCGCATTGCCTTGTCCGAGAGCGCTAAGCACATCCATAAAGGTTTTCTTGATTTCGCCATCCAGTGCATTGAGATCGCCGCGCAGCATCGTCCACATCAGTTCCAAAGCTTCTTCATCACGTTGGACCTGATGATATTGAATCGCCAGATCGTGCGCGAGTTGCACGTTGGTCGGATCCTGGCTGAATTGACTCTCCAGAGCCTGAATCTCGGGACTGTCTGCGGCCTGTTTGTGGAGTTCCAGTTTGGCGATCAGGCTTTTATAGGCATTGTCCTGGTATTCGAGCGGAATTGTGGCGAGTAGTGCCTCTGCCTGATCGAACTGTTGGGTTTCCAGCAGACACTGTGCCGTCACCAGTTTCACGTCCCCCTTGAGTTGGATCTCCTCGGCAAGTGTTTGCAACAATGACAACGCTTGTGCGTAGTTGTGCTCATCGACCAGCTCCATCGCTTGACGCAGAACCAGCTCATCCTGACTTGGCAGATGTTTGATCAACATCTGTTCAATGGCGTCGATCGGTTGTGGACCTCCCAGTCCATCGACTGGTTGACCGTTCACGAACAATGCGATGGTCGGCAAGGCCTGGACACCAAATTGCATGGCGATAGCCTGCTGTTGTTCGCAGTTGAGCAAAGCCAGGGTAAAGGCGCCTGAGTAGTTTTGTGCCAGCGTTTGCAGTTCGGGAATGATCGCCGCACTTTCTTGACTCATCGGGGCCCAGAAATGAATCAGTACCGGAGTCTGTACAGAGCCCTCGAGCACTTCGCGAAAATTCTGCTCGGTCAGTTCCACAATGGAGGCGGTTTGCATAGTAAAAATCCTTGCTCACTTGAGTTATTACCTTAGAGGTAAGGGTGAATTCGGCATTTATCAAGCGTTTGAGGTGGTTAAATACAAAAAACACCGCAGAAGCGGTGTTTTTTGTTGCTCCCAAAGGGAGGCAGGCAAGCAAAGGTGTCAGAAAACCAGAAATAGAGTTAGCGCAACACCCACACTGAGCCAATTTAATTGCTTTAGGGTCATAGTCATATTCCGCCGAATGCAACGCTGTGTTGTTGTGGATAGAGCTTTCCAGCTTCAGGAGGGAGAATGACACACCTTTATTACGGATTAATGACACCATCATGCCGCACGGCGCAAAAGAGCATCGAGCCAGCGCGATGGCAACAGGCGTTTAAGATACCAGAACACTTTGGTTGGTGTGGTGATCCGGTAGCGCAGTTTTGGCCTCGAGGATTCAAGGGCATGAATGAGTGGATCAACACAAGCGGATGCGGGCAAGACAAATGCATTACCGGATTTATCCTTCTCCAATCTGGCTAACTGTTGCTCGTATTGTGTCTGATGGGGACTGCCGGGCACAGTGATCCAGCGCTGAAAGGCGAGCAGCGCGTTTGCGCGAAAACGGGTTTCGATCGGACCGGGTTCAATCAGTGAGATATGGACGCCGCTACCATGTAACTCAAGACGCAGAGTATCCGTCCAGCCTTCCAGAGCAAACTTTGATGCGTTATAAGCGCCGCGATACTTCATGGCGGCAAAGCCCAGCACCGAACTGTTTTGTATGATGCGTCCCTGGTGCTGGCGAAGCACCGGAAGCAGTTGCCGTACCAGTTCATGCCAGCCGAAAAAATTGGTTTCAAATTGAGCTCTGAGCGCATCGGTCGGCAGATCTTCCAGAGCGCCAGGCTGACCATAAGCGCCGTTATTGAACAGCGCATCCAGTTGGCCATCGCACAGTGACAACGCCTGTTGTACGCCCTCAGTGATGCTGTCACAGTCAGAGAGATCGAGCTGAATGCACGTTATTCCTTCGGCGCGTAAACGTTCGACGTCTTCACGTCGACGACATGACGCAATCACGCGATAGCCGCGTTGATGCAACGCGTGTGTGCACTCGTACCCGATGCCGGAGGAGCAACCTGTTATAAGAATCGACTTTCCCATAGCAAACCCACTTAATTCATTGATCTACAGTGACTTAAGGGTACCGGATTAGTCTTCGTGTTGTAACAGGTTTTTCAGGGCCGGCTCCAGACGGGAGTAACTGAACTGGAAGCCAAGTTCTGTCAGGCGTTTGGGCTTAGCGCGGACGCTATCAAATAACAACACTGAACTTTCGCCCATCGCCAGTTTCAGAGCCCACTTAGGTGTAAACAAGAGATGAGGTCGCCGCAGCGTTTTTGCCAGTGTGCCACTGAAGTGTCTATTGGTTACCGGATGAGGAGCGCAAAAGTTAAATGCACCATGCGCGTGCGTGGTTTCGAGCAGGTAGACAATACCGCGCACCATATCGAGGATGTGAATCCAGGGCCAATATTGTTTACCGTTACCGATTGGGCCACCTAGCCCGAGCTTGTATGGCAGTAGCATTTTCGCCAGAGCGCCGCCGTCGTGACCAAGTACCAAACCGGTGCGCAATAAGCAGACTCGGGTGTCGTCGGAGCGGGCACGTTTGGCTATGGCTTCCCATTCGGCGCACACTTGATGGGGAAAACCGTTGTTGTGCACATGCAGACTCTCATCAAAAGGATGCTGTTGTTGGTCGCCGTAATAACCTACCGCCGAGCCACTGATGAAAACACCTGGTGGTTGTGTACTGGCATGCATCAGTTCGACCAGTTTTTCTGTCAGTGACCAGCGGCTCTGACAAATGCGCTTTTTTTGGGCTCGGGTCCAGCGCTTGTCGGCAATCGGCTCACCAGCCAGATTGATGACCGCATCGAAGTCATTGAGATCATGAAAGTCATCCAGAGTGGTGATATAGCGAACATTACCCAGATCAGCGTGCTTGATCAGGCGTTTGGTGTTGTCCACGTTTCTGGTCAGCAGAACGATCTGATGGGTAGCCAGATGTTTAAGCAGCTCTTTGCCGATAAACCCTGAACCGCCAGTCAGTAATATTCTCATCCGTGTCTCCTCATTCCGGAAGTCATGTTGTGGGGGGAACATCCGGCTTATACGAACTGATTCGTCAATCAGGCACTTTCAATTATAGCGACTTGTTGCTCGTGATGCTGCCAATGGCACAGTATGTTATGCATCAGGTTTTATTCAACTTCACGTTTTTTTACATTTAGTTACGTTTCTGTCCAGGACGATAATTCCATCACACCGATCAGGCGCTTGGTTTGCCATCATAAAAACAACTGGACGGCATACCGGAGGACGAGTGAGGGCATTGGGAGCATTGTTGCGGGCGTTGCTCAGCAGTCTTCGGGATTTACTGCCGATCATCGTGGTGATCGGTTTTTTTCAATTGGTGGTTTTGCAGGAGCCTCTGCCACAAATGGGGGCTATTCTGTCGGGCTTGCTGCTGGTGGTACTCGGGCTGACGTTGTTTGTTTTTGGTTTGGAAATGGGGCTGTTTCCAATCGGAGAATCGATGGCAAAAGCGTTTGCGCGCAAAGGCAGCATCTTCTGGCTGATGACATTTGCATTTGGACTCGGGTTTAGTACCACAGTTGCGGAGCCTGCGCTGACCGCTGTTGCGGCGGAAGCGGCTGAAGTGGCTGCAGAAGGAGGGGTGATCGCCAACAATCAGATGCAGCGTGAATCCTACGCCAATGGACTGAGACTGACGGTGGCACTGTCGGTTGGTGTGGCGATTATGTTGGGGGTGTTACGGATCCTCAAAGGCTGGCCGATCCATTATGTGATCATTGCGGGTTATCTCGGCGTGATGGTGTTAACCAGTTTTGCGCCTAAATGGATCATCGGTGTGGCGTATGACTCGGGCGGAGTGACCACTTCCACCATCACGGTTCCTCTGGTGACAGCGCTCGGCGTGGGGCTTGCTTCTTCGATAAAAGGTCGCAATCCCATGCTGGACGGGTTTGGTTTGATCGCGTTTGCATCTCTATTGCCAATGATGTTTGTCATGGTTTACGGAATGGTATTGTCATGATGGCTCTGAGCGCGTTTTTGCACACGTTATGGGATACCATTCACGATGTTATTCCTATTACCACCCTGATTTTTGGCTTCCAACTGGTGATTTTACGTAAACCAGTGACCAATCTTCCTAAAGTTTTGCTGGGCTTTGTGTATGTCATCATCGGTCTGTCTTTGTTTTTGCTTGGTTTGGAGATGGCGTTATTTCCGCTCGGGGAAACCATGGCGAGACAACTGACGGCACCGGATTTCCTGGCACAAGTGCGCGTCAGTGTAGGTGGGGTGCTCGACTGGCTGGATTATTACTGGGTCTATCTGTTTGCATTTCTGATTGGGTTTAGTACGACGATTGCGGAGCCGTCGTTGATCGCGGTCGCGATCAAAGCCAATCAGGTCTCAGGGGGGACCATCAGTGTAAACGGGTTGCGCATTGCGGTTGCGATTGGAGTAGCCGTCGGTATTGCACTGGGTAGCTACCGGATTGTGGTCGGCGACCCGATCCATTACTACATCATCGCCGGATATCTGATTGTGGTGATTCAAACCTACTACGCTCCCAAAATGATCGTGCCCCTGGCTTATGACTCCGGAGGCGTGACGACATCAACCGTGACTGTTCCGTTGGTGGCCGCACTCGGATTGGGGCTGGCATCGACGGTGCCAGGCCGGAACCCAATGATTGATGGGTTTGGCTTGATCGCTTTTGCCAGCCTGTTTCCGATAATTTCAGTGATGGGCTACGCTCAGATTACACGCTGGCTCAACCGAGAAGCTTGCATTCAGGAGGATGAAGATGCGCTTTAAACTGATTCTGGCATTTGTGGAAGACAGCAAAACCGACAAAGTGCTGGATGCCGCCCGTGAGGCAGGGGCGACTGGGGCGACGGTGATCAACAATGCCCGCGGGCAGGGACTGAATCAGAAACGAACGTTTTTTGGTCTGACCCTCGAAGTACAGCGCGATGTGGTGTTGCTGGTGGTTGAAGAGCATCTGTCACGGCAGATCCTGGAAACCATCAGCGAGGTTGGGGAGTTTGATGAAGAGTCCGGTCAGGGGATCGCCGTTCAGATTGATATCGAGGACGCGGTCGGGGTGGCTCATCAGGTGGAACGTCTGACGAAAGTGGTGGAGGATGAACTATGAAAAGTCATACGGTGATTCGAGTCAGAGATGTCATGGCCAACACTTATGTGATGATTGACGGTCTGACGACAGTGCATGAAGGCATTGCCTTGGCGCGGCAGCACGAAGTGAAAGCCCTGGTGGTCAGTAAGCGCCATGACGACGATGAATTCGGACTGGTGTTAATGAACGACATCGCGAAAAAGGTTCTGGCGCAAAATCGCTCCCCCAAGCGCACCAACATCTACGAGATCATGACCAAGCCGGCTTTATCGGTTTCACCGGAGATGAACGTTAAATATTGTGCTCGGCTGTTTGAGCGTTTTGGGATCAGCCGTGCTCCGGTGATTGAGAATGGTCGCGTCATCGGCATGGTCAGTTACAACAACATTGTGATTAATGGCATGGCATTGGATGACGAAGAAAGCCAAACGGCGTAGAATTTCCTTATAAACAGTAAGGAGGTGACGTTGTGAAACTCTTTTTCGCATCCGATTTACATGGGGATTTGGCTGCAACAGAACGCACGTTAGCGCAATATCAGCGTTTGGGGTGTGATGGATTGATCCTGTTGGGTGATATGCTCAACCACGGGCCGAGAAACCCGATCCCGGAGCATTATCAACCGACCGCTGTGGCTGAGGCTCTCAACCAGTACTCATCCGAGATTATTGCGGTTCGGGGCAACTGTGACTGTGAGGTCGATCAGATGTTGCTGCAGTTTCCGATGATGGCCGATTATGCGTGGGTGATGTTGCCTTCCGGTCAGCGTCTGTTTCTGACTCACGGTCATTTGTACAATGCTGAAAAACGCCCGCCGCTGCGCGATGGTGATGTTATTGTGCATGGACACACCCATGTTCCGGTTGCAGAGCGCAACCAACAACAGTTTATTTTCAATCCGGGGTCAGTCACGTTCCCGCGCAATGGTTTACCACCCAGTTATGGTCTTTATCATCAAGGCCGACTCGAAGTGCGCAGTTTTGACGAGCAGATTATGGTGCACACTCCGTTGTAAACTCAAACAGGCAGGGCTGAGTCTTGGCTGCCCTGTTTATTTAGAATCGGAGTGACCTAAATTGCGCTCCGGGGCGATGATATCGCGCACCCGTTGTTTGAGTTGTTTTGCTTCCGGAAAGCCCCCTTCTGCTTTGCGCTCCCATATCCGCTGACCATTACAGAACACTTCAAATCGTCCGCCTGTATCGGGATGCAATGCAACCTGTTCAGTTTCTTCGCTGAAGGTGTGGAGTAATTCTTGCGCCAGCCAGGCAGAACGAAGCATCCAATTGCATTGGCGGCAGTAGTAAATATCAATACGTGCTTTTTCCATCTGTCCCTCTTTGGAGTGTATTGCTCAGGATAGAGTTAGGAAAAACATCATGCGGGGGCGGGCTCGTTGGGTCAAGTGGCCGCTGGGCAGGTCGGTTTTTACAGCGAATTAAAAGGGGCATGAAAATG
>Ga0213839_1002510_pt1 | contig 10164 bp, 5 predicted proteins | sample SWPATP21_FD_160075 | JGI IMG/M metagenome (GOLD analysis project Ga0213839, IMG submission 160075) | Coastal seawater microbial communities from Marineland, Florida, United States - SWPA TP2 #1 | ecosystem: Environmental > Aquatic > Marine > Coastal | place: USA: Florida | collected 2016-08-14 | reverse complement strand
AAATTATGGATGGCGACCTGACGCGCATGATCGCCGATCTGGCACCCGTAATCGGCCACGTGCAAATTGCTTCAGTTCCATTGCGTCACGAGCCCTCAGAAGGAGAAATCAACTATCCGCACATCTTTGCCGCGCTGGACAGCGCTGGCTATCACGGCTGGATAGGCTGCGAATACAACCCGAAATCAGGCACACAAGAAGGCCTGGGCTGGTTAACCCCATACCTATAACAGGAAGTACACACTAGCAATTACGACAAGGATAACCCTATGAACATCGTTATTACCGGTGGCGCCGGATTTCTGGGCGCCATGCTGACCCAAACCTTACTCCGTCGTTTTCCCGACATTACATCATTGAAGGTCGTCGACCGGGTGGTGCTGGCAGAATCCGCACAAACCGACCGCCGCATTGTGTCTGTGGTGGCAGACATCACCAATCCGGCTGACGTTGAAGGACTCATTGATACCGAGACAACCCATGTCTTTCACCTCGCGGCGATCGTCTCAAGCCACGCAGAAGAAGATTTCGATCTGGGCGTTAAAGTCAACCTCACCGCTACCCAACTGTTACTGGAAAAGTGCCGTCAGGCTAACCCGGCCATCCGCTTTGTCTTTTCCAGTTCACTGGCGGTGTTCGGCGGACAACTTCCTGCCGTGATTGAACCAATGACGGCCACTCAGCCGAGTTCATCCTACGGCACTCAAAAAGCCATGTGCGAGCTGCTGGTGAATGATTATGGGCGTCGCGGTCTGGTCGATGCCATCAGCGTACGCCTGCCCACGATTTGTATCCGTCCGGGCACACCCAACAAGGCCGCCTCATCGTTTGTAAGTGGCATCATTCGTGAGCCACTGAAAGGCGAAGGCGCCAACTGCCCGGTCAGACAGGATCTGCCATTATGGATTTCCAGTCCCGGCACGGTGATCGACAATATTATTCACGCCAGTCAGCTATCAGCCGAACATATCACGGGTTTTCGCACCTTCAATTTACCCGGCATTCAGGTCACACCAGCGACAATGCTGGCGGCACTGGCAGATGTGGCCGGCCCGCAGCGGTTGGCCCTGGTCAGTAACGAAACCGACCCAGCAATCGAACGAATTGTGGCCAGTTGGCCTCAAGCCTTCGACAACGACAAAGAACGGGCGCTGGGTTTTCAAGCTGACCGCGACTTCCCGACAATTCTGGCGAGCTACCTGAGCCAATACCCAATCGCAGAACAGGAGGCCGTGTGATGTTACCTATTTCCGTTATTGGTTTGATTATCGCCGTGTTTGTGTTGATCTACCTGGTGCTTCGTACGCGTGTTCACGTTCTGATTGCCATGCTGGGTGCTGCCTGTATTGCTGGTTTGATCGGCGGTCTGAGTGTCGATGAAACCATGGCCGCCATCAGCAAAGGTTTTGGCGGCACGCTCGGCGGCATCGGTATTGTGATCGGGCTCGGGGTAATGATGGGCGCGATTCTGGAGACCTCCGGCGCTGGCGAGTCTATCGCTTACCACTTTATTAAATGGCTCGGCAAAAAGCGGGAAGAGATGGCATTGGCGATCACCGGTTATATTGTCAGTATTCCGGTGTTTGTCGACAGCGCACTCATCATTCTCTACCCCATTGCCAAGTCGCTGGCGAAAACATCTCAGCGTTCAATTCTGACGCTGACCGTGGCACTGGCCGGTGGTCTGGTGGTCGCGCACCACTGTATTCCGCCAACACCTGGGCCTCTTGGTGTTGCCAGTATCTTCGGTGTCGATATTGCCTCAATGCTTGGGTTAGGTCTGTTGATTGCCTTGCCGTGCATCTACGGCGTAGTGATGTACGCTCGCTGGCTGGAAAATCACTTTCCGGAGTACATGACACCGCCGCCGCTGGCACAGGAGTCAGACGATTTACAAAAAGTGCATGACGACTACATGGCATCAAAAGCCTCGAAAAATCTGCCGTCGCTGACCAAGTCGATCATGCCGATTGTGGTACCGATTGTACTGATCCTGATTAACTCTCTGATGTCGCTGGCAGAAAAACAGCTGGGCATAGTGGGCCTGTCGGACAGCGCCGCTGGCGCAACGATCAGCTTCCTCGGTCACCCGGTGATCGCGCTGTCTATCAGCACGTTGCTGGCCGTCTACACCTTGACTCCGTACTTGGACAAAGCCACCACCACATACAAACTGGAAGAAGGGATTTCTACCTCAGGCATCATCCTGTTGGTCACCGGAGCCGGTGGCGCACTCGGCAGTGTGTTGCGTGAATCCGGCGCTGGCGCCGAAATCGCCAACCAGATTGCGGCCTTGTCGATTTCACCCATTATGATCCCGTTTATTATCGCCACACTGGTACGGGTGATTCAGGGCAGCGGCACGGTGTCGATGATCACCGCCGCCTCCATTTCCGCCCCGGTTCTGGCCGAAATGCAAGGCATCAACATGCTGTTTGCAGCCTCTGCCGCCACGATGGGCAGCCTGTTTGCCGGCTATTTCAACGACAGCCTGTTCCACATAGTCAACCGCTTGATGGGCGTAACGGAAGTGCGCAAGCAACTGGTCATCTGGACCGTGCCCACCACGATAGCCTGGGCCATCGGTGGCACGCTGGTGATGGTCCTTAACCTGTTGTTCGGTACGCACGGTAGTTGGTTCGACCCAGTGCTCCCTCTGTTGGTGCTGGCTGGCTGTGTCTATTTCGTAAAGTCACAAAGTAAATCGATGCAACACAGCGCCGCGTAAACCATCGCAGTGTAGTTTCACCAACGAATAAAACGCCCGATTTACAGTATAAATCGGGCTTTTTCTTTGTTAGATCAACTTATTGCAGTTTGTAGAACAGCGTCGCCAATGGTGGAAGGCTCAGTGGTAATGAATGCGCCAGACCCTGACTTTCAACCACCTCGGTACGTAATTGTTGCGACACCGCATAGCCGCTGCCATGGTATTTAGCATCATCGGTGTTGAGCAGCAGGTGATACTCCCCCGCCACCGGCATACCCAGATGGAATACGTCATGAGGTACCGGGGTGAAGTTGGTCACCACCAGAATCCGCTCGCCGTGCTCGCTGATACGCTCATGAGCCAGAATGCTCATTTCCGCTTCATCTTGCAGGCGCCACTCAAACCCACGAGACTCACTGTCGAGCTCAAACAGCGCGGGTTGTTGACGATACATATGGTTCAAGTCACGAGTCAGAGCCTGAACGCCCTGATGGCGCTCAAATTGCAGCAGGAACCACTGTAACTGGTCATCGTGATTCCACTCACCTGTCTGACCTATTTCAGCGCCCATGAAGTTGAGTTTTTTGCCCGGCTGACCATACATATAACCATAGTAAGCACGCAAGTTGGCGGTCTGCTGCCATTCGTCACCCGGCATCTTGTTGTGAATCGAGCCTTTGCCGTACACCACCTCATCGTGTGACAACGACAAAACGTAATTTTCACTATGCGCGTACACCAGCGGGAACGTGATGGTATCGTGATGATATTTACGATGGATTGGGTCTTCTTTGATGTACGCCAGACTGTCATGCATCCAACCCATGTTCCACTTGAAGCCAAAACCTAAGCCACCAGCAAAGGTTGGGGCAGACACGCCGGGAAACGCCGTCGACTCTTCTGCAATGGTCATGGCGTTCGGGAAGTATTTGTACACTTCCTCGTTCATCCATTTCAATGTCTCTATTGCATCGTAGTTTTCATTACCGCCATCGACGTTCGGCACCCATTGATCATGGCTACGGGAATAGTCGAGATACAGCATGGAAGCCACGGCATCAACTCGAATACCATCGATGTGGAATTGTTCAAACCAGTACAACGCATTGGCCACTAAGAAGCGACGGACGTGCTCGCGCCCCATGTCATAAATATAGGAATTCCAGTCCTGATGCCAGCCACGGCGCGGATCCGGGTCGTGGAATAACGGTGTGCCATCAAAGTCCGCCAGACCGTGATCGTCTGATGGAAAATGCGCCGGAACCCAGTCGAGTACCACCCCAAGGCCTGCCTGGTGGCACTGATCGACAAAATATTTGAAATCATCTGGTGAACCGTAACGGCTGGTGGGGGCAAACAGTCCGACCGGTTGATAGCCCCAGGAGCCGTAAAACGGGTGCTCAGAAACCGGCATCAGCTCAACATGGGTGTAACCCAGATCAACCAGATATGGGATCAGTTGGTCAGCTAATTGGCGATAGTTGAGAAAATCGCCGTTGTCATCCCGTTTCCACGAACCGGCATGCAGCTCATAAAACGACAACGCCTGTTTGCGTTTTTCGCTGATTGGGCGGGATTGCCAATTGGCATCATGCCATTGATAACGTTGGTGGTTGTAGGTCACCGAAGCAAACGACGGATACTGCTCAGCCTGAAAGCCCCATGGATCCGCTTTATGCGGCAGGCCTTTTCCGTCAGGCCCCTTGAGTTCGAACTTGTACTGAGCTCCCTCTTCCAGACCCGGAATGAATATCCCCCACACACCGTAGTCCAGGCGCTGCATCGGGGTACGACGACCATCCCAATTGTTGAAGCTGCCGATCAGACTGCACGCCGACGCGTGCGGCGCGTAGACCAGAAAGCGGATACCGTCGATCGGCTGACCACCGCGCCCTAACGTAACGAACTGCGCGCCCATGTGATGATACATGTGTTTCGGTGTGTGCAGATCATCATATTCAGCGTACAATTCATGGTACTGATACGGGTCATCCAGCAGTTGTTCCGTCCCGGCCCAGTCAACCGCCAGTTGATAGTGTGTGAATCTCAGATCACGTGCGGGTTTCAAAACGAATCCGGAGGCATCTTCGCGGGTTAGCTCAATTCTGTCTTCGCCCTCAATCACCAGAGACACGCGATCAGCCCCCGGCATCCACACGCGCAAAGCGCCCTGCTCAACCGTCAGATACGGCCCTAGAAAACCAAACGGGTCAGCAAAGGCCGCTTGAGAAAGCTGGTTATAGGCGTGTGTTTTTTTGTTATCAATGCTGTTGCTTTTCTTCAAATTCTTTCTCCCTAACCTGGCTGTCCTGCGGAGGCGTTTATCTCTTCCATTTGATAAAAAGCCCGCTATTTAGCGGGCTTATCTAGCGTTTGTCTATCTTATCGAAGTCAGTGCACGCATTGAGTGACACAGCCGATATTTTTCCATCTCACCGCCTGTCACCAGAGGAAATTGCCCATCTGGCGGAAACCAACAGGGATTTGCCCAACAGCGCCTCCCTGCCAGTTGGGGGTTACTTAGACGCGCTGGTGCGCACGTCGGTCAAACGCTGAGCGATTCGATTGACTTCCGGCTTGGCAAACACTTCGTCGAGATTCATCGACAGTTTGCGACGCCAGTTCGGATACTCGTTCACCGTTCCTGGAATGTTGACTGGCTTGTCCATTTCAAGCCAGTCTTCCAACTGAACGCTGAGCAATGTTGATGCGCCAGATGCCACGTGCAATTGCAGCGCTTCCGCCAGGTAGTTATCCATCGGCACGAACTGCGCATCGCGGCCAATACCGGATGGCAAATTGTCGTGCCCCGCCACCGAGTCCAGGATCCCCTGCTTACTCTTGAGGCGGTCATCAAATAGACCTTTGAGCTGCTCTTCATCTGGGTACAATCCCAGCTCTTGACCCATTTTCAGATCGTCACAGTGCCAGAAACCACGCAGAGTCGGCATATCGTGGGTACACAGTGCCGACATCGACTGCACCGGATAATGCTTCGGAGAAATATAACCGCCGTCTTCTTTGGAAGTTTCAAAGAAAAACACTTTGTACGAATGCACTCCGGCGTCACGTAGAATGTCCACGATTTCATCCGGCACCGTACCTAAATCTTCACCGATCACGCTGCACTGGTGGCGGTGAGATTCCAGTGCCAGAATCGCCAACATGTCTTCGACCGGGTAGTAGATGTACGCACCTTTGGTGGCGTTTTCACCTTTTGGAATCCACCACAAACGCAGCAAACCCAGCACGTGGTCGATGCGCAACGCACCACAATGTTTCATATTGGCACGCAGCAACTTGATGTACGCATCGTAACCGGTCGCCTGCAGCACTTGTGGATTGAGTGGCGGCAACCCCCAGTTCTGACCCAGAGGACCCAGAACATCCGGCGGCGCGCCGATGCTGGCATCGAGGATCAGATTACCGTCATCGGCCCAGGTTTCAGCACCGGAATCGGCCACACCCACCGCCAGATCGCGATACAAACCAACCGACATCCCCTTTTCTTCTGCCAGCAGTTGTGCTTCGTTGATTTGTGTGTCCGCCACCCACTGCAGGTACATATACAGATGCACCTGATCCTGATGTTCTTCAATGTACTTCTGCACCGCAACGCTATCAAAGCGGCGGTATTTTTCCGGAAACACCGGCCAGCCCCAGACACTCATGTCCTGGGCATGCAAATCAGCATGCAGCGCATCAAACGCCGCCTGATGCAGCAGGCTGTCACCGCCCTCTTCCACAAACGCCAGGAACGCGCGGGCCCGATCGCTGTTTTTCTCCAGATGACGCTTTTTAAATTCGGCGAACAACATCGGCAGAACGCTCATTTTCAGCGCCGCCACTTCGGTGTAGTTGACCCAGTGTGAATCACGGGCTTTTTGCAGACGCTGTTGGAAGTCGGCACTGCCGACTTTCTGCTGTGCTTCAGCACTGAGCGCAAACTCCGCCACCGAGCTGACATCAATGTACAGAATGTTCAGCCAGCGACGTGACGACGGGCTGTACGGGCTCGCGCCTTCCGGATTCGCCGGAAACAGGGAGTGAATCGGGTTGAGGCCGACAAAGTCACCGCCGCGTGATGCGATATCAGACACCAACTGTTTCAGGTCGCCAAAATCGCCAATCCCCCAGTTGTGCTGAGTACGCAGGGTGTACAGCTGCACACTCGGTCCCCACATTTTTTTGCCGGTGAGCATCGGCGACTGCTTGTAGCAGGCTTGAGGAGCAATGATCAACGTCATTTCATACGGTGATTTACGACGCTTACGGGAAATAAACAGCTTGTGGTAGCCCCACGCCAGATCCCCCGGCAATGCAAACACTAAAGGGCCACCCTCATTGCGTTCATCGCGAACGATTTGTGACTGAAGATAGCCTTCAAGTACCTCTCCCTGCTCGGTTTCCAGACGCCAGCTGAACTCGCTTTCACGAGCACTCACGCCCAAGTACAGCGGTACTTCCACCGCTTCACCATCACGCAGGACCAGCACCGGGTCCAGCACGTCTTTGCGGTGTTTTTTCTCCGCAGATTTCAGCAGGGCATCGTCGCTGGTGGTGTCGTAGCCCAAAGACGCAAGCAAGCGAAGGAGAGTTTCATCCTCAACCTTCGCTTCGTCTCCCCACGCACTCACGTAGCTGTCGGCCAGTCTCGCCATTTCAGCGACTTGTTTTAATGCATTATGTTCTTTCATCGCTCTCTCCGAAGGACTGCAATAACCTTCAAATGTAGGGTGTTATGATCTGTGATCAGTTGTATCGTTATAAGTGACAGAGCCAAGGCTCTTCGAGCCTTGGCTTATTTGGATTAACGGTGAACCGCTTCCAGTTTCCAGATGTTATTCACGTAATCGCGAATACTGCGGTCGGAACTGAACTTGCCGACCAATGCGGTGTTCAGTATCGCTTTCTTCGCCCAGCCCGCCGGTTCGCGGTACTGTTTGTCCATGTCCTCATGCGCTTTGACATAAGAGGCAAAGTCCGCCAGCACCAGATATGGATCGCCGCCGTCGAGCAGGCTGTCATAGGTGGCTCTCAGCTTGCCAGGTTCGCCCGGAGTAAATTCATCCCCCAACAACAGATCCAACGACGCTTTGAGCAACGGGTCCGCGTTGTAGTAGTCATAAGGGTTGTAGCCGGACGCTTTCAGCGCTTCGACCTGATCCACTTCCAGACCGAAAATGTAGATGTTGTCATCGCCGACTTCTTCGCGGATCTCAACGTTGGCACCGTCCATCGTCCCTATCGTCAACGCTCCGTTGAGCGCCATCTTCATGTTGCCGGTACCCGAAGCCTCTTTACCCGCCGTCGAAATTTGTTCGGACACATCCGCCGCCGGAATGATGATTTCCGCCATGCTGACGCGGTAATCCGGAACGAATACCACTTTCAGTTTGCCACCGATACGAGGATCGTTGTTCACTTTATCGGCAATCTTGTTGATGGCGTAGATGATCTCTTTGGCCAGATGATAACCCGGTGCCGCTTTCGCCGCGAAAAACACCACGCGCGGCGCCATGTCAAAGTCCGGATCGTTGATCAAGCGGTGGTAGAGCGACAGAATGTGCAGCATATTCAGGTGCTGACGTTTGTATTCATGCAGACGCTTGATTTGCACATCAAAGATCGCATTAGTATCAAGATCGATCCCCATGTTGTCTTTGACCCATTTCGCCAGACGCTCTTTGTTCTGCTTCTTCACCGCCATGAACTGTTGCTGGAATCTGGTGTCATCGGCGTACTGCGCGATCGCTTCCAGCTGATCCAAATCTGCTGGCCACTGGTCGCCAATCTTTTCTGAAATCAAAGCTGACAGGCCTGGGTTACAGAACTTGAGCCAGCGACGCGGCGTGATGCCGTTGGTCACGTTTTGCAGGCGGGTTGGGTACAGTTGATCAAATTCCGGGAACAGGTCACGTTTGACCAGTTCAGAGTGGAGCGCCGCAACACCGTTGACTGCGTAAGAGCCGACCACACACAAGTTGGCCATGCGAACCATTCGGTGAAAACCGTCTTGAATGATCGACAGTTTTTGCTGTTTGGCTACATCGCCCGGCCATTTCGCCCGAACTTCCTGCAAGAAGCGGTGGTTAATTTCGTAAATGATTTCCATGTGACGCGGCAACAGACGCTGGATCAGAGACTCGTCCCAGGTTTCCAGTGCTTCAGGCAGCAAAGTGTGGTTAGTGTAGGCAAACGTTTTAGAACAGATCGCCCACGCGTCTTCCCATGACAGCGATTTGTCATCCAGCAGAATGCGCATCAGCTCTGGGATCGCAATCGTCGGGTGTGTATCGTTCAGTTGGATGGTTTCAAACTTCGGCAGCGAAGCCAGGGTATGGCCTGCTTCTTCATGACGACGCAGGATATCACGCACCGACGCAGCACTGTGGAAGTACTGCTGCATCAGACGCAGTGTCTTGCCTTTTTCATGGTTGTCATTCGGGTACAACACTTTGGTGATGTTACCCGCATCAATCAAGGCGTGCTGCGCTTCAAAATAGTTACCATTGTTAAAGCTCTCCAACGAGAAAGGAGCGATCGCCTGACATTCCCACAAACGCAGCGGGTACACCGTGTCACTTTCATAACCGACAATCGGCAGATCCCACGGCATGGCTTTTACAGACATCCCCGGTACCCAACGACGTTTCTCTTTGCCATTCTCCTGGTAAACATCCACGTGACCGTAGAACCCGATTTCCTGCGCCAAATCCGGACGCGCCACTTCCCACGGGTAACCCTCAACCCCGCACCAGGCATCCGGTGCTTCTTGTTGATGACCCTGTTTAAACGACTGCTTAAACAGGCCGTATTCATAGTGAAGGCCGTAACCGACGGTCGGAAATTCCTGAGCTGCCAGCGAGTCCATGAAACACGCCGCCAGGCGACCCAGACCACCGTTACCGAGTGACGGATCACGTTCCTCCTCCAGCAGATCGGTCAGGCTCTGCCCCAGCTCTGCCATAGCATCGGTGATCTGTTGGTACAATCCGAGGCTGATCAAGTTATTGCCGGTCAGACGGCCGATCAGAAACTCAAGCGACAGGTAGTTCACGCTCTTAGCATGACGGATCTTGTCGTCTTGTTCGGTTTGCAGCATGTCGAAGGTGGTCATTTCCGCTAAGGCACGGCCCATAGCCAGATACCAGGCCCGGCTGCTCGCATGCTCAACGGTGGTTGCGTAGGTCGCAGAAAGGTGCTTTTTCACGCTCGCTTGGAAAGAAGCTTTATCAAAGTGTTTCTGTTGCGCAGGTTTCATGACGAAATCTCACTTACTTTTAGTTTTAATCCATCTGAGACGTATCGTGCATCGACAGTGCAATCGAAACATCCTCCTAAACTTTGGCAAGAGGAGGATGAGGGCTCAGGGCGTAGAGGGCGGATACAACACAACTCAGTGATCCAACTCTCATAACTGCCGCCATCGGACAAACGCAGCAGTGAGTCAG
>Ga0213839_1002505_pt1 | contig 10168 bp, 8 predicted proteins | sample SWPATP21_FD_160075 | JGI IMG/M metagenome (GOLD analysis project Ga0213839, IMG submission 160075) | Coastal seawater microbial communities from Marineland, Florida, United States - SWPA TP2 #1 | ecosystem: Environmental > Aquatic > Marine > Coastal | place: USA: Florida | collected 2016-08-14 | reverse complement strand
CTGTCGTTGTTGGTTGGTTGGCGTTCGTCACTTCGTGCTGTTTGCTCATTGCCGTCGTCGGCGGCGGCTTTGTCATTGTCGTTAAAGTTATCAAAGCAATGAATAGACTTCTACCGCGCACTCACTTACTCACGCCGAAGCGCGACGATGTCGTGGTCGTTGTCGTTGTCGTTGTCGTTGGCGTTGTCGTTGTCGTTGTCGTTGTCGTTGTCGTTGTCGTTGTCGTTGTCGTTGTCGTTCTGCACTTCGTCTTTCTTTCCTTGCGCTCTGCGTCGGTTTGTCTGTCCTGGACTGCAACTCCGTCTTGGGGACTCTGTGTCTCTCTACCCTGGTGTTATCGTCGTGTCGCCTTCCTGGCTTTGTCTTGATCATTCCTTAGCTGACCAATGCCACACCCTTGGCTGACTTACGTTTTGCTAGCTTGGCTCAGGTGAGTGGCTTTGAGTTCGATTGAATGCCGATGGTCTCAGTGCCAACAAATATGATTGCACATACGCGGACTTGCACAAGATGCGATAGATAGTGGCGTGCTTGAAAAATCTTGGTGTGATTTTGTGACTTCATTTTCATTTCTCGGCTGCACCATTGGCAGCGGTGCTGTGGATTGCGCAGTGCAGCACACAGTGGACAGCCGTTCGTTGGCAGTGGTCTCAAGCGGCATGTCAGGCTACGAAGCCGGCGACGCGGCTCTCGTGATTCGAAGGGCCGAGCATGCCGACATTCCTGGTATTCTTGCCCTTTGTGAAGAGGTCGGCTCGTCTGCGCTGCAAGAGCAGTTCGGAAATCTCGAGATTGGCACTTTCATTGAACACTCGTCGCTGAGCGTCGTTGCGTTAGAAGGTGGAGGCAAAGTTGTCGGCTTTGCTTCCTTTTCTTCTTCGTGCCCGGCCGGACGGAGTGAAATGTGGCTGGAATGCCTCGACCAAAATGAATATTCAGCATCCAGCATATTGTGGATCAAGTTTTTCGCTGCAGAATCGCTCTTTGGCATGGAGGCTTCGGAATTGATATTCCGCACTGTTTTCGCCACAGTCACTCGTGCAGACCATGTGCTGCTGGCACACAAAGGAGTTGGACTCCCAGAAGCACCCCTGGATGACGTGATGACCAAAACGGAAACGTCGGGCATTAATCGTATGTCCGATGCTTACACATTGTACAACTGTGATCGCCACCTTTATGCTCCTCGACTCATCATCAGAGAAGCGAAGGTCGAAGACCACGATGACTTGGCCCCTATTTTCCAGTCCAAAACGCAAGATCTCACAGACACCTACGGCGAGTTCTTCCTGGCTGACCTTATTGCGAGTCAAGACGAACAGAACAAGTGTTTGGTCGCAGAAGTAGATGGCAAGGCCGCGGGTCTAATGTCGTTGTCGTCTGCGGTCCAAGTCGACGTCCTGCAGCAATGTTTCCAGCTGCAACCATACAACCAACTCCTGAAGAAGGTCGAGGTTGAAGAAGAAGTTTTCAAGAATGATTGGACTACGTTGTTCGACAAAATCACAGACGACATTCGCAGCGGGGTGGGTCTCAATGGAAGTAGCCCCCTCGAGTCCACGAACGTCAAGTTTTCTCTAAATGGTCTCATCACAGCCGTCGAGGAGGCCGGGGAGCAAATTTCTCATGGTGACCACGTCAAAGTGGCTAAAAAGCTTCGACGTTGCTTTTTCGACGTAGCAGATGCTGACGAAACATCTTTGACGTGGACAGCTGTGCTGGAGGCCGTTCAACTGTACAAGGCTCGCATGACGCTGTGGAGGTCTTGGTATGGATTTGGCGAAGGAGGGCGCGGACTCGTCGTGCAAGCTCACGAACAAGCTGACGCGTCTCGAGATGATCTGTTACGGGTCCTTAGTCAGAAAGATCCATCACTAGGCCCGCTTCTTGCACGCGCTTTGAAATTGGACGAACTGGAAAATGCCATAGATATTGTATCTTACAATGATGTGAAAATCACACCAGATGTACTCGAATCTACGCTGAACGAGTACGAGGCTTCCATTTTAGCGTACAGTGGATACCGCATTTCAGTTCATGGGACCGAGGACAACGAAGGTTTGAAAAGCATGGTCGAGACTTTAGCAGCGAGCTCGGGGCTTCAAATTTTATCCGCGAAGGACATTGTTGCACACGAATTGGAGCAAATAAAGAAAACGTGGTCCGACAAGGAGTCGAAGCCCCCAACAAGCCTCGCCCCCGACGTTGTAGCACAGTTGGTGTGCAGCGCGGCTTCTGATGACAGTGTGCTCGGCCGCGGCTTTGTGCTGTTGGATTTCCCATGTACAGCCGCCGAATTTGACCAACTTTCGGCTGCGGGTGTAAACTTGTCCGGTGTTCTGCTGTGTGGTGATGCAACATCAGAAAAGTATGCTGACCTGGACAAAAATATTCCAGCACGATGCCACTTTGAGGTAATCGACACCTCGCAAAAGCCGAAAGTTGTGGTGTCTCACCTCCGCTCAAGCCTGGTGGCCAGTGTTCTGGCACGCCAAGGTTCCAAAGTGAAGAAGACCTCAGTTCGGGCCAAAACCACGTGCAGCGCGTTCGCCATCACTCTGTTCACCCTGGACGACCAGTACGAGTCGTCAGCCTCTGAATTTATGGAAGCAGCCTTTGAGCTATTTCCTGACCACGACTATTGCATGATAACCCTCCCGTATGCGGCACCGGAGAGTGCCCTGTTACAGCAATTCACGCGTGTGCCAACAACAGAAAACAGCACTTTCTCGCACATGCTGTTCATCCAACACCGCAGCACTGCCGTGAGCCTTGAAGATTTGTTTTTGACCAACGCTTCTTCAGGTGATCGGCAACATGTTGCAAAATTGTTGGCGCCTTTGGCTGGTACACCAGGCGGTGTTGGAGACTCGTCCACGCTGGACGAGGCCATCATCGCGGACTTTGAGCTCTCAGTCGCGGCTGCCCAGGAGGACGCATCCAAAGGGCATGACGTCCCTCTGCAAACATTCCTTGCCCGGTGTGACGGGCACGTGGTTGCAATTGTCGTGATCGACCCGAATATCGACTACTCACGTCAGCGTGATCTTGCCGATAGTTTCCGTCTCCAAGAAATTGCCCCGATTGCGTTCCACATCGATAAATTCGCTGCGCTGAGGCGGTATTACGTCGATCCCATCTTCGAGTGCCACACTCGCTTCATATTGGAAGAAACCCTACGGCTTGCCGACCGCACCACGCTAATTTACTCGCCTCCAGTTCCCGCAAACGCGTCGAGTGATGATGCCAGCAACGCACAGCAAACTATTGAGTCCGCCACCGCGGTGGCCGTGTCCGAGTTTGTTCAGTTACAGCCGTATCAGCAGGACCAACAGTCAGAACGTGACAAGCTGGCTCGCTTCTACAACCAACCTGGACCCGCAACTGTGCGTCGTCAAGCAGCTGCTGTGTCGGCGGCCTCGCACAGTGCCTTGTACGCGCTCCCCATCAGATTGATTTCGGAGCCTCGCCTGGTGAATAATCAACGCATTGTCGTTGTTGGGGCCTCGGACTGTGGAATTGCATTCTTGGAATCGCTCCTTTTCATCCCATACCTTCAGTTCACCAACCTCGTGTTGGTGTCGACACATGGGCTCCCGACAGGACGTCCAGAACATCTGCATTCCGTAAAGTCGCTTCTCAGTCCAGCGTCCACGTACACACGCCGCCATTTAAGGCAAATCAATTTGGCGTCGAGTGTTCGCGTAATCGAGAAGCCAGCGGTGGCAATCGATCGGGAGTCAAAATGTGTTGTGGTGCCTGCGGATGAAGACCCAGATGAGGACGAATTCGTCATGTATGACCATCTCATCATCGCGACCGGTCAACAAGGCAGGGCCAAGTCTGTTCTTTCATCACATGAACGCGTAATTCCGAAGAATGTTTTCTTCTTGGGCGAGAGTGGCAACTCTGCGGACGTCAACGCTGCCTCGAAGGCTCTGCAAAAGCTAGCGCATGACCATTCGCCTGAGAAAGTCGTTATTTATGGCGGCACTTTGATGGCCTTGCAGGCTGTAGAGGCAGCCTTGTCAGCCGGTATTCCCGGATCACATATTTCATGGTTCTACGAGGACGTACCTGATCTTCTACAGTCTGTCGACCGCGTTGTTTGGGAGACGGTTTCACTTCGATTAAAGCGACAGGGGATTTTATGTACGCCAATGCACGAAATCGTGAGCGTGGAACCAGAGGCTACAACGGGCGATATTGCAAGTGTAACATTTGCATCCACGAAAAAGGCTGGAGCGCAGCAGTATGATGGCGATCTGCTTAGTTCCGGTACTTCACAATATGGTGGAGGCCCGTCGGCTCCCTCAGTTACCGAGTCGTGTGGGATTTTAATCTGCGCTTCTCGACCAAAAATCGATGCAGACATATTTGAGGCCATTTCGGAGTGCGGGTTAGTGTTCGATGGTCACATTGTGGTGGATCATGAATTTCGTACTGTAGACGAGTCCATTTACTCAGGTGGCACAGTAGCCAAGTTTTCACGCAGATATCAACCAAAGTTCACGATCGCTGCTTACTCTTCGAGAGAAGTCGGCGCACGAATTGCGACGGCTCTCCAACAACGAATTGATCCTCTCGCGATGACTGAAACGGAGGGTGCCGAAGCATCTGCTGAGTCAACGTCCCTGCCAACATTTGCCACACCACGTCTTCAACACTACAAACTTCCAGGTGGTTTGTATTTTATGGACAGTTGTATTGCTGAGCAGCGAACTCCAACTCGCACGTTTTCAAGTGCTGTTGAGGATGTCTCTGCTCAGGACTCAGATGTCCAGTTTCGTTACGCCTGGGCAACGCTCGATCGCAGAATGCGCTTAGTGCGGCTAACGTATGTTGGTACTCGTGAAGTCGCGGAGAGGAATTTGTCCCGCCTCGTCGGCTTCCATGAGGCCTTCCTAAATTCCTTCCGACACGCACACGAAGCTGGCCGGGTTGATGACATTATCAACTTCTTCAACGAAGATTGGGCACGGGGCCTTTATTGCCAACACTTTGAGGAGTTTTACAGTGATTTACATCTGTTGGCTCGGAACAGTGGAGAGCTCAAAGAAATTCTCTCTTCGCTTCAGGAAGCGAGCGGCGCAGGTGAATCGAAGGAAAAGGACTTTGGAGCAGGCGATCGCACTGAAGAAATGGTTCTCGCACTTCACAACCGCATCGGCGTTGGCGGAACGAAGCTCACACCGAGCTTCCGCCGAAACATACAGCAACGCGTGATTGACTACATTAGGAAGAATAAAGAACTTTTGTCCATGTACTACGTCCCGCCAGAGGCGCAAGCTTCGGCGGCAGTATCTGCCAGCGCCACCGAGAGCAAAGAGTAAGCTCGCAGCGATGTGGAAATAAAATACACCCGCCAACAGCTTTCGGTAATAGAATTATTGGTTTTTAGTCAGTCGAGAACGCTCGCACCAGTGTGTGAAGTTTACCGTGCCATTGTTATCATTGCAATTGTGCACTAATTGGTCTATTGGCTTCTTCTTCGACGCATCGCACACCACAACTACGAACCGAAGAATGTCGCAATCATAAATCACTGCATTCCGAGTATAACATGAGCGTATCAAACTTCATCGATATCCACCCCTGACCTAAATGTGCATTCGACGACCAACCACAGTGACAGCCAATGCACTCTATAGGAAAATCACGACCACCGCTGCAACATCGCGAATCGCCACTTTGGCCATACACCTCGTGTGGCACAATCGCAACAACAAACACCACCACCATCATCACCACAGTCGCCACCACACGCAATCACCATCGCAATCACAACCACAACCACAACCACAACTACGATCATCATCAGTACCACCGTCGAATCGCCACAGGCGGCAGCAGCAGCAGCAGCATCGATTGCTCCTTTGATTTGATTTGCGTGCTGCATACATCCACGACACACGGACACGGACGAGATGACTTTTTAAACACCCTTCAACACTGTCGTTTCGTGTTCCCCGTCACGTTTCTTCTCGTTTCTCACCGACCAACCAACAGCCGTTGTGTTGGCCGCCCTTCTGACCTTCTTCTGACCCACCCTAGCGCACATCACCACGTACATGCATCACCACGACCAATAACTCAATGGGCGAGTTGGGTCGGCCACAAGCCACAAGTTCCGACGACTGCCAACGCAAGCAAGCGGCGGCTTGTTTTGTTGTGAAGTATAGAGGTGTATGTGGATATTGGTATGCCGTGAGGCAAACTAAATCGTGCTGGTTTGCGCCTTCTCCCATGTGTGTGGTCGTCATGGAAGGGACGAAGGACACCAATGCAGAAAACGTGGTGAAAATGATGTGTGGTGCCGTAAGTGGTGAAGTTTTTTGAGTGGTGACGTTCCGATATTTGCATGGCACAACAACACGAAAAGTTCTTTGAATATTTTGAAAATTGTTGAATTGACGACATTGGATTTTCGTAAGATTCACTTTTGTTGGTAACAATGGGTGCGGCTGACAAGGTGGACCGGGCGCGGTCGTGGGCGCGCTTCACAGTCGAAGCAGGATACCTGGTGTTGTCAACTGTTCTATTTCTGGGGTTGAACGAGGTATTTAAGGCCAATTATCCCGACACCTTGCTCGAAGGGTCTCCTCACTGGTCCTGGATGGCAGGAGCCTTCACACAGACAACGATTTTCCCTGGAGCTGTCGTTGTGTCCTATTGTCGCTCTGGGGCAAACTTCGACGGCTGGCTCGTCGGAGATGTGAAACCTTCCAGCCGAGCAGAATCATTGTTTTCGTTCCCGGTACGATTGTCGAACGAATTGTTGCAGTGGGTTGTCGTTGCAGTAGCTAACGCGCAATTACTTTGTTTAGATGGAGCGATTGTTCTACATTTTGTTCATTGGATATATCGCGAAAGATTTCTTCGTTGACATGTCCACAACATTGATTCTGCACCACATAGCTTGCATCATCCCGACTGTCTACTTATACTTCTCGAAGCTGAAAGGCATCGGGGCATGCGATGCTCTGATCTCGTTGATGGAACTTGGAAGCTTTTGCTATGGGTTGTCGGTTCACAGTCCAAATCAATTCACGGTCAGCTGTGCGCCGAATTTTGTCATCAACATTGCCGGGAATTTTGCTAATTTGCAAAATTGATGTCACACTCTTCCTGTAGGCTTGGGTATACCCGGTCGGCCTCACTGCAAGGTAACTTGAGGACATTGTTGTCATTTTTGCATGAATCCCCATTTGAGGCACATCGTCTCACATGTGTTTTTGTTTTTGCAGCAATGTCCTTAGTTTTTTCTTTCAAATTCGTTACGTTGGCATCAAAGACAATAGTAGGACTATCAGATTGGTCATCGCCGGCGTTGTGACGCTACTCGCGATTGGAAGGCAAGGAACAGTGTTTGGATTCTTGTAGTCATGATCCGTGCATAAACAAACAATTGAAAAGTGACTCGCGTGGTTTCAATGAGCAAGTGCGGTACGATGTGCCAGCACACAGCAGTAAATCAATCCCGTGGTCTATGTTTTTTTGCATAAAACTCAAGTTCACAACGTTGCAAAATGCTACATACGACCAAGCAGCACAACTATGATTGCTGGTACATGTACGTCAATTACTTCCGGTGACACTGGAAGTCGGACGACTTATCCCCCACGAACCACAGACCTAATAAACACAACTAAAGTTGAACACATGGTCGCAAGCGATTGGTTTCTGGATGGTGTTCGCACCAAAATGTTGGAATCGTTGCATTTTCTTGCTTTTGCCAATCACGTAGTTGTTGTGAACCACAACAACCTTCTTGCGTGCAGACGAGCTCATCTACAATGAAACCAAATTATAATGGCGAAGCGCTCTCGCAAAAGTTTGACAACACACAGGTCACACCTGTGAGGAAAATGACATTTGAGATCCAAAATATTTCAAGCCGTGTGGGAACAAATCTGAGTCCAATTTGTGCACCTTCAGACCCGACCTGCAGGCACCCAAAGAAGGAAATTAGACCGAGAAGTGATCGACGACGCAAATTCCGCAACGTACTTTGGGAGAAGTTTCAACAGTAGCTCTTGCTCAGACTCATCCACACTTCGTAAATGATGAACTTTTTTCGCTTCCGTCACGATGTCGAGGTGCTTATCGGTCACATCTTGCCACAGCTTTTGGACTCCCTTCGTGGCTCTTAAATACATGAATCCTCCGCACAAACGACCATCAGCCTCCGGTTGGGCGATGATGTCGTAGCCCGACGATAGGTATGGCAAAGGACTCTTGAGCCAAACAGCATCAATGTCGCAAAGAAGTACATTGAAACCAAGCTTCAATATTTTGTTCACGAGGATAGTTCTCTGCAAAATCAATTCTTGGTACTGAACAGTGCCATAATCTGCAGCACCCTACAACATCCAAATCAACGTACTTCAGGTCAAACGACACCCCAACTGCAAAGAGCAATTTCAAATAGTCCGTCGCGTACCTTGTGGCCCTCATTTCCTTCGTGAGTGTGCACTTGGTACGCTCGGTGGCCGTGTGAAACCATGTATTCGTAGCTTTCGGAATCAGTCGCGATGAAGAAAAAGTTATCAATGTCCATTTTGGATATCGAGCAAAGCCAATTGGCTGCGAAGTCAATATAACCCGCGTTGACAGAGGTCGCAATGACATTCTTCCGGTCGTCAGCGACACTCAAAAGAAACTCATTGAGCTCTTGTTCCGCCTGCAATAGAACACGCACGCAGCGCCGATTGTGAATTAAGAGCACACAATCGTTTATGGCAACTCAAGAAGATGGACCTTCAGAGTTTCTTCATCGACTTCGTTTGCTTTCAGAGGCTTGAACGTCGACAGAGCTAAGGCAGTTTCATTGCTTGCTTCGTAAAACGATATGTAGTTCACGGCATTGCACCTGCAAACATAAGACACAGCGAGTTCAGCACAGCAACAACAATTCGAAAAACATCATTCCTTCTTACCCTTGCGCAAAGGCTCCAGAAATCTGAAGTGGCTTTCCGTCCTCCACAACTACACGTGGAAGCACCCGGCAAGCCGAGTCTTCACCAGCTGCACATGAATTCTCCGCCGGCAATTCCCCGAGCTTAATGCCTTGCACAAAGCACCCGCTTCCATCCGAGTTAAGCCCAGAAGTTTTGGGGTCCGTGTCACTTGAACTGCGTCAAGCAAAATCTCATCATGTTAACAAAATGCACGCCTGGCGCGTCGACGGCAAGCAGCCAAAAAGCAAAGTACCGACCTTATCTTGACTGTATACTCTCCAGCGGGCAACGCAATGCTCCACGTCGGCTCTGTCACTTTGCATTGCCCGTGCCGATCGGGTATAATGAAGGAGCGGAGATACTTGTCTCCCACATTACGCTCTCGGGTAGAACTCAACTCATGTAAGTCACAATTCCACCCCCAACTAATGCCCATGGCAGGATGCTCTGCATATTTGGTTCCGTAATCCTTGTACTGGTCCGGTGCAACTGGTGAATCTTTGGTACCGAATTTGATGGTCAGAAAAGGAGGGGGCGCTGGATTGGCATGCGCCGATTCTACATCACTGTCACTGTGAATGAAGGATTCTAGCGATTCATCAGCGGAGTTCTGACTACGAAAAGGCTTGGTAAGTGACAGCGAACTAACCAGTTTGGACACTGTGTCCAACAATCCAGCCAACACGGCGGACGGCAACAAAACAGTGATAATAAAAACTTGGAGCCCGCGCATCATAATTCGCTGCAAAAACTTCAGGAAAAACTGGCACTGCTGCTATAATCACCGCATTTTGAAGATGTGGGCACTTCTCAACTCGCACGTCCTCCTACGTCCAACATTGCTGCTCTCAAGCCTCACATCCTCACTGTTCAACACAGGTAGTCATGAAGCTGTCAAGAGAAAGACAATTTTCCTGCGACGAAAAAAAATGTTTCATTGGAATGTGGAGCTGTCGCCAACGCCATAAAACTCCGTGAGCTCTCAACCGATAGCCACTAAGCTCGCAACAGGCACGAGCTGTTTCCAGCTGCGTTTTGACGTCTGATAATGCACAGGTCCGCGCACGACGTGCTTGCGTTGTGCCAACGCACACCTCGTCCTCAGACACCTGACATCACCATCACTCCTCCGTCACCACTTTATCGCCACCGCCGTCCTACATTCCAGAACTCAGGGAAAATTAGGCAAACGCGGGAAACACTGACAC
>Ga0213839_1002504_pt1 | contig 10171 bp, 9 predicted proteins | sample SWPATP21_FD_160075 | JGI IMG/M metagenome (GOLD analysis project Ga0213839, IMG submission 160075) | Coastal seawater microbial communities from Marineland, Florida, United States - SWPA TP2 #1 | ecosystem: Environmental > Aquatic > Marine > Coastal | place: USA: Florida | collected 2016-08-14 | reverse complement strand
GGAAAGCCAGCCACCAACAAGTATACCGCGAGCTGAACAAAATGGCTCAAAATGGTCTGGTGACCTGTGTATTAGAGCCCCAGGAAGGCAAGCCAGATCGTAAGGTTTATTCTATTACAGATGCCGGCCGAAGTGCGTTGGGTGAATGGTTCGATCAACCGACCGCTCATCCGACCGTACGCGATGAATTTTCTGCCAAACTGATGGCCTGCTCTGTGCAAGCGGCTGACCCATTCCGAGCTCAACTGGCGGAATTGGTCGAAGAATCACGTAAACTGGTTGCCCATTATCAGGAAATCGAAGCGGCTTACTACTCCACACCGTCTACCCTGGACAAGCATCAGCGTCTGGAACGCTTAACACTGCGTCGCAACCTGCTGGTGCGCAAAGCGTGGATCAGCTGGGCTGATGAAGTGCTGGCGGAGCTGGACGCGTTAAGCTGACATCCGGCTAACGGTTTAAGGGAAGGCTCGGCCTTCCCTTTTTATTGCATGTGGCTCAGCCACAACAAAAAGGCGCACTCAGTGGTGCGCCTGGTTATCTTGTCTACGGCTTAAATCCCGTCGCCGCCAATAAAACTTTGCGAGCGACCATTGAACTGCTGGTCCATATCCAATGACGGTTTATCCGTTTTGGGCCTTCCAACAATCTTAGCGGGTACACCGGCGACTGTCGTATGTGGCGGCACTGGCTGGAGCACCACCGAACAAGAACCAATTTTCGCCCCTTCTCCGACCTCAATATTGCCAAGAATTTTCGCCCCAGCCCCAATCATCACCCCTTCACGGATCTTAGGATGTCGATCGCCACACTCTTTCCCCGTACCACCGAGCGTTACGTCCTGCAAAATGGACACATCATCTTCCACCACGGCCGTTTCACCGATGACGATTCCTGTCGCGTGATCGAGCATGATCCCACGGCCGATGCGAGCTGCCGGATGGATGTCCACCTGACACGCCACCGAGATCTGATTCTGAAAATACGTCGCCAGTGCAATCCGGCCTTGCTTCCATAACCAGTTGGCCACCCGATAGCCCTGCAGAGCATGGTATCCCTTGAGATACAGCAATGGCATGGAATACATCGACACTGCCGGGTCACGGTTCACCGTTGCGCAGATATCACAAGCGGCCGCTTCGGTGATACACGAGTCGCTGTTAAACGCTTCTTCAACAACCTCGCGTACCGCCATGGCAGGCATGGAGGCGGTATTCAGTTTGTTCGCCAGGATGTAACTCAATGCGGCGGCCAAACTCTCGTGCTTAATGATGGTGGCATGGTAAAAGCTGGCCAGCATGGGCTCCTGCTCAGACTGCTCGCGCGCTTCCTGCACGATCGCTTTCCACACCCTCTGTTTTTCGCAATGTTTCATACTCGTTCCCGACCACCCAGCCTGCGTGACGATATGCCATCATCGTCCCCACAGCGGGCGTTTTACGTGTGTCTATTTCCCTTCCGCTTTTTTATCGCGCGCCAGCAAATCCTGTGCGGCTAAGCGGGCATCTTTACCTTGATACAATACTTGATAAATCTGGTCAACTATCGGCATCTCAACACCCATCCGGCTGGCCAACAACCAGACTTCTTTGGTATTGCGGTAACCTTCGACTACCTGGCCAATCTCTTGTTGCGCCGTATCGACGTCTTTTCCCTGCCCTAGCGCGAGGCCAAAGCGGCGGTTCCGCGATTGGTTGTCTGTACAAGTCAGCACCAGATCACCCAATCCTGCCATGCCCATGAAGGTTTCAGGTTTGGCCCCCAGTGCCGCGCCCAGGCGTGACATTTCCGCCAAACCTCGGGTGATCAGTGCCGTACGGGCATTCGCCCCAAAACCAATCCCATCGGACATGCCTGCGCCAATCGCAATGACGTTTTTCACTGCTCCGCCCAGCTGCATGCCGATAAAATCATCGTTGGCATACACACGGAAGGTCTTACTGCAGTGGATTTTTTCTTGCAGGTCACGCACAAACTCGGTATCCGGTGATGCTACCGAAATGGCCGTGGGTAATCCCATCGCCAGCTCTTTAGCAAACGTCGGACCGGACAATACTGCTAGCGAATAACCTTCACCCAGTACATCGTGCACCACTTCTTTCAGCAGACGCCCCGTTTCCGGCTCCAGCCCTTTGGTTGCCCAGCACAAGCGTGTGTCTGAGCGCAAATGCGGCTTGATGTTACCCAGTACAATCCCAAACACATGACTGGGCACCACGATCAGCAGATCACGACTGGCCTGCACCGCGTTACGCAGATCCGCTTCGATTATCAGTGACGGTGGGAAGGCCACATCAGGCAGAAAGGCATGGTTAGCGCGCTCAGCTTCCAGACGCGCCATATGCTCGGGATCATGCCCCCACAACACCACATTGGCACCATTTCTGGCCAGAGAAATGGCCAGGGAGGTACCATAGGAGCCCGCTCCCAGCACGGTCATGGCGATCTCTTTTCCGTACACATTATTCGCTTGTGACTCTGTCATCGATTTATCCACTCAAGTCTTTATTGAATAATAAACAAAAAATGCACAACGCATCGCTTTAAACCGATACTTTGTGCATTTTAATCTGCTTACTGCGGCGCCAAGCTAGCTTAACTCAGCGTCTGTACCGCGTGATTAGGCTTCCGCCTGACCTTCTTGCTGCGCTTGCTGCTGCAGGTAGTTCATGAACAGCGCATCGAAGTTGACTGGCGCCAGGTTCAGTTGCGGGAATGTGCCTTTTACGACCAGACTGGAGATAGTCTCACGTGCGTATGGGAACAGGATGTTTGGACAAAACGCGCCTAAGCAGTGCGCCAGTTGACCGGCTTCCATTTTTTCCGCTGTGAAGATACCACCTTGCTGAACTTCACACAGAAACGCCGTTTCTTCTTCGTTTTTCACTGTTACCGTCAAGCGAAGCACAACTTCGTACACACCTTCGCCCAACTCACGGCTTTGTGTGTCGAGATCCAGTTTCACATCCGGGTTCCACTCTTTCTGGAACATGATTGGTGAATTCGGCGCTTCAAACGACACATCTTTCAGGAAAATACGTTGAATTGCGAAGTTCTGTGCGTCTTGTTGTGGTGCTGCTTCAGCCATGGTTTTAATCCTTAAAAATTCTGTAATATCGAGTCTGGAATCAGACTAACGGAGAGACGTTACCATGACCAGATGAAGCAACCATTACGTGGAAAGCATCACATCTCTGGCAGGCAAACGCTGCCTTTTTAGACAGCGTCTCTCATATCAATGCATGCAAGGCGGGAGCCGAGCCGGAATTACTTTTTGCCACGAACCAACGGCAGGTTCGCTTCATTCCATGCAATCAGACCGTTCTTAAGCAGATTGACGTGTTCAAAGCCCGCTTTGGCCAGCAAGTTTGCACTTTCTTGCGCAGTTTGGCCGGTTTTGCATACCACAATGATTGGGTCAGATTTATGATTTTCAAGGCTACCTAAGTTACCCGCTTTGATGTCCGACGGCAAAATGTGAAGCGCATCGGTAATATGACCTTTTTTGAACTCGTCCTTAGTACGGATATCCACCACCACACCATTGTGGCGATTCATTAGTTCCGTAACCTGTGAGGCCGAGACCTCTTTATAAGCGGCACTCACTGACTTCATAATATTCATGATAAGGGCAATCACTAAGCCCGCCCATGCCAGCGAAAGAATCATATTTTGTTGAAAAAACTCGAAGTACTCTTGCATATTCTGTGCTCTTGCATGTAAAGGGCTGACATGTTCAGCCCACGTTGAATTCAGTCACGAAGTATAACGAGGATAGCCCGCCGAGGCGAGAGCTAAGGTACCGGAATCCTAGACCGGTTAACGTTACTCTCTGGCGCTCAAGTCACAACGTCCAATGACAGCTTCTCATCCATTTTGCTTGTGGAGACCATATTCACGCCAAACCAACAAATAACAATTCAATCACTAAACAAATACCCACAAATATAATGTGAAATAACCGCACCATTGAAAAATTAAATTTAATTGCGTGATATATATTCCACATTATGGATCAAAACTCTTCTTAATATTATAATCACCGCCACCATCATGACGTTAACGCATAACATCACTTAATCACCCGCATGGCTGGTCGTCATTGCTGACAACAACGAATTTGGCAATGACACAACAACTCAAAACAAAAAATAAAAAAGCTATAAAAATTAAAAGCTTAAAACAAAACCCTGAGTTGTGCATGTCCAATGAATTAGGCTAGGAACCCAAGATATGAATCAAACAAGTTGTAACTGTAAAAACCTGATCAGACTGCGCCGAAATTTCTGGCATAAGGTTATTGGCATCAAAGCTCTATATCAATGCCGTGACTGTCGGAAAGTAAAAAGAATTAAGTAAACATAGGCTCTTCAACAATCATTTATAAAAAAAGAGGCGAAAGCCTCTTTTTTTAATTATCGGATGCGTAACTATAATTATAGTATTCATACGCATTGGACGATTTCCGTTCAATCGCATTAAATATAATGCCCTTGACCTCAATCCCGGATTGCTCAAACCGTTGTCGGGCAATATCAATCTCTTTGGTGGTATTTTGACCAAACCGCGCCACCATCAATGTGGTTCCGGCCAACGCTCCGACAATACTCGGATCCGTGACGGCCAAAACAGGTGGTGTATCCACTATCACCAATTCATAATTCTCCGACGCCCATTCCAGCAGTTCCGTGAAACGTTTGTGCATCAGTAGCTCTGATGGATTCGGCGGAATACGCCCGCGTGAAATGAGGTCCACATTATCAACCCCGGTCGACTTGATGGCTGTTCCTAGCTCCATCTGACCACTCAGATAATCCGACAAACCGTTGTCTGACTGTAAACCAAATGTCTGTTGTAGATAGCCTTTGCGCATATCGGCATCGATCAGTAACACTTTTTGTCCCGACTTGGCCGCAACCGCAGAAAAGTTAGTGGAGATAAAAGACTTACCAATACCAGGTGCAGGGCCTGAGATCATCAGGACGTTATTTTTGGCTTCCATCATGGCGAAATGCAAACTGGTTCTCAGCCCACGTAATGCTTCGATGGAGAGATCGGCCGGGTTTTCTTCCGCTAATAACGCCATTTGTGCCTGAGGTTTATTTTTGCGCCGGGCTCTGACCGCCAGACTGGCCTGCTGTTCTGATTTCGGAATACTGGCGTACACCGACAACCCCAACGCCTCAATTTCTTCCGGGCTTTCCACGCCCCGGTTCATCGCGGCTTTGATCAGCACAAACGCAACGCTGAGCATGCCTCCGAGTAACGTTGCCAGAACCGCAATCAATGATTTTCTGGGTTTGATCGCTTGGGCGTAGGTCTGTGCGTCGTCCAGTATACGTACATTGCCAACGGTCCCCGCTTTGATAACACTCAACTCCTGCACTTTATTCAGCAGTTGAATATAAATTTGCTGGTTAACTTCGACATCCCGGCGCATACGTAAAATTTCACGCTGAGTACGCGGCAACTTTTGCACCTGGGCGTCGAGGCGACGTTTCTCTTTGAGCAGCGTCTGACGTTTGTCCAACAGCGATTTGTACGCAGGGTGATCCTGAGTAAAGCGTTGGCTGACCTCGCTCTCTTTAAACGTCAACTCGTTCAGCTGAGCTTCCAGCTTCACCATCACATCCAACGTGGCTTTGGCTTCCAGGCTCAGATCGATCGACTCGTTTTCCTGGCGGAAGTTGTTCAGCTTGTCTTCTGAACTGTCCAATTCGCCTTTGATTTGCGGCAGGTGCTGTTTCAAAAAGGCAAGGCTCTTTTCCGCTTCGGCGGAGTTACGCTTGACGTTCTGCAAAAAGTAGCTCTGGCTGATGTGATCCAGGATATGTTGAATCAGAACCGGATTTTCTCCTGTAAACGACAGTTCAACAATTCCGGTCTGGTTGCCCTTTTCCGCCACCGACAAATTGTCTTTCAGCCACTTAATGGCGTCCAGTTTGCTTTGCTTCGCAATGTTGAACTCAAAGCCATTTTCCTCAATATGAAGACCGCGCACCAGCAGTTGGTACCCTTGTTGTTCCGCTAACTGGCCAACCATACCGGACAAAATGACATCGTCGTTTTGATCCAGCAATTGATAGTGCTGCGAGTCGAGTACCCGAATGGTGTGCGATTGCAACATCGCCTCAGCCGGCAATTCAAAGCGCGTTACATCCAACGTATTCGATTCACCGGCTAAACGGGCGATACCTTTGCCCACTAGCGGCCAGTATTGAGGAGTCACTACCGTTGTCAGATGAAACTTCTCAACGGTGTCCCCCAGAATCATACGTGAGCGAATAATTTCGATTTCGGCCGCCGCCGTCGATTCCTGATTAAACAGTTCCCCCACCTCCCCAACCAGAGAAGAAAGACCGCCTGAGCTTTTTTGCTCAATCTGAATCAGTGCATCCGCTTTGTAAATCGGCGTCGATAGCAGCGCCACCGCAACGCCACAAACCGCAAACAAAAAAGTGACGCCGACGATAAGCCATTTAGCATCAAAAAGAATGCCGACTAACTTACTCAGATCGATTTCATCTGAGTTAAATTGTCCGGCACCGTGTTTGGAAGTGTGAGATGTCATAGTTTTTTCACAAGAGGTCACCAGCCACTCGGGCTGATGAACGTTAAAATTACAGTTTTTTCGCCCAGAGGTTCGCTGCCTGCTCGATAACATCGAATACGTACAGGAACGCGTCTTTGCTTTGTCGGTGTGGATCCGGGATTTCACGAAGACCATCCCATTGCCCTAATAACATGGTCTTTCCCCGCGCAGCCGGGGCAATCTCGCTCAGCAAGTTAATGTGGCGTTTCTCCATCACCAGAATCAGATCAGATTGATGGCAAAGCTCAGCCGTCAGTTGTTGAGCATGATGGCCCTCCAGTGTCATCCCGTGCTCCTGCGCAACCTGACAAGCGGTCGCATCCGCAGGTGATCCACTCAGCCGGCTTCGCTCAACCGCCAGGCCGGCAGATGTGATATGCCGCTCCGGGAGCAAATGCTGCAGAATGCGTTCAGCGGTGGGGGAACGACATATGTTGCCCATACAAACCACAAGAATGTTATTAAACATCGAAGCGCCCTCTGCCACATTTCATCACTGCTCTACGTGTGCGCACCAACTTACCAGGAACGTACATTGTTTACCCCATCGGCCAGATTGTTAAAGCCAGAGATAGTCGGCAACAGCTGTTTGACCAGTCGATTCCAGCGACCGATCGGCGTCGTGGTCACATACACGACATCGTAAGGTTTAAGCTCAAATTCTGTCCCCAACACCAGCGCGGAAGCGTCTTTGATGTTGAGCTGATAAATATCCGCAATGCGGGACTGTGCACTGCGCACAGAGGTCAGACTGCGAATCACAAATATTCCGGTTGCGTCCGCCTCCAGCTCATTGATACCACCGACGGAGCTGAGTGCTTCTGTCAGACTCATCCCCGTGCGATCAATTTTTAACATTTGCGGCTGCTTCACTTCCCCCATCACAAACACTTTCAGTGCATCATTGCGTGGAACATGCACAATATCGCCGTTCTTCAACAAACGATTCTGCGTCAGATCGCCTTTTTGGATCAGTGCATATAATGAAATTTGTTCCTCGATGCCGTTGCGGGTCAGAGTCACGTTACGCCAGTCCGCATCTTTACTGATGCCTCCAGCCTGATTCACAGCGTCAAGTAATGTCAGGGGAATATTGGAAATGGGCCGCTGGCCGGGAGAATTAACTTCACCTGTAATATACGCTTTTTGAGAACGGAACGCGGCCACATTGACATCAACTTGTGGAGATTCAATATAGCGAGTGAGCTTCTTGGCAAGCGTATTACGAACTTCGGTGACCGTTTGGCCAGCAACATTCACTTTGCCAATGTAAGGATAGAATATCGTACCGTCAGAGTGAACCCAGTTACCAGCCTCTGCCGAACTACGGTAAGAGCCGGCAGGGATGGTTAATTCTGGGTGATCCCAAATGGTCACATTTAATACATCGCCAGAACCAATATGATATTCATACTCAGCGACCTCTTTATCCAGGTTCGCATTTCCTTGGGTTGTCACATTGAACTGTTCATTTTTTAATCTGGTGATCAGTGCAGGATTAAGCGGGTATACGGTAACCTGGGAAGAAATGTCTTCATCTGGCTCAGAAGTCACCACATCTTTATTGATAGTGGAGATATGAGAACCTGGAACAACGGTGCAGCCACCCAACATAAGTAGAGCAACAATTAAGGTCAGATTTCTATTTCTCACCGCAAACACCCCTGAACATACATTTTTCTTTCTCATAGCTCATAACTTGAAACTCTTTTTCTTTAGCCAACAATGACACCGTCATAAATCCGCCTGATAATCATCAGGCGCCCACAACATCTTTATCAATCCCTTTGAGCAGGAAATGTTTTATTCTCAAACACACCTTGCCACCTAACTAACTAAATAAAAAAGAAGTTATTTGGTAAAAGCAAAGCGATTTTTATGTATTTTTAAGCCAAACCCATTGAATAAGTTTATTTGCACTCAAACAAAAGGCGATTTCGTCATTTTCTTGACGGGACAACTTCAGGTCTGACCAATTTTGATCAATGCGTTTAAAATTGAGCGCCGCAATTATCACAACAAATTACTTCAAGCTCAACAAACCAAGAATGACAAACGTCACATTTGGTCGTGATATTAATGACAGATGTGTTAACTTTCAAGCTTTCACAACTTGAAAAACTCTAAAGATATTATTACCTCTTGTATACCTCTAAACATTTTTATTTTCTCAATACAGTTCAAGCCAACACTGATGGCAAAAGGGATACTCAAAGAAGTAAGCAAACACTAATATAAAAACTCATGCTATTGATTTAATATCCATTCCGTTTTTAGTCAGATTTAATTTTGAAATTATCAGTTAATCATCTGTAAAATAAATACATTGTGTTGATGAACAGATTTTATACATATAGAATCCTATTAATCTTGAGGTTAAATGGTAAAAAATCCATCTTAACTATTGGATTAAAAATTAAGCAGGTAACGATGTTATTTTGACTGAGCCCAACCAGTCATTGCGTGCTCTGACTTAATATTGAGCCCTGCATTTATTCTTGTTCGCCCAACAGAGGAAAAACAATGAAGTTAATAACAAGCGCAACGTTAAGTACGTTGCTGCTCTCTGCGTCCGCTTTGGCAGATAATCAGTTTTATGCAGGTCTCAAGGCTGGGGTTTCACATTTAGATGGTGTGGATCGAGCGGTCACTAACTGGACCGGTATTGACGATACCGACACTGCTTACGGTATTTACGCCGGTTATCGTTTATTGCCGACGTTAGCCGTAGAAGCTGGATACAACTATTTAGGTGAATTTGATCTAAAAGACGTCAATGGCAGCTACGAAGCCAGCAGTTTTGACCTCTTACTGAAAGTATCGGGTAACGTCACGGATGCTTTTTCTTTGTACGCGAAAGGCGGCATCAGCATTTACGACTGGCAGGCAAATGGTTCGGGCGTCGAATCCGATGACAGCGATGTGTCCCCTACTCTGGCGTTTGGTGCGCAATACGCACTGACTCAACAGTTCGATTTAGGTCTTGAGTATCAGGTGTATGCCGATATTGGTGGCACGAATATCGGGGTTGGTAACCTACTTCTATCTTATTCTTGGTAATGGAAAGAGACGAAAACATGAAAATGAAAATTTTAGCAGCTGCGGTTGCATGCTCCATGCTGGCAGCCTGTGGCGGCAGTGACAACGACAACAGCGTAACCCCGGAAGATGCGTCTCACAGCGTGATGGCTTATGACCCAGCGGTACGTGGCATGAATGCCAGCTATTCATGTGACAACGGTACGAGCGGCTCTGCGGGTACCACAGACAATGACGGTATCGTTAAAATTACCAATACAACCGTTGTGAATACACCAGATACCTGTTCGTTCACTTTTGCTGGTGCTACTGGTGCGGTGGATATGTCTAATGGTAAAGACATGAGTAAAGTCAGCTATAAAATTCCTCGCGGACTGGCTAAAGCAGGCAGCATTGTCACCGCATCACCACTGACTACACTGATTGCCAACAAATTGGGCGATGCCGAATACACTGAATCTGCAGCGATTGAAGTACTCAGCGATCTGGGTCTGGATGTCACCAACAGCACGGGTATCAGCGTAGAACAACTGCTGCTGA
>Ga0213839_1002502_pt1 | contig 10175 bp, 15 predicted proteins | sample SWPATP21_FD_160075 | JGI IMG/M metagenome (GOLD analysis project Ga0213839, IMG submission 160075) | Coastal seawater microbial communities from Marineland, Florida, United States - SWPA TP2 #1 | ecosystem: Environmental > Aquatic > Marine > Coastal | place: USA: Florida | collected 2016-08-14 | reverse complement strand
CGAACGACGAACGACGAACGACGAACGACGAACGACGAACGAACGAACGACGAACGACGAACGACGAACGAACGAACGACGACGACAACGATGACGTTGGTTTCGGGATTAGACCGTGTTGCGTTGCCTCGTGTTGTGTTGCATGGCATGCTATCGCTCTGTTGGTTTCGTCGCCGTTTGTGCTGGTGCTGTGTATTCTGTTGTGCGAGTCGCCAGGCTTTTTTGGCAGTGTAGTGTGGCTTGTTGTTACTGGATTGCAGCACGGTGGTGAATGCTTGCGTTGGGTATGTTTGCACATTGTTGCACATATACGGGTGCTAATTCAGGTCATAGGATGCAAGTTTTAAAGTTTTTTGTCTTCTTCTTTGTTGCTGGCCTTGGTGTTTCTGTTACTTTTTGTTCACTTGCAGTATTTGACAACAACAATGATGATGAACGCAATGCGAGTTGCTGGGCGCACGTCTGCGAGCGTGTTCCGTAAACGTGTCGCGAGCAGCGCCCCACTTCGCCGCTCAATGGCAACTTATTTCACTGAAGACCACGAGTACATTACTGTTGAAGGAGATGTTGGGACTGTGGGTATCACAGACTTCGCGCAAAACCAAATGGGAGAAATTGTGAGCGTCGAATTGCCAGAAGTCGGCGATGAGTTTGAAAAGGTGTGCATAACGTATCCGTTTACAGCTACCCCCTTGCGAAGCAAAACTAGCAACCTAAGACACCGGCGCCATATATATCTGTTGTCTGTAGGGTGACGAATTCGGTGCTGTTGCCTCCGTCAAGGCCGCTTCCGACGTGTACCTTCCCGTTGGCGGAACAATCACTGCCATCAATGAATCAATCGAAGGAAATGAAGCTGTTGTTAACGAGTCACCCCAAGACGACGGCTGGTTTGTGAAGATTCAAATTGCTGATCAATCCGAACTCGACGACCTGCTTGATGCGGTGAGCATGCAATGCGTTGTCTGTGCTGTGCTGCCACTGTACGTGTTCTTGTCGTCATGTTAACCGTCGGCTTGCGACGGGCGATTGAATGTGCACGCAGGCGGCTTATGATGAACATTGCGAAGACTAAGACCACTACGTGCAGCACCAACGGCAACGCAATGGGCACCCTAATACGCGAGCTGGCGGCGTTCACGCAACCCGGCGTCATGATAAAACAAATTTATACATTGACGTGAAATGTGTTTATTCTTTTCAGAGAATTTATTAGTTGGACGTTGTTGATTTCGTGCACCTGCTTCGAAACTGGAGAGAGACGGTCCGTTGTCGATACACATTCAAGTAAAAAAGCGCCCCCCCGACACGACGTCAGCAATCTGGGCTTTCAGCCTTTCGGACGAGATCAAAGTTGGGTCTAGCTCCAAAAACTTGAGCGGGAACCGACACACCAACCCCTTGACCGACTGGGTCAATGACTCGATGTTCTTTTTGTCGCTTTCGAATCGGACTTTGACATCCATGGATTTGAGGCTTTCTTCATGCTCTTTGACGGCCTGAAGTATCGAAATGCGAATGACGGTAACATTGAGTGGTTGTTGAGAGCATCGAGCACCATAGGTAAACGCACACACCTCATCGAACTCTGCCAAAGACCGGTAACTGGAGTGCGGGAACTCTGGGAACACGGCATGGAACGCCTCCGTGTTAACTTTCGCTGTCCGCAACAGAATGTCTTTGTACACCTCATCGCAGAGGAAGTTGGATGTGGTCTCCGTGCCCGGCGGCTCCCCCAACAACTTGTTCATGAGTTCCATCCTAAATCGGTGGATGTTCTTGCCAACCGCGACCTCTTTCGAGCCCATTTGCACATTCACCAGCTCCTTGTCCTCGACATACACTGCCATTTCTGAGTCACGGTCGCCAATCATGGATCTGTCGTTGATATTGGCGCTGCCCACAATCAAGCACCAATCGTCGACAATCATGAGCTTGGAATGGGTGTACACCTGCGAATACACTGGTCTTCGACCGTATTTGACGGATTTTAGATCGCCTGTGATTAAGCCAGAGCCGCGCGCTTCGTACCTAGAGCCGCAATAATGTCATCCGTGAGAGTGACGGCACGAGGGACAGCTACCAAAGCAGGCTTACACTCACGTCATTTCGCCCCATTGCGCGAGTGACAAGAACACAATGTAGTCTTCAAGGTTGATGCTGCGGTCTTTGATCTTACCACACTCACGTGTAAGACAGTGCAACAATGACGTTGGTGTAAATGCAACTGACGCGCGGAGGTAGTGCAGCACAGACATAGCCTGCCCAGGACGAGGTTGAGCGCACACAGTTGTGAGGTAGCGCGGCCGGGCTTTGTTGCTGGAAAGTATTGTGGCATGCACGTACCATTTCAGAATGAAGGGGTCCGTCGGCGTGGAAGGGAACGACTATCACCACCCGAAATTGCTGCTTTTGGTGGATGGCGATCATGATGCGGTCGAAAAGGGCTTGGCAAATGCGGTTGTGCACAGTGTTGTTGCCTTCGATCGCTGAAATGAAAAACTGGTTCTCAATGTAGATGGAGTGTTTTGCCTGGCAAAGAGAGATTCGGAGCACATTAGGGGCACACATGCGCGCAACTCGGGGCGCCGACAATACCGAACAAACTGACCGTCCGGATCATTTCAAGGTAGCATCGGTAAATTGATGTTTCGACCATTTCGTTGCCACTCCAACAAGCCATTGATCTAAGCAATTGCACAGACCCAGCTTTCCAAGTGCCATCCAGATGCCAGTCCCGGAGCAACTGCGCTGGCCATACAGGCACTGTGGCTTTGTCCTCCCCGTTGGTCTGGGTGTGTACCTGTGCAATGTCATGCGCGTGACTTAAACTGTGCTTGACGCGTCCGGCATGGCGCTCCCCGTAACTATGAATTATAATGGAAGAAGCACGTACCTGCCAGCGCTGTGAGAGCATCAACGCGACGTCCGCAGCTGCTTTTCCTGTGACACAAGAGTGGACATCGTTCCACGGCATGCGCCAGTGAAAATGTCTGTCAATTTGGGGTGCTGTGAGGTAGGGTTCGTGGATGTGACTCTTTCCGTCGGCGCCAGGTAGTTCGAGCTGTGGGTTCTTGTACGAATGCCCAGGGTACCATTTGCCTACACGACGGGTCACATGGGATACGCAGCTCATCGTACACATCGTACACCACGTTCTCCCACAGGTCAATAATTGCGCATACCGTGCAAGTCGCTCAGAGTGTATTCTGGGGTCTCGAATCGACCGTAGCACAGATCAATGCCTCCAACAAACGCAGCGCTGTTATCAACAACCACACATTTTTGGTGGTGCGAGTAGTAGATTTTTGAAAACTTGTCCTCATCAGTTGACTTCATGCAGTTGTGCCGGACAACGTTAATGTTGGCGTGGAGCTTGTCGAGGTAATCTTCGGTGTTGCCCGATCCTAAGCCGATGGCAATGTCTCGATACCTTCAGTATGGTGGCAAAGAAACTCTAAAAAATCTACACCAATTCCGGGAAGAAACTTCGCGCACACGCAACTCACAAAAGAACGTAGACGTGGACTCCTTGCCGGGCTTTGCGCTGCAACAAGAGGTCAAGTCGAAAGGTTTCGATGGGTCCTGATTCGCGTCGCAGGAAAATGCGTGGGGACATGCACCAATCCGCGATCATGACGTTGTGTCGTGCGGCACCGATAGCTTCGACAACGTCTCGGAAGTAATCGAGACCATTGAGGTACCTGTATGTTCACGAGCACACGTGAAGCCACATGTTGCTCAACGCTGGTTACACAGCAGATCGACGAACATTTTGCAGCGCCCTGTATCGCGCGGGGGATAAGAACTCTCAAAACGAAGAATTCCCAACGAATTTGACGTCGGCAACGAAGATTGCCATTCCAACAACTTTGAGAACAGGCGATTTGTCTGCAGAGACGAGAGCTTCTCAAGTCGATCCTTGAATTGAGCGTTCGGCGCTCGCGCATGAACAACCTGGGGACATGCACGACCTTAGAGGTCGCTGGCATTGAGGTCTGAGCGACCACGTGACACGTACCTCCAGAACATGGCTGAAAATGCCTTTCAGCACTATTTGTGTTTTGCCTCTGGCATAATACTGCTGCAATGCTTTGTGCGCCGCAACTTCTGATGGTCCTTCAGCGTTCTTGGCAGGCCCTCCGAAATCAGCCTTCACGCGTGACTGAGGGGAAAAGTGGTGGGTGTCAGTAATCACAACCAGCGATGATTCACAACGTGCTCAAATAACTTCCCACCTGTTTTGATATGTTGGGGATATCCGATCGCGTCAGAATGAAGGCCAAGTCATGCAACGAGACGCGGCGTGTTGGCAGCTTCGGAGCACTCGCGCCTTCCTTGGACTCCGACATATTTTCTGCGCCCTTATTTTCTTGGGCGGCAACGGTTTGATCCTCGATGAATTCTTCGAAAAGAATTTGGGCCTTAGCGTGAATGTGCTCCTTCAGTGTCGCGCTGGGTGGCTGTTGTGCAAAAATACTCGCATCAATGGTCAAGCAGGGATCACTGAATCCCTGCGGGGCATTGAAGAAAGCTAAAAAGTCCTCGAGCACATACCTACGACAACATCAATGAAACATGAGACAAGCCAGCCCAGGACTCCGGCAAACAGAGCAACCACTCGCACGCACATGTGATATATCTTGGGAGCTTGTGTATTTGAGTAAGGTCGCACCATCACCACAAATACTTGGTGTTGCGCAGTTGTTGTGGCCTGTCAGGGCGCCGACGCAAACTCAACGGAGCGATCAGTGCCAGCGCAACAAAATATTTGCATCACTTTACCTTCTGTGCCGAGAAACTTTGTTGGGCCGCTTTTGAGTGCCACAGCAATTGCTCGTGAAACAGATCCTGCATTTGAGGAGGGAGCTCGGCATACTTCTTCGCAAATTCCAGAACAGTCTATCGGCACAGCACACGTAGATTCATGCCGTCAACTCAGAACGCCACCATCATGCGTGCAGATGTTGCAAACTGTTTCACCTCGTTTGGGGTCTGAACGGCAGACTCTGATTTGTAAAAGGGGTCTGCTTCATTTCGAAATTTCACCCGAATTAACTCTTCGAACATGTAAGCGTGCGAGACAAGGACGGGCTTGGCGTCTGGATCCGGCTCCTCGCGATTGCGAGTAAACTCCAATACCTCAGCAAACAAAGCTTGGAAAGTGCCCAAATGCTTGACCTACCACAGCAGCGTGCGGCTCAGTAAATGCGGCGAATCGGCCACAGAAGAAGTATGCACAACTCACTTTGCGTGCGTTTGTCGCTGATGACAGAGCTTTCTCGATGTCCATGTTGTATTTGTCGAGGAATACGTCAGAAAAAGAGGATCGAGGGAACTTTCGCGTCTGCGTACCGTAGTGGTGACAATGCAATGAATAGGCGTATCAATCAGTGCATGGGGTCACACTCGCGGCGCACCTGCTTGTGGAATTCTGCAAGGGTTGCCGAGTTTCCTCGCGTGGTGAGAGCGTCGGCGAAATTGTACCTGCACAGTGGGTCCGTCGAGGAGTGAGGCCGCGACAGAGTGGAGGCGGGTGGGACATGGCTCAGCTTCACCGTCGAGACGTACAGTGTGTCCAACACAGACAGCGTCTCTTTAACAAAATCTTCCCGAAACTCTAACATGTCACCGAACGTGCGGCGGAGCTCAGCTCGCACATTCTACACAAGCAAGATTCAAATGCTGACCCCAAACAAACGAACGAATAGCAACTCCAAGGTCGACTGCGGTGCAGGTGCTTACCCTCACGATCTCATCCTTAGTCTTCAGACGGATAAACACGACAACCTGGTTCCCGGCGTTCGAAAATGAGTGAAGCGCCTCGTCATGAACGCGCTCGTCATCGAAGCCCCGTGATCTCACTTTCTCCTCCAGCTCCATCACAAACAGGTTCAGTAGAAAGTTCAAATACCCCGTGGCCTGCACACCAGTGCTTCATGCTCAGGTTTCGTCACAACAGATGGCAGCAGGAGCAGGAGCAGGAGCAGGAGCAGGAGCAGGAGCAGGAGCAGGAGCAGGAGCAGGAGCAGGAGCAGGAGCAGGAGCAGGAGCAGGAGCAGGAGCAGGAGCAGGAGCAGGAGCAAGGCGGCATCACGCACAAGGTCATTTTGGCCCAAAGAATAATGCAACAAGACTCCGACGGATTTGTCAAACGACTGGTTGAAACAGTCCATGCAAACCTGCATGCAAAGAGCGTATGCATGTCACGACGAATGCAGTCAACGATAAAAATGAACGCTTTGATGCTGCTCGTACCAGCTTCTGCTTGAGGCTTTTCGAATCTCCGGAGCGAACCTCGGAGGAGAACAGACCAAATTTCTGCCCCTTGACAGAGTACACGAGACACTGCTTGCAGAACACATCCTGGCACGACGCGCATGTGAGCGGCTGGTCCTTGAGTGTGTACACCATTTCGCAATTCTGACATCTCTCGTGTCGGGTGATCAACGTCATGATCCGAGTCCCGACTGTGATTGCAGAAATTGCAGCGATGGGAATGAGGAATACAACCTCAAGTATACCAATAAGCTGCACGACGCTGCCTCCCTACGCAAAGCAAAGTATGCAACAGAACGCAACCGAACGGATCCACTGTCAGGGTGCGGTGCATGCACATTCATTCTCCGACGACGCGTACCATAGCAAACGACGAGGTATTTTTTACATTTCCTGAGCTGACTTCGAAAGGCAGGAATGAAGAGCTGGTGGCCGCCGACATGGTGTGTTTGTATTCGTCGACCAACGCCAAACATTCAGGACTTGTGATATTGAGGCCAGGCACTATGGCTTCTGCCCCGGAAGTTGCCTCCACATCGAAAGTGACGAAATGCGCAGTCGCATCGAACCCGTACACACCAAGATACCCATGGTCGAAGGCGGCATCTTTGCATCGAGAAATAAAGCTTTCATGCCACACCCGAGCTGTCGTGGAAAGTGAGCCCTCGGCTTGTGCTAGTGACCACAGTCTGGCCCGCGCGTTCGAAGCGTTCTGCATGTGACAAGACAATCAATCAGCGCAACACGACAACAATAGCTCGATGCGAGCATTGCAACACACTTTTCGCGTGGGCGACACACGCAACATACCACATAAGCACCGCGATCAATCAGCTCAACAAACGTCACGTTAGTCACGTTTAGGCCGTGGTTTGTGAAATCGACGTCGGCCACGAGGTCGTCGTCGAACAGGGCGCAGAAACCGTTGGCAGCTTGGACAGAGTCCGACGGCCCCAAATCTGACGTTGCTCGAGATTCAGAGGCCTCCGAGGGTGATTCGCTGTCGCAGTCTGCGCCTGAACCCCCAGCAAAGTCCACGCTGTGGTAAACATCGCAAAAGTAAGCGTCGCTGCATGAGCTGAGCTCCAAAGAGTACTTGCGGAGGTAAAAGGCAACGCAAGATTCGTCGAAGGCGCAAACGTGCTTGCACATATCCTCGACGTCACCCTCACTGGACACGTCAATGGATGCTCTAAAGAGCAGCGCAGCATTTATGTCCGCGGTCATGTTGGCAGTCGTGTACGCGAGGACTGTTCCACTGCTATTCAAGAGGGTTGGGTTCTGTGTACACGCCTTCCACGCCGCATTTTCTGCGGCCTCAGACGCTCGCAGACTCTGCAATACCGATTCCAGCTCCGCCGTGTCGTTCAGCCACTGCAGTCGCACAGCGGGATCCATGACAAACACGCATCCCACGGCTGCTGCGGCCAAAGTCGCGAACAAAACAAATCCAACAACTGCCCCGACTACTTTGAGATGATTCGAGAGCGACACCAAGTGGTGATGGCGCGCGAAACGCCACCCCGCGTAAAAGATGCACAGGGCAGCGCTGGCCGCAGGCACGATAAAGTGCAGCACTCGGTTCTGGTATGGAAAGTTGCCGCGCATGTAGTAGAAACTACCGCTTCCCCGCTGCAGCACGTACTCGGGGTATCCAAATTCGTTGCGGGCGTTGAAGGCGCCAAAGCTGTCTGCAAAAGATGTGGTTGCATCCAACGTTTGCCGGCAAGGTTCGTAACAGGCGTATGGATCTCCTGGCAAAGCGCTGCTATTTTGGACTGGTGAACAATAGGATGGTGCCTCCAGCAGCGCTTGATATAGATACATGTCGGTCATGGAGACGAGAAATAGCGCATACAAAATGAACTGCTTGACAATGATGAGGTACTCTTTTCGCTTGTCGGCTTTGGATCTGCTCGCGGCAGCTGCTCTCCGACGCTTTTTCTCCTTCTCGATGCTAGCTTTGACTCTGTCGTTCCCCAGGGCAGAGGATATTTCTTCCCCTCCGGACTCTGCTTCACCATTTTTTCCGTCCCCTGCCACGCCGACGACATGGATGCCGTCAACCGACACAGCACGTGCGGCGGACTTGTGGCCGATTTTGGTTGCATAGCGTTGGTCCTCGCTTTCGATCTGCAACCGTCGCAAAAAGTTCATGGCGCAAACAGCACCGAATGTGTCGGCGCCAAACTGCTGCCGCCGGCAAACGTGAATAAAAAACGAAGTATTATTTGCGGTCGCTGCGACGAAGAAAAGCCAAATTCGGGCGCCCATGCCCGTGATCTCACCCGTGCGTGTTGCTGTATTACATCGTTGCTGCCGCCGTGACTTCGTTGCAGTCACGTTGCTGCGCGTGACATCGTCGCTGCCATGTCCACCGTCTCGTTGCGTTGACGTTGCGTTGCGTTGACACTGACACATAAAGCAGCCATACACCCCAATGACAGCGTCATCGACGTCTGCCTGTGTGTTGTGTCTGTATCGGTATTTTCGAACATTCTGTCGTCGTCGTCGTCGTCGTCGTCGTCGTCGTTGTCGTTGTCGTCGTAGTTGCCAATTCCACAGCTTCCTCATCGTTTCTGTCGTTGTCGTGGTGGTGGTCGTCATCATGGTGGTGGTTGTGGTCTTGGTCTGTCGCTGTCGCTGTCGCCGTGGTCGTCGTTGTCGTCGTCGTCGTCGCGTTCGAATTGTTCGTTCGTTCGTTCGTTCGTTCGTTCGTTCGTTCGTTTGTTGGTTCGTTCGTTCGTTCGTTCGTTCGTTTGTTCGTTGGTTGGTTGGTTCGTTGGTTGGTTCGTTGGTTCGTTGGTTCGTTCGTTCGTTCGTTCGTGATTGACTTCGTCGTCATTTGTTGTCCAATTCCTTCGCTTTCGATAATTTCACCAATTTCGGTGTGAACGCCGCAGTCACTATCCCGTTATCCATTTTCTGCCCTACCACACACTCATTCGCGAACTGCTATACACAGAAAACCATCCTAAAGCGTCGCTACATTCCAATTTCGCACATTCACAAAACAATGTGAAACCATAAAAGTCGAACTGAACATCCGATCACTCACTCACTCACTCACTCACCATAAAAGTAAAAAGTAAAAAGTAAAGTGAGTTTCAATGAGTGAGTGACTGTGAGTGAGTGACTGTGAGTGAGTGAGTGACTGTGAGCAAGCAGTCGTTTCAGACTCATTGCTCCCCCATCCATCCACTCAGCGAGTGCCTCAGTGAGTGAGTGAGTGAGTGAGTGCGTGGGCGTGGGCGTGGCAGTGTAACCCCCCCCACCGAGCGAGCAGTCAAGTCAGCGAATGAACAATGAACGAACGGAGGAAACTAGAAAAAGAAATGTGCAAATGTGGAAATTTGGAAATTTGGAAATTTAGATAGCGAATGGTTTCAAGAGCATCCTATTCAAAGAAGGGTATTCGGTAAGGTAATGACAGTAAATCATGATACACAATTTGAGCACGCCTTCACTTTAGCGGACGAATTACAAAATTTCGAAACTTCGTAATTGCGTATAATAATTGCGTATAATAATTGCGTAGTTCATTCAGTTGGTTGGTTGGCTGACTGTGGGCTGCGAGTGAGCGAGATTCGAGATTCGAATGCAAGGTTGGCGACGTATTTTAAATTATACATACGACGTGATCGAAAATGGAATTTGCATGCCACCTTCAGTAGGCCACATAAATAATGTGTTAAGAAGTGTATAGTATATTTCCTCATTACCACTCAATCTTTTGATTTCCTTCGTGCTGTTTTCTTTGTCTTCGTTCGTTCGTTTCGTTCGTTCGTTTCGTTCGTTGATTCGTTCGTCGTTCGTCGTTCGTCGTTCGTCGTTCGTCGTTCGTCGTTCGTCGTTCGTCGTTCGTCGTTCGTCGTTCGTCGTTCGTCGTTCGTCGT
>Ga0213839_1002500_pt1 | contig 10190 bp, 8 predicted proteins | sample SWPATP21_FD_160075 | JGI IMG/M metagenome (GOLD analysis project Ga0213839, IMG submission 160075) | Coastal seawater microbial communities from Marineland, Florida, United States - SWPA TP2 #1 | ecosystem: Environmental > Aquatic > Marine > Coastal | place: USA: Florida | collected 2016-08-14 | reverse complement strand
GTCGAAGCCGACCCCTTGCCTGCGATCACTCCGGGTAGAGGCCCGTCGTCATGTCGTAGATGTCGGGGATGAAGTGCACGCGGCTGCTCACGTTGCCGATCGGCATGCCGGCCTGCCACACCACTTCCTCGTCGCGGGTCATCTCCTGCACGATCCCCGAGCGCGACAGGCTGATGATCACGTTGTCGCAGTCGGTGTAGGGCATGCGCCGCGCGTCGCCGAGCAGGTTCTCGAAGCCGCCCGTGTTCCAGTTCCAGGTGACCTCGTAGGTCATGTTGGTCTCGTCGAGGGCGTACTCCTGGACGTAGCTGGGGCCAGGGTCGTCGGGGCCGTAGTCGTTGTTGTTGAAGATGAACAGCCCGCCGTCCCAGATCTCGGACATGTGGCTGTGGTTGTACAGCTCGGCGGGGTCTTGGCCCTTCGCCGGCGTGAAGTCGCTGTAGGTGCCGCCGAACTCCCACACCTTGTCGCCCGTAGCACGGTCGATCTTGATGAGGTTGTCGTGCCAGCGCCACATCATGAAGAAGGCATCGTCGCTCTCGCGGTACATCAGCGAGTTGGCATGGGTGAGGTCGAAGTAGCCGGCCGCTTGCAGGAAGTTCTCGTCGTTGAAGTCGCACTTCAGCGGGTTGCCGTAGTCGGTGAACGAGTTGAACACCTCGGTGGCCTCGTTGTTCGCTCCCCCTCGGGGGGAGGTGGCGACGATGTCGACCGCGGTGCTCTTGAGCGTCATGCCCTTCTCGAGGCAGTTGTCGTAGGGGCCGAAGTCGTAGCCGAGCCAGCCGTAGCTGTTGTCGGGGAGGATGACGAAGTCGTGGTGGGACACGTCGGTGAAGGTGGTGGTGGACGCCGAGCCATCCATGGGCTGCTCGACGATGGTGCCGCACTGCTGGATGCGGTCGCCGTCGGCGGTGGTGTAGGTGATTGCGTCGGCGGTGGGGCCGGGGCGCACGCGTGAGACCTGGTGGTAGGTGATGGTGGGGCAGTCGTCGGGCGGAGGAGGCGCGGGCTGGCTCCACACGATGTCGCCGTCGCGGTCGATGATCATCACGCCGGAGTTGTTGGCCCCGATGTGCGAGACGAGCACGAAGCCCCCGGGGGTGCACTGCTTCGACTCGTCTTCGCTGAGGAGATCCCACAGGGGCACGCTCACGTCGGCGGAGTCGACGCGGGCCTCGACCAAGGCGCTGCGCTCCTCGCCGCTGGCGGTCTCGACCACGGCCTGGAACTGGTAGGTCTTGCCGGTCTTGACGCCGAGCACCACGATCTCGTGGCTCGTTCCGCTGGCCCCGGCGGGGGTGGAGGTTCCGAGGGTGGCGTCGAGGCCGTACTCCACCCGCGGCGTGCCCTCGGTGGAGGTGAAGGTGGCGATCATCACGCCGGGGATGTCGCCGGGCACCACCTGAAGGTCGACGATGTCGGCATCGGTGGTGGTAGCTGTGTCGGTGGTGTCGGTGGTGGGCGTGTCGGTGGTGGTGTCGGTGTCGGTGTCGGTGTCGGTGGTTCCGTCCGTGCCGTCGTCCTTGTTGCCGCCACACCCTGCTGCGACCAGGGAGGTGAGGGCCACCAGCGTGGCGAGGGCCTGCACATTGCGCGTCATGCTTCTGTCCTCCAGGGACCCCACGGTAATTCACCTGACGTGCGGTCGCTGCGCCGTTTGGTCGGCTAAGGTCGATGCATGAGACATCTCGTGGCGTTCGCAGTCCTGATGGTGGCGTGTGGTGGCGACCCTGCGCCGGCCGACCTCCCCGCTGGCCCCCCCACCGACACGTTCCCCTCGTTCTACGGGGAGGTGCCCAAGAACGTGCTGATGATCAGCATCGACACGTTCCGCAAGGACTACATGGGCCGCTACGACCCGTCGGGCGATCGCACGCCCACGCTCACCGGGCTCGCGAGCTCCGGGGTCGCGCTCGACGACCACGTCACGTGCTCCAACTGGACCTTCGCTGGCATCGCGTGCACCCTGCTGGGCACCTACAACATCGATCAGGGCTTCACGCCCAAGCTCGTGGCCGATGGTCAGGTTCCCTACCCCGAGGGCAGCACCTTCCTGGCCGAGCGACTCCAGACGATGGGCTACTACAGCGTGCTGTCGTCGACCAACGGGTGGTTCACCCCCGAGTGGGGAATGACGCAGGGCTACGACGAGGCCTTCGTGCCGTACAACGCAACGGCTTGGGGCGCATGGACCGAGGCGCGTGACACGCTGCTCGGGGCGAGCACCGACAAGCCCTGGATGGTGCACCTCCACCTCATCGAGCCCCACGTGCCCTACAAGGCACCCGACGCCTACCAGGTCGAGCTGCAGGGGCTCGATCCGATCCCCTACGACCTCGAGGTCAAGGACGATCACTACGACACCACCCGCAAGGTGTGGCCCGACATGACCGACGAGGAGCGAGAGCTCCTGCTTCAACACCTCGACATCCGCTACCGGGCCGAGATCGCCTACACCGACGACCAGATCTACGACATCCTGGTCGACGCGCAGCGGCGTGGTCTGCTCGACGACACCCTGGTCGTGGTGTGGACCGACCACGGCGAGCAGATGTTCGAGCACGGCTACCAGTCCCATGCCTACACGCTGCATGCCGAGGAGAACGACGGCATCGCCCTGTTCTGGGCGAAGAACATCGTTCCCATGGCATGGACCGAACCCACCACCGCCATCGACATCGCCCCCACGCTCGTCGAGCTCCTCGGGGGCGACACCGAGGGCATGACGGGCATCCCGCTGGGGCAGGCCCCCCTCGACCGGGCACGCTTCGCGCTCGCCGTGGCCCGCACGGGGGCGGTGCAGATGGTGGAGAAAGAAGGAAAGAAGCTTATCTTCAACTGGTCCGGCGAGGCGTGGTTCTTCGATCGAACCACCGACCCGATGGAGGTCTCCAACCTCTACGACGCGGCGGCACCCGAAGTGCTGGCCCTGTGGGAGGACCTCGTGCCGATGGTCCAGCGCGCCGAGCCCATCGCCCCCGAGTACCGGGTCAACTGGCCCATCGAGGCTCTCGACAGCCAGCAGTAGTCACCTCGGCCCCTGGTTGCGCTGAGGTAGCGTGCGTTCGTCGCACGGGAGGTGACGATGCTTCGAGCGTGGCTGGTGGTCGGCTTGGTGAGCGGGTGTGGGGCGGCGGCCAAGCGTGCCCCATCCTCGGCCTCGTACGCGGTGGACGGCTACGGCGGCAACCCGAACATGGCGGGGGGAGCCACGAACGAGAACACCTACTTCCTCGACGAAGAGGCGGCGATGCCGGCGCCTCCTCCTCCGCCTCCTCCTCCGTCACAGGCTGCTCCAGGGGCACCGCCCATGGAGCGCTCCGTCGATGGCGTCGCGGATGCACGGCGCGAGACCACGGGAGCGGAGGCGCCCACCGACGCGTCGCCGGAGGAGCCCGACGACACGCCGGCGCGGATGGTCTTCTACGACGGCTGGGCGCAGATCCGCACCCCGCGGTCGGAGGAGCTCATCGACACCGTGGTCGCGCTGGTCGAGGACAACGATGGCTACGTCGAATCCCGTGGGCTCGCGCGGGTGTCGGCCCGCGTGCCGGTCGCTGCCTTCGACACGGTCTGGGACGAGGTGCTCGCGCTCGGCCCCGTCGTGCGGCGACACCTCGGCGCCGACGACGTGACGGACGCGTTCACCGACCTGTCGCTGCGTCTCGCGTCGATGGAGGCCACCCGCAAGCGTCTGACCGAGCTACTGGCGCGTGCCACCGAGGAGCGCGACAAGCTCGAGCTCATCCAGCAGATCCACCGACTCACCGAGCAGCTGGAGGTGACCCAGGCACGGGTGAAGACCCTGCGCAACCTCGCGGCACTCTCTCGCATCACCGTCGAGGCGGTGGCTCCCGCCCTGCACGGCAATGTCGCCGCCGAGCTGCCCGCCGGGATGGGGTGGATCGACCGCCTGACCGCCTGGTCCACCGACCTCTACGACGCCACTGCGCGGCCGGTGCGTCTCGACACCCCCGAAGGCTTCGTCCGGCTCGACAAGCGGGTCTACCGGCTCCGGTCGGCCGACGGTGCCACCCTGCACGCCCTCACCCTGCGGAACGACCCCCAAGGGGACGCCGACTTCTGGCGTCAGGCGGTGGTCGATCGCATCGGGGATCAGCTCGACGACGGGGCGCTTCGAAGCGTCGGTGGGTGGCAGCTCGTGCGATTCGTCGAGCAGGGCGCCACCGAGCCCTATGTCTGGCACCTGGGCTTCCGCGTGGACGGCAAGCACCTGCAGCTGCTGCAGCTGACCTACCCGACCGAGGTGGTGGAGGCTCGCTACCACCAAGGGGTGCTCTCCGTGCTCGGCGGAGGTGCCTCGTGATCGCCTGGCTGTGCATGCTGGCGCTGGCCGCCGAGCCGCCGGCGGAAGGTGCCGACGAAGCGCCCGTGGAAGAGCCCCAACCGGCCGCCGAACGGCTCGGTCCCACGGATCAGGTGTCGGCATCGTACGTCGTGAAGGTCGCCAGCCAGGAGGAGGCCCGCGATGCCCTGGTCGTGCGCGCCAAGGAGCTTGGTGGCTGGTTCGCCACCCTCGACGACGCGTCGGTCGGGCTCCGGGTCCCGGTGGCGCGGGTGCCCGAGCTGATCGAGAGCATCGAGTCGCTCGGGCTGGTGGGCGAGCGGCAGTACAACGCGACAGATGTGCGCGAGCGCTTGTCGGAGCTCACGGCCCGCATCGCCAGTCGGCGGGAGCTGCTCGACCAGTACCTCGAGCTGCTGGCCGGGGCCGACGCGTCGTCGGTGCTGCAGCTCGAGCGTGAGATCACCGCCACCATCAGCCAGGTGGAGTCGCTCGAAGGCCAGCGTCGGCGCCTGCGCGACACCGCCACCATCGCCCGCGTGCACGTCATGTTCCAGTTCCGCGACCGCCGCCGGCCCGGTGGGGCGCAGCGCTCGGAGTTCCCGTGGATGAACACACTGGCGGTGGAGGAGGTGGAGAGCGACCTGCGCAGCCGCTGGCACCGGGGCGACAAGCGCACCGGTCTCGACCCGGTGGCCATCGACGGGTTCGCCAACTACCGCATGAAGCGGGAGTCACGCGCCACGAGCCCCGATGGCGTCGTGGTGCGGACCCGCGCGGTCCGGCACAAGCCGAAGGCCGAGCTCGACTACTGGTCGGAGTCCATCCAGACGCACCTGCTCGCCCAAGGCTACGTCCTGCTCGCCGAGGAGGAGCTGTCGGGGGCACGCTGGCTCGAGTGGGGCATCCCCGTCGGACAGGAAGACCACACCTACGTCGTGGTCGTGAAGCCCGACGGAGGGCGCATCGAGCTCGTCGAGGCGGCGGGCCCCTCGGAGGCTTTCATGAGCCGCCGAGACGCCGTGCTGGCCGGTGTCGGCGTGGTGCTTCGCTAGCGGTCGCCGGCGCGGGCGGCCAGCACGCTACGCGTCGAGGCGGGCCTGGGCGTGCTCGATGGCCACCAGGGCCTGGCGGTAGCTGGCCGTGGTGGGGTTGGAGCTGTCGCGCTGGGCCTGGGCCGCGGCCAGATCGGCCTGGGCCTGGGCCTTGTCGACGCCATCGGCCACCTGGCAGCTGTCGGTGAGCAGCGTCACCGTGGTCGGGCCGATGTCGGCGAAGCCGCGGCCCACCACGTAGCGGGTGGTGCCCTCCGGCGTGGCGACGGTGCAGACCCCTGCCCGCAGCAGCGCCAGGAGGGCATCGTGCTGGGGGTAGACGCCCATCTGGCCTTCCCAGGCGGGGAGGATCACCTCGGACGCCGGGCCGCTGTACACGGCCTTCGACGGCGTCACGATGTCGAGCTGGAGCTGGGCCACGGGGCCTCCTCAGAAGGGAACGGCGGGATCAGGCGCTCTCGGCGATCTTCTTCGCCTTCGCACGGGCGGCGTCGATGCCGGCGACCATGTAGAAGGCGTCTTCCGGCATGTCGTCGCACTTGCCGTCGAGGATCTCGCGGAAGCCGGTGATGGTCTCCTCGAGCTTGACGTAGACGCCCGGCGTGCCGGTGAACACCTCGGCCACGTGGAAGGGCTGCGACAGGAACTTCTGCACCTTGCGGGCGCGGGCCACGACCAGTCGGTCTTCGTCGGACAGCTCGTCCATCCCGAGGATGGCGATGATGTCTTGCAGCTCCTTGTAGCGCTGCAGCACCGACTGCACCTCACGGGCCGTGTCGTAGTGCACGTCGCCGAGGGTGTCGGCCTCGAGGATCCGCGAGGTGGAGTCGAGCGGGTCGACCGCCGGGTAGATGCCCAGCTCGGAGATGCGACGGTTGAGCACCGTGGTGGCATCGAGGTGGGCGAAGGTGGTGGCCGGGGCCGGGTCGGTGAGGTCGTCGGCAGGGACGTAGACCGCCTGCACCGAGGTGATGGACCCCTTGGTGGTGGTGGTGATGCGCTCCTGCAGGGCGCCCATGTCGGTGGACAGCGTGGGCTGGTAGCCCACCGCGCTGGGGATACGACCGAGGAGGGCCGACACCTCGGAGCCCGCCTGGGTGAACCGGAAGATGTTGTCGACGAAGAGCAGCACGTCCTGGCCCTGCTCGTCGCGGAAGTACTCGGCCATGGTGAGGGCGGACAGGGCCACGCGGGCGCGGGCGCCGGGCGGCTCGTTCATCTGGCCGTACACCAGGGCGGCCTTCGACTTCTCGTAGTCGCCGGGGAAGATGACCGCGGCGTCACCACCGTCCTGCATCTCGTGCCACAGGTCGTTGCCCTCGCGGGTGCGCTCGCCCACGCCGGCGAACACCGAGTAGCCACCGTGGCCCTTGGCGACGTTGTTGATGAGCTCCATGATGAGCACGGTCTTGCCGACGCCGGCGCCGCCGAACAGGCCGATCTTCCCGCCCTTGGCGTAGGGAGCCAGCAGGTCGATGACCTTGATGCCCGTCTCGAGCATCTCGGCCTGGGTGGACTGGTCGGTGAAGGTGGGCGTGGGGCGGTGGATGGGCCACCGCTTCGTGGCCTTGACCTCGCCGAGCTCGTCGACGGCCTGGCCCGTGACGTTGAAGATGCGGCCGAGCACCTCCTCGCCCACGGGCACCGTGATGGGCTCACCCGTGTCGCGGACGGACTGACCACGGCACAGGCCGTCGGTGGTGTCCATCGCGATGGTGCGAACGATGTTGCCGCCGAGGTGGCTGGCCACCTCGAGCACGAGGTTGTCGTCTTCGTCGCTGATGCGCGGGTTCGACACCTTCAGGGAGTTGAGGATGTTCGGCACCTGGCCGGGGGGGAACTCCACGTCGACGACGGGACCCATGACCTGGTTGATTCGCCCGGTGGCGGTGGACATGCTGGACTCCAGGGAAGCGTGGATCGGTCAGAGCGCGGCGGCGCCCGACGTGATCTCGATGATCTCGGTGGTGATCGCGGCCTGGCGGGCGCGGTTGTAGTCGAGGGTGAGCTGGCCGATCAGGTCGGACGCGTTCTTCGTCGCGTTCTCCATCGCCGTCATCTGGGCGGCGAAGAATCCAGCGTCGGTCTCGAGGAAGGCCTGCAGCACGAGCGTCTGCAGGTAGAGGGGCAGCAGCGTGCCCAGGATGGTGGCGCCGTCGGGCTCGTAGCGGTAGTCGGCGCCCATCGCGTCGGCCGCCTCCTCGTCGCTGTCGATGGTGAGCGGAAGCACCTTGTCGAAGGTGGGAACCTGCGACAGCGTGTTCACGAAGCGGTTGTAGACGACGTAGACCTCGTCGTAGGTGCCGTCGATGAACCCGGTGACCATGTCGGTGGTGAGCGCCTTGGCCACCTCGTCACGCTCTTCCTTGCCGAAGTCGGTGACGGAGTCGAGGCGCTGCAGACCGTCGAGCTTCTTCAGCCCGTTGTGCCCCTTGCGCCCGTAGACCTTGAGGTGAACCGTGGTGGCACCCTTCTTGTCGTCGAGCCACGGGACGGTCTTCCGGATGAGGCCGTTGTTGAACGGACCACACAGCCCGCGGTCGGAGCTCAGGACCACCACGAGGATGTTCTGCACCTGGTCGCGGCTCGCGAGCAGCGGCTCGTCGACGTCTTCGCCGGCCACGGCCGCCACACGCTGGAGCACCGCCTGCAGCTGCTCGCGGTAGGGGCGAGCAGCCACGGCGCGGTCGGTGGCCCGCTTGAGCTTGGCCGCCGCCACCAGCTTCATCGCGCTGGTGATCTGCTTGGTCTTCTTGACCGAGCCGATCCGGTTCTTGATGTCTTTGAGGTTGGGCACGGGTGCCTCCGGATCAGCCGTTCCAGCTGTTGGCCTTGTAGTCGGCGATCTCTGCTTCGAGGCGACCCTTGAGGTCGTCCTTCTTCAGCGTGCCCTTCTCCACGATCTCGGCCAGCAGCTCCGGCTTGTTCGCCAGGAAGTGGTCGGTGAGGCCCGTGACGAACGGGATGACCTTGGCCAGGTCGAGGTCGTCGAGGGCACCCATGTTGCCCGACAGGAGCTGGATGACCTGACGCTCGACGGGGAGCGGCTGGTATTGACCCTGCTTGAGCAGCTCCGTCATCTTCGCGCCGCGGTTGAGCTGCTGCTGCGTGGCGGCGTCGAGGTCGGAGGCGAACTGCGAGAAGGCCGCGAGCTCACGGTAGGAGGCCAGGGTGAGGCGCAGGGTGCCGGCGACCTCCTTCATGGCCTTGATCTGTGCGGCACCGCCCACGCGGGAGACCGAAAGGCCGACGTTGACGGCCGGGCGCTGGCCGGCGTTGAACAGGTCGGTCTCGAGGTAGATCTGACCGTCGGTGATCGAGATCACGTTCGTGGGGATGTAGGCCGACACGTCGCCGCCCTGGGTCTCGATGACCGGCAGGGCGGTGAGGGAGCCCGCGCCACGCTCGTCGCTCATCTTGGCCGCCCGCTCGAGGAGCCGGCTGTGCAGGTAGAACACGTCGCCGGGGTAGGCCTCGCGACCCGGCGGCCGGCGGAGGAGCAGCGACAGCTGGCGGTAGGCCACGGCGTGCTTCGACAGATCGTCGTAGACGACCAGCGCGTGCATGCCGTTGTCGCGGAAGTACTCACCGATGGTGCAGCCGGTGAACGGGGCGATGAACTGCAGCGGGGCCGGGCTCGCGGCGGGCGCCGAGACGATGGTGGTGTACTCGAGCGCGCCGTGCTGACGGAGCTTCTCGGCCACCTGGGCGACCGTGGACTGCTTCTGGCCGACGGCCACGTAGATGCAGTGCACCTTCTTCTTGGGGTCGTCCTTGAAGACGCGCTGGGCGATGATGCAGTCGATGGCCACCGCGGTCTTGCCGGTCTGGCGGTCGCCGATGATGAGCTCGCGCTGCCCGCGGCCCACCGGCGTCATCGCGTCGATGGACTTGATGCCCGTCTGCATGGGCTCGTGCACCGACTTGCGCGGGATGATGCCCGGCGCCTTGGTCTCGACGATGCGCTGCTCGACGGCCTCGATGGCGCCCAGGCCGTCGATGGGGTTGCCGAGGGCGTCGACCACGCGGCCCATGTAGGCGGGGCCCACACCGATGCTCACGATCTTGCCGGTCCGCTTGACCTCGTCGCCCTCGTGGATGCCGCTGTCGCCACCGAAGATGGCGACGCCGACGTTGCCCTCCTCGAGGTTGAGCACCATGCCCACGACGCCGCCGGGGAACTCGACGAGCTCGCCGGCCAGGGCGTTCTCGAGGCCGTGGATGCGCGCGATGCCATCACCGACCGAGAGGATGGTGCCCGTCTCGGTGACGGAGACCCGGGACTCGTAGTTCTTGATCTGGGACTTGAGGATCTGGCTGATCTCGTCCGCGCGGATTTCCATGACGGGGTCTCCTGGATGCGGTGGAATTCGATGAAGACGTAGGGGTGAGCTGGGGCGAGCGGGCCGTCAGGCGATGGCCGTCTCGGAGCTCACCAGGGCATGCTTGATCTGGTCGAGTCGCGTGCGAAGCGACGAGTCGTACACCGTGCCGCCGACCTTGGCGACCAGGCCGCCGAGGAGGGACGGGTCGACCTTCGTGGTGAGCCTCACGGTCTTGCCCGTGGACTTCTCGAGGGCCTGGCGAATCTCGGCCTCGACCTGCGGCGTGAGCGGCTCGGCGGTGGTGACCAGCACCTGCTGGCGACCGGCGCGCTCGTCGGCCAGCTCGCCGTAGGCAGTGACGATGTCGCGCAGCACGGGGAACCGGCGCTTGTCGTTGACCAGGCGCAGCAGGTTGGCGGCCAGCGGGTGCAGCGACAGCTTGGGGAGCACGCCATCGAGGACCGCACCACGCTCCTCGGTGGTGAACACCGGCGACGACAGCGC
>Ga0213839_1002499_pt1 | contig 10192 bp, 13 predicted proteins | sample SWPATP21_FD_160075 | JGI IMG/M metagenome (GOLD analysis project Ga0213839, IMG submission 160075) | Coastal seawater microbial communities from Marineland, Florida, United States - SWPA TP2 #1 | ecosystem: Environmental > Aquatic > Marine > Coastal | place: USA: Florida | collected 2016-08-14 | reverse complement strand
CCTCAAGGGTCTGCTCGACGGCTTCAAGGCGGCGTACATGCTGGCGTGTCCCGACTTCCAGACTCGCTACGGCTACCCCGTGTCTGCGCCGGGAACGGCGAACATGACGATGTGTACGAGCCAGGTGGCGGAGCGGTTCGACTGCCTGGCGATGACGTTGGAGATGCCGTTCAAGGACAACGCAGACTTGCCGGATGGGGAGTTCGGGTGGAGTCCGGAGCGGTGTGCCCGGTTGGGCGCCGCAGTGCTGCATCCCATCGACTCTGTCATGGGGCAGCTTCGGTAGTTCGGGGGCGTTGGTAAGGGCGGAGCGGGCCTGGAAGGGCCTGGATTCGACCCCGACCCTTACCCATGCCCTTACCAACACCCTTACCGATCAAGGTTGGTCCGGAGGCAGCGGACCCGGCCTGTTCCCGGTCGATGTGGGGGTCGCGTGAATGCGCCGTTGCCCGACAGCATGAGGACCCAACGTCCCGGCACCGTTCGGGGCGTTGCTGGTCTTGGCACCACTCGATTGCCCCCCGATTCGCCCCCATCCCGACCTCGCCACCCTCTTCGAGGCGGCCGCGTCGGCCTTGTCAACGACGACGGCCACCACTCCACGTTCCGCCTGGCGCTGGAGCCCGGCACTGACGTGGGCAAACAATCCAAGATGGGCCTCATCGCGGTCGGTAACGACAAGGGGCAGGTGCGGCTGTGCCTGCCCTGGAGCTGGCGGAACTTCGTGACCGCGGCCGGCTTCGAGGTCACCCAAGGCCAGGACGAGAACGAGAAGCCCGTGGCAATGATCTGGCAGGACCCCAAGCCCGGCGATGGCTTCGAGATCCCGCTTCCCGTGGGGCGGGCCGCCGGCCTGAAGCTCGCGGTGAAGGTGGTGTAGCTCAAGAACCGAGAGACCCATGGTCGTCCCGGGTCCGCAGACGCACGGCCTGGGCCGTCCGTCGACTCCTCGCCCCTGCCTGGGAGGTGGAGGAGTGTAGACCAGCCAGAAGGGTTCGGTGGATAGAGTAGGCCCGTCGCAACCGAACCATGTAACGCGAGTCGCGATGCCGCCCCTCGTCCGTTCGGCTGATGTCTGGGACTCCGGGTCCAGCCTATACACCCAGTCCCAACCAACTGGAGATTCTCATGCGTCGCCTTTCCTTTCTCTGCTTTCTGTCGCTCGCTGCATGTGGCGGTCCCAAGGACGGATCCAACGAGGACAACTCGGAAATCTCAAGTGTGAGCAGTGCTGTTGACGACTTGTCGGCTACCGTCGACGCTCAGGGGTCGGAGCTCCTGGGTTTGGCGGAGGAAGTCGGCGGCGTTGGCGCCGACGTTGCCGCCCTGCAGAGCAGCCTCACCGAGGTTGACGACGTTCTCAACGGACTCGAAGCAGACATCGCAGCAGTGGAGACGGACAGCACAGCACTTGAGACGGAGCTCGCCGCCCAGCACGCAGAAACCTCAAGCCGCCTCGATGCGCTTGAGTCTGTCGTGTCGTTTACCGTTCGCTTCGATGGTACGGCTCCCGATGGGGGCGACGACACCTGGATTAGCAGTAGCCAACCCGTGACGCACAACGGTCCGGGCGACTATTCCGTCAACTTCGAGCCGGGGTCGTTCTCGGCCGTCGCATGCACCGTCAGCCCCCTTGTGAGCGAAGGCGCGGGAGGACCACGACTTGCCACGATGAAGTCCAATCGCGGCAGCGCAGATCACGTCGAGCTCTTCATCTGGAACACAAGCGGCGCCAAGGAGGACCACCCGTTTGCTGTTTCATGTAGTGCAGTGCTGAACACACCGTGATGTGCTGTTCGTGGGCATAGCTGTCGTCCCTGGCGACTCGGCTTTCCACAGACGGGACGTCTGATCTGATTGCAATCGATGCTCGCAATGTTGGGTTCGCTGCGGGACCGCTCTCCGAGTGCGGATGGCCAAGAGAGCGGGTGTGGGTCTGAGCCTCGCTACAGGTCCGCTGCGAATGACTCGATCAACGCGGCGAAGTCCCGGGGATGGGACCAGGGAGCCAGATGGGGGCCTGGAACGCGCTGTACCGCGCCCCGCCAGAGTGTGGGAAGCTCGCCGGCCAAGGCCTCAAGGTATCTGCCCTGCACCAAGGCGTCGCTGTTGGCCTGTACCAGGCAAACCGGAACAGCAGTCTCCTTCAAGATGGCGATCTCATCTTCGAAGTCAACGTCGACGAGACTTGCGCCGATTTCAGCGCGAGCGCGACCATGGGCCCTGCCAGCCAAGTCCAATAGCGAGAGCGGCAAAGGAAGGAGCATGGCCTCCAACAGCTCCCGAAGCTGCTGGGGCTTCAGATGCTCGGAGAAGGCGTGGCCAACAGCTGGGTGGGGCGAGAAGGCCTCCCCAATCGCTGGGGGTGTTCCAAGCGGTGGCGTTCCGCAGATCAGTAGCCCGCGTCCGGGTGCCTTTGCCTGAAGCGCCAGGTGGCCACCCAGGCTATGCCCCACCATGAAGTAGTCGGTCAGTGTGTGAGCGAACGACGATATGAACCGGCCCAATGCTCGCATACCGTATTGGCCGGGTGTGCGGTCGGAGCCTCCGTGCCCGGGCAGGTCGATGGCCACCAAGCTTCGATCCGGCATGGCTCGAAACACCGGCTCCCAGAAGGCCGCGCCGAGAGAGTTGCCATGGACTAGCAACGCAGTGGGGCCACGGCCGTCTTGAACGGCGCCAGTGATGCGCACGCCGTTGATGTTCCATTCTGTGTTCTTCATGGTGTGTCCTCTATCTCTCGGTTCTGCAACAGCTGGGGACCAGCACTTGTTCGGTTCGGGGGCAGGCGCGAACGCCACTCGTGCGAGGAGAATCGCTTGAAGCCTCTCGCTCGTCTTCGGAGGGGCACACTCGTTCGGTCATCCACACCAGGGCCCCCGCTCGAGAGTGTCGATGAGGTCTTCGGGCGGGGCGGCGAGTAGCTCGGCAAGCTCAACCCGGTTGGCGACGCCGAGGACTCGATAGGCGGCCCTGAGGTGGGTTCGAACGGTCGCGGGGCTGCGGTCCAAGGCGGTGGCCACCTCGGCAACGGTGGCCCCCGCAGCGGCGAACTCAACCACCTCGCTCTGAGGCGGGGTTAGCAAGGCCAAAGGCGTCAAGGTCAATGGGGGCAACGGGGCCAGATGCAATAGGTAGAGGTGCCCTGCGCCGTCGAGCCGGGTCGCTGTTAGCCCGAATTGTGCCCGCAGAGACGGAGAAAGGCGTCTCTGCGGGCTAGCGAAAACGTGGGCCACGCCTTAGTTGTGGGGAATCTGACCTCACCACCAACAAGGAGGGCCCAGTGGGACGGAGTAACACCACGCGCCGAGGACCGCTGCCACGTCCATCCATCCATGCGGATGACTCCACACTGACGTCGTTCTCGGGAATCCTACCCCTCATCCGATTCATCGAGGAAAAGCTCGATATCGGACCGTCGCTCCTCAAGGTCACTCCCCGGGACGGTCGCCTTCGCGTGTATGCCCGCCACCGGGTCCTCTTCGCCTTCATGGTGGCGGCGCTGCTGGGGGAACACCGCCTCGCTCACGTCGAAGCCCTTCGGGGCGATGCCGTGCTTCGGAAGTTCCTGCGCCTGCCCGGTTGGCCGGTCCGCAAGGTGTTTTCGGCGGCGCTCGTCGGGGCATCCCAAGCGGGGATTGCAGCACTTCATGAGCTCATCGCGCGGGTGGGGCTGGAGCCGCTGGTCGGCCGAAGCCACGCGGTCATCGACCTGGACAGCTCTGCTGTCGTGGCCTTCGGACGGCAGGAGGGCACTCGCTTCGGCTACAGCGGCAAAGGTCGAAACCGTCGCCGTCATCACCCCCTCGTCGCCTCCATTGCAGAGACCCGGACCGTGGTTCGAGCCCTGTACCGGGATGGCTCCGGCATCAAGTCGGGCGAAACCATCGCCTTCTTGGAGACGGTCTTCGGCACAGTACGTAGCCACATCGGCGCGGATGTCGCGCTCAAGTTCCGGGCGGACTCGGGGTTCTGGTCGAACGCAGTCGGTGCTTGGCTGCTCGAGCAGGGCGTACCGTTCGTCTTCGCCCTACCTCTGCGACCAGGGGTCAAGTTCATGCTCCGGAACACCCGGTGGCGCGGGCTCGACGGCGACAAGGACATCCAGGTCACAAGCCTCCGCGGCCCGCGAGTCGGTCTCGACGAGCGGCTCCAGGTCGTCGCCATCCGGCGCAGGGTCCACGACCCAAAAGCACCGCCGCAGGGCAAGCGAATCGAGGGCTGCACACACTGGCGCTACCAGGCCCTGGTCACCTCGATGGACGGCGTCCCCGAGGAGCTTTGGCGGTTCTACAACGGTCGGTCAGACTGCGAGCGGGTGTTCCGAACGGCCCGTCAGGCGCTTGGAATGGGCAAGTTGGTGGGACAGGCCTTCCGAGCCAACGAGACCGCCTTCATGCTGCGATTGCTGGCAATGAACGCCGACCTGCGGTTCCAAGCCGACCGGGAGGCTCGGGCTGCGAGCGCACCGGAAGGCACAAGGGTTCCGCGCCAGGGGCTGATCCGTCGGCAGCGGAGCTTTTACCGGACACCCGGCAGACTGCTGAGAAGCCAGGGCCGGTGGCGGCTTCGGGTACCCGACCGACCGAGCCTGGCGGCGATGTGGCGACACTATGCCCCCGGCCGCGTTGCCATCGAGTGACCCCACCAGCGCGGCACACCTGCCTCCTCGATGCCGTGGGGGAAAGGGGGCCGTGTGCCCAACAGTGCCCACGGCGCGGTCAAAACGGGCCTCAAGAGGCCCACTTTGTCGTGCTTGCGGGGTAGCAGCGGGCGCCACGCTGTTCAGGCACAGTTCGGGCTAGCTGCGACCAACCCACGCAGCGTCCAGCCCACAGTCGTAGCCGTGGGTGACTCCCCCCTCATACTCCAGGACCACTCGCATACCGCAGCCGTCCCTGTGCCGAACGAGGGTCACAAGGTGGACCGTGGTTGTGAGCCAGCCGACGCGGACTCCGTCACACAGTCGCTGCCGTCAGTGGCTGCTTCGGCGCACTCCCATTCCAAAGGCGCACAGGAGTCAATCCATGCTGAACACTTCGACCGAAAGAGCTGACCCCACCTGTCGGGCACAGCACGACGGGTCGCTTCTTCGCTGTCCTCAAACGCCCGCTGACCCGTTTGCGGTGGCCAGAGCACCTCGGAGCGTGTCGAGCCCCTGAGCAGTGAGGTTCAGGTCGGGCTGATCCAGTCCAGCAAGTAGTTGCGCAAAGTGAGCACGCATCTGTCTGTTGCTCTCGTCCAGGACGGACCTGCCCAGTGGAGTCAGACCAACCACGATGGCCCTGCGGTCGCTCTGAGCGGGGCGCCGGTGGAGCCACCCTCGCCCGACCAGGGTGTTGACCATCCTGGACATTGTCGCCGGCGCGACCCCTTGCTTTCGCGCAAGCTCCGACAAACTCCACTCACGGTGGCCACACATGCCCAGGAGCCGGGCCTGACTGAGGTGCAGCCCGCTGTCTGATTCACGCATCTGCTGATGGATGGCCCGCAACAACCATGGCAGGAGCTCTACCAACTGGGTGGCGACCAGATCGGCAGGGGTGTCGTGGCTTGTGCTCATGGCGTGGGTGATAGCCGGTGGATCTCGGGTTGAGCCAATTGTTTCGCAGTGCTAATAGTTGCTGGTGCGAACCTGAAGGAGATCGCCATGTTCTCAGATTCCTCCCCCGTTGGCTTGTTCGAACGTCGTGTCCAGGCCCTGTGCCTACTGGCCGCTCCGGTCCTCATGTCACTCACCACCTTCTTCTGGCAGGCGGACGACACTGCTCTGGGCGTCATGGGTGCAACCGTGTCCGTACTGGCGTTCGTGTGCTGGATTCCGGCCTGGCACGCGCTCTATGGTCTGGTGCGGCCCCACCACCCTCGCCTGGCGGCCATTGGACCAGTGCTTGCCGCCTATGCAAGCGTGGTCCTCGTCAACTGGAGTGTCCTGGGCCTGTTCGTCGAGGTCCAAGGAATCGGCCCCGTCCACGAGGTCTTGCAGCAGTTGGGGCAAGACCTGGGCTTTGCCGGCTTTGTGTTGCTGTTTTCGGGATTTCTGTTCCCGCTGCAGTTCCCTGTACTGGCGGTGGCGCTCCGTCGGGGGCGCGCGATTCCAGCCTGGATTCTGGTCTCGTTTGTCGTGGGAGGGCTGGCCTTTCCGCCCAGTCGAATGCTCGAGATTCGTGCGCTCGCACATATCGCGGATCTGGTCCTCCTTCTGCCAATGGGATGGCTGGCATATCGGTGGTGGAGCACTCCGGCTCAGCCGCGCCTGGAGAACTAGCGTGGAGGAACGCCACGACCCGGCATCCATCGCGCGCTGGCTCTCACTCTCCGTCGCCACGGTGAAAGTGTTGGCCGAGCGAGCCGGCTACCCGCCCGACAGGGACGATGAGCGTCTGCCGCTTTCACCAATAGAGGACGAGCTGCACAAGGCTCGGCTTGGGGTGGTGCCTCAAAACAGTACTGCAGCGTGCAGCCAGGGGCTCGGGTCGCACCTGCGCAACTCATGAGCCTGAATTCGCCATCTGCCACCCGAAACCGGGAGCGTCTATTTCCATTGCGAGGCTGCCACCAACCCGATTCGGGAGGGAGGCTCTGCCTCCCAACAACCTCAAAACGAGTTGCCACGTGTCCCAACGAATCCCAAGTTCGCCTCGCCGAAGCTCAGTCCGCGCTGTCGGACTCGCGAGCGTCGTAGTGCTCGCCGCCTGTAGCTCCTCGCCGAAGAAACCTGCCCCCGACTCTGGGGCAACCGAGACCGCCAACGACACCTCCAGTGCGGATGATGTTCGCCCCGCCGACCTCATCGTCAACAACAGCCTGATCACCACCCAGGACACGTCCCAACCATCCGCGGAGGCGCTTGCCGTCAAGGACGGCGTCATCTTGGCCGTGGGCAGCAACGAAGACATCGAAGCATTCCGATCTCCCGAGACCGTGGTCATCGATGGTGAGGGGCGCAGAATGCTCCCTGGCCTCAATGACAATCACCTGCATGTCTTCTCGGCGGGGCACAAGTACAACTACAACGTGCGGTGGGACGGAGTTCCCTCTCTGGCATTGGCGCTCGAACGCCTGGCAGTCCAGGCTGAGCGAACCCCTGATGGTCAGTGGGTGAAGGCCATTGGCGGCTGGTCTCCCCACCAGTTCGAAGAGGGCCGGCTCCCGACGATGGCGGAGCTGAACGAGGCCGTTCCGGAGCACCCCTTGATTGTGCAGCACGCATACAACATCGCGCTGATGAATCAAGCTGCCCTTGCGGCCATCGGCGCGGACTCTCCCCACTTCTGGGTTCCACCGGACACCACATTCGAGCGGGATGCCGACGGGCACCTGACCGGCCGAGTCATCGGGGAACCGGCGTCTTGGATCTTCTGGATGCTTGAGTTCATGGTGCCGCAGCCCACTCCCGAAGAGCAGAAGAACTCGCTGCTGCAACTCTTCACAGAGCTGAACCGAATGGGCATCACCTCGCTGACTGACGCAGGCGCGAGCGAGCTGTACCCCAACACGCCCATCGTCACCGAACTGATGACCGAGGACCGGATTCCTCTCCGTGTCTCATTCCTGGAGTTGCCCCTCGCTGGAGTCGACGCCGTCATCGAAGCAACGACGGTCACCGCCCCGATTTCGCCCGGAGAGAACATCCATCCTGCGATGAGCTACGGGTTTCAGTTCGAGGGAGTCGGCGAGATGGTGCACATGGACTTCGAGAACTTCCAGACCCACTCGGACTGGGAGAACTTCACCCAGCCTGTGCACGTGGTCGACGGGGAGCAGACGCGGGAGACCATTGAGCTCGAAGTGTCGAAGCTGGTCGCGCTCGGATACCCCTTCCGTCTGCACGTCACCTACGATGAGAACATCGGTCCGATTCTCGACGGGCTTGAGAACGTCCATGCAGCCACACCTCTCGATGGACTGCGATGGAGCCTCGAACATGCCGAGACCATCTCGCCCACCAACATCGACCGGGTTCACGCGCTTGGTGGTGCGCTTGCGTTGCAGGGGCGTATGGCCCTGCATGGCGACGACTTCGCGGCGCAACATGGAGAATCCGCCGCGTTGTATAGTCCGCCGATTCGTGCGATTGCTGACTCGGGGGTTCCCTTATCTCTGGGAACGGACGGGCTGCGCACGGCGACCTACAACCCGTGGTTGACCCTTGCTTGGGCCACAACCGGCCGGTCGATTTCGGGCAGCACAGTGCTGGCTCCGGACAATCGGTTGACGCGCGCAGAGGCGTTGCAGGCATACACGTTGGGCAGCGCATGGCACCAAGGACAAGAAGGCATCAAAGGCCGGCTGGCGGTGGGACAGCTTGCGGACTTCATTCTTCTGACCGACGACTACTTCGCCGTTCCCGACGACAGTATCGCCAACATCCACTCGGTGCTCACCGTAGTCGGAGGCGCCGTAGTGTATGGCGAAGAGGCCTACGCCGGTCTAGCGCCTGTGGTGCCCGAGCCCATTCCCAACTGGTCTCCCGTGAACGATTGGCCCGGCTACTACACCCCTTGAGACCTTCCCAAGCGCGTCGGAATCTGCGCTTCTGCCCCCATCTTCCGAATGGTTGCGTCTACCCTGGTGGCGCAGCCGCTGAATCACCGCCGACGGAGTCGCCATGAACCTGCTTGGTCTGGAAGCCTTTCTTCGGGTGGTCGAGCTCGGGAGCATCACTCGAGCTGCGGGGGTATTGGATGTCCCGAAGTCCACCGTGTCACGGCGGATTCGACGACTCGAAGAAGAGCTTGGTGTTCAGCTTCTCGTTCGGAAGTCGCGAGGATTCGCCATCTCCGAAGCCGGACACCGCCTCGCCCAACGTTGCTCTCGTCCGATGCGCGCCATCTCGGAAGCGGCAGAAGCGCTGGCCGACGGCGACGAGCCTGTAGGCACCCTTCGCCTCTCGGTCGGCTTCTCCTTGGGCACCACCCCCCTTTTCACCAACTTCGTCGCCAGCTTCCTCTCGCGGTATCCCGAGGTCAAGCTCCATGTCCGCCTCGAGACCGCGCGCGTGGACCTCATCGCGGAGGGCTACGACTTCGCACTGCGTGGGCACCCCGGTCAGCTACCGGACAGTTCCGAACTCAAAGGACGGGTGCTGAACACGTCACGCGCCGCGATGTTCGGGAGTCCGGGCTACCTGGCTGGTGCTCCCCCGCTTGTTCACCCGGACGACCTCATCCATCACAGGGTATTGCTGCTCCAGATGGGCGGCGAGCGCGAACATGTGAGGCTCGGGCTTGCCGACCAGCCGGCCTCCCGTTTTCCGGTCATGCCGGTCGTCTTGACCGATGACCTGGCGCTGATCACAGCATCGGCCGTGGCAGGGGTCGGGCTTGCGTTTCTGCCCCTGGAATATGCCCAGCCGCACCTGGACTCTGGTGCCTTGGCCCGGGTCCTCCCGAGTTGGGATGTCGCCATGGGTAGAGCGTCGCTCCTCTGGCCGGTGCAACGGTTCGAGACGGCGACGCAGCGAGCCTTCATTGACCATGCCATTGAGTACTTCCAGGGCAAGCACAGGGCGACCTGACTGCAGCGGGACGAATGGTTGCGGACCGGCAACTGCAGAGACAGCCTCGGCCCCCTGTCGCAGTGCGGCACCGGGCCGTAGATTGGGTGCAGACGGTGAACGCGAGTCTCTTTCACGGTCCCACGACAAAGGATTTCCGAATGTCCACCGATTCCCAACGTATTCGGGTCGCTCAAGGCCATCGTCGCGGTCCCATCACACGGTTGGTGAGTCCCACCAGCCTTGGACGAGTCCTGAAGCCGTTTGTGTTTCTCGACCTCTTCGAAGCTACCGGGACCAGCAGTCGCGGGTTTCCCTGGCATCCGCACTCAGGCATCGCCACCATCTCGTTGCTGCTGTCGGGCCAGAGCTGGGCGCAGGAAAGCACCGGCGAACGCCACTCGATGCACCCGGGCGACGTTGAGTTCGTGCGGGCTGGTGGCGGCATCTGGCATACAGGTGGCGTGGCCGGTCCAGGTCCACATCGCGGAATCCAGCTCTGGGTGGCTTTGCCCCCTGAGCTTGAAGGCATGGATGCGGAGGCCATCTACATCTCCGCCGACTCGATTCCCCGAGTGGGGGCCGTCCGCGTCATCGCGGGAACCTACTTGGGGGCGAGTGGGCCCGCTCCTCAACCGTCCGCCATGACTCTGCTCGACGTGAATATCGGCGCGAGCCCTTTTCTCTTTGCGC
>Ga0213839_1002498_pt1 | contig 10194 bp, 19 predicted proteins | sample SWPATP21_FD_160075 | JGI IMG/M metagenome (GOLD analysis project Ga0213839, IMG submission 160075) | Coastal seawater microbial communities from Marineland, Florida, United States - SWPA TP2 #1 | ecosystem: Environmental > Aquatic > Marine > Coastal | place: USA: Florida | collected 2016-08-14 | reverse complement strand
TGCCAGGAACCACCAGTTGCAGTCCAGTCATGCGCCATTGGGTCACTCAACATCAACGACGTCAAAAAGCTCGGGGTTCGTGCGGTGGTTGTCACATGATGGCATCCGTGTGATTTGCTCTAATCGTCCGTCTGGTTATGCAGGCCACATTAGACCCACGGCGCGTCAACCGTCTGGAAGACCCAGTGGAGAATGTGGCGATCATAGCGTTTTCAACTCGAATCCCAAATTCTTGTGCCAACGAAGCCAAAAAGCTGGTGCGTACTTGTTTTGCTCGCTGCATTACTCTACGAATATGTCTTACTGATGTTCATGATGGTTATGCAGGGCATTGAAATTTATTCGGATGAAACCGTGTACAGAGTCATGGAAAAATTCTACGAGGGCCAGGAGGAACTCAGGTTGGTTGTGGGATTTATGCGTTGTCGACACCACTCTGCTGAGGCTCATTTGTGCACGACTGTGTGCAGGACGAAACGTGAACGCGAACTGCGAAAGCATTTGAAGGAGCAGCGGCAACGTGAAGCGACTCGTCAACGAAAACAGGTGAGAGAATTTTGCGCACACCCAGCGCGGATGCAACTGCTCGCGAATAATGCCATTTTGTCGTTCTAAGGCCGCTCGAGCGCGAAAGAACAACGTCCGACACAGAGTGGATGACAGCGAGGATGGTGATGACAACACTTCCACGGACGGTTTGCTCCGCCGCACCAAAGATGACTGGAAACATGAACTTGAGCAAAATGGTGGCAGCGCTGCTGAACCTGGAAGTCCAGGACTCGGCTTGTTTGTGTCCGCAATTAAAACTCCGGCGTTAGGCCCACAACAGAATCCCAAACAGGAGGACGAGGAACTCGATGGCTTCGTCATGTAAACAAGACGTTGTGTTTCTCCCCGGTTGTTGCTGTGCATTAATGTTTGCGGGGACCATGATCGTCCAAGCACGCGTGTACCAGCAAGAGAGTATGACCGAGTCTGTATGTAATTGTAAAGTTGAAGATAACTCACTGCAGTAACTTCATGTTGATGACGGTTGGCTGAGCCGGTGGCTGCCCAACTTCTTTTGTATGGGCTTCTTCCTTTTTCAAATCTTCAAGAAACTGCGTCACAGCGGCCGCAGCTTTGTGGACTTGAGCTTTTGCTCGCTCGGCCGACATGGGCTGCATTCCAGCATATCGCAAACAATTAAGAAAAGATTAATTGAGTGTCATGACGCACTTTACACTTCGCACCTGGTAGCTTAAATGCCGGTATTTTGGTTGCGTGTACATCGGTCTCAATTCTCCATTCGAGGCGACTAGCGACTGGCATGACTGACACCATCCGATTTCGTTTGATTTTGCGCTCGGGACGTGCTTGACAAGTCCGGTTCTCTCCATCATCTCTTTCAGTTTCACTCCTGGTGTGCCGCTAAAAACTGGATTGATGTCATTGTATCTGAAAAACAAGAGACAAAATGCAGCGCCACAGAAAACCAGAGTCAAAATTACACACAAGGCACACCGCGATATGAAAATCCGAGACAGAAGCAAAAGCACTATTCGTACGTTTTGCACTTCGGACACATGGGAAGCGGAGTAGTTGACCACGCTTTCGACATCAAATCTTCGTCGCCTTCAATCATGCCTGTCATCCCGCTGCTCTGCGGCTTCATGTGCGTCGACTGCACTTCCATCTTCCCGAACAGTTTCATCGTCGTCATCGTGAACCCAAGCGACAACAACAAACAAAGTCCACCCTTTCCCTCCAAAGCACACAAAAAATTAACTCGTGCAAATATTTCTTTCAGTGTGCATGAATGAAGTGCTAAAATGACGGTTACACTACGCCTTCGTCCGTTCGTCCAATGTCTGTCGTTCCAAAACAGAAGCCAAAAGTGGGTGAGTACACAGTACTTGCACGCGCCACATGAATTTTGAATGCATGCGCGAGTGAGACGCCATGAGAGTCACATCACATGCGTACAATGTGACAAAGAGTCGTGCAAAGGTTGATTCCTCGGTGTTGTGGTCAAAGACCGTCTGTCTGTTGTGGCATCATCGTCTCAGTTGTGTCGTGGTGGCACTTAGTTGTCGCCGTCGTCGTTGTCGTCGTCGTCATTGTCGTCTTCGTCGTCGTCGTCGTCGTCGTCGTCGTCGTCGTCGTTGTCGTTCGTTGCTGTACGAACGAACAAACGAACGAACGAACGAACACGTCAAAAACTGTAACGGTATTTTGCCGTCAATTGATACTGATTTACAGTGTCTAAACGCTGAGTACTGTGACTGATTGAGCATATGACTTCACGTTTCAGCGTTCACCAGTATATTGTACCCGATTGATTGTCTGAATTATTTGTCAACTGAAACCATTCTTCCCTCATATTCAGTCACAATGCTGACTGAATAAGTGACTGTATGACATAGTGAACTACAGTGCCACTTTCAAACTGATTGAGTATATTCAAGTTTACTCTTCAAGTGAGCAGTGTAATGTTCCTGTCAATGGGATATCCAAAAACTGATTGGATGTCCATTTTTAGATCTTTAGTTTGAGATAATTACTGGAAGTAGATAATTTAGCAATGGGAGTAAAAGCACTCAAAAGCTTCTATAATCAACTTTACGATGATTTCATCGGCGGCGGAAAACGGCTGCAGCGGACGTTTTTTGAGTTCGTTCGTTCCTTCGTTCGTTGTCGTTCCTTCGTTCCTTCGTTTTCATTCGTTTTCATTCGTTTTCATTCGTTTGTTGTTTTGAGTCCGTTCACGGACATAAATGGCGTGGCAGAGTTGTGGTTTGTGTCGTATTCGATCTGTGAGATACCCATCAGGTGGACGAGACAACCGGCTGTTGAACAATGCATTTGTCTATTGTTGATGTGCACTTGAATCGGGTGCACGCACCAGTTACTTTCGGACATGCTCTCGCAAGCACCCTGCGACCCGACAGCAACGCCTGTTCTGTTGACTCACTCAAGGCTAGTCTGCGTCACGTAAGAGAGATTGGCCGTACAATGCATGGCTTGTAAGTTTCGGCGAACAATATGGAACCAAAAATTTGTGCGACTGTGACGTTCGGATTTTGAAGAAATTCGCGGCGATAATGTGTGCAGCCGCGAGCATGTGTGCGACATGCGCTGGAGGGAAGGGGTGCAGCAAAGTACTTTGCTGCGCCGTTGATGTCACAAGTCGAGTCTATTGCGTTTAGACTGTGCAGACGGTATTAAGCCATGTCGGTTCAACTCAAGAAGCTCAAGCCGGAGCCCCTTCCGGCTGGTATGAGTCCGGAGTTGCAGAAGCGCATCGCTGCGCAGCGAGAGAAGGAAAAGACGATAGCAACAATGAAGAAGCGCAAAAAGCGCCAGGCAGACGAAAAAGAATTTGCTGCAATCATCGATGAGTGCCGCGAAAAGAAAAATCGACGCAAACTAGTTGTGTCTTTAGAGCGAGTTCTTGCGGACGAGGAAAATGAACTCTGCGACGAATCTCCTTTGGTGCTCAAGGCAAGGCTGCTAATCCAAGACCTCGACGAGCACTTTCGACTTGTCGAGGAGCTTCAACAGCGAGAGAAGTGCGCAGAAGAGCTGACAAAGAGAGAGAGAGGCGAAGTCGCGAGGGTATGTGCAGAATTGTAAGCATCACCTTTTTGAGTTTGCTTGTCAACTGATGACTGTGGCCCTGCTGCACTCCAGGCCTTTGAAGCTTTCGAACATGAGAACAAAGGTTTCGTCTTAGCTGTGGCACTGAAGCCTGTTCTTGCCGCACTTGGAATCCCTGTGTACGCTTTCTATTTCACCAACGATTGCAACCAGTCTACATGGATGTTGAACAACAAAAGTATCATGACTGATTATTCTTCCCTGAACTGTTGTGTGCATGTAGGCGGAACAGGGAAATTAAGCGGCTCCTCAGTACCATGAACAAGGATGGCTTGTCGACTCTGACCTTGTCCGAAATCACACTCTTCGCTGCGCCGCTTATCAAAAAGAGGCATCCTCGTCGTGAAGTCATGCGCCGCTACAAGGTCAGCATTGTTGTTCGCCGCACTATCTCGAGCGAATCGGTCAGCATTCTCTTTCCGCACAACAGGCTTTCAACGAGAACCCAGTTGTCGATAAGAATGGAAAACCACTTCCCAAGGTAACAGCTGCCAGTAGCAAAACAGTTCAATCTGAAGCAGGTCATCCATGTGTTTTCATTGCGTTTACTTTGGTTGATTGCAGGGCATTTCATTCCGTAACCTTGTCAAGCTCAGTGAGGAAGTGGGCCGAAAGGACACCCATGAATTCCTGCAGACCCTCATAGAAATCGCGGACATGGACAATGACGGCAGGGTTCGTGGATGCGCACTGTCACTCTGCATTTGTTGTTGAATGCATACACTCTGATGGATATTGTTGTTCGTCTAGGTATCAGCCCCAGAGTTTTGGATATACATGAAAAACTTTGCTCAGCTAGACAAAATTGAGGCCGAAGAGAAGCGCAAAGCGATCGAAATCGCAAAGAAGAAACGACTTGTGCGTCGCGCAATGTTCGCACTGACCCTTCTGCTGTTGTGCTCATTTGTTCTCGCTTGTTGTCAGGACGACGCCAAGCGAAATCTCGATACAGCACTGCAAATTGCTCGGAGGGATATGGAGGCCTCCAAACTGCGAGCGGTTCTTATGGATTCTTTGAACAAGGTTTGTTATTTGGCGTTGTCCGCAATTCCGTTAAGTCACTCTTGACTCACTCGCTGTACTTTGCAACAGGGTCTCCCATGTGACATTGATCTCGTTGTCGAGTGCAAGGCATACATCGCTGACCTGCAGGAACTCGACAAGTACCAGCTCGGTGATGACGAGACCGAAGGCACTGCGGCTGCGGAGTCGACGCCAGCTGCACCTAGTGAAGACGACAATGAAGACGTCAGCTCAAAGTAGTGCAGTCGCACATGCTGACACGGCATGCGGCAGGACTCGGAGATTAATTTTAAGCGCACTGCATGATGACGAAAAAAAGACCGGCATCACCGAATTCATAAGCGACCCGGGTAGACGAACATCTCACCAACGGCTGGTTGTATTGTACAGTAATTGCTGTCGAACAACACTTACCCCTTGTTGATCCCACTACGTTCTGTCATCCGTCGTCTGTCATGGTAAACAAAATACTACACTGGGCATACCTGATGATGATGACATGATGACCATTGATGATGGAACCAATCCAGAGCTATTATGGCATAGCCCTTCCTTGATTGATTGATGGAATCTTCTAACTAAGTTGGGCAATGTCATCATGGAGAGAGAGGATCGGCGATTGACTGTCAAAGTACAACCTGTACAGTTATGTCGTCACGGCCAACAACAAAGTTCGACGTCACGACGACGACGACGACGACGACGACGACGACAACGACGACGACGATCGATCGATGTTCGTCGTTGTTCGTTGTCGCTGTTCGCTCTTCGTTCGTCGTCGTTCGTTGATCGTTGTTGTCGCTGTTCGTTGGTCGTTGTTCGTTCGTTCGTTGGATTTTGCGGTGGTGGCCGGTCCAATCGTAGTCTGTTAATTAATTAACGTCGCTCCTTCGTTTACAGCTTCGTCTGGCTGATTGTTGATGCAGTAATGATTCACTTGTAGCTGCAAATCGTGTCGTTGCGTGCAGCATTGTTTGTTGTTGTCGTCGTCGTCCGGAAGAAAGGGGTAACAAGCAACAACGGCATCCAACGAGGGAGTAGAGAGGGGACAAGAACATGCACCAATGTGACGTGTTGGAAAGACAGGAGAAACGTAGACATTGAACCAGGTGCGTGGGTTCGCAAGCCGGTGATCGAGGTGGTGGTTGATGGTGGAAGGAGTGAAGTTGTGTGCGACCTGGCGAAACTCCAAGGAGATCGCCACAACCCCACTTGCAACTCAAACCCCACTTAAGATGCAGGCAAATTTTGCTCGAAAATCGAAAACTGCGGCTGCTTCGAACCACCGCTGACTCTAGTTGCATCAGCTGCCTTCACGGTGGTGGGCACGCCATGCCCTGATTGCTCTTGGCAGTGATCACGCGATCAAAGCGCCGAGTACGCTGATAACGCGTTCCCCGAATTTGCTATTCACAATGTCTTTAGGGTGGCTGACAGAAAGTGCACTTCTACCGCAGAAAGAATCTGCGATTGAAGTCGACAAATCCTCAATTCTTGACTTACAGGCAATAGTCGCTGCAAAGGAGCACACGACTTTGAACGACATCGCAGCGGCCGAGGAAAGGGGCCTACACAAGAGAAAAGCGCAGTTCCAGCGCACCGCTGGCCGTGATGGGAAAATCCACAAACGAAAACGTAAGTCGAAACGAGGCAAAAAGAACAGCGAACATTCGGCGTTTGACGGTGACCGCAACCGCGGAGTCGACCAACGCTCCGCACAGGACAAGCGGGACCGCAAAGCAGAGAAGCGCCGCGGCCAGGAACGATTGTTGAAGAAGGTAGAGCTGTACAACAAGTTGAAAGCAGCAGGAACTAACCCAGTAGCGGAAGCCGATGAAACCGTGCTCACATATTTGAAGCCGTCTTTAGATAGCGGCTCGTCGTCTCCATCGTCAACAAATTCACCTGCACCGCCATCCAAATCGAGCAACAGTGGTGGAGTTACACAAAGAGTTGGCAACGCCGGTGATACCATTGAGGTTACGGACGAATTCGGTCGCGTGCGGAAGATGATCCGGGGATCTCGCGAGCATCGCGAGCATGTAGAATCATTAAGACCGGTACCTACCGCAACCACAGACTCCAGCGCATACCAATCTAGGCTGCAAGCAGAGGAAGCTGAACGACTAACTCGTCTGAATGATGAACGCAACCACCGACAGGGGCTTGGTTTTGCTTCGTCGCGTGGGCCAGCAACGGACACGGTACCCGTTGCAAATGGCGGAATTCGCTCTCAATGGGAAGTTCGTTTGTCCAGTGCTGCGCGTCAACACACTCAAGCAATTGCACGCGAAACTGCGGCCGGACAAGCAAAGGCAGCTGCTGCGCGAGCAACGTTGGCGGCAGAAAAGTCCAAACTCAAAAAAACTGATGAGCGCGCGAGAGAGCAAGCACACAGTAACAATCACTCCGGATCAAATTCTACCCAAGAAGGCAAATCTTCGTATCCAATGCGGTCCGGCACCACCATGAAATCAGGCGGACAAGCACAGAAGGGGTTCAAAGTCGCGGTACGTTTCAAGTATTGTTCGTGTCCTTAAATTTCATGTAGTTCTGACGGTTCTTCGCGTGTGGGGCATTGTAGTCCGCCGATGCTCTCCTGAACGACCTTCTGTCTGGAACAGTTGAACCAGAATCTGCCCCTCAGCCGGTCGCCATTAGTCGTGAGTCGCCTCTTGCTCAGACGCCGCCTAGCGATCGGGATGTTCCTCCCGTCACACCGCAACAGAAACCTGACACAGCACTACGCGGCGAATATCATGCTGTCCCACCACCAAGCCAAGATCACGCCCGAGCAGGGCTGACACAGCCAAAGGATAATCGTATGAGTAAACAGAAAGTGGAGAATGAGCAAGAATCACATGAGGGCCAGCAACAGCAGTACCAACAACAGATGATGCAACAATACGCCGCATACTACAATAATGCGTCGCAAGGGTACGGTGGCGGCTACTGGACACCACAAGCTGCCGCGCAATACTATCAATATTACCACGGCCAACCACAGCAGCAGCAGTGGGGCCAGCCACAGCAGCAGTGGAGTCAGGCGCAGCAGCAGTGGAGTCAGACGCAGCAGCAATGGGGCCAGGCGCAGCAATCGTGGAGCCAACCGCAGCAGCAATGGAGTCAGGCGCAGCAGCAATGGAGTCACCCACAGCAACATTGGAGTCAAACACAGCAACCCACTCAATCCGGCCAAAACTCCCAACCACCACCTCCTCCATAAACAATACCACATGAACTGACTGCTGCATCAACGTGGATTTGTGAGAACCGGTACAAACCGGCGAATAACTTACTATCACTGTGAACTAAAATTGATTGAGCAGCCGTGCACTGTGGTCTCCTGCCTCTGTCGTCAGCTGCTCTTTGAGGGCAGCATAATCGGCTTCCACTTTCTTCAAGAATGTTTGAACATGTTCGTTTTCGCCCAACGAAATCTAGACGAAGAGCGGGATAGACGTAAGCAATGGGGCTGGAGTGTGTTGACTCCGTTCAATGGCTAAAAGAACCCACCGGGAATGCGCTCCGAGCAATCTTTAGAATGCGCAGTTGCAGTAACGAGAGACCGTTCCCGCGTGACTCTTGGATCGCTGCCTGAACACAAATGCAATATCAATCCGTGATCGACGGCAATCAATAACGGTACTTGCGCAAGCCAACACCACACTCACTTCGAGGGCTTGTACGTGTTTGCGCAAAGTGCTTGCACTTGCAACCACCTTCTTCTGCAAGTACGCCGCGCACGTCAAGGACGCTAGCAATGGCGCAAAGAACCCAGATTCTGTGTCATGAGCTCCTCCGATGGCGTTGATCGCCACAAGGGAAGTGTCTATGTCCAGGTTTCTATTCTTTAAACAAGCGGCTGTCCAAAGTGCTGGTAAGCTGACACCAGCTGCAGCCCACCACGACCTTCCGGGTAGTTGTGGTTTGTAGACTTTTTCAAAGTGTGCAACAGGATCTGTCAAGAGTGTGTTGTCCTTCTGGCGACCTGTCACGCGAAGTACGATATCATTGGAGAGAACGCGAGTTTAGGTCAGCGGTCGTAGACTCGGCACAGGGTTGATTGCTGCCAACTAGTTGCGAACGGACCGTCGTTTGCCCAGAAATGCAGCAGCTCGGTACTCCAATGTTGTGCAAACTGGCACTTGTGCTCCTTGCCATCTTCTGTGAGAGAATCTACTTCAGCCTTGAAGTGTATGGTGTCATCCATGAGAAAATTCCAGTTTGCCTACGGAATCGGCCCGCAAAGTTGTCACTGTCACAGTGGCCGACAAGACAGGTTTGACTGCATATTGTGAGTCACCTCGGCGGTCAAAATCAGTTGATACGTGAAAGAATGAGTTGTCTGCGCTTTCGCAGCCTTCCACGCCTAAACGAACACAGCAGGAGTAGTTCATTCGATATTGCGGTAGGATCCATGTTCTTCGTCAAATACTCACCGGAATAGCTGCGCAAAATGTCGCAAATTTTCCTTGCAACAACCGCTGTGACAAATACTTTGTCATTGCCCATAAGCCCCAATCTGACCCATAGTGCATTACCATAGTTGGCCCTATTCGAGGAGTGTCGACATAAATATCTCGTGCGCGTTGGAGAAGAGATACGAAACCCTGCGAGTGCAAATCGACGCTGAGCATACACGCAAATGCAGCAGAGACAGAAGTCGAGAGAAGGAACCTTGTAGTCGCCATCTTGAAGCCGGATCATGGAGCTCACATCCAAGGCCTGCAAGCACATACAATTACACCCCAGTCAAAGAACGCCGTCAGCTATCCTCACTGTCGGCAAGAACCAAATACCTTCAACAAATGGAACTTGTCACGGCATCGCTCAGACATCTTGATAAAGCGCTCCGAGACGTCCAGTAGTGTAGCGTGTCTCTCAGCACTAGTTCTAATGCAGTAGCCTTCATGTTGAGCGCAAGATAAAATCGCGAGTTCAACCCAGACTGACGAACATACCCTTTGTGCGCGCTAGACTGACAAAGATATAAAGCTGACACAGCTGGGCATAGAATTTCAGCTTCGATTTCAGCCTTCTCCCCTGTTTTGTGGTCGGTAGACAGTAATAAGTACATCTCCTGCGTTTTTTTGCATCTCTGTGTCCTCAACTTACCGGCGTCCAAGGCTGCTTCTAGCAGCGAAATACAAAACTCAAGCCTTTCGGCTCTTGCTTCGCCTTTGCATTCTTCGATGGTGGTGACCAAAGATTGGACATACAGCGTTTTCATTCTAATTTGAACGCTGAGAATTATCTACCCGGGTACACAACCATGTTGTCACAGCGGCGAATAAACATCACCGGTTCATTCAAGCACACGGTGTCCACTATAAACAACGCACCCGGCTTTCGTCGCGGTGGCCAGCTTGCTCTACCATGCCAAGAAGATCTTCGGTGAGTTTAATTCCGCGCTTCATCTGACTGATACATTCATGATTGTTTCCAAGATAGCTTAGCTTCTGCCCGTGTTGAAGAATGTAGTCGATACCCTGAAACGAACAAGTAGATCACGTCTTCAAAATGCATGTT
>Ga0213839_1002497_pt1 | contig 10197 bp, 6 predicted proteins | sample SWPATP21_FD_160075 | JGI IMG/M metagenome (GOLD analysis project Ga0213839, IMG submission 160075) | Coastal seawater microbial communities from Marineland, Florida, United States - SWPA TP2 #1 | ecosystem: Environmental > Aquatic > Marine > Coastal | place: USA: Florida | collected 2016-08-14 | reverse complement strand
GACGTACTCGATAACGGTCTGGTTTTTGAAACGGGTGACAGCGATGGCGTCTGCATGCCGGTACACGGCGAGCCGGTGCCAGTGCCTTGGGCCGAAGCGCCGCGCGATCAGATTCTGGCAACCATGTTTAACCCGGACGGTACGCCGTTCAGCGCTGACCCGCGTCAGGCTCTGAACGCGATTGTAGATCGCTTTAAAGCACTGGGTCTGACGCCAGTTGTGGCAACCGAGCTGGAGTTTTACCTGATGGACGGCAAGTCCGAGGAAACTCAGCGCCCTGAACCGCCGGTACTGGTGGAAGGTCACGGTCGTCGTCTGGCGGAGACCGACTGTTACTCCATCGATGAGATGGACGGCCTGCAGTCATTCTTCTCTGAAGTACGCGCAGTGTGTGAAGCACAGGGTGTACCGGCAGATACGATTATCTCGGAATTAGGTCCGGGTCAGTTTGAGATCAACCTGAACCACGTGCCTAACCCAATGCTGGCGGGTGATCAGGCGATTATGTTCAAGCGTCTGGTACGCGGCATTGCGCGTAAACACGGTTACGCAGCGTCCTTTATGGCGAAGCCGTACGCAGATAAAAGTGGTAACGGTTTCCATGTGCACTTCAGCTTGCTGAACGAAGCGGGTGAAAACGTCTTTAACGACGGTGGCGAAGAGGGTACTGACGTACTCAAGCACGCGGTAGCGGGCCTGATGCACACGATGGCGGATAGCATGCTGGCGTTTGCGCCACACATGAACTCCTACCGACGCTTTATGGTGGGTGCGCACGCGCCGACCTGTGCGAGCTGGGGCTATGAAAACCGCACCGTGGCGATCCGTATCCCGGAAAGTCCACCGATTGCACGTCGTATCGAACACCGTGTAGCGGGTGCTGATGCCAACCCATATCTGGTGCTGGCAACGATTCTGGCCGGCGCGCTCTATGGTATCGAGAACAAACTGATGCCACCGGCACCGATCACCGGCGATGCATATGCCGAAGAGAATCAGGATCTGGTGCTGCCGAACAAATGGGATGACGCCACCGAGATCTTTAGCGGTAGCGAAGTGTTGAGACACTACCTGGGAGATGAGTTTGTGCGAGTGTTTACCGCCGCCAAACGACAGGAGCAGCGCAAACTGCATGCTCAGATCTCTGACATAGAGTATCAGTCATACCTTGGCTTCCTCTGATGGATAACAGCCCTGACGAATCACACCGGTTCGTCGGGGCTTTTTTTTGGCATCACGCGGAACGCAATTTGCTTTCAGGCACATCAAGTTAAGGGAGGATTGTGAAACAGGGAGAAAATCAGGGTCAAAGAACGGCGTCTGGATGGCCGGTAAAGTCCCTTGAAATGTCTGTAAGAGACTGAAAAATATAGGGATTTCAAAATACCTACTGGGGGGTATATAGATCACTCTGGTGGGTAAGTACATTCAGATAAGCGTTAAAAAACGCGGGGAGCATCGCTACGGGGTGCATCCTGAAAAGGCACTAAGCGCGCAGGCGTGCACGGTGTCGCAATAATAATTAAAAATGAAAAAGTCTGGTGACACCGCCAAGCCTTGGGCACTAACGGTGATATTCCGGACAGCACAGCCCACGCGGCTGTGCCTAATGTGGAGTTATGTCTATGCAGTTCAAGAAAATCGGTTTGACCGCCGCACTCACGGCGATGCTGTCCACGACAGCGCTGGCTGAAGAAAAAGTACTGAACGTCTACAACTGGTCCGACTACGTCGATCCCGCCATCATCACCGCCTTCGAAAAAGATACCGGCATCAAAGTGAACTACGACGTTTACGATTCCAACGAAGTGTTGGAAGCGAAGCTGATGTCGGGTGGTAGCGGTTACGATGTTGTAGTGCCGACCGGCGCATTTCTGGAGCGTCAGGTAAAAGCAGGCATCTACGCTGAGATCGATCGCTCTAAACTGAGCAACTACGGCAATCTGGATACGGTACTGACCGAGAAGATTGCGCGTCACGATCCGGATAACAAACACAACGTACCTTGGGCGTGGGGCACCATTGGTCTGGGTTACAACGAAGCGATGGTCAAAGAGCGTTTGGGTGCCGATGCGCAGCTGGATACGCTGGACATGATCTTCAACCCGGATACTGCGGCCAAGCTGAAAGACTGTGGTATCGCGGTACTGGATTCACCTGCTGAAGTCGTTTCTATCGCGCTGAATTACCTGGGTCTTGATCCTAACTCGGAAAAGAAAGCGGACCTGAAAAAAGCCAAGGCGCTGCTCAGCTCCGTGCGTCCGAACATCAAGTACTTCCACTCCAGCAAATACATCTCCGATCTGGCGTCGGGCGAAATCTGTGTGGCAGTGGGCTACAACGGCGACATCCTGCAGTCTCAGAGCCGTGCGGAAGAAACCAAACAGGGCCACAAGATCGGTTACAGCATCCCGAAAGAGGGCACGCTGGTGTGGTTTGACCTGATGGCGATTCCGGCAGATGCACCGCACCCGGAAGCGGCACACAAATTTATCAACCACATGCTGAAAGCAGAAAGTGGTGCTGGCGTGGCGAACTTCGTTTACTACGCGGTGGCGAACAAAGCCTCTGAACCGCTGTTGAACAAAGACGTGGTTGGCAATCCGGGTATCTATCCAACGGAAGAAGTGAAAGCAACGTTGTTCACGCAGAACGCCCATACGGCGAAGTTCGACCGTATTCTGACGCGTGCATGGACAAACGTGAAAGCAGGCCGTTAATTTAAGGTTTGATCAAAAAAGGGGAAGGTGGCTTCCCCTTTTTATCCTGATGTAGAACGAATTCTAAATAAGCGCTTTAAACGAGAGTGTTTATTTAGGCTTCCCTTACACCCCTTGGGCAGGGAGTTCTATGCTGGTCTGGTGGTAACCAGGATGGGCGTTGCCCCGGGAAGTTCACATCTACTATATAAGAATAAATATGAGGTTAATGTATGACGTCCTCTCAGGTAATCGATATGCAGAACAGTACTGCGACCACGAGTAAGGGGCTTCCACTGTGGAAACAGCCGGATGCTGAACCCTTTCTGAAAATTGAGAATGTCACCAAGCAGTTCGGTGAATTTACCGCCGTTGATAACGTTTCGCTGAATATCTACAAAAACGAACTGTTTTGTCTTTTGGGTGGATCGGGCTCCGGTAAGAGTACGCTGTTGCGTATGCTGGCCGGGTTTGAAGAACCAACCAGCGGCCGCATCCTGATCGACGGTGTCGACATGGCGGGTATCCAGCCGTGGAATCGTCCGGTCAACATGATGTTTCAGTCCTATGCGCTGTTCCCGCATCTGACCGTTGCCGACAACGTGGCCTTTGGTCTGAAGCGTGAAGGTGTTGGCCGTGCCGAGGTGAAAACCCGCGTGGCGCAGATGCTGGATATGGTGCAGCTGGGCCATCTGGCGAAGCGTAAACCACATCAGTTGTCCGGTGGTCAGCGTCAGCGTGTGGCTTTGGCCCGCTCGCTGATCAAGCGTCCTAAGTTGTTGTTGCTGGATGAGCCTCTGGGGGCGCTGGATAAAAAGCTGCGTGAAGAAACCCAGTTTGAGCTGATCAACATTCAGGAAGAGCTGGGTGTGACCTTCGTGGTGGTAACCCACGACCAGGAAGAGGCGATGACGCTGGCGAGCCGTATTGGTGTGATGAACCACGGTGTCATCGTGCAGACCGACGAGCCACACGATGTGTACGAATACCCGAACAGCCGTTTTGTGGCGGAGTTTATCGGCTCGGTAAACCTGTTTGAAGGTCAGGTTGTGCAGGATGAACCGGACAGCGTGCGCATCAAGTCCGCCGAAGCGGGTTGCACCTTGTTCGTAAACCACGGCATCAGCTGTTCCCCGGATCAGATCGTGCATGTAGCGCTGCGCCCGGAGAAGATCAATATCAGCAAAGAAGCGCCAGAACAGTCCGAAAACTGCGTCCGTGGTGAGATCGAAGAGATCGCTTACATGGGTAGCCTGTCGGTGTTCCGCGTGCGTCTTGAGTCCGGTAAAGAGGTGCGTGTCACGCAGCCTAACTTCAACCGCTCTATGGGTGATCGCTTTACCTGGGAAGATAAAGTGTTCCTGTTCTGGGATGAAGACAGCAGCGTGGTATTAACAGCATGAGTACTTCGACAGGTTCGGCGTGGCTTGATACTAAGTCCGCGCAGCTGAAGAAGTACAGCTTCTTCCGCTCAATCAACTGGGGACGTCTGGCCGTTATTGCGATTCCGGCATTCTGGCTGGGCATCTTTTTCTTTGTGCCGTTTATCGTGGTGTTCAAAATCTCCCTTGCGGAGAGTGCGATCGCCATTCCGCCATATTCCGAGATCTTTAACTGGGATGTGGAAGAGGCCTACATGACCATCAAGGTCAATCTGGGCAACTATCTCTACCTGCTGGAAGACGCCTTTTACCTTGATGCCTACCTGAACTCGGTAAAAATTGCGGCGATCTCCACCTTTATTACCCTGCTGATCGGCTTCCCGATCGCCTACAAAATCGCCCGTACAGAAGGTACAACCCGCGCGGTATTGCTGGCGTTGGTAATCCTGCCGTTCTGGACCTCTTTCCTGCTGCGTGTATACGCCTGGATGGGATTCCTGAAGAAAAACGGCATCGTGAATGAGTTTCTGATGATGACCGGCCTGATCGATCAGCCGCTCACCATGCTGCAGACCGACTTCGCCGTGTATCTGGGTATTGTTTACACCTACCTGCCGTTTATGGTGCTGCCGTTGTACAGCGCACTGGAAAAAATGGATGTAAGCCTGCTGGAAGCGGCGGAAGATCTGGGCGCACGCCCGGCACAGAGTTTCTTCCTGATCACCGCACCGCTGGCGCTGCCGGGTATTATCGCGGGCTGTCTGCTGATGTTTATTCCGGCGGTGGGCGAGTTTGTTATTCCGGCCCTGTTGGGTGGCTCCGATACGATCATGATTGGCCGCGTCCTCTGGGATGAGTTCTTCCTGAACCGTGACTGGCCAATGGCCTCGGCGGTTGCCATCGTCATGCTGATTATTCTGGTGATACCGACCATGTTAATCCGCAACGAAAAAGCTGCATAACGGAGGACTGACCCATGAAACGCAGATCTATTTTTCTGAACGTAAGTTCGGGCCTGGGCTTCCTGTTCCTGCATGCGCCAATTGTTGCGCTGATCGTCTACAGCTTTAACAAATCCAAGCTGGTGACGGTGTGGGGTGGCTGGTCGTTTAAATGGTACGTGGAGCTGTTCCAGAACGAACAGATGATCAACGCCGCGCTGCTGAGCTTAAAAATCGCCTTTATCAGTGCCACCGCTGCGGTGGTGCTGGGCACAATGGCGGGCTACGTGCTGAGCCGCTTCGGGCCGTTCCGCGGCAAGATGATTCTGTCGGGCTGGATTACCGCACCGCTGGTAATGCCTGAAGTAATCACCGGTCTTTCCCTGTTGTTGCTGTTTGTGGCGATGGAAGGGATGTTTGGCTGGCCGTCTGGCCGTGGCACCACCACGATCATCATCGCCCATACTACCTTCTGTATGGCCTATGTGGCGGTGATTGTGCAGGCGCGCCTGTCTTCGATGGATACTACCCTTGAAGAAGCGGCGATGGATCTGGGCGCAAAACCTAGCTCGCTGTTCTTCCTGGTGACGTTGCCGCTGATTGCACCGGCGATCATCTCCGGTTGGTTGCTGTCGTTTACCTTGTCTCTGGATGATCTGGTAATCGCCAGCTTCGTATCCGGTCCAGGTAACAGTACCTTGCCGATGGTGATCTTCTCCAAAGTGCGTTTGGGTGTAACTCCAGAGGTGAACGCGCTGGCAACCCTGATGATTCTGGTGGTCGCGATTGGTGTAATCGCTGCGATGTTCCAGATGCGTCGTCAGGCACGCATGATGGCAAAACCTGATTAAAGAAGTAGAGAGCTGCGCTGAACGGCACACCGCCATGACGCGCAGCTCACGTTAGTGATGTTTTATAGGTAGATGGTATGAAAATAGGCATTCTCGCGACAGGCACTGCACCGGATGAACTCAAGGGTGAGTATGGTTCCTACGCAGATATGTTTGTGAACCTGTTCAATCAGGCAAATTACAGCTTCCGTTACGAAGTATTCGACGTACGTGATGGCGTGTTCCCGGACAACGCAACAGAGTGTGAAGGCTGGATCATTACCGGGTCTAAGTTCAACGTGGATGAAGACCGGGATTGGATGATCCGCCTGAAACAGCTGATTCTGGAGATCGCCGAGACACAGCGCCCGCTGGTGGGTATCTGCTTTGGTCACCAGATCATCGCTGAAGCCTTTGGTGGCAAAGTCGAAGCTTACGAAGGTGGCTGGGGTGTGGGTCTGCACAGCTACGCGCTGACCAACGTACCGGCCTATGTTCCTGCGGAACTGGCGGGTTTCACCATCAGCGCGATGCACCGTTATCAGGTCACTGAAAAGCCGGAGAAAGCGGCTGTCTTTGCAGAATCTGACTTCTGTAAATACGCAGCGCTGACCTACAACGGTCACAACATCCTGACGTTCCAGGCGCACCCGGAATTCAACCTGCAGTATGAAGATGCGCTGGTTGATTTGCGTAAGGGCGCTGTGATCCCGGACGCGACCGCGGACGAAGGTCTCGAATCCCTGCGCCAGCCAGGTGCCGCAACTGACTCTCTGGAAGTTGCAAACTGGATGGCCGCATTCCTGACCCGCGCCGCTGCTTAACGCACTACGCGCAGTCTGAATCCTTGGGCTGCGCGCCTTTCTGATCTGTTCCCGATTCCCTTTCTGCTCCCGGCCTGTGAGATGGCCCGGTGGGGTTGCTGTGCCTGAATGACAGGCAAAGGAGGTAGGTATGAGTTTTTCCGTAGGTCAGCGTATTGTGCTGACGATGGTAGGTACGCTGGTCCTGTTCCTTGTTACATCCTGGGTTGCCTACAGCAGCTTTAACACCGTCAGTGCGCAGCTCAGCACCGTTGTGCAGGAAGCCGCACCACGGGTGAATATCAGCGCCAACCTGCGCGCCAATCTCGCCGATGCTAAATACCGTCTGTTGCAGTACGTGGCCGGTCGTGGTCAAAGCACCGGTTCACAGATGCAAAAACCGACGCAACAACAGGTACAAAAACAACTGGATGCATTGGCTCTGCAGTTTGAGCAGGACTTTGAAACACTGCGTACCCTGGGCGTAGACGATACCCAGCTGCAATCGATGCAGCGCATTAGCGGTGAGTTCTTTAAACAGTCGCAGCAAGTGGTCCAATCACAAGCCGCCTACCTCCGTCACCAACAGCAATTAGTCGCTCAGGCCGAAGACTTTGGCTATGCCAGTCAGGAGCTGGGTTACGCCTTTGCCGACCTGTTAGAAGGCGAATACCGTTTTGAATTTTTAAGTGCCGTCAAACCACTGGGCGATGCCTCAGCCTACCTGATCAGTCAGGTAAACGTGCTGCTGCAAACCCAGGACGCAGCTAAGTTAGCGCGCCTGCAAAGCGATGTGACCGCGTATATCAAACGCATCGACGGCGAACTTCCCAAGGTTAAAACCGTAGACACCGACGCTTACGAAGAACTTAAAGACGCCTGGGATACCTATCGCGCACAACTTAACTCTGAGGACGCCACGCTGAACGCCTATCTGCAATCTCTGCAAGCGCAACGTGATGCCGCCGCTATTCTGCTGCAGGTGGATAAGCTGATTGGCCAGAGCGACACCTTAATCAATCAATTGGCAGCTGATGCCAATACCCACGCAGAACTGGTTGAACAGCACACCCTTGAGACCCTGAGTCAGGGCAAACTGCTCATCGCCGGGGGGGCCTTGTTAGCTGCACTGTTCTCCGCATTTTTTGGCTACCGTTTGCTGAATTACCTGCAAACCGGCTTAACACGTGTAGTGGGTGGCATCGAACAGATCGCCGCAGGCAATCTACAAGTCACTCTGGAAACCAACGGCAACGACGAACTCACCCGTTTAGCTGATTGCACCAACCGCTTAGCCAAAGAACAGCGCCACCTGATCGAACAGATCATTCAGGCCGTCGGCGAAGTGCAGGACACCGCCCGTACCGGCAGTGATATCAGCCGCACCACGCTGGTGGGGGTTGAGCAGCAGGGCCAGGAGAGCAGCCGACTCTCTGCCACCGCCACGGAAATGGAAGCCAGCGCCACCGAAGTGGCCGCCCACGCCGAACAAACCCTCTCTGAAGCCGTTGCCGCGCAAGACGTGCTGCGCAACAACAGCGACGCACTGCTAAGCAATAGCGATGCAATCAAGGGCCTCGCCAGCGAACTTGGCAACGCAATGGGTGAAGTGAACCAGCTGCAGGAGCACAGTGATGCCATCGGTGATGTCATCCACGTAATCCGTGAAATTGCTGAACAAACCAACCTCCTGGCCCTGAACGCCGCCATCGAAGCCGCCCGTGCAGGCGACGCCGGACGCGGCTTCTCCGTGGTCGCCGACGAAGTACGCCTTCTCGCCACCCGCACCCAAGGCTCCGTCAGCGTAATCGAAGAACGGGTAATCAACCTGCAACAAGGCACCGCCAACACCGTCACCTCCATGACCGCCTGCGCCCAAGATGCCGAAGGCTGCAGCGTACAACTCGCCTCCACCACCGTCGCCCTAAACGACGTCCTCCTTGCTGTACAGCGTATGCGCGAAATGAACGCCCACGTTGCCACCGCCACCGATGAACAACGCGCCACCGTCGCGGATATCAGCCAAAGCTTGCTGGAGATTAATAGCGTACTGGCATCCACTACAGAAGGGGCGGAGCAATCGGCAGAGCAGAGTGCTTCGCTGCTAAGGCTCGCTGATCATCTGGCAGGGTTGGTATCGCGGTTTAGGGTTTAGAGGATCGTGTAGAGCGGGGGAGTTATGTCTCTTTCGCTCTTTTCAGTACTACCAGCTGTGGTGTTATTCCAGAGTAAGTATCGCTATCGCGCTGGGTAGCGGACAGAAATTCTGAGTGTCTATTCATCCTGCCCTGTTCAGAACAGGAGTCTTCAGTCCGCCCAAGGGCACGCTTTTCTATTACTAAGCGCCTGTTTTGCTACTGGTATTTATCAGGGAAATCCTGCACTATCAAAGACATATGGATGTTGCTGGCGTAGATACTGCGTCGGTATAAAGAATCAAAACGCGCATGCTCGTTTTCAGCGGAAGAGAAGAGACATACAGCACTCGAAATCCCTATCTCTTCATATAGTTATGTTTGTTCTGTTGGATGTAGAAATAGAACAGAAGCGCGCTGACGCATGATGTCAAACGTTAAGATTTTAGGGGACAGTATTCGAATGTCTCGGAATTTTCACTATTTGCCAAAGAAACTTCTTAGAGAGGTAAATGATGCCGCGATAAGAGAGAAGCGAAATAGATACCTTGAAACTAAATGGATTGATTCTCTTGACGAAGAATTTATGGCGATTGTAGATAGTGCCATCTATCACAAAAAAATGAGATTAGGCTGATTTTAACTGTCAAAAAAAGCGGCCCTCCCGCACTATCATATAGCGGTTTTGTCATGTTAATAAAATTAAAGGTGTTACCGGTCTATATCCAATGGAATCAGTTAAACCAATATCTGGCCCTGATGGATTAATAGACTATCTCAACATCGAATCACTCATTCAAACGGCTAACAGATTTGAGTTGATAGGTGATTTCGGTAACGTAAAGTTACAGGTGAAGAGCTTCGTTTTGAGGTCCATACGGCACAAATCGATCATGTGAAGTCACGCTGACGAATACCTTCTAACTTATTATTAGGAAAGGAAATCGAAAGAAAAATGCCTTATTCAATAAAACTTATAATCAAAATAATTTTATCTGCTTTTACTGCATTGTTAGCCTTTTTTATGTTTGCTATGGGGTACTCTGAGAAGAATTTTTCTGAGAATGATGACTGGGATCTAGTTAATGCTGTCATTGTCTCAACGGATATAGTTAGCGGCGGAAAAAAATCATGCTTAAAAACTATTATTGAATACAATAAAGGGGGTGAGGTGGTCGTTGCTGAATTAAGGATACCTCGAAAATGTATGAGGAAAGCACATGAAAAAATCAAAGAAGATTATTTTCTAGGTCGTGAGTTGTTTGTAAAGATAGTGCCTGGCAACCATAAAATGGCCGTGACAAAAGATTATAAAAACCCCAGAGGGGATGGGTACGATCTTATTGTTTTTTCAATTGTTATGGCATTTTTATCATTGTGGTTAATGTTTATGCCAGTTAAAAAGAT
>Ga0213839_1002495_pt1 | contig 10202 bp, 11 predicted proteins | sample SWPATP21_FD_160075 | JGI IMG/M metagenome (GOLD analysis project Ga0213839, IMG submission 160075) | Coastal seawater microbial communities from Marineland, Florida, United States - SWPA TP2 #1 | ecosystem: Environmental > Aquatic > Marine > Coastal | place: USA: Florida | collected 2016-08-14 | reverse complement strand
CAAGGACCTGGAGGCCTGCCCGCTTTTCATCGACGACACCCCCGCCCTGCCGATCGCGCAGCTGGCGGCGCGGGCGCGGCGGCTCAAGCGGACGCATGGGCTCGACCTGCTGATCGTCGACTACCTGCAACTGGTGCGCGGCACGGCCGACAACCGGGTGCAGGAGATTGCCGAGATCTCCATGGGGCTCAAGGCGATTGCAAAGGAATTGAATATCCCCGTGATGGCCCTCTCGCAGCTGTCGCGGACCGTGGAAAGCCGCGACGACAAGCGGCCCCAGCTTTCCGATCTTCGGGAATCAGGCTCCATCGAGCAGGACGCCGACGTTGTGATGTTCGTGTTCCGTGAGGAATACTACGTGGAACGCGAGAAACCTTCGGATGACAAGCTTGACGAAATGGCTGCCTGGCAGGATCGGATGGAAAAGCTGCACGGCAAGGCAGAGGTCGTCATCGGCAAACAGCGTCACGGGCCGATCGGCACCGTGGAGCTGAGCTTCGAAGGCCGCTTCACCAAGTTCGGCAACCTGGTCAAACCCTGGCAACAGGGCGACGATCAGGGGTACTGATGGCGACAGTCGAACGCATCACCCCCGATACTCTCCATCTTCTGGAACGTATCGCGGAGGATGTGTTCGACGACCGCATCGATTTCGGGCACCTCACTGCGATGCTGGCGACGGGCACGCATGTTCTGCTGGTCGCGGTGGAGGATGGCTGCACGGTCGGCCAATGCCTGGGCATGGTGCATCACGGGGCGGACCGTCCGCCGATGCTCTACCTCGACAACCTGGGGGTCACGCCGGCCCTGCGGCAGCGCGGCATCGGGCGCGCGCTGGTCGAGGCGATGTTCCGGGTCGGGCGCGAGATGGGATGCGCGGGCGGCTGGCTGGGGGTCGATCCCGACAGCGACAGCGCCCTGCCCTTCTACCGCGCCCTCGGCCTGCCCCTGCGCACCGCGAGCTTCGCCGAATTCGACCTGCGCTGAGCGATCGGGCGGCGCGGCTTCACCTTTTCGTGCGCCCCTCGGTTTGTCTGGACAGACGGCGCCCCGCGGCGCGACACTTCAACATGTTCCGCCCGCTTGCCCTTCTGGCCGCGATGGCCCTCGGCAGCCCTGCCTCCGCGCAGGGCGAACCCTATGATCCCGACGCCATCGAAGTGGATGTGGAGCTTCTGCTGCTGGTCGATGTCTCCCGCTCCATGACGATAAACGAGCTCGAGATCCAGCGCCGCGGCTATGCGGAGGCGCTGATCTCGCCCGAGGTGCTGACCGCGATCAACGGCGGGATGCTGGGCAGCGTCGCCATCGCTTATGTGGAATGGGCCGGAAGCTATTCGCAGCGGATCGTGCAGGACTGGGCCATCGTGCGCACCCGCGAGGATGCCGAAGCCTTTGCGGATGCCATCGCGCTGCATCACACCGCCGGGATGCGGCGCACCTCCATCTCCTCCGCGCTGACCGTGGGGGCGGAATATTTCCGCGCCAACAGGTTCACCGGGCTGCGGCGGGTGATCGACATTTCCGGGGACGGGCCGAACAATGACGGCATGCCGGTGCTGCGGGCGCGGGATGCGGTGCTGGCCCAGGGCATCACGATCAACGGGCTGCCGCTGATGACCCGCGAGGGGATGGGCGGCATGTGGACGATCGACCGGCTGGACCTCTATTACCGCGACTGCGTGATCGGCGGCACCGGCGCCTTCGTGGTGCCGGTGCTCGACTGGTCCGAATTCGCCGCCGCCGTGCGCAAGAAGCTGGTGTTGGAGATAGCCGGGGACCTGCCCGAGACCCGCCGGGCCGGCACCTGGCCCGAGGCTGCCGCCCCGCGCGCCCTACCGGCCCAGGCGAGCCCGCCAACCGATTGTCTCATCGGCGAAAAGATCTGGGAACGCTACCGTGATTCCTGGGAACCCTAGACCCATTCCGCGCGTCTTCTGGTCGGGAAAACTTCGGGGGTGAGGCGCGGCACGCGCCCGCGGGGGCTGCGCCCCCCTCGCCCGCATCCGGCACCGGACCGCGCCCCGCGGCGCCCGATGTGCCATACCCCCTTGCGCGCCCCCCGCCCGCCCGTCAAAAGAGCCTCATGAGTACCGCACGTCTTACCGTTGATCTCGATGCGCTTGTGTCCAACTGGCGCGCGCTGGATGCCCTGTCCTCCGACACCACGGAAACCGCCGCCGTGGTGAAGGCCAATGCCTATGGGCTGGGGGTGCAGCCGGTCGCGCGGGCGCTCAGCAAGGCCGGGGTGACGCGCTTCTTCGTCGCCGTCGCCGAAGAGGGCGCGGCACTGCGCGACGTGCTGGGCCCCAATGCAGAGATCAACGTCTTCTCCGGGCATATGCGCGGCGATACCGACATGATCGGCGATCTCAACCTCGTGCCGATGATCAATTCCATCGACCAGATGGTCCGCCATGTGGAGGCCCTGCCGGGCCGCCCCTTCGGCCTCCAGCTTGACACCGGGATGAACCGGCTCGGCATGGAGCCCGAGGAATGGCTGGCGCTGCGCGACACGGCGCTCGACCTCAACCCGACGCTGATCATGTCGCATCTGGCCTGCGCGGACGAACCCGACCATCCGATGAACCGCCAGCAGCTCGACCTCTTTCGCGAACTGACCGACGGCCTGCCCGTGCCGCGCTCGCTGGCGGCCACCGGGGGCATCCTGCTGGGTCCGGAGTACCATTTCGACATCGCCCGCCCCGGCATCGGCCTCTATGGCGGTCGCCCGTTCGAAGAGGCCATGCCGGTCGCCCGGCTCGACCTGCCGGTGATTCAGGTGCGCGAACTTCAGCCCGGCGAAACCGTGGGTTACGGCAATACCTGGGAGGCGACGGAGCGGACGGTGATCGCCACGGTCGCGGCCGGGTATGCGGATGGCATCCACCGGATCATGGGGCCCAAGACCTCGCTTTATGCGGGGGATGTGCCCTGCCCGATCCGCGGCCGCATCTCGATGGACCTGATCGGGGTCGACATAACCCATCTGGAGGAACAGCCGCAGGGGCTGACCCTGCTTGGCCCGCAGCAGACGGTGGACGTGATCGCCGACAATGCCGGGACCATCGGCTATGAAATCCTCACCGCGCTCGGCGGGCGTTATTCGCGTCGCTACAAGGGCGGGTGAGATGATCGCCCGGACCCTCGGCGGCATCGGGGCGCAGGTTCTTGGGTTCATGGCGGTGGTGGGCCGGGTGTCGATCTATGCGGGCCAGGTGCTGCGCCACCTCGTCACGCCGCCCTTCTACGGACGCGAGTTTCTCAATGCGCTGCTCAATATCGGCTGGCTGTCGCTGCCGGTCGTGGGTCTCACGGCGGTCTTCACCGGCGGGGCGCTGGCGCTTCAGATCTACGCGGGCGGCTCCCGTTTCGACGCCGCCGCCGTCGTGCCGCAGATCGTCGCCATCGGCATGGTGCGCGAGCTGGGGCCGGTGCTGGTCGGGCTGATGATCGCGGCGCGGGTGACATCCTCCATCGCGGCAGAGATCGCGACGATGAAGGTCACCGAACAGATCGACGCGCTGGTGACGCTGTCGACCCATCCGATGAAATACCTCACCGTGCCGCGCGTGCTGGCCGGACTGATCACCGTGCCGGTGCTGGTCGGGATCGGCGATATCATCGGCATCTTCGGCGGCTACCAGGTGGCGGTGCATTCGCTTGGCTTCAACTCGGCCACGTACCTCCAGAACACGGTCGATTTCCTCGAACCGCTCGACGTGATCTCCTCTCTGGCCAAGGGCGCGGCCTTTGGCGTGATCGCAACGATAATGGGTTGCTATTTTGGCATGAATTCGGGCCGCGGGGCACAGGGCGTGGGGGCGGCCACGAAATCCTCGGTCGAGGCGGCCTCGGTGCTGATCCTGGCGGCGAATTTCGTGCTGACGGGGGTGTTTTTCTCGGCATGATCCGGTTCGATGACGTGCACAAGGCGTTCGGCGCCAACCATGTCCTCCGGGGCGTCACGCTCGATGTGCCCAGGGGCGAGAGCATGGTGATCATCGGCGGGTCGGGCACCGGCAAGTCGGTGGCGTTGAAATGCGTGCTGGGCCTTGTGACACCCGACAGCGGCACGATCGAGGTGGACGGCAAGCCGGCACTTGCGGGCGACCGGGATGCCTTCCTCGCGAAGTTCGGGATGCTGTTTCAGGGTGGCGCGCTCTTTGACTCCCTGCCGGTCTGGCAGAACGTCGCCTTCCGCCTGCTGCGTGGCGCGCTCAAACGCCCCAAGGCAGAGGCGCGCGAGATCGCCATCGAGAAACTGCGCCGCGTCGGGCTGACCCCTGATGTGGCCGACAGGTTCCCTGCGGAACTCTCGGGCGGGATGCAGAAACGCGTGGGCCTCGCCCGCGCCATCGCCGCCGATCCCGAGATCATCTTCTTTGACGAACCGACCACCGGGCTCGATCCGATCATGGCGGGGGTGATCAACGACCTGATCCGCGAGATCGTGGTGGAGATGGGGGCGACGGCGATGACCATCACCCATGACATGACCTCCGTCCGCGCGATTGCCGACCGGGTGGCGATGCTCCACGGGGGCAAGATCCGCTGGACGGGTCCGGTGGCAGACATGGATGCCTCCGGCGATCCATATCTCGATCAGTTCATCCACGGCCGCGCCGAAGGGCCGATCGCGGCGGTGCGCTAGGCCGGTCTACGGTCCGCACACAGTCCGATACGGCCGCGCCAGCGGCCCGGACAGCGGGCGACCGCAGCCCTCCGGTGCGAACCGAGACCCGGCCGGATCGACAGCCCCTAGCCTGTCTCCTCAAGCCGGAGGTGGATCATCCGGTCCACCACATTTTCATCCGGCAGGGAGCCGATCCCGATGTGCAGGGCGCTCTTGGTCTGGCTCATGCCGCGTGTTTCGGTCTTCATCCGGCCCAGCACCGACCCGGAATGCGGATAAAGCGCCAGGTGATCCTTCCAGGCGGCATAGCCCAGCAGGATCTTGCCCTGCCCCTTGCCCGACAGGATGCGGAAGCCCGGCATCCCGTAGGAGATCACTTCCTCCACCGCGATGCCGGCATGGGCGATGCGGGCGATCAGAAGCTTGCGCAGCGCCCGGAGCGCGCGGGCCTGCGGCTCGGGCTGGTCGGCGATATAGCTGGCGGGACCTTCGGACATGATCAGGCGAGGAGCGACAGGAGGCGGGCGGCCTCCTGATCCGGGTGGACCAGGGCAGAGCGGTCCTCGCCTGGGTAGAACCGGGCACGGGTGGCGGTCGGCATGGGCGACGGGGTCAGCACGTGCACCTTCGGCCCGGATTTCGCCGTCTCTGCCGCCCAGGCGCGGGCCAGGGTGATCTGTGCCGCCTTGGTCGCGCCATAGGCGCCGTGGAATTTCTGATCGCGCGCGGCGTCGTCGAAAAAGACCGCCTGCCCGCCGGTGCCCAGCAAGGCGGAGACATAGGGGATGAGGTGCCCGAGCGCGGTGACGTTCGTCTCGACCGACCTGGCCCAGTCCTTTGCGTCCATATGCGCCGCCGGCGACAGCGGCGCGGCGTGGATCGCCGTGTGCAGCCACAGCGCGGCGCCGCCCCATCTGTCATGCACCGACCGGCAAAGCTGCGCCATGGCGTCGGGTTTGGTCACGTCCATGGGCGCAAGGGTCGCCTGCCCGCCCGCCGCCTTGATGGCATCGTCCAGCTCTTCCAGGGCGCCCACGGTGCGGGCGACGGCGACGATATGGTGGGTCGGGGCCAGGGCCTTTGCGAGCGCGGCCCCGAGGCCCCGCGACGCGCCGGTGATGAGGGCGATTTTGTCGGTCATGAAGGCGGTTTGGCCGCTTTGCCTCAACGCGTCAAGAGAGCGGGTGCCGCAGCCCCGCCCTCACTTGGGCATGGTCAGGGTATGAACCGCGCCGAGGCTGGCGATCTGCACCATGCCCGCCCCGATCGCCTGTATCTGGACAAGGCCGATCCGGTCGCCGGGCGCGACCTTCTGGATGCTGCCCCCGGCCGTGCGGACAAGGGCGCGGGGACCGGCGGGTTCGACCATGGTTCCCAGCAGCGCCAGCCCGTCGAGATCGAGCGCCGCTTTCTCGGTTGCTATTCGGGCCACGTTTTCGGGTGTTCCGGCCATGCTCTCCTGCTCCTGATTGCGCGCCTTTCGTGGCGCATCGCGGGGAGATGGCGACAAATGGCGGGAAAGGGAACAGGGGTCGTGCGGTGGCGCCCGCGGGCTGGCAGATCAGTGCCGAGAGGCGGGGGGCGCATCGGCACCAGCCAGCCGATCCCGAAAGCGTGACCGGCCGTGTGCTTGCGCAGGGCGGCGGGTTATTCCGCGGCCTTGAGTTCGAATCCCTTGTCGATCATGTCCGACGGCGCCACCGGGTATTCGCCGGAGAAACAGGCGTCGCAATATTGCGGACAGGCGGCATCGCGCCCCTCGGCCGCGCCCACGGCACGATAGAGTCCGTCGAGCGAGATGAACTTGAGACTGTCGACGGCGAGGTGATCGCGCATTTCCTCTTCCGACATGGTCGCGGCGAGGAGTTTTTCGCGCTGCGGCGTGTCCACCCCGTAAAAACAGGGCCAGGCGGTCGGCGGGGAGGCGATGCGGAAGTGGACCTCTGCCGCGCCGGCGTCGAGGATCATCTCCTTGATCTTGCGGGAGGTCGTGCCGCGCACCACCGAATCGTCGACCAGGATCACCCGTTTGCCCTGGATCAGCGCCCGGTTGACGTTCAGCTTCAGACGCACGCCCATGTTGCGGATCTGTTCGGTCGGTTCGATGAAGGTCCGGCCCATGTACTGGTTGCGGATGATCCCCATGGCATAGGGGATGCCGCTTTCCTGGCTGAAGCCGATGGCCGCGGGCGTGCCGCTGTCGGGCACGGGGCAGACGAGGTCGGCGTCCACCGGCGCCTCGCGGGCCAGTTCCACGCCGATCTGGCGCCGGGTCTCATAGACGGACCGGCCGCCGATGATGCTGTCGGGGCGCGAGAAATAGACATGTTCGAAGATGCAGAACCGCGGCGACTGCGGGCGGAAGGGGAAGCGGCTGTCGACCCCCTTTTCGGTGATGACGACCATCTCGCCCGGCTCGACCTCGCGCACGAAGTCAGCGCCGATGATGTCGAGCGCGCAGGTTTCCGACGACAGCACCCAGCCATCGGCCACCTTGCCCAGCACGAGCGGGCGCACGCCAAGCGGGTCACGCACGCCGATGAGCTGCGTTTCGGTCATGGCGACAACGGAAAAGGCCCCCTCGACCCGGCGCAGCGCGTCCTCCATCCGGTCGGGGATATTGCGCTGAAGCGAACGGGCCATCAGGTGGATGATGCATTCGCTGTCCGAAGAACTCTGGAAGATCGCGCCGCGTTCGATCAGTTCCTTCCGCAGGGCCACGGCATTGGTGATGTTGCCGTTATGGGCCATCGCCGCGCCGCCCATGGCGAATTCGCCGAAGAAGGGCTGCACGTCGCGCATCGCGGTCTGGCCCTTGCTGCCTGCGGTCGAATAGCGGACATGGCCGATGGCCAGCGGCCCCGGCAGCGTGTCCATCAGCGAGGCGGAGGTGAAGTTGTCGCGCACATAGCCCATGCGGCGGGCAGAGTTGAAACCCTGCACGGCGTCGTGGCTGACGATGCCGCCGGCCTCCTGTCCGCGATGTTGCAGGGCGTGCAGGCCGAGGGCGACGAAACTGGCCGCGTCGGTCACGCCGACCACGCCAAAGATGCCGCATTCCTCTTTCAGCTTGTCATCGTCCCATGGCAGGCGGGGCAGGTCTTTGCCGGAGGTGATCTGGGCGGCGGCCACAGTGGCAGGGGTCTTGCGGGACAAGGCGGTCTCCGAATCCGTTCGCTTCCTTGGGGCCGTCATAGGACGAACCGCACCCGGTGTCACGAAAGGATCACAAAGCCCTGTCCCAAAGAGATGGATCGTGATCGGCCTGCACGTCAGGCAAGCCGCTTGGCGCGGTTTCAGGCCTGTTGAGGCAAGGTTCGGGGGCTGTGCCTTCGGGAATCGGAGGGATCAGGTGCCCTGCCCGCTTACTGCGTGCAGGCGCCGATCAGCTGTTCGTATTGCTGCGTCACCCAGCCGAGGGCCTGTTCGGGATTCTCGTCCTCGATCTTGCCGGTGAGCTGGCCGAAGACCAGGGCGGACCGGGAATTGTCGACCACATCGGTATGCTGGGCCGAGAAGATCGTGTTGTAGACGAAGAAGGCAATCGCGACGAGCAGCAGGCCGCGTGCCACGCCGAAGAGGAAGCCGAGCGCCTGATCGACCCCGCCGAGCGCGGATTTCTGCACCACGGCGGAAAAGAGCGGGGTGAAAAGCGAGGCGATCAGCAGAACGACGGCAAAGACCGCGGCAAAGGCGGTGATCATGGACAATTCGCAATTGTCGGAGATGAACGGGCCGATGACCGGCACTTCCTTGACCAGCGGTGCCACGTTCGGGGCGAAGATGAAAGCCAGGATACCGGCCGCGATCCAGCCGCCGATGGCCAGCGCCTCGCGCACGATGCCGCGCGAATAGGCCAGCAGCGCCGACAGGACGATCACCACCGCGACAACGGCGTCGATGACTGTGAAACCTTCCATCTGCTCGTCCTTTTTCCTGCGCTACCCTGCGCCGAACACTTCCCCCACGACCGCCGTCAGATCCGGCATCTCGCGGAGCGACATGCCCCCGAAGCCGGAGATCTTCCCCCCGGCCGGGGCTATGGCGGAGGAGAAACCAAGTTTCGCCGCTTCTTTCAACCTGTTTTCGGTCTGACCCACGGGTCTGAGGGCGCCTGAGAGGGAAATCTCGCCAAAAACGACACAATCGGCGGGGAGCGCAGTGTCCTCCCGCGCCGACAGCAGGGCGCAGGCGACGGCGAGGTCGGCGGCGGGTTCGCCGACCTTCAGCCCGCCCGCGACGTTGAGATAGACGTCGAGCCCGGCAAAGGGAATGCCGCAGCGGGCCTCCAGCACGGCGAGGATCATGGCGAGGCGCCCGCCGTCCCAGCCCACGACCGTGCGGCGCGGCTGGCTGTGCGGCGTGGGGGCGACAAGGGCCTGGAATTCGACCAGCACCGGGCGCGTGCCCTCGATCCCGGCGAAGACGATCGATCCGGGCGCGGGCGTGCCGCGTTCGGACAAGAACAGGGCGGAGGGGTTGGTGACCTCGGCCAGGCCGCCGCCGGTCATCTCGAACACCCCGATCTCGTCCGCCGGACCGAAACGGTTCTTGACCGAGCGCAGGATGCGGAACTGATGGCCGCGCTCCCCCTCGAAATAGAGGACCGTGTCGACCATATGCTCGACCACGCGGGGGCCGGCGATCTGGCCCTCCTTGGTGACATGGCCGACGAGGATCACAGCCGACCCTCGCCGCTTGGCAAAGGTCGTGAGTTCCTGCGCCGTGGCCCGGACCTGAGAAACGGAGCCGGGGGCGCTGTCGACATTGTCGGACCACATGGTCTGCACCGAATCGATGATCACCAGATCGGGCCGCTCCTTGTCGAGCGTCGTCATGATGTCGCGCAGGGAGGTTTCGGTGGCCAGTTGCACCGGCGCATCCGTCAGGCCGAGCCGCGCGGCGCGCAGGCGCACCTGGGCGGAGGCTTCCTCGCCGGAGATGTAGAAGGTCTTCAACCCCTGGCCCGCGAACCGCGCCGCCGCCTGAAGCAGCAGGGTCGATTTGCCGATGCCCGGGTCGCCGCCGACGAGGATGGCGGAGGCCGGAACCAGCCCGCCACCCAGCACCCGGTCCAGTTCCGCCATGCCGGAGGGGCTGCGCGGCGGCGGTGCTTCTTTCGCCGAGAGGTCCGTGAGGATCAGAGACCGCCCGCGCGGCCCCTTGAGCGCCTTGCCCGGCCCGGCAGACAGGGGGGCCTCCTCCACCAGGGTATTCCAGTTGCCGCAGCCGTCGCACTGGCCGGACCATTTGGGAAATTGCGCGCCGCAGGATTGGCAGGTGTAGGAGATCTGGGGTTTGGCCATGGCAGATGGTGTGCCTTAGCGGGCGTCAGCGGTCAATGCGGCACGCTTGGTCCAGAGCGAAAGACCGAGGGAGGCTATGACGCAACCGGTGAAGAGATAGAGGCCCCAGGCGGTTTCCACGCGGCCCACCCCCAGGCCCTTGGCCAGCGTGATGTAAAGCGCGATCAGGAAGACATCCGCCATCGCCAGCCGTCCCAGCCAGGTCAGCGGGTCCAGCGCCGCGGCGGGGGCACGGCCCGTCTGGACCAGCGCCAGGGCAA
>Ga0213839_1002494_pt1 | contig 10202 bp, 9 predicted proteins | sample SWPATP21_FD_160075 | JGI IMG/M metagenome (GOLD analysis project Ga0213839, IMG submission 160075) | Coastal seawater microbial communities from Marineland, Florida, United States - SWPA TP2 #1 | ecosystem: Environmental > Aquatic > Marine > Coastal | place: USA: Florida | collected 2016-08-14 | reverse complement strand
CTGTGCCGTGCTGCATTGTTGCGCCACACGAATGCCGAGTGTCCGGCAGCTACGAATAAGAAGCCACGCTTCCAGACTGCCAGGCTGGCTGCCTAAAATCGCCCGTTGATCCACAAGCGCCTGTTTTTCCTCCTCAGTGGGGACAGCTAAGATGCCCCCAAGAGCGTCTGAGTGCCCGGAAAAGTACCTTCGTGAATAGACATACATCGTAACAAGTCACAACACGAGCTAAGACAGTGCACAGACAAAAACGTCTGCTTGAACCGTGCTGACGTACTTCGTGGATGAGTGCATGACGGCATGTGCTCCCAAATCAAGGCATTGTTGCAATGGCGGTGGAGCAAATGTGGAATCCACCACAACCTTCACGTCAACGCCGGAACGATCGGCAATGTACCTGGCGTCGGCGATGTCGGTGATGACACAGTTTGGGTTGCGCGGGGATTCAATCCACAACAAATCACCCTCACGAAATTCTTGTTCGAGCATGTTCTCTGGCAGTTCGCATTTCTCCTCAATGACACCAAGATCAGTTAGGAGGTCGATGGCTTGGTGCGTACCATGGTACCCTCCTGTCACGAAAACCCTTTGAGGCTTAAAATGCGTCAGTGCCGAGAACGTGGCGGCCTGGCCTGAAGCAAACAAAACGGCGTGACCACCTTCCAGTTTCCCAATAATCGCTTCCGCTTGACTGACGGTTGGTCTTCCGTCACGGGAGTACGCAAAGCCCTCGCTTTCCCCGCGGTGACTCCTTTTTTCAAAAGTCGTGGTCATCGATATCGGTGGCGCGACATCACCAAATGTGTCAGCGCCACTGTACAAGTGATCAGCATGCTGGGCAAGTGTGTTCTGGTGCCAGACACGGCGAGCAGTGCCACGCCCTGACTTTACTGCGGTGCTGAACGCGCGCGATATCATTTTGAGGGGACAGTGAGGCTCGCAAATCCCACTCGACTTGTTTTCTGCGGCAGCTTTCAAAATGATTCTGATCTTCGTCGCAGTTGTAACCAGGCTGGGACATTTGTGGTGTTGGGCGTCGTCACACTCCACGCTAGCAGCATTTGTGTTGGGATGTGTCACTTGACGCCCTTTTCCAAAGACTGTCTGTGGCAAAAGTCCCGGCAGTATCGTCTGGCGGTGTCGTATCGTTGTTGCTCCAACGCGGTTCCCCTTCCTTCACCTTCAACCAAGCTTCCCGCGTCTTTCGGCTCGTGATCACCCATTTCACCACTTCGTGTGAATTCTGGAGCAGTCTATGCCATTGCGGTTCTGCGATGACGGGGCGTTGGTGCGGTGCAGGTTGTTGTGCCAATGCAGACAACGCATAACAAAGTCGACACCTTTGGCAACGATAACAACAACAACAACAACAACCGACAACGCACTGAGCCCAGCAACGAACTGGTGCGGCTGGTTGGTTGGTGACACATTGAAACGAGATGTTTGTGGCTGGCACGAAGCCGAACCAACGAGCAAACCCTATCATAAATGAGACCATCAATCAAACACAGTCAGGCGTGTACCAACGACAACGTCACGCCAACCATCAACGACACAACGCTTGCGACTCGCGAGAACGCAAGAACACAGCGACAGACAGTGACGCCGAACAGTGCAATCAATCCCAACTTGCAGCGTACAAACACTCGTACTGCAGGCGACCACGGTTCACAGTTTGGGTCGCTGCTTTTGCATCAAAGTGACAGCCGCAGCAGGCAGCATTTCCGACTGAGAAAATTTCGTGTGCCGAGCCGAGTGCACAGCGGGCGCAAGACAGTGCAGTCATCACGAAGAGTATCTTCTTGACACGGTTACTGTACACCACTACCAAAAACAACAACAACAGCAACAGCAACAGCAGCAACGACGACGACGACGACACGACAACACAGCGACACGACGACCACTGCGCAACACTGCAACACGACAGCCACTGCGCAACACTGCAACCACTGCACACTGCACAGCGCAGTGCCGCAGTTCCGCGCTCCCGCGCTGGCGTCGCACGCGAACACTTACTTACTCCAGCGTGCAGCGTGCAGCACGACGGCGGTTTGGAATTCTGGATCCATTTTTTGTTGGATCCATGCGTTGCGTTGCGCTGCGCTGAGCTGCTCTGCTGCTCTGCTCTCTGCTCTGCCGCTCTGATGCTGCGATGTATGTGGTGTGATGTTGTATGGAGTGACTAAAGTGTGGTGGGTGGGTGCCGTGCTGTGTCTCGTGCTGTGCCACGTGCTGTGCTTCGTGACGTGTCTCGTGACGTGAAGTGAAGCGTGAACTGTTGCAATGCCTTGCTATGCGGTGCCATGTGAGTTCATGTGGTGTCCCGCGAGTAGGTTCGTATCGCGTGCTGTGAGTGCACTGGGTATGAGTTGGTCTGAGCAGCGAGTAGCGTTTGGACTTGGCACACCTGCCGGTGTCGACGGATGTGTTGGCTTTGGGATCACGAGTGACTGTACACTTCGATCGGCTTACTTAGGAAAGGTGAGGCGTTGCCTTGACCCTTTCGGTTGTCCGTCTCACTCACTGATCGACGGTGCGCTCTCAAGCACCAACGATCGTTAATCGGTTGTCCGTGCACTTCTGTGCTGCTTGACAAATTGTCAAAAACAAATTGAAACACAAGCACACAACAGTCAGTGACACTGTACACGACACGTCAAGCGTCGGCGACACCATGGATGCTTACACGCTCGTGGCCAATGATCTCGGCGCAGAGTTTAAATCGGTGAAAATTGGGGAAGAAGACAAACCGTACCTCGTAAATGTCTCCGCCAAACCCTGGCGCCAGTCTGTTTCGACACACTCGAGCCGCCATCTTGTCCAGCCAGATATTATCCCGGAAACAGAATTCTGGAATGCAAATTATCCTGCGTTTTTCGCCAGAAATCGCGTGAATGCCCTGCAACTATTCTTACATCCAGCAGCGAAGCAATCTTTGGACGCACTGGTTTGCATTGCTGGCAACGATGGTGACAACAACAAAGGGTCAACACAACTCCTCGCCTACCTTCTCCAAGGTAAGAATGCAAATGAGCTGGAGTCTAAAGACGTCACAGAAACGAACATAACCTCGGAGTCCGTATTAATTGCCGACGCTCACTCGGTGTCTCTGTGGACTAGCGCGGAGCAGCCATACATTGGAGCCAGCAGCGAGCATACCATGGCAATCGCAGCAAACTGGCGCAATTGTCAAGTGTGGCAGCACGTACTGTCCGACGACACTCGAGATGATTATGAACTAGCAAAAATCAAGTTCTTCGTCGATTATTTTCGCAGCCCAGACAGTCGCGCCGGAGTTCAAGCCTTCGCAAACAAGGAAACTAGTGCCATTGTGGGGCTGCCATTTGACCCCACCGCAGACATCACGTCAGTTGACCAGTGGCCACTTGTTCAAGCATTTGCGCTCGGAGACGGCGTCGGTGCGGGCACATTCTTCACCTTGCAGCACAACGTTAAGAGCTGTGCGCATGTGATCCGTGACCTTCAACGAAACGTCGACGCCCAGGCCTTGCGAGTAGCAGCGCTGTGCCACACAACGCGCCTTCAGAAGCACTGGAACGACAGCGTTAACATTTTGAGTGGCATTCGTTCCGCAGGCAACCGAGCACAAGTTTGCGAGGTCGACATTGCAGAAGCTCTCTCAACCTTCTTCGACTTCGGGCAGATGGGTCATAAATCCAAGTCCGGCTTGACAAGCGCGACCGTGTTCAACGGTGGGCGGGTGTTAGTTGGTGCGCGCAGTAGCTCCGCTGGCGCCAAGCACACCGGTGCCCAGTCATCGGATGAAGTCACCATAGCCGGAGAATCCCACTTCACCATTGAGGGTCAAGACGCGCTCTCTGGGCTGCGTGCGGCTCGATCGTACTTTTTAACTGTCGGAACAAGCAGCAGCCGTCCGTCATCGGTGGCTGCACGTCGATTGTACGAAGAGATGGTTGAGTCCCACCAAGGCTGCCTTGAGCAGCTTGGTGGGCTGCTGTCTCAACACGTCCGAAATATTATCGATGGCCGACCTGGTGTGCTTTCCCTGGGAAAGCTGGAATCGGCTCTTGCGCGCCACGTTGCCTCGGACCTTTCAGAGCGGGCCTCTGAAGTGTTTGAGGATGATCCCGCGAGCGTAATGGCGGCGTTTGAATCGTTGTCTGCAAACGATAATTGGGTTTCCGTGCATGTGCACGGAATTGACGCCGCGGGCAATTCGGTAAGCGACGTTGGGAGCGAATTTTTGGCGGATATCTACAGACGTTACTTCTACTTGGAGTTGAGAATCGACCTTGGAGTTGAAGAGGGAGCACTCATCGTTGGTGACACAGTGCCATCGATGGTGTTGCGGGGAAATGCAAAAGACCGCTCCGCCACGTGGCCTGCTCTCCCACTCGTTTTAACCGCCGGAATTCCTTATTTCAAGGCTTGGCAAAGGTATTGTAGACAATTGTAGAGTATTTGAAGCCATGTTTTGCGCTGATTGCGTTGTTGGTGGTGGTTTGTTTGATCGTAGCGTTGCCGAAGAGACGGCTCAGAATGCCTCAGTTTTGGCGAGCTTGGACGACGCAGCGTTCATTAGCGACGATGTCGTTCGATTCGATGCGGAGGTTGGTGCTTGCTTGAAGGTTGGCTCTTCCTGAGTGTGGTGCTGTGTGCTCAGTGGCGACTGTCGTTTGCAAACAGGCCGCTGCCGCAGCACATCCCACATGGACTGGTGCTGGCCTTGGTGAAGACACCGGCGAAATTATTCGTGACTGTTTGGTTCTCTTGAACGGCGATGATGACGACGAAGACGATGATGGTGATGAGGCTGATGAAGACCCGAGCCTCAGTGTACCTCACCAAAGGTTCCTGTACGGTGATTTGCAACTCCGAAACTCCGGCTTCGTGCTTCGAGTGCCAGGCATTGCGCCAATCCCCGTCTCCCTCTTCGACGGTGGCAACGACGTCAAAAGAGCTGCGGTGGTTGATCTCTGCCCTCGGGAGCTTTCGTTGCTGTACATTGAGTTGTCAGAGACTGCTAGGGATGTTCTATTCTCTGAAGATCGTCTGTTTTTTGTGCGACGCTCTACAGCCATCGCCGTTGCCCTCCCCGTTGGTGGTGAGGTGAAACGAAAGGTGGTAGGTCGGCTGGGACGACTTTGTAAGTCTCCTGAAGGCATCGATGTTTCGTCTTTTAAATATGCGTTGGACGGCCTGGAGATGTTTCGAGCAGCGAGTGTGGCGCCTTACTTGCAAGCGGCGGCGGAGCAAGACTGCCTTCTCGTGAACCGGAAGATTGTCTCGCTCTCCGGTGGTGATGCGGATGACACAACCATCGAGTCAGATGATGAAGAACTGGCGCCTGGCGGTGGCCCAGAAGCCGCCATTTTGATCACTGGCAGCACACACAGCGGCAAAGTTGCAGTGGCCACTTCCGTTGCTGAAGAGTTGGTTCGTGTGGGCGTGAACAAAAGTATTGACTGTGTGTACAACGCTGACCTCGGAGAACCAAGCCAATTCGACTTGAAGCATTTGTCTCAGTGGCTCATTTCTCGTCGCCAGAAGAGAGCAGAGGCGGTTCAGAAGCAGTCACCTGGAGTGGTCGTGCTTGTCGCCCCAGACTTCGTGTGTGCTCCCGCCGCTGTGACGCAGCTGCAACGTCTTCGTTCACCAAAATTTTCGGATCCGGGCGTTCAATTGCAAGCATCGATTCACACCATAAATGCCGCATCCTACTCTGTGGAGGGCGCGACTTCGATATCAGGGTCACCACCCTCCATTGGAACTTTGCCAGAAGTATTCCAATCCTTGGTGCCAGGCTTTGTTTCGTCGGTAGTGTTGTGTAACTGTGGAACACGATCGGCGTCAGACGCCGTGATTTGTCTTCGCCAGCTCGTCGAAACATTGACCAGCGGCACAGATGGAGCAGTGGATATTGTCCGTGCAGTTGGAGGAGCCGGGGATTCTGCTCTGCAGCCGCAGTTCAGCATTTCTGAACTGTTGCCATTCACTCTACTAAATGATGTGTCGCGCTCGAAGCGTGCGCAATTCCGCAGTGCTGGCAACCGCAATCTGAGAAATCTGACCAAGAGCGCCGTCGCAGCGCGTTCGCCCAAAACGGACAGAACTCCCACATTTGCGGGCAGCGTGTACAACAGGCTGTGTAGATCTCAACTGGATTTTGCAGCAAAGACGCAGAAAGGTTCCGTCAAGTTTTCGAGTAGCGCCCTTCGTTTGTTCATCACCGAGCTGTTTTCAAAAGATTCCTCTTCTGCTCGCCTCGGGGACGTCTTTGCGGTTTCAGGCACTGCATACGTTCAATCCGACAGTGGCCCCGCTGCTATATCGTTCTACGCCGCTGCCCCGAGGTATTGGGCATGCCAGGACCTCAACGGTGACCGTGCTTGGAGTTCAGCGTCAACATCTGCTGCACAAGGATCCGCTGTATTCGTTTGGGACAAAATTGAGATGGAAGTCACTGGAGCTGGCATTCGCCCGGCCGCCATCGAGCAAGCTTTTATCCAACAAGTTCTTGAAGGTGGAGATTTGCAGCAAGAGCCACGACAGTTATCGGTCGAAACGTTGACGGTACGACTGGCTGCTCTACACAATTCCAATGTTGTCACGCGTTGATGTGGTGTGATTCTGATGCGCTCTCGATTTGTGTTGTGAATTGTAGGATGCCGAAAAGGAGGAAATTAAGCGTCAACACATTTCTGACCCACTACCTCAGGGCTTCTACTTTGATGGCGCTAACTACATCAATGCTGATCGACGAATCCAAAAATACCACCCCGACATGGATAAATTCATGGCCGAGTACGTTGTCCCCAACCCGTTAACACGTGCGTTTCGTCGGTCAGCAATCCCTCATACTGTTCGCTGTAGGTATGTTGCCGTCAAAACTTCCCACACGCCTGCGTCGCAAGCTGCAGCAGTGGTGAACGATATGGAAATCACCGAGGAAGATGCGTTGTGAACACGTGCGTCACACAGCCAATGCATGACTAACGCAACAAAAACATATCGAAGGTAGTAATCAAAAGCAATTGTGTACGAAGGCACGGATAATCGATAATCTAATCTACACTGACTCCATCGCAGCCTTGCTCCACACATTGGGCCACAAGAGCCCAAAATCACAGGTCCGGATCATCCTCGTCAGGGAGCAGCGCTGCGGCCGCTGCGGCTGCAGACGCGGAAGCTGCGGCAGTATTGGCAGTCGCAGCCTCAGTAGCTCCACTAACGAACCCATCACTAGGCGGACCCCCCGTCAAGTGAACACTGTCCAACAGCTCACTGAGTTGAATTTCTGGGAAATCGGGATCATCTTCGTCGTCGTCATCATCATCATCCTCAATACTAATATCAGAATCGGCACGTGCCTTGGCTGACTGCCTTGCGACGTATGCCGGATCTTTGTACAGATCGATTTCCCCACGCATCTCAGGGTTCTCTTCGAGGTCCTGTACACACCACACATGCATCAGCATTCTCGTCTGGCATTGGACAACAATAGAGCGGCGGCCACAAACCTGCATGAAGTCTTCAAAGTCCTTTTCGTCGTTGGCGCCAGCCATACTGTTGCCCGCACCTTCAGCTGGCTGCATTTGCATACGCTTCAGCTTCCAAGCACGATTAAGGCGTTTCTTGGCGCTGCGCTTGTAGACCTTACGGACTAGCACCACCGGTGGCATGTTGCCATCATAGTCGCGCTTCATTCCTGCCCCTCCGCGTCTGTTGTGTCCTCCGGCCTAAAGAACGACATCAGCATGTTGTCAACAGTGGAAAACCTACCATGCGAGACGATGCGTCAACGAACCAAATCAGAATCATTTACAACTGCATTCTGGAGATCGTAACCGAGAAAAGTGTCGCCAACCTGAATAACGTTGCCGAGGTGCGAAATAATGGTGTGGCTACGTTCAGCGTCACCAACATCCCTGGGCCGAGCGACTGTTGCCTCAACAAGAGTAAATTTGCCGCGGCAGCTTCGCGCAGCATCAATAGCAGCTTCAGTTCGAACGGGCTGAACGTCCAGGATCACAAACTCAATGAGGCGGTTCTTTGAGCAGAGCGCTCGAAACGGTTCGCCCCAGTACTTGTTGGTCTGAAGCTCTCCGGTCTTCAGTGACACAGGATCAATGAAATGAAGCACGTTGCTGACTTTGTAACACAGCGTGAGCTGGCAAATGTTGCTCAATCGCTGAGCGGTGGCCGTGGGCAGCACAACCAAATCATCGACACTAATCGGGACTATATCGACTAGAAAGTTGTATTTGAACGAGTAAACGTTGCTCTTTCCGTCGTGTGTGGTCAGTTGGCGAGATGTCCCAAGCTGAATTGGGACAATCTTGTCCAGGAAGGCAATGAAGGAACGGGCGTGGCTACGGTCGCCGAAATAAAAGTCCAGACCAGCACCTGGGACCGGCTTGATACCAGCACACTTGACGTGCATGTTATGTTTGAGGATCTTTTGCTCCATGAAGAAAATAGTTCGCTTGTGCTGCACTTTTTGGCGCACCTGCACAATTGCAGCCCACTGGCCTTCGGCGGCCTCTTTGACGCATTGATCACACGGCTGATTCTGGACAACAAACGTAACTTTGAACTTTTGCTGCAGGACCATGTCGAAAACCTCTTTCTGAACGGTTAAAATCACCTTGACTCGCTTCGAGTGCGGTTCGGTCCACTCAAATACTGCGTCAATCAACCTCACTTTCTTTTTCAAACCAGTAATCTTTCGCAAACAAATGGCGAGAAGTTCTTGTGACTCAAGCTCGCAATCAACCCACGCGGATGTGGATGTCGAATGTCCAAGGTAGCGAGCACAATTACGGCACTGGTGGAGAATGAGCTGCGTCGGAATCCCTGCCGTGATGTCCACATTTGCGCGTAGACACTGAATGCACATGCTAGATGGGTTTGTTTCCATCGATACACCACAGATGCAGCACAGCATTTTGGGAGGCAAGCGTTTCTTTGCCGTGCCGAGCGAACTATTGGCAACCGCCGCAACGCGGCGTTTGCCGCGAGTACTCATTGTCGCGCCTCTCCTCAAACCGACCGTCTAATTCCCAAAAACTCTCAATAAAGCCGTCCGAAATGAAAATGCAACTATTCTCGGACAAGCTAGCAATCGACAAGACTAAATCAGGCCCACGCAGACTGTTCCGTGTTTGTCCCCCGCTCCAACACGCCAACTCCTGGTCTACGTCCGTTCTGTGCTGAGCCAGATAACGCAGCAGCCTTGTGCGTGCACTCAGTTTGTCGATTATGCCGATATAAACGATCAACGGTGACTTATCTTCGTTTGTCAACATTGCGGGGGCTTACTCCGGTTTTAACACGGCACCACGCTGCTGTGTCGGTGTCGGAGTCGGCGTTGAGATGCTTCAGATCACCACCACCATCGACGTTCTGTTGCGACTTCTTCAGCTGCAAATAAATGCGGACCACCAACAACACCACCACCACACCGACCAAAACCACCACCGCCACGACAACGACAACGATAACGGCAATGGAAACGGCAACGGCAACGGCGATTACCACCACGACACGGACTCCGACTCCGACTCCGACACCGACAACCACAACCACAACCACAACCACAACCGCAACCGCGACCACGACCACGACCACAATGACGACGACATGCGTCTCTTCGGTTGGCCATTGGCCACACCGACGTCCGTGCACCGTCCCGCCTCGCTGACTGACTGACTGACTGACCGCAGGGTCACAGAGAGTGAGGGACCAGCGCAACCTGCGCTCTGCACTCCCACAGCCGCCAGTCAGAGTCAGACTGCTCGCTTGGCCACTCACTCACTCTCTCACTCACTCACTCACTCACTCACTCATTCGCAACTGACTTGGCCGACTGACTGATGACTGTCACTCACTCACTTCCACTGCTCACTACTCACTCACTCATAGTCACTCACAGCTCACACCCACGATACCGACTCACGACACTCACTGACTGACTGACTGACTTGACAGACGTGCAGCTGCCGTGGTTGGGCTGGGTCGCTGGCTTGCTGGCTGTGAACGAACGAACTGAGTGAGAACGGAAGGCTCACTGCGATGACGGATGACGGATGATGGATGACGGATGACGGATGACGACGAATGATGGATGACGGATGACGGAAGAGGAACCTGCAAAATAATATGGTACAAACGCAAACGACTGTTGGAGGCAGGAAGGAAGGTCAAATGAATGCCGC
>Ga0213839_1002493_pt1 | contig 10203 bp, 7 predicted proteins | sample SWPATP21_FD_160075 | JGI IMG/M metagenome (GOLD analysis project Ga0213839, IMG submission 160075) | Coastal seawater microbial communities from Marineland, Florida, United States - SWPA TP2 #1 | ecosystem: Environmental > Aquatic > Marine > Coastal | place: USA: Florida | collected 2016-08-14 | reverse complement strand
TGGGGTCGCAGGTCCCCGATTCTTGGGGCCGCCCAGAAGACGTGACCGGCGTGGGGTCGCAGGTCTGCGAATTCTTGGGGCCGCCCAGAAGACGTGACCGGCGTGGGGTCGCAGGTCCCCGAATTTTTGGGGGCCGCCCAGAAGTCGTGACCGGCATCGTACAGATGGTCGCGTGGGTCGAACCCGACCGGTCACGGGACCCATCGGAGCCGAGGTACACTGAGCAAGGAGGATCCCGTGGCGGACGACCACCTGCTGATCGACCGCCACCAGCAGGCCCTCGAGGCCCTGCACCGCCGCGACCTCGACGACGCCGAGGTCCATGCGGTCGCGCTGCTGGAGCGGGCTACGGCCCCCGACACGCCGTCGAGCTGGTTCGTCGGCAACGCCGTGCACCACGGCCATGTCGTCCGCGGGCTCGTGGCGTGGGAGCGCGGCGACCTCGACGGAGCCTCCGAGCAGCTGCTGTCGGCCACCTCGGGGCCCACCTCGCCGCAGCTGCTGTCCTTCGGGCCCGATGTCGTGCTCGCCGACCGCCTCCTCGGCGCCGGGAGGCCCTCGGTGGTGGTCGACTACCTGCTGCGGGTGCGACGCCTGTGGCGGGTGCGCATCGTGCCGTCGACCGACGCCCCGATGTGGAAGTGGCCGCGGCCCACGTCGCGGTGGATCGCGGCCATCCAGCGGGGGAAGGCGCCGGACTGGGCGTTCCTCATGCACTTGTCGGTGCAGAACCTGCTGCCCTCCCGGCTACGGACGAGCGAGCCACGGGCGCACGGCTGAGGCGAACCGATCGAGGTCGTCGAGGCCATGGACGAGGATGGTGGCCACGACCTCGAGGTCGACGCTGAGGTATTCGTGGGCCAGGATGTTGCGGAAGCCTGCGACGCTGCGAAAGTGCCGAGCGAAGGCCTCGTCGAGGATCCCGAGACGCCCGAGGACCACGTGGTGAGAATCCGCCGTAGGCGAACGAGATCCTCTCCGAGAACCGCAGGTTCGAGGTGAGGTCTCGGAGCCGTGTAGCGGCGGATTCTCGAACTGGCCCGCGCCGGTTGGGCGCCGAGATGAAAGGAGCGAAGCCCGTAATCTCAAGGCCAACCAAGCGGGCTGACCAAATCTATCCGACCGGTGACGTGGGGCCCCGCGGGTAGAGCAAGATGGCCGAGTGCACGGGCCGCACGGGCCCGGTGGGGTCGCCCGTGATCACGACCTCGGTGGTGGGCTGGTCGACGATGCGTCCAGCGACGACCATGCGCTTGCTGCTCCCTCCGTCGAGGTTGACGGCGCGCACGCAGCCCAGGGCGGCCATGAGCCGGGCGGTCTGGCGAAGGGTGAGGCCCGGCGCTCGCTCGAGGTGGCGCCCGTCGACGGCGACCAGCACGAGCTCTCCGTCGGCAGTGATACCGGCAGCCAGCCGCGGCAGCAGGTTGTGGTCGAAGGTCTCGTCCTGGCTGAAGGTGACGGGCGGCGCGGTGCCGGCGAAGCCCTCGGCGGCCAGGTCGAGGGCAGGGCCCCGGTCGTCGACGAGCATCGGCCCGCCCCCCATGGCCTGCTCCACGCCGACGAGCTGGATGTCGGCGTGCTCGTGGTGGCCAGCGACCACCCCGCCCGCCAGTGGCACGGCCAGGCGCCTGCCGTGGGCGACCACCTGCCGGCCGACGATGGCGGTCGACGGGCTGTCGGGGCCGACGAGGCCGTGGGCGCGGGTGGTGGGGACGAGGGACTCGCCGCCGAGGGTGGCCTCCTGGGGGTGCACGACGCGCACGTCGAGACCGGTGGCCGTCTGCACCAGCGCCCCACGGGGGAACCACGGAGGTCCACGAACGACGCCATCCGTCACCAGCAGGCCCACGGGGTCGGTGCGCCGGCTCGGCAGGGCGATGTCGTGCTCGGAGTAGAGGAAGAAGCCTCCGGAGACCGCGGCCACCGCTCCCTCTTCGGCCGCCAGCGCGACGAGATCGGTGCGGGGGCGGGCGTCGAGGCAGCGGATGCGGGGCCAGCCCCGGAGCACGTGGGCGCGCAGGGGACCCGCCTCGCAAGGTCCCTCGAGCCGCGCGATGCGGAGGTCGGCCGACACGCTGTCGTAGCGGGCCGTGGCGGCGTAGTGCTCCACCGGTGGACCGGGCGCGTGCTGCAGCCGCGGCACCTGGCTGACGTAGAAGTCCACCAGGGCGCGCACCCGGAGCGTGCGGGGGCGGGGGCCGTCGAGCACCTCGGCCATGCGGAAGCACAGGCCGTCGAGGAGCAGCTCGGCCGCGTCGCCTTGCAGGCCGGACAGCAGGCCCTGCGCCACCGCGAACCGTCGGGCGAACATGGCGGCCTGCTGGGCGTCGATCTCGTGGCTCAGCACCTCGGCGATGCGCGGGCCGAGGTCGGACGGGCGCGCGACGTCAGGGTGGTCGCCGCCGGGGAACGCCTCGAGCACGGGCCGGAGCGCGGGGTGAGCGTGCAGGCGGTCCAGGCGGGCGGCGAGCCAGGGCGAGGTGGTCATGCGGCGATGCTACCCTTCCAGGCCATCGCGCGAGGGAGGACACATGGGCTACACGGTCATCATCGAGGTTCGTCGTGACGGAGGGCTCGACGAAGCTACGCTCGACGTCGTCCGTACGTGGACCCGGAAGACCAACGGCGGTCTGTCCGAGGACAGCGAGCTCATCCGGTGGCAGGACCGCGACGACGGGCTCGTCGCCTTCTTCAAGCCGGGTCGCGGACGCGCCCAGCAGCGCGACGTCCGCTACGCCGCCAAGTGCGCTGCCGAGCTGTCCGGCACGAACGGCCTGTCGGTGAAGGTCACCGATGACCTGGGGCTCGATCACACCGTGGTCCCCAAGAAGAAGAAGGGCCCGGTGGCGCCGTCGTCGGCGGTCGGCGACATCCGGTCGGTGGAGGGCGGCGTGGCGCTCACGTTCTCCAACCTCGGCAGCGCGTGCAGCGCCGAGCTGACGGTGTTGTTCGACGACGCGGACGGGAACACGCTGCACACCCATGCGCAGACGGTGCGGTTCGACGGGGAGCGCCAGCGGGTGATGGTCGTGCCCGTGCCGGCGGGTGCGGTGAAGGCGGAGGGCCTGGTGCGCACGAAGCGCGACGTGCGTGAGCGGGGCCGGGTGGTGGAGAAGTGGGACGGGCCCGGCAAGGAGCTGTCGTTCGCGGTGACGCCAGGAGGCACAGTGCTCGACGGTGAGCGTCGCCTCAGGGAAGGGCGCGAGGCTGAGCTCGGCCCCTACACGGTTCGCCTGCAGAAGGTGGTCGCCCGACCCACCCCCGACCGCATCGCCGTGCAGACCATCGTGCGCGTGGTGGGCCCCGACAGCTCGGCCTGGCTCGCTCTGCGGTGGGTGGCGCGGGACGGCGCGGGGCGGCCCGTCGGCGGGGTGTCGCGGTCGACACATCTGCTGGTCGACAAGCTGGGCGGGAAGGTGGCGATGGACTTCGAGGTACCCGCCACCGCCACCCTCGACGTGCTGCAGCTGCACGTCACCGAGTGGACCGTCGCCGCCGAGCACGCCGCAGGCCCGCGTCCCCTGCCGGATCCCGGTGGGGTGTCGGCCCTCGAGCCCGACGGGCTGCGGCAGGCGGCCTCCGTGCTCCTCACCGAGCGCGACGGGAAGCCCGAGCTGACCGCCGTGGTGGAGGTGGCCGCAGCGACGGGTACCACCGCCACGGAGCTGCGGCTGTTCCACGGCACCGACCTGCTGGCGGTCGACACGCAGTGGGGGGGCAGCGTGCCACCGTCGGGCGCCGTCCACACCCTGTCGTTGCCGCTGCGCCAGCGGCGCGAGCCGAACCGCTTCGGCGTGGCCGTGGTGGAGCTGGTCGCCGGGGAGGCCGTGCAGATCGACGTTCCTTTCGAGTGACCGACGCAGCGCAGCAGGTCGTGACCCCAGCTGGGGAGATCGTGGGGATCTGGATAGGCGACCTGCCGTCGCCGACCCTCCTTCCCCGGGATGCACCATGAGCCTGACCACCGACTACCTCGACGAGATTGCCCAGCGCGCCAAGCAGGGGCTCCACGCCAAGCCCATCGAAGACGCCGCCCTGGTCGACGAGCTGGTGGGGCACATCCTCGACACGGGCAGCGAGCACCGCGACGACGCGCTGCAGTTCTTCATCTTCAACACGCTGCCCGGCACCACCAGCGCCGCGGGCGCGAAGGCCCGGTTCCTCAAGGAGATCATCGAGGGCCGCGCGGTGGTCGACGCGATCACGCCGAGCTTCGCCTTCGAGCTGCTGTCGCACATGAAGGGCGGGCCGTCCATCGAGGTGCTCCTCGATCTCGTGCTGGGCGACGACGCGGAGGTGGGCCAACAAGCGGCCGAGGTGCTGAAGACCCAGGTGTTCCTCTACGAGGCCGACACCGACCGCCTGCAGCAGGCCCACGCCAGCGGCCATGCGCTCGCCACCGACATCCTGCGCAGCTACGCCCGCGCCGAGTTCTTCACGAACCTGCCGCCCGTCGACGAGACCATCCAGGTGGTCACCTACGTCACCGCCGTGGGGGATGTGTCCACCGACCTGCTGTCCCCCGGAAGCGACGCCCACTCCCGCTCCGACCGCGAGCTGCACGGCCAGAGCCTGTTCGAGCACGACGAGGCCGCCCAGGGCGTGCTGCGGTCGCTCAAGGAGCAGCACCCCGACAAGCGCGTGATGCTCGTGGCCGACAAGGGCACGATGGGCGTGGGCTCGTCGCGGATGTCGGGGGTGAACAACGTGGCGCTGTGGACCGGCATCCAGGCCAGTCCCTACGTGCCGTTCATCAACATCGCTCCGATCGTGGGCGGCACCAACGGCATCTCGCCCATCTTCCTCACCACCGTGGGCGTCACCGGCGGCATCGGCATCGACCTGAAGAACTGGGTCAAGAAGATCGGCGCCGACGGCGAGCCGGTGCTCGACGACGACGGCGAGCCCGTGCTCGAGCAGGTGTTCTCGGTCGACACCGGCACCGTGCTCACCATCGACACGACGAACAAGACGCTGTGCAATGCCGACGGCTCGAAGGTGCTCTGCGACATCTCCAGCGCGCTCACGCCCCAGAAGCTCGAGTTCATCCGCGCCGGCGGCTCCTACGCGGTGGTCTTCGGCAAGAAGCTGCAGAGCACGGCCGCCGCCATTCTCGGCATCGATCCGCCCCAGGTCTACGCGGCCGCCAAGGAGATCTCCCACGAGGGGCAGGGGCTCACGGCCGTCGAGAAGATCTTCAACAAGAACGCGGTGGGCGTCACCCCCGGCAAGGTGCTGCACGCCGGCTCCGACGTGCGCGTGAAGGTCGACATCGTGGGCTCGCAGGACACCACCGGCCTGATGACCAGCCAGGAGCTGGAGATGATGGCGGCCACGGTGATCTCGCCGTCGGTGCTCGGCTCGTATCAGTCGGGCTGCCACACGGCGTCGGTGTGGAACGCCAAGGCCCGCCGGAACATCCCCAAGCTGATGAGCTTCATGAACCGCTTCGGGCTGATCACCGGCCGCGACCCGGCCGGCGAGTATGCACCGATGACCGATGTCATTCACAAGGTGCTCAACGATCTCACCGTCGACGACTGGGCGGTGATCATCGGCGGCGACTCCCACACCCGCATGTCGAAGGGCGTGGCCTTCGGCGCCGACTCCGGCACGGTGGCGCTGGCACTGGCGACGGGGGAGGCCACGATGCCCATCCCGCAGTCGGTGAAGGTCACCTTCAAGGGCACGCTGAAGGACCACATGGACTTCCGCGACGTGGTGCACGCCACCCAGGCGCAGATGCTCGCCGCCTTCGACGGCGACAACGTGTTCCAGGGGCGCGTGATCGAGGTGCACATCGGCACGCTGCTGTCGGATCAGGCGTTCACGTTCACCGACTGGACCGCCGAGATGAAGGCCAAGGCGTCGATCTGCATCTCCGAGCCCGACGCGCTGATGCAGTCGCTCGAGATCGCCAAGAGCCGCATCCAGATCATGATCGACCGCGGCATGGACAACGACAAGCAGGTGCTGCAGGGCCTCATCGACCACGCCGATCAGCGCATCGCCGAGCTGTCCTCGGGGGCCAAGCCGCCGCTGCGCCCCGACGACAACGCGGTCTACGCCGCCGAGTTCACCGTCGACCTCGACCAGATCGTCGAGCCGATGATCGCCGACCCCGACGTGCACAACGACGACCCGTCGAAGCGCTACACCCACGACACCATCCGGCCCATCTCGTTCTACGGCGGCAACAAGCCGGTCGACCTGGGCTTCGTGGGCTCGTGCATGGTGCACAAGGGCGACATGAAGATCCTGTCCCACATGCTCAAGAACATCGAGAAGCAGCACGGCTCAGTGCAGTTCAAGGCGCCGCTGGTGGTGGCGCCGCCCACCTACAACATCGTCAACGAGCTCAAGGAGGAGGGCGACTGGGAGGTGCTGCAGAAGTACGCGGGCTTCGAGTTCGACGACGACGCGCCCAAGACCGACGCGCGCACGTCGTACGACAACACGCTCTACCTCGAGCGCCCGGGCTGCAACCTGTGCATGGGCAACCAGGAGAAGGCCGAGAAGGGCGACACGGTGATGGCCACGTCCACGCGGCTGTTCCAGGGTCGCGTGGTGGCCGACGCCGACGACAAGAAGGGCGAGTCGCTGCTGGCGTCGACGCCGGTGGTGGTGCTGTCGACCATCCTCGGGCGCACGCCGAGCATCGACGAGTACATCGCGGCCGTCGACGGCATCAAGCTCACCAACTACGCGCCGCCGCGCCGCTGACCCGAGCGAGGTGCCCGGCGGCTCACAGCCGGTGCACCTCGAGCTCGCCCACCCCGATGCGCAGCTCGCGGCTGTCGGGGCGCCGCTCCACCAGCCGGGCGGCGCCGGGCACACCATGCTTGGCGAGCTGCTTGCGGGCGCGGAACACCTGCAGGTTCACCGCCGAGTCGTCGACCTTGAGCATGTCGCACAGCTCGAGCGCGTGCACCCAGCCCGCCGCCTCGTCGTCTTCGCCGTCGTGGCGCTCGCCGAGCCGCCGCCGGGCGAGCACGAGCAGCAGGTAGTGGTGGCTGCGGGAGCCCAGATCGAGCACCCGCTGCCCCAGCCGGCCCTCCACCTCCACGTGCTCTTCGTCGCGGCTCACCCGGAACGTGAGCGCCAGGTCGGAGGCCGTGTGGGCGGCCTGGGGCGCGTCGGTGGTGGGGGCCACGTGCACCGGCAGGTGCAGCGTGTACTCCACGCCGTGCACCGTCACCCGGTCGAGGTGGCGCACGGGCGTGACGGCGCCGGCATGCTCGATGGCCCACGAGCCGTCGGCGAGGCGGTAGGCCACCTGCTCGGGGGCCTCGGCGTCGGGAAGCGCCAGCAGGTCGAGGGACCCGCGCACCAGGCGGCCTCGGCTGCTGGCCCAGGGCGTGGGAGGGCTGGCATCTTCGAGCACCCAGGTGTGGTCGGGGGCCCCGAACGACAGCTCGCTGCCCGCGCGCAAGGGGTGGGGGTCGCCGACGGTGATCGCGGCCCCGTCGAGCCAGGTGCCATTGCGGCTGCCGAGGTCGCGCAGCACCCAGCGGTCGCCGTTCCAGCGCACCGAGGCGTGCTCGGCCGAGACGAACGACGCGTCGAGGAGGAGCGCGCAGCCCGGCGCCCGCCCGACCGTGGTGGTGACGTCGAGGGGCTGGAGCGCCCCGCTGGGGGGGTGGCGAAGGCATCCCATGGCGCCTTCTACCACGCCGGACGGCGTCGCTCCGACCTCGGCCGCCAGCATTTCACGCTCTTTCGCCTCGGGTGCCTCCCGTGCGCTCGGTCGCTACCTCCCGAAACAGCACCCCGGAGGACCCATGAGCCGTCAGCCCCCCACCCTCGTCATCGTGATCGACCCCAAGAACGAAGCCGAGGCCCACGAACACCTCGACCACTTGCCCATCCCCGTGCGGGCCCGCGAGGCCAGCTTCGAGGTCGTCGACCCGGGGGCCCCCGACGCCGAGCGGCAGCTCACCGAGCTGTGCCGTCGCCACCGTCAGCACCGTGTCGGGCAGGTACTCGTCGTGGGCGCCCTGCGCACCTGGCGCGCCGATGCCGAGCTGCTGCCACGGCTCTTGCTGTCGAAGCTGGCGTTCAAGCTCGACACCCGGTTCGAGACCCGCGTCGACTGCGCGGCGCTGTTCTGGGAGCTGCATCTCACCGACGTGGGTCAGATCTCCGCGGGCCACATAGGCATCCTCGCTGGCCCGGTGTTCGAGCAGGTGATCAGCGGCAGCTCGGTGTTCGACCTGGTGAACCCCGAGACCGGCAACGCCCTGGGCAACCTCGTGCGCACCGAGAACACCGGTGGCACCTACAACGGCTTCCCCGACGACACCGAGGCGTGGCGGTGGAGCACGCCGTGGCCGGCGGCCTTCCGCCTGCAGCACCCGCCGGAGCACCGCGAGCTGACGGCCTCGCAGGGAACCTGGGAGATGCTCGACCTGGCCGACTTCCCGACCAGCGCCTCCGGCGCCCCGCTCCCCAGCGGCGGCAGCTGGTGGCGGATCCGCTGGACCGACGGCTCGAGCCAGGTCGACGTGGGCTACCTGCACCGCGACCCGAGCACCGGCGCCCAGCGGTGGTTCGGCAAGACCAGCCAGCTGCACGTGGACGGCAGCAGCAAGCGCTGGCTGCGCCACGTCGGCTCGGGGGAGGCACTGCTCTTCGAGAGCCGGTCCACGGCGCCCTCGGTGGCGGGGCACGTCGACGTGACCACCAGCGTCAGCTGAGCCCCGCCGGGTCGGCGCGCACCCAGCGGAGCCCGACGCCGAAGAGGCGACGCTGGGTGTGGTCGGCGAAGCGGCCGCCGCTGCGGCAGAACAGCGGCGTCGCCGCCCATACGCCCCCCCGGGCGAGGCGTAGCTCGGCCGCGCCGGGGTAGGGGTCGGCGCACCAGTCTCGGGTGTTGCCGGCCAGCTGCAGCACGCCATAGGGCGACCGGTCGCGCGGCGTGGCACGAACCCCCACCAGCGAGGGCCGGCCCTCGGTGGACCCGCCGATGTTGGCCCAGCTGGGGTCGATCTGGTCGCCGAAGGGGAACCGCCGCCCATCGACCCCGCGCGCGGCCTTCTCCCACTCCTGCTCGGTGGGCAGGCGCCCGCCGTGGGCTTCCAGGTAGGCGACCGCGTCGTTCCAGCGGATCATCGTCACCGGGTGGTCGGCCCGCCACGGCGCATCGAGCACGGTGTCGGCCATCACGAAGCGGCCGTCCTCGCGCCACACCACCTGGCCGGCCTCGCCCTCGGAGCTGAGGCGGGGCGCGCGCTGGAGCGCCTCCTCCTCGGCGCCGGCGGCCCACAGCCGGTCGAGCCACTGCAGCCACTGTCCTGCGGTGACCGGCACCTGGCGCATCACGAAGGCCTCCACCCAGGCGCGCCGCCGAGGCAGGCCGTCGATGGCGTCGGGGTCGCCCAACAGGCACCACCCGGCGGGGACGTAGACGTCGTCGGGACCGAGCTCGCCCTCAGGCGGCAGGCGCACGGGCCGCGGCGGCCCACCGTCGGGGGGGATGCCGTGCCAGTGCTCCCCACGCCCGACCACGACCGGGTAGAGCACCTCGTGGTGGCCGGGTGCTCGCAGACGCAGCCGATAGCTGCCTCGTGGCAGGGCCACCTCGCGCAGCGGCGTGCGCCCCAGGTGGCCGGCGGGCACCGGCACCAGGCGTCTCCGGCGGGGCTCGTAGCGCTCGAGGAGGACCTCGGCGCCCGGGGGATCGGTGATCAGCGTGAGCGCCCCGGTGCCCGACAGGAAGGTCGCGTGGCGTCCCGCGCCGTCGTGGCGGGCCAGCTGCTGCAGCGCCAGCTCTTCGCCCACCGGGTCGCGGTCGTGTTCGGCGGCCTCGGCACGCAGACGGTAGAGGTCGGCCAGCGCGCGGTGGGCCTCGGGCAGCGGCGCCAGGCGCAGGGCGGCCTGCAGCTCTCCCTCGGCGCGGGCGCCGGCCTGGACTCCCTCGGCGGCGAGCCGACGGGCGCGGTCCTCGAGGTCCCAGGCCTCGCCCTTGGTGGTTTCTCCGTCCCAGGGACGGGTGGTGGCCAGTGCCTCCCGGGCCTGCCGGTCGACCTCCGCGGCTTCGTCGCGCAGGGCGCGGGCCTCGGCATGGGCCTCGACGCCCCGAGCGACCAGGGAGCGTGCCCGCGCCCGCCGTCGGGCGCCGTCGAGCCAGGCCCGCAGCCGGTCGGCCAGTCCCTCTGCAGAGCCACGGTCGCTGGGGACCCTGGCCATCGCGTGCTGCGCGGC
>Ga0213839_1002489_pt1 | contig 10222 bp, 9 predicted proteins | sample SWPATP21_FD_160075 | JGI IMG/M metagenome (GOLD analysis project Ga0213839, IMG submission 160075) | Coastal seawater microbial communities from Marineland, Florida, United States - SWPA TP2 #1 | ecosystem: Environmental > Aquatic > Marine > Coastal | place: USA: Florida | collected 2016-08-14 | reverse complement strand
GCGGGCGCGGCGCCGCGGGCGCTTCCGTAGCGGGCGGGAGGCTCAGTCGCTGACCATCGCACCCGCCTTGGCCAGGCCCACGAGCCCGGTCACGGTGATCATGCCCAGCACGAACCCGGCGTAGCCCGTCGCGATGCACCCGAGCAGCCCCATCTGCAGGGAGCTCACGCCGCCGCGGTCCACGCCGATCACCAGTGCGCTGAGCCCCACGGAGACGACGAAGCCGAGGGGCACGAGGCAGCCGAAGGCGAGCTTCAGTCGGCTGTACCAGATGGTCCATCGCTCGAGCATCTCACCCTCCCCATGCCCTCAAGGACAGACGACAGGACCCAGTGGCAAGCTCTGATCGGCCGCGAACCCGATGGTGATGTCCGACAGGTGGCTCGTGCCCAGGTAGTGGTGCACCTCCTCCACCGCTCCCGCGACCGCGGTGTTGCTGCCAGGGCCGGTCTCGTAGCCCGCAGCCGCCACCACCGTGCGCCCGTTGGCACTGAACAGCATGCGGGTGCCGGGGTCGGGTCGGTCGCGCCAGTACATGTTGACGTACCAGGTCTCGTCCTCGACGGGCAGCGGCAGGTAGTAGGCCCCCTGACCGTACTGGCTGCCGCCCTCGCCCGACGGCGCCCAGGGCTCGGTGCGGGCCATGACGTAGCCCGTGGCGGCCTCGCTGTTGGCGTAGTGGGTGGACAGCCCGTCGGTGGGGCTCACCGGCCAGCCACTCGGGAAGCTGTCGTCGACGGTGACCAGGTGGGCTTCCTTGGCCACCGGCCCCGTGGTGGGCGTGGACAGGAACACGTCGCCGCCCGAGGTGAAGCAGTCGGGCACCGCGCAGCTGCTCCAGTACATCGACACGTCGGTGGGCTCGTAGGAGCAGTCGACCTGAACGCCGGGCAGGAAGCCCACCGACAGCGTGTACGGGCCGTCTTGGGGCACGCCGTCGCCGTCGACCCAGGTGTCGATCACGATCCAGTAGTCGCCAGGGGCGAGGTAGGCGGAGACCTCGATGTGGTCGCGGTCGATGCACGCGCTCGGGTCCGGGGCGTCGAGGAGGTGCACGTCGACATCGACCCCGTCGCCGGCCACCTCGTCGATGGAGGCGGTGAGCAGGCCGTCGGTGGGCAGGGTGACGCGGTACCAGAACTCGGGGCCCGACTCGTCGATGCCGGGGTCGCAGCCGTAGCTGTCGACCTCCCACCAGCTGCTGTCGGTGGTGGAGCGGCTGTCGGTGTACGGGAAGGCGGCGATGAGGAAGGGGTCGCAGGCGTTGCCGAGCTCGCCGCAGCCGGACCCGGTGTCGGCGGTGTCGGTGTCGGTGTCGGCATCGGTGTCGGTGTCGGTGTCGGCATCGGTGTCGGCGTCGGTGTCGGTGTCGGTGTCGGCATCGGTGTCGGTGTCGGCATCGGTGTCGCTGTCGGACGCCTCGACCGGGCCGAGGTCTTCGGTCTTCGTGGTCGAGGCGGTCGACCCACAGGCCACCAGGCCGAGCACGCCCAGTAGGCCCCGTCGCACGCTCAAGCCCGGAAGCTGTCGTGGTAGCCCGGGTCTTCCACGCTCGCCGCCGCGGCGGTGCGCTGCAGGGGCTTGTAGGTGTCGAGCATCACGGCCAGCTCGTTGGTCTCTCGGTGGCCCATGCTCGCGGCGTAGGCGCCGGGGTGGGGACCGTGGGGGATGCCGGCGGGGTGGTGGGAGATGCTGCCCGGACCCACGCCCTTGCGCGAGGTGAAGTTCCCGGCGGCGTAGAACAGGAACTCGTCCATGTCGACGCTGCTGTGGGGGTAGGGGCAGGGGATGGCCTCGGCGTGGAAGTCGACCGCGCGGGGCACGAACGAGCACACCAGCGCGCCGGGGGCGGCGAAGGTGCCGTGCCAGGTGGGCGGCAGGTGCACCAGCCCGGCCCGCGGCTGGAAGTTCAGGATGGGGAACACCCAGGGGTAGACCGTGCCGTCGTAGCCGACACAGTCGAGGGGGTTGTGGGGCAGCTCGTAGTGGGTCCAGCGGCCCTGCCGCTTCACCGCCATGCGCCGCAGCCCCTCGTCGACCTCCACCAGCTCGGGACGGCGGAAGTCGCGGTGGCAGAACGGCGCGTCCATGCGCAGCTGTCCTACGTCGTTGCGCCACTGGCGCGGCAGGTGCACGCCGCCGGGGAAGGCCATCGCCAGCCAGTACTGCGCCACGCCCTCGTCGGGCACGAAGCGGTGGGGCACGCCCTTGGGCACGTAGACGTAGTCGCCCTGGGTGAAGCGCACGTCGCCGAGCACGCTGCGCAGCAGGCCCGAGCCCTCGAAGATCCAGTACAGGTCGTCGGCGTCGCCGTTCACCACGTACACCTCGTCGGCGGTGTCGGGGAACAGCACCGACAGCGTGGTGTCGGCGTTGAACAGCAGGTGGTGACGGTGGGCGAAGGCCGAGCCTCCCGACCGCGGGAGCTTCGGCGACAGGTAGTGCCGCTTCTTCAGCCGCTCGTCGCCGCCCGCGGCCACCGGGGCGCCGTAGCCGCCGATGGCGTCGATCACCGCGTGCTCGTGGGGGCGATGGCGGTGGTAGAGGATGGTGTAGGGACCCTCGAAGCCGTCGCGGGTGAGGCACTCCTCCCAGTACAGCGAGCCGTCGGGCTGGCGGAAGGCGATGTGGTGCTTGGCGGGCACCTCGCCGCGGCGGATGCGGTCCATCAGATCCGCCCCTCGGCTGCCTGGGCACGCTCGATGCTCTCGAACAGCGCCCGGAAGTTGCCGGCGCCGAAGCCGTTGTCGCCCTTGCGCTGGATGATCTCGATGAAGAACGGACCGGCGCTGGGGTCGTCGAACAGCCCCGCCTGCTCCTTGAGGAAGATCTGCAGCAGGTACTTGTGGTGGTCGTCGCCGTCGACGAGGATCTCGAGCTGCCGCAGGATGTCGATGTCTTCGTCGATCTCGTCGACCCCGAGCTGCACCAGGCGGTCGGGGAGCGCGTCGTAGTAGGTGCCCGGCGTGGGCATGAACTGCACGCCCTGGTCGCGCAGCTCGCGCACGCTGCCGACGATGTCGGCCACCGTCATCGCGATGTGCTGCACGCCGTCGCCCCGGTGGTCTTCCCCGAACAGGTTGATCTGCGACTTCTTGAAGAACGGCGCCTTGGGCTCGTTGTTGGCGAACTTCACCTGGGAGCCCGGGTCCCACACCACCACCGACTTCAGGCCGCTGCCCGAGTCTTGCTTGTCGGACACGTCGACGGTGTGGAACTCCACGTCCCAGTACACCTCGAAGCCCATCACGTGCTCCATCCACAGCAGCATCGGCCGCATGGTCTGGAAGTTCGACGTGATGTGGTCGATGCGGTCGAAGCCGTGCCGGTTCTTGCCGCCGCGGGGCTCGTCGTAGGCCACGAAGCCGGGGAACACGTCGTTCACGCCCTCGTCGCGCTCGATGAACCGGAAGGTGGTGTCGCCGAAGGGGGTGGTGATGGAGAAGGTCTTCAGCGCGCCGCTGCCGAGCTCGAAGGACTCCACGCCGGTGATGAAGGTGCCGCCCCGCTGGTCGAGCAGCTCGTAGGCGCGCTGGGCGTCGGCGACGGTGAACACGATGGTGCCCACACCCTCCGGGTGGCGGCGTAGCCAGCGGGCCGCCCGGGGACCGTCGCGGAGGGGCTGGCTGACCACCAGGCGGATCTGACCGGCCTCGAAGACCAGCGCCCGCTGGCCGCCGCGGGCCTCCATCTCGTCGGACGAGCGACCGGTCTCGGCGAAGTCGAGCTGCTCGGTGAGGAACGCCCGCATCCGGTCGAGGTCGTGGACGTAGTAGTGGATGGACTCGATGCCGGTGATGCCGAGGGGCTCGATCGTGGACTCGCTCATGGGGAACCTCGGGATGACGGGGACTAGGAGGTGACGGCGTCGGGCTGCTGGTCGGGGTGGGCGCGCTGGAACGCGTCGAGGGCCTCGCAGTGGGCCTCCACACGGGTGAGCAGCGACAGATCGGACAGGTCGACGTCGAAGCGTCGGGCGTTGTAGAGCTGGGGGACGAGGCACAGATCGGCCACCGAGGGCGCATCCCCCACCAGGAACTGCCCCGCGTGGGGCTCGGCCAGGGACTGCAGCGCCACCAGCCCGTCGCGGATGACCGTGGCCCCCCACTCCTTGCGGTCGACACCGCAGGCCGCCAGGCGCTGCAGCACGGTGAGGTTCTGCAGCGGCTGGATGCCGGCGTTCACCACCTCCGCCAGCGCCCAGGCCCGTGCGCCCTGCAGCGGGTCGCGGGGCACCAGCGGGGGCGCGGGTCGCACCTGATCGAGCCAGCGCACGATGGCCAGCGACTGGGTGAGCTGCGTGCCGTCGTCGAGCTCGAGCACCGGCACCTGGGCCATGGGCGAGCGTGCGCGGTGGTCGTCGCCCTTCTGTGCGCCCTCGAGCAGGTTGACGGGCACGATGTCGACCTCGAGCCCCTTGAGGTGCAGCGCGATGCGGGTGCGCCACGACGCCGACGAGCGCCAGTAGGCGTAGAGCTTCACCGAGCCACCACGGCCTGCTCGATGGTGCCGAACAGGTTGGTGCCGTCGGGCGCGAAGCACTCGATGCGCACGTTGTCGCCGGGGCTCATGAACGGCGTGCTCGCCTCGCCGTCGCGGATGATCTCGATCATCCGCGCCTCGGCGAGGCAGCTGATGCCGTGGGCCTGGTCTTCGTTGCTCACGGTGCCCGAGCCGATGATCGTGCCGGCCGTGAGCGCACGGGTGCGCGTCATGTGCTGGATGAGCTCGGCGAAGCCGAAGTGCATCTCGGGCCCCGCCTCGGCCCAGCCCACCCGCTCGCCGTTGAGGTGGACGGTGACCGGCAGGTGCAGCCGGCCCTCACGCCAGGCGTCGCCGAGCTCGTTCGGCGTGAGCGCGATGGGGGCGAAGGCGCTCGACGGCTTGCCCTGGAAGAAGCCGAAGCCCTTCTTCAGCTCGGCGGGGATGAGGCCGCGCAGCGAGACGTCGTTGCAGATCATCACCAGCTTCACGTACTGCAGCGCGTCGGCGGCCTTGGTGCCCAGGGGCACGTCGCCGGTGACGATGCACACCTCCGCCTCGAAGTCGAGCCCGTAGCTGGCATCGAGGAAGGGGATGGGCTCGAGGGGCGCGAGGAACGTGCCCGAGCCTCCCTGGTAGACCAGCGGGTCGGTCTCGAGGGTGGGGGGCGGCTCGGCATTGCGGGCCTTGCGCACCAGCCGCACGTGGTTGAGGTAGGCCGACCCGTCGATCCACTCGTAGGCGCGGGGCAGCGGGCTGTGGAAGTCGGCCCAGTCGATCGGCCGCCCGTCGACCTCGCCAGCGTCGAGGTCGCGCTGCAGCGCCTCGAGCTTGGGCGACACCCGGTCCCAGTCGTCGAGCGCGTGCTGGAGGGTGGCCGCGATGCCGCTGGCGTCGGCCCAGGCGGTGCGGTCGGACCGGATGACGACGAGCTGACCGTCGCGGCTTCCGTTCTGGCGGGTGGCGAGCTTCACGGGACCTCCTCGAAGGGAGGTGCACGTAACGTGCGGGCTGTCCAGCGGAGGTCACCGCAGGCGGGGGCAGGCGGGGGGGGCAGGCGGGGTCAGATCACACGGATTACGCTTAAAATGCGATTATCGAGGTTTCATCGTTTGGGGTCAGATCACACGGATTACGCTTAAAATTCGATTGTCGGCGTTCGTCCATCCCGCGCCCGGTCGGTCGACCGATAGCCTGCTCCACCGGGGACCCCGTGGTCGCGGAGGCCCCGACCTGCAGGTTCGACCCGGCTGGGGGTCTCGGAGGTGCTGATTCACGGAGGCTGGGGTGCCCAGCGGGGGTGAATCGGTCATGGCCGGGAGCCCAGCCAGGTCGAAGCTGCTCAGGAGGCTGTCCGCGGCGGCCGTTGCCGACGGATAGCGGGGTTCCATCGTGGACCCCGTGGTCGCGGAGGCCCCGACCTGCAGGTTCGACCCGGCTGGGGGTCTCGGAGGTGCCGATTCAAGGGGGCTGGGGTGCCCAGCGGGGGTGAATCGGTCATGGCCGGGAGTCCAGCCAGGTCGAAGCTGCTCAGGTGGCTGTCCGCGGCGTCCGTTGCCGACGGATAGCGGGGTTCCACCGTGGACCCCGTGGTCGCGGAGGCCCTGACCTGCAGGTTCGACCCGGCTGGGGGTCTCGGAGGTGCTGATTCACGGGGGCTCGTCGTGCAGGCCCAGGTCAGCAAAGAGAGTGGCGTAATCTGCACACTCCATGACGTACAAGGCATGACCCGCCAGTCGCCCCCGCCCTACCTGGGGACATCCAACCTGGAGGTTCCCATGCACCGCATCGTCGCCCTGTCCCTGCTCACCCTGGGGGCGTGCGCCCCGAAGGCCCCGGCCTCTGCCACCGCTCCGGTCGTGATCGGTCACACCAGCGGCGAGGCGGGCTTCCACACCAACACCTGGTTCGTCGTCGGCGACGAAGGCGTGGTGGTGGTCGACGCCCAGTTCACCCCCGACGAGGCGGAGGCCGCGCTGCGCACCCTGCGGGAGCACACCGACAAGCCCGTCACCCACGTGGTCGCCACCCACCCGAACCCCGACAAGTTCAACGGCGCCGCCGTGTTCCAGCGCGAGGGCGCCGAGCTCGTCGTGTCGGAGGCCACGGCCGCCGCGCTTCCGGGCGTGCATGCCTACAAGCAGGCCTACTTCGAGGGCGTGGGCGCGTTCCCGGAAGGCACCTACCCCGCCGAGGCGCAGGTCGACCGCACCTTCTCGGGCACCCTGGCGCTCACGCCGGGCGTAGAGCTGATCGAGCTGTCGCACCCCGGCGTCAGCTCCACCCAGACCGTGGTGCGGGTCGACGGACGGCACCTCGTGGTCGGGGATCTGGTCGCGGTCGACACCCACGCGTGGCTCGAGGGGGGCATCGTCGACGGGCAGCCGTCCCCCGACATCGACGCATGGACCTCCGCCCTCGAGCAGGCCGGCACCCTGGGCAGCGGCGACCTCTACCCCGGTCGTGGACCCGCGCGGGCCGTCGACATCGCGGTCGCCGAGCAGGTGCACTACCTGCAGACGGTCGACGCCCTGGTGGCCGAGCACGTCGCCCCCCTCGACCCCAGCGACCTGACCGGCGAGCAGGCTGGGGCCCACTGGACGGCGATCACCGACGCGGCGGCCACCAGCTTCCCCGAGCACGACCACGCCTACCTCGTGACCTACGGTGTGTACGGCCTCGCCTTCGCCCACGTGGAGTAGCCGGAGGTAGGATGGCGGGGGAGGCGCGGGTTGCTCGACCCCGACATCGTGCCCCGCTCGTTCGGGCTGGCCGAGGACGTGCCGGCCGTGCACTCGCCGTGGCACCAGCACCGGCGGGCGCAGGTGCTGTACGGCGTGTCGGGGGCGATGCGCCTGCACACCGCCCACCACGTGGCGTTGCTGCCGCCCAGCCGCGCCGCCTTCCTCCCCGCGGGGGCCCGGCACCACGTCACCTGCCGTCGCCCGGTGCAGCTCCGCACCGTCTATCTCGACCCCCGCGACGACGACGCTCCCTTCGCGGTGTTCGCCGCGACCCCGCTGCTGGTGAGCCTGCTCGTCGAGATCTGTGCCCTGGGCATCGACCGGCCCGCCGAGGCCGAGCCCCTGTTCGCTGCGCTGCGCTACGGGGTGGGCCGCGCCGCCCGCTCCCCTCTGCCCCTGCGGCTGGGCGTTCCGTCGTCGCCGGGGCTGCGGGAGCTGGCCGAGCGGGTGCTCGCGCGTCCCTCGGCCCCATGGACCCTCGCCGACGCCGCGGGGGCTTCGGGACTGTCGGTGCGCACGCTGCAGCGACGCTTCCGGTCCGAGCTGGGGCACGGCTTCCGACGGTGGCTCGGCCAGGCTCGCCTGCACCACGCCGTCGACCTGCTCGCCGACCCGACCGTCGCCGTCGGCGAGGTGGCGCTGCGCTGCGGCTACGACAGCCCGTCGTCGTTCACCCGGGCGTTCCGCGAGCAGCTCGGCGTCAGCCCGTCGGCCTGGCGTGCGCAGGCGCCGTGAAGCCGCCGCCGGTCACAGTCCCAGCATCTTCAGCACGTCGCCGATCACCGGCAGGCCCTTGAGGATGCCCAGGATGCCCTCGTCGGCCGGAGCGGCCGGGGGCGTGTGCGACGGGGGGGACGCGATGCTCGGCGAACCGGGGGCCGCCGCCGGCTCGGAGTCTTCCGAAGGCTCGCTGTAGGACCACTCGTCGAGGACCTCCTCCATGTCGCTCAGCGTCTCGCGGTAGTCGTCGATCAGGCTGCGCAGGTGCACCTTCTTGGTCTCGTCGGTGACGCCCGCGAACAGCTCGTTCACCTTGGCCGAGCGGGGCTGGAGGCGCGCGATCGCCGCGCGGATGGCGGCCTTGGCCGCGTCGCTCTCGGCGCGGGTCATGAAGTCCTCGCCTGCGAGGTCGCCGAGCGAGCCGTGCACCAAGTCGGCGACGCCCTGCTGGGTCTGCTCCTCGGTGACCGCCGCGCTCCACGCGTGGATGTCGAGCGCGTCGACCGGTCCGCTCACCGCCATCAGCCCGTCGACGCCGGCCCCGTGCTCGAGGATCTTCACGGCCTCGGCATAGGCGGCCGTCGTCAGCGACCGCGTGCGGGCGTCACGCCCGTCTTCCTCGAGCTCCCAGAGGCGGATCATCTCGCGGACGCCGCGGGCCCGCACCCGGATGTCGTCGTGGTCGAAGAAGTCTTGGGCGTTGTCGCGGGTGAGGTCGTCGCTCATGCCGCCGCCTCGCCCTGCCGCGTCGGCCGCGTCCTCGAGGATGGCCTGGGTGCTGGCCTCCATCATCGCCTGGTGGTTCGGCGCGTACTTCTGGTAGAGCTGCCCATACTGGATGATCAGCGGGTCGGTGGGGCTCACCTGGCCCATGCGTGCGGCCCAGGCCGCCTGACCCGCCTGCCACTGGGTCATCGTCAGGCCCTCGCCGGCCACGAGTCCTTCGACGGCGGCGCCGGTCTGCACCTGAGCGCTGATCTTGGCGTACTGCTCGAGCGACACGCCCTCCATCGTGTCGCCGGCGACGTCGGGCTGACGCGCCATGAGGCTGCGCTGGCGGACCTGGCCCATGTAGGTGTGGAACTTCGCGGCGAGGGCGGCGTCGGCCTCGGTCACCCGGTGCCAGTCGTTCCACACGCTGGCCCACTGGCTCTCGGTGAGCCCCTTCGACCGGAGGAACTGCTGGAAGTGGGGCTGGAAGCCGGGCTCGCCGTGCTCGGTGCGAAGGTCTTGGTGCGCGGCGAGGATCACCGCACAGTCGGCGAGGGAGTAGCCGTTGCGCTTCTGCTCGAGGGGGTCCATGTCTTCGTCCGGGGTGAGAGTCGACCCCAGCGGAACCCGGGCCGTCTGCTACAACCAGTGCATCTCAGTCGACCTCAGTGAGGACGCGTCGGGATGCGATGGATCCGACAGCTGGGCGGTGGCGCCCAAGGAACCACCTGGCTCGTGGAGCGCGACGGGCGACGGGCCGTGGCCAAGCGGCTGCACCCGGGGGCCGACGAGCGGGCCCGCGCCCGGCTGATGCGCGAGGCCGAGGTGCTGGGCGGGCTACGCCACGGGCACGTACCGACCCTGCTCGGGGTAGAGCCCGATGGGTTCGTGATGGAGGCCTTCGCCGGCGACGTGGCCGACGAGGCCGGGCCCGTCGACCTGGCCGAGCTGCTCTACGGCGCCTTGCGCGCGCTGGCCCACGCCCATGCCCGGGGCGTGCTTCACAATGATTTGTCCCCTGCCAACCTGCTGCGGGACGGGCGCCACGTGGTGCTCGGGGACTTCGGCGCCGCCCGCACCCGCGGCGAAGACCCCCACGGAGCGCCCGGCACCCGGCAGATGCTTCCGCCCGAGCGGACGGAGCGGTTCGGGGACGTGGGGCCGTGGTCCGACCTGTTCGCCCTGGCCCGGGTCGCCGAGCACGTCGTGACCACCGGGTGGACCCCCGAGACCCGCCAGTGGGCCCGGTGGCTGCAGGAACCCCACGTCCCCGATCGGGCCCCCTCGGCCCATGCCGCTCTGCAGGCCCTGAAGCCGCTGCTCCCGGCGCCTCCCCCCCGTGCGCGGCCCGCACAGACCCCGTGGCCCTCGGCCCTCGGACTCACCCGCTCGGTGTGCGTGGGACGCGACGCCGAGCGCGCCCGGATCGCCGCGGCGCTGCACGGACCGCTGCCGCGACGCATCACCGTGAGTGGCCCGCCGGGCTGTGGGGCGTCGACCCTGGCCCGCGATGCGGCCGAAGGCCTCGCCGAGCGCGAGGGCGTGCCGGTGCTCTGGGCGACCCA
>Ga0213839_1002488_pt1 | contig 10225 bp, 9 predicted proteins | sample SWPATP21_FD_160075 | JGI IMG/M metagenome (GOLD analysis project Ga0213839, IMG submission 160075) | Coastal seawater microbial communities from Marineland, Florida, United States - SWPA TP2 #1 | ecosystem: Environmental > Aquatic > Marine > Coastal | place: USA: Florida | collected 2016-08-14 | reverse complement strand
ACGCCAGCGACCACCGATGTCGTGGGCTCGGTTCGCACGGTCGATGGGCTCCTGAGCCTGGAGGAAGGCCCAGAGGTCGGCCAGGTCCGCGTCGGTCATGCCGGTGAAGGACGGGTAGGGGAAGGCTGGCCAGTAGGCGTGGCCGTCGGGGTCCCTGCCGTCGTGCATGGCCCGGCGGAAGTCGTCGAAGGTCCAGCCTCCGAGCCCGTGCTCGGGGTGGGGGGTCAGGTTGGAGCCGTAGAAGGTCCCGAAGTCGGTGACGACGGCGTAGCCTCCACCGTAGGGAAGCTCGTCGTCGTCCTGGGTGTGGCAGGAGGCGCACCCCCCCAGTCCCGCGACCACGGCGCCGCGTTCGGCGTCGCCGTCGAGGGCCCAGGCGACGGCCAGCGCCCACCACATCAGTGGTCTTCGTCGACCTTGAAGTCGTCGTGGCAGCCACCGCAGGCCTTGCCCACGCCACCCATGGCGCTCATCGTCTGGGCCTTGTCGCCGGACTTGGCGGCGGCCACCCAGGCCTCCGCCTTCTCGACCAGGTTGTCGGCAGCCTTGTCGAACGTCTCCCGCTCGGTCCACACGTTGGGCTTGGACTCGGACGGCACCTTGTCGGGGCCCGTGCCCTCGGGGAAGAGCTCCTTGATGAGCTTCGCGTAGGCGAGCACGCCCTCGGCGTGCATGGTGACGTCGCCGGGGCGGCTCACCTCGGACTTGGCGATCATCGACGCACCCTTCATGTGCTTCGACAGACCCTCCATCACGACCTCGCGGTACTCGACGATGTTCTCGGGGCTGTCGGCGGCGATGGCCGTCGGCGCGAGGAGCAGCAGGCCCGTGAGGGCGAGCTTCTTGGTCATGGGTCCTCCAGTTGGACGGGGGCGCCTATCGCCGTTGCGAGGGACGTGCAGGGGGCCGCAGGGTGTCGCGACGAACTCTGACGGGGGCGGTGCGACCTCTCGCCCTCGAGGTGGGCCCGCGCGCCTGCCGATCTGCACCGCCCGTCGAGGAAGCGCCGTCGGTGGCTTCGTTCTGGCCGAAGAGCTTCAGCCACCGCGCCCTGGGCCGAAGAGTGGGTATGTCCCTTCCCGCCATGCCCCCCAAGCGTCTGCCGCAGGTCCTTGGTGCCCTGGGCCTGTTGGTGGCCGTGGGCGGTGTGATCCTCGATGGACTGGGCCTCCCTTCCTTCGATCCCTGGCCGGCCCGGGCCCTCGTGGCCACGTGCCTCCTCGGGCTCGCGGGCCTGATGGCCACCGGGATCGCCCCGGAGCTCCATCGCGTGGGGCAGCGGTGGATCGCCGTGCTGTCGGGTCTGTGGATGGTGATGCTGCTGTGGGGCAACGCCTTCGCGAGCCTCTACGTGCCGATCCTGATTCCGGCGCTCGCCCTGGGCATCCTCGCCTTCGATCGGAGCCGGTCGGCCAGCCTCTACCTCGGCGGCATGAGCGTGCTGGTCGTGGCTGCGGGCTGGCACACAGGGGAGTGGGAGGCTGGTCTGTCCACGGCCCTGGGCAGTGCCTGCACCGGTGCGGTGCTGCTCGGGTCCCTGGCCCAGCGCTCCAGCCTGACCCATGCGCTGGTCCGGCACCGCGAGGAGCTGGAGGCGGACGTCGCGGCGCGGACGGCGGAGCTCCGCCGCGAGGTGGTGACCCGGCGGGCGGCGGAGATCCGTGCCATGGCTGCGTCGGATGCGAAGAGCAAGTTCCTCGCCAACATGAGCCACGAGCTCCGCACGCCCCTGAACGCCATCATCGGCTACTCCGAGCTGGTCCGAGAGGAGCTGGCCGACCCCGATGGCTCCCGGGACGACGCCCGCACCGACCTGCGCCGGGTCGTCCGTGCCGCGGACCGGCTCCTCAAGCTGGTCAACGACGTGCTGGATCTGGCCCGCATCGAAGCGGACATGATGGAGATCCTCCCGGGGCCCATGGTCCTGCCGGACATCGTTCAGGAGGTCTGCGACGAGGTGAGGCCCCTGGCCACCGGCAACGGCAACGAGATCGTCGCCGAGCTCGATGCGTCCCCGACGCTGATGCGGTCCGACGAGGCTCGGGTCCGGCAGATCCTCGTCAACCTGGTGACGAACGCCGCGAAGTTCACCAGCGACGGCCGCATCACCGTGCGGGTCTCGGGCCACGAGGAGACGGTTCGGGTCGACGTGGTCGACGACGGGGTGGGCATTGCCGAGGAGGCCATGGCGACGCTCTTCGATCGCTTCACCCAGGTCGACGACTCGAGCACCAAGGTCTTCGGCGGCACCGGCCTGGGTCTGGCCCTCAGCCGTGACCTCGCCCGACGCATGGGGGGCGAGCTGTTCGCCAAGAGCCTCCACGGCGAGGGCTCCACGTTCACCCTGTTGATGCCCATCGACGCCGAGTCCACGGCCCATCTCCGCGCGGCGGCCGAGACGTCGTCGGACGAGTCCTCGCCGATGGAGGGGCCCACGCTTCGAATCGTCGAGGCCGCTGGCGCGTAGCATCCGGTGTGCCCAGCCGTCGCTGGGCCATCGGAGGTGAGGATGTCGCGGTTCGTCGGCGTGTTGCTGGGGGCGATCTTTCCGCCGCTGGGCGTGTGGTTGGTCGTGGGCTTTCGCCCGTCGTTCTGGCTCAACCTGCTGCTGACGCTGTTCTTCTACGTGCCCGGGCAGGTCCATGCGCTCTGGGTCGTGGCCCACACCGGGGCTGGGGGCCGGGCGGCGTCGGATGGAACGTCCACCTTCATCGCCCTGCTTCTCGGGCTGCTGCTGCCGCCCCTCGGCGTGTGGTGGAAGCGGGGGACCTTCTCGGGTGGCTTCTGGCTCAACGTGCTGCTCACGCTGTTCTTCTGGGTGCCGGGGCAGATCCACGCCCTGTGGGTGATCACGGCCGAGGACTAGCCGGTCGGGGACGACGGGGTACCAGGTCGGTCTGGAGGTCCCTTGGCCGATCGCATCGTGCAGCTCGCGTCGGACGTTTGGAACGTTCGCGGCTCCTTCAAGGTCGCTGGCTTCGTCGACATCGGCACCCAGTGCAGCCTGGTGCGGCGTGCCTCCGGCTCCTACCTCCTCCTCGATGCCTACACCCTCCAGGGGGAGGTCCTCGACGAGGTGATGGGGCTCACCGAGGACGGGAAGTTGCTGGAGGCGGTGCTGCACCTGCACCCCTTCCACACCATCCACGTCAAGCGGGTCGCCGAGCGCTTCCCCGAGGCTCGGCAGTACGGCACCCGTCGACACGTGCAGAAGGCGCCGCAGCTGACCTGGGAGGCCGAGCACACCGAGGAAGAGGCGATCCGGGCGCTGTTCGCCGACGACCTGGCCTTCACCGTGCCTCGCGGCGTCGACTTCGTGCCTGCCGACGAGAAGCTGCACTTCGCCTCGGTCCTCGCCAAGCACCCGGCGTCGGGGGTGCTCCACGTCGACGACACCCTGATGTTCAACAAGCTGCCGCTCGTGGGTGGGATGTCCTTCCATCCGACGCTGAAGAAGGTCCTTCGGCCCCGTGCGGGGGCAGCGGCCGAGTTCCGGGCCTGGTGCGAGGAGCTCGTGGACTTCTGCGCCGACGTCACCCAGGTCTGTCCGGCCCACATCCACCTGCCGCCCAGGGCCGAGCCCGGCCAGGTGGCGGCTCAGGTGCGGAAGCTGGCGGCCAAGGCCGAGAGCCTGTTGGCGGCCCACGAGAAGCGCCACGGGTAGTCCCGCCGCCCGACCCTGCAACGTGGCGGCTGCAGGGTGTGCTTCGGGTTCTTAGGGTGGTCATCTGGAGGTTGTATGCACGCCCGTCCCCCTGCCACCGACCACGTCGCCGAGAAGCAGGCGTCGTTCCATGCCGACGTCGTCGGAGAGGTGGCGGCTGCCGTCGCCGAGCACGACATCGTCGTGGTCGGCATGTCGATCAACCCTCATGTCAAGCGGGCACGTCGCCTGCTCGACGAGGCCGGACAGGCCCACCACGATCTCGACTACGGCGGCTACCATGCCCAGTGGAAGCCTCGTCTCGCGCTGAAGATGTGGGCGGGCTGGCCCACCTTCCCGATGGTGTTCGTGCGGGGGCGTCTCGTGGGGGGCGCCAACGAGACCCACCACCTGGTGGAGACCGGCGCCCTCCTGGAGCTTCTCCAGGCCGAGCGTCCGTCCAGCTGATCGGAGTCGTCCATGTTGTTGCTGCTGCTCGCGTGCCAGGCCGACCCGGAGCCGACCGGGTCGGAGACCGGTGACACGGCGACCTCCGACGGGTGTGCGGGGTGTCTGGTGGGGGTGGAGAGCCTGGGGAGCTTCACGAGGGCCTACCTGCAGGGGCTGGTGGACCCTCGGGTGGAGCTCGACAATGGCTACGAGGTGTTCGTGGTCGAGTACGAGACGGAGGGGGGGCGGGTGGCCACGGCCACCGTGACCCTTCCGGTCGGTGCCGAGCCCCCCGAGGACGGCTGGCCCATCGTGGCCAACAACCACGGCACCATCGGGCTCGACGACCCGTGTCGCTTGTCGGGGACGGCGTCCGGGGCGGGGCTGGCGGGGCTCTTCGGGGGGCGGGGCGCCATCGGGGTTGCGCCGGACTACATCGGGCTCGGCGGGCCGGGGGTGCATCGCTACCTGGACCTCGACGACGAGGCCTTCGCGGTGCTGGACGCCCTTCGGGCTGCGGAGGCGCTGGCGGTGGCGGAGGGCGTGCCCACGAGCGGGCGGTCGGCGGTGGTGGGCTTGTCGCAGGGGGGGCATGCCACCCTGGCGGCGGCTGCGTGGCACAGCCGGTATGCGCCTGAGCTCGACATCCGGGCCTTCGGGGTGGCCGGTCCGGCGAGCGTGTATGCCGAGCACTGGTCCGATGGCGTGGCCTTTCCGGGGAGCCACATGGCGCTCCACGCGATGCTGACGTGGTCCTTCGCCGAGGCGGAGGGGGCGTCGTTGGATGGCGTGTGGGCGTCGGGCTTCGACCCCGAGCCGAACCTGCTGGAGCGGTGCGGCTGGGACCCGGACTTCTCGGGGGAGCCGACCCTGTACGAGGGCTTTCCGACGGAGGGGGAGGCGGTGTTCTCGTCGGCGTTCCTGGCGGCCTATGGGGATGGGAGCTTCGACGGCTTCGGGTTCATGGATGAGGCCTTCGAGCGGAACCGGATGCGGCCGTGGCTGGACGTCGGGGAGCAGACCGCGCCCATCGCGGTGTGGCAGGGGACGGAGGACGACGTCGTGCCGCTCGTGTACACGGAGGACATGGTGGAGACGTTGCGGGAGGGGGGGCTGGAGGTGGAGTGGAACGAGGTCGAGGGGGCGACGCACTACGACACGGCGTTCGGGTTCGTGGCGGCGTGGGAGTTCGCGACGGAGGAGAGTGTGGGGTGGGTGTTGGAGGCGGTGAGGTAGGGGGCTGGGACCCGGGACCCCGGACCCGAGGCCTTCGGCCTGACCCTGGACCCGTGCCTGACGGGCTGACCCTGGACCCGCGGCCTTCGGCCTGACTTTGGACCCGCGGCCTTCGGCCTGACCCTGGACCCGTGCCTGACGGGCTGACCCTGGACCCGCGGCCTTCGGCCTGACCCGGGACCGCCCCGCCCAGAGTGCGGCGCTTGGAACCGGATAGTGCCCAGAAGGTTGGTGTAAGGGAGGAACTGGTCGATCCGCTGGTCCACAATGCGTTTTGCGAAATCAGACACGCAGGAGGACCAGGGATGACCAGCGAGAAGAGTTTGCGCCATGTGAATGCGCTTGTCGAAGACGTACTGACCGGAGGAGACGTGGCTGGGCTGCTGAGGAAGGGGTTGGAGGCCTTCTTGGCGGCAGTGATGGAGGCCGAGGTGAGCGAGCAGCTTGGTGCCGCCCATGGGGAGCGTTCGGGTGAGCGCCAAGGCCATCGGAACGGCTACCGGGAGAGGACGTTCCAGACGGGCCTGGGCACGTCCACACTTCGCGTGCCGAAGGTGCGCAGCGGGCACTACACGCCGAGCTTCCTGCCAGCCTACAAGCGGTCGGATGACGCGCTGCTGGCCGCCGTAGCGTCCTGCTACCACCACGGAGTTTCCACGCGGAAGGTGGAGGCCGTGATGCGCGAGCTCGGTGTCGAGCACATGAAGAAGAGCCAGGTGAGTGATGTGGCGTCGCGGCTCGACCCGCAGGTGAAGGCGTTCCGCGAGCGGGCGCTTGGCGAGTTCCCGTACGTGTGGCTGGACGCTCGCTACGAGAACGTCCGGGAGGACAACACGGTGCACCGCGTGGCCGTGCTGGTGGCCATTGGTGTGCGGCGGGACGGCATGCGAGAGGTGCTGGGCCTGGCCGTGGAGAGGGTCGAGAACGAGGCCTACTGGGATGACTTCTTGGCGTCGCTCTTGGAGCGTGGCCTCACGGGGGTGAAGCTGGCCATCAGCGACGCCCACGAGGGCCTCCGAAAGGCCATCCAGAAGCGCCTGGTGGCGGCCAAGTGGCAGAGGTGCAGGGTGCACTTCATGCGCAACCTCGGCAACCGCGTCAGCAAGCGCCACCGTGCTGCCACGCTGGCGTTGGCGAAGACCATCTTCGCCCAAGAGTCTCACGAGGCCGCCATCGACCAGAGGCGGCGGGTGGCGGAAGCTCTACGCAAGGCAGGCCAGCGGGATGCAGCGGACTTCCTCGAGAGCACCGACGACATGCTCAACTACATGCACTTCCCCCAGGACCATTGGACAAAGCTCCATTCCACCAACGTCGTCGAGCGACAGAACCGAGAGCTCAAACGACGAACCAGGGTCGTGTCGATCTTCCCCAACCGCACGTCTCTGATCCGACTCGCGGGGGCGCTGCTGCTGGAGGAGCACGAGGAGTGGCTGGTGGCCCGGCGCTACATCAGCGAGCGCAGCATGGACCAGCTCTTCAGCCCCGCCGAGGTGCTGCAGCTTGAGGAGGACCCCACCCGCCATCTGGCGGCGAAGTGATCAACCGGACCAGCGAATCGTTCCAGGACCACTCCTACACCAACTTGACGGACTCAACTTGGAACCGTGCCTGATCGTGGAGAAGGGGTGGAACCGAGCGGCCGACCCGCAGAGGCGAGGGTGCCCGCCTCTCCGGATGCGGATGGAATCATGGCCGAAGGTGCCTGAGGCGATGACGCCAAGGCGTCAAGGCATGTCGGTAGCGCCTGGACGCGGCCGAATCGCCACAGGCGAGAGGTCCGGCCAGGCGCCGACATGCCGTCCTCCCGGAAGGCATGTCGTCAGCGCCTGCGACGCCGAGTCGCTTGCGACAGGTGTTGCAGGCGTCGACATGCCTGGAGGGCTTGCTCCGCCCCTGCGCACCCTGTGCGGGAGCGAAGGTGCTCGAACCCTCCTCCGCAGGGCGTCCCGCCCCGTCTCCCGGCCGACCGCGGCATCCCCTGGTGGCCCCGCCTCCGTCGCTCGCGGAACCGCCCGTGCCCAGTGCCTCCGTCGCCCGCGGAAGCACCGTCCACCGTCCGCGGCCTCCCGAGGTCGACGAGCCTCACGACCTGAGGCTTCGCTGACCCGGGCGGGACCCAAGCCCCCCCGAACGTCCGCTCGAGGGCACCCATGCCTGCCCGAACGTCCGATATCCGCCACATCGCGGGGCCCGCCCGAGCCGCCGTCGCGGATTGTCGGCGTTCGCTGGTCGGCGGCCCGCCGTGCCCGACCGATAGCGGACGTTCAGTGCGGCATGGGTCGGCGAGCCGAGTCAGTCGTTCATTCCCAGCGTCCACTCGACGTACCCGGCGTCGACCGTCAGGTCGGGAAGGGACGGGTCGTACACCGCGTAGATGGACGACATGTTCGGGTACCATCCGACGTAGTCGGCATAGTCGAACCAGTAGAGGGCGAGGTTGTCGTCGAGCACGGTGGCAACGCCACCGGGCGGTGTCCGCTCCACCGGAACGTTCAGCACCACCGCCAGCCCCTGGGCGTAGGGGTTCACCGCGTCGAGGAGCTCCTCGTCGACGCCGAAGACAGCCTCGCAGTCCGACGCAGTCGCCGGATCGATGACGGGGTCGTAGCTGACGGCATCGAAGGAGTAGGCGCACGGAACCCCCGCGAACGAGCACGCGCCATGGTCCGAGGTCGACGTGAGCGTGTCCGAGTAGGGTGAGCTCGCGATGTCGTCGACGACGTACACCACCTCGCACAGAGCGCTGGCGCCCAGTGTCCACCGGGACGTGAGGGTGCCGCTGAAGGTGCCGGGCCCCCGGACGTCGAGCGCGCCGCCACCGAACGCCGCAATGCGAAGGGGGCCGGTGTCCGTCGGGAGGATGCCGGTGTCGCCCGTGCTGTCGGCGTCCGCGTCGGCATCGGCATCGGCGTCGGCGTCCGTATCGGTGTCGGCGTCCGTATCGGTGTCCGTGTCGGTGTCGGTGTCCGAGCTGGGGTCGGGCTTGGACGGGCTCGAGCCCTCGGTGCATCCGAACACCAGGAACAAGGGGATCAGGTGCGTGGGATGCATGGGGTCCTCTCCTGCAGTACGCGCACTCTGCCCTGAGCGGGCGGTACTGTCAGTGCCTTTGCGGGAGTTGGACCCCTTGACCTGGCTCGCGAACAGGTCGTCGAGGGACCTCTCGCGGTCGCTTCGGTGCTCAGCGATGCTGGTTCGTCTTCTCCATCGCCTGCAGCTTCTTCAGTCGCTTCGCCGCCGTCTTCTCGTTCTTGGGAAGCGCGCCCAGGTAGTGGTCCTCCTTCCCGGGGACGATGTACCAGGCGTGTCCCTGGGCCTGGATGAGCATGGGGTCGTCGTGAAGGAGACCCTGAAAGTACTGCCCCGGCGTGGGAAGCGGGACCGGCGATGGGCTCACACCCTGCATCTGCGCCAGATCGGTGCCGACGGGAAGCGTGACCATCTGAGGGGTGGAGAGGCCGGCGTCCTTCATCGTGCCGTCCGAGCAGACCAGCGACACGACGCCGCCGATGTAGAGCCCTTCGTCGTCGGACTTCGGGGGCACGAGGAACACGTAGGGCGTGTCGTCCACGAGCTCCACGATGACGTTCATCTTGGGATGCTGGACCTGCAGCTCGCCGGCCGTCACGGCGGCGAGTGCCGTCTGGCGACAGAGCCAGCCCGGGTGCAGGTGGGCGGGCAGGGGAGCGGCGTCGGCGCCCGGGCCGCGGGTCCAGACCAGCGCGTCGTCGACGAGGCGTCCCTCATACACGGACTGCAGCTTCCCGTCGGCGTCCCGGACCCAGTGGATGACGACGCCCTGGTCGTCGATGTCGGTGATCCACCCCGTGATCCCGTCGATGGCCCCTGCCTCCTTCAGTGCATCCGTAGCGAGCCACGCGAGACGATCTCGCTGCATGAGACGCCACCCCAGCCTCCCCATCAGGGAGTACATCCCCTCCAGTTCGTTGGGAATGGGCTCGCAGACGGGGTGGCCTTGGCGGTGCAGCGTGCCGAGCTCCATCACATACTCGGTACGCCAGGGGATCTGCGGTTGTTCCGCCATGGTGAGGGCGACGAGCAAGGTCAGCATGAGACCACCTCCGGCCCACGTCGTACCATGGGGTCAGGGTAGAGTGGATCATGCTCGTTGTCTTGCTCCTCGCGTGCCGGTCGCCCGAGCCGGAGGCCGGCCGCGCTCCGCCTTCCGAACCCACCCCCGCGTCCTCGGTCACGGTGCGACGGGCGACACCGGTGCCGTCGTCCCGCCACGCGAGGCCCTTCCGGGCGCGCAGAGCGGCCTGCTCGAGCACCTGGAGCGGCCCCTCGATGGCTGCGAACCGATCGGTGCGCGGACGTCCCCCAAGGTCGTGAAGCGATCGGGCCCGCTGCCCCCGGTCGGTGGGTCCAGGGTCCAGGCTGCGGGTCCTGGTCCAGGGGCAGGCCGAACGCCGATCGAGGTCAGGCCGAAGGCCGTGGGTCCGGGGTCAGGCGGTGAGGCTCGTGGCCTCGGGAGGCCGCGGATGGTGGTCGGTGCTTCCGCGGGCGACGGAGACAGGGCCACCAAGGGATTCCGCGGGCGACGGAGGCGGGGCCACCAGGGGATGCCGCGGGCGAAGGAGGCGGGGCCACCAGGGGATGCAGTGGGCGACGGAGAGAGGGCCACCAGGGGATGCCGCGGACGACGGAGACGGGGCCACCAGGGGATTCCGCGGGCGGCCGGGAGACGGGGCGGAACGCCCTGCGGAGGAGGGTTCGAGCGCCTTCGCTCCCGCACAGGGTGCGCGGGGGCGGAGCAAGCCCTCCAGGCATGTCGACGCCTGCAACACCTGTCGCAAGCGACTCGGCGTCGCAGGCGCTGACGACATGCCTTCCGGGAGGACGGCATGTCGGCGCCTGCAACAGCCTGATGCC
>Ga0213839_1002487_pt1 | contig 10227 bp, 10 predicted proteins | sample SWPATP21_FD_160075 | JGI IMG/M metagenome (GOLD analysis project Ga0213839, IMG submission 160075) | Coastal seawater microbial communities from Marineland, Florida, United States - SWPA TP2 #1 | ecosystem: Environmental > Aquatic > Marine > Coastal | place: USA: Florida | collected 2016-08-14 | reverse complement strand
TTTAAAAATTTCTTCTTTTTTATTATTTACAAATATTTCATAGGGATTTTCTTCATTAATTTCTATTTTAACTTTTTTTTCCTCGGGTTTTTCTTTCATTAGTGCATACATAAGATCATCTATCAGGAAAAAATAATTATTTTTATCTTCTTCGCATATTTTTTGCACCTGATCATTATAATCAAAAATTTTATAATAAATCCAAAATAAAATATAATCTTTAAAATTCTCAGGGGATTTTAATTTTCTTTTTAGTGATATATCTATTGCGTCTTTTGTAAAAAACATATTAAATAATTTTTCATCACTATCTTTTAATTTTTCAATTTCTTCTTTTTCAAAAAGTTTTTTGGGATTTTTAGGCATATTTATATTTTTTCCCGAAAGAACAGCAAGGAAAAGGTTTTTAATCATTAATTCTTCTTCTTTTTTAATCAAATTTTCTATTGTTCCAATCATTTTAATTATAAAAAACAATATATTTGATATTTTTTTTACATAAATTAATTTTTTCTCTAATCATTTCATCTGTAAAATTTGTAATTGAAAGCTCAAAATCACAAGAACAATAAGCTATTATACAATATTCTTTCTTATTCTCTAAAAATTTTAAAACATTATCAAAAGTTTTATACACATCAGTTTTTTTCTTTAACATACTTTCAATAGAAGTTATGTCTCTTAATATTAATTGATGAAATAATAATTCATAATTTTTCTTTTTATTATTTTCCAAATTGACAGGAGAAAAATAAATTGATTTTTTCATATTAGCTTTTGCTAAAATCCTTGGTGAAGGAGATATAATTCCAAAATCATTTGCTTTTTCTTCTCCTATAGGATTTAATAAATAGGGAATATTTGATGTTTTATATATAGCATCAATGCAAAATTTCATTAAATAATCTAAATAATGCCTTTTACTATTGGTGTTTTTATATTCATTTTCATCCATAGGAAATTCTACAGAAAGATTTTTTCCTATGTATTCTTCAGGATTCAAATTTTTTAAATAAGATAAATTTTTAGGAAAATTTGTCGTAAGAACTATATTAATTTTATTTTCGTTAGTTTCTGTATAAAAACCTGTAATTATTTCAAGATCTCTAAGAGAATGAGGAATAAAATTTTGTGTAATATAATTATCTATATTTTGTCTGTGATATAAAAAACCTTTTGTTAGAAAAGTTATCATTCTGAAAGAAATAGGAGAAATTTTTTTAATGAACATTTCAGAATTAAAAGACCAATTTTCTACAGAAGCTGAAAATTTAGACATCATAGCGCAATATGATGATAAACAACCTCCGGAAGCAGAAAAAATTCTCTCTGGTTTTATTTCATATTTCGACAAATCATAAAATATAGCAATAAATCTAACAAAATCAATACCAGATATAGGTAAAATATAATTGTCAAATAAAATATTCATTTTAAAGAAATTATTTAATATGTATTTCAAAAAAAACGACAAGTTATTTTTTTGTTTTTATAAAAAATGAACTACGATAGAGATATAATAGATGTTTTAGAAGAGACAAAAACAGCGACTCAGTTCATAAATCTTTTTATGAGCATAGAAAATTATATGGATTTCACTACAGAGAAAAAAAATAACAAAGAAACTTATAAGAAAATTAGAAATATGATGGCTTCTCTTGATATGAGTTATTCAAAAATGCCAACTGATAATTTGAAATTAAATATTTTTCTTGGATTATGTTCTGTTTTTTGTGTTCCTTATGATTATCTTTCTAATTATAAAAGAGCAATAATAGAAGGAAAATTAAATATTGCTTTTGAATACAACAAAATGGGAATTTACAGAAAGTGTTCTAAAGATTCAATAGATTACTTCGAAAAAGAAATTTTGGAAAAATGGGGTCGAGAATATCTTAAATCCTATCTGGTCATTAATGATTTTTATCAGTCAAAAATCCACAAAAACGGCGATACACCCCCATTGATGTATCCAAATCTTATTTATCATGTTTTTCAAAGTATTGGTTTAGAAAAGAAATTAACTTCAGAAAACGCTATTCGAAAAATATGTCACTATTATTCGATTTATACCGATTCGTGGAAAAAAGAAGATAATTTAACAAATCTTCTGTATTTTATGAGATGTGGAAAATATCAAAATACTTCCTTTGATCAAATTTTACGAATCTGTAAAGAATATTTATCTGATTCAGAGAAATTATCTTTTGAAAAAGAATTAAGAGAGATTTATGATTGTTCCATTATTGTAGGTGATCTTGAAGAGGGTAAAAAAGTTATTTTTTCCAGAAATACTGATACAAGAAACGAAAAGAAAACAGCAAAAGATATTGGACATAATTTTTCAAACTATAATAAAACAGATGAATATATAATGATTAAAGTTGATAATGAAAATTTTTATCTAAAAAGAGATGATCTTCTAATGTCAAATTCTCCCATTTTCGAAAATAAAGAAAATATGCCACAAGTTCTTGAAATAAAAGGAATAGCATCCAGTTATACCTTCTCATGGGCTGTAAATATCTTAAAATATGAGAATTTTTACTATTTTCGCAAAAATTTTGATATGGCATATTTGAGTTTCCTATTTTCAGATCTTAAAGTCTTTGGGAGAAATGATCTTTCTCATAAAGTTCTTTTGGAAGCTGCTAAAGAAATGGAAAATTCAGATCAATTTAACATTTCCGAAGAAAATCCTTGGAATGATTATTATTATGGACCCAATTATATTATCTTGCCCCAAGAAGCATGAATATTAATTGAAATTTTATTTATTAATAAAATATTATTTGCGAGCGTCTCATTAAACACAACTTTCTTTTTCAATATATTATTTCATCTTGCACGAAATGTCTTTTTTTATACTCACTCCACATTGAAAAAGATATCGATCTTGATTGTGAAAATAATTATTCTTCATCTATAATTATTATTTTTTTTCTCATCATTGGACATTTCTCTGTAAAATGTTCTTTTGAATAACAATGCCTACATCTTAATGAACAAAAAGATAGAAGACTGTTGATAAATTCTCTCTTTTGTGGATCAAATGAAATTTCGCAAAATGGACCTCCTCTAACATTATCAATTCCAAATTTTCCCATCATCCGAAGTGTATATTTCATTTCATCAAATTCATCGGAACTTTCAATTTTTTCTAAAATATCGAGAACAGGATATTTTCTTGTCCAAGCAGAAGCTTGTTTTTCAAAATGTTGTTCCAATCTTTTTTCTACATTAATTGATCTACCAACATAATATTTTTCTTCTTCTAACTTAAGTATATAAATATATGCCATTTTTAAACAAATTATTGTTTTCAAATGAGTATCAACTATAATTTTTTATTTTAAATTTAGTCTTTAACAAAAACTTTGTTATATCTCTAATAGTTCCTTTATTTTTTTATTTTTAGCTATCTCAATATTCCAGGGGTATTTTGAAGAATCATTTTCTTTTAACATATTATAAAGAACATAAATATGATAAGTAGATTCGGATCCCATTATTTCCATATTATATTTTTCTTTTCTCAAATTTGTTAATTTTTTATACTCATCTGTTTGACTAATAATTTTTTCACAATAGTAATAATAGATTATCACAGCTTCATCGGGAGTCAAAAAATGTTTTTTGTTATCTTTATCAATAAACAAATAACAAATAACTTTTTCATCAAAAGAATATGAACAAGATAGTTGTTCTTGGAAAATAGTTGATTCGAGTCCTAACTCTCTTATCTCGTAAAAAACTTCTTTTATTTTTTCTTTTTTATCTTCAACTCCCATAAGATAATCACCTATTGATTCAAGCATATTTTTGTATTCTACCTCAATATATTTCTCAGATATTTTCGAAAATTCCCAAAAATTTCTTAAAGATAAACAAACTTCTCCATTGGGTAACCTAAAAGGTCCTAAATTTTCAGGAGACAAATTTGGCAAAAATAGAACATTTTTTCTATAAAGATTAGAAGCCAAAATAAATAGAAAACCATCTTTTTTTGAAATATTATTGGAAAGAAGCAATTCATTATTTTTCTCAACGTTAGTCAAGTTTATATCAAAATTCTGTTCTGGAACATTTTCCGGTGAGGCAACTACTGTTTCACAATCACTATCATTATCTGCTGTATCAGTGCTGGCATCTTTCTGAATTAATTTCTCAGTATTTGTAGATATATCTTTTTTAAAATTAAATTTCATCGGAGAATTTTCATGTAACATTTCTCTTAATCTCGATGAACTACTTGCAATATTTCTAAATCTTTGATTTGATGGTGTTGTAAATTGCTCACTTTTAGTTTCTCTTCCAATTAAATTACTATCATTTTTATGAGTTTTCGGACAACACATAAAACACATACGATTTCCTCTTATTACATATCGCACAGGTAATTTCCTCGAGCAATAATTACATATTTCTGTAGATGACATTTTATTACATTAATAAAAATTTTTGATTTAAATAAAACAAAACTGACCCGTATCTTTTTACTTTAAATAAGATAAACAAAATCAATTTACATTTTATTATATTTGTAACTGATTAGGTTTTTATTTTTCAGAATAAAATTCAGTCATTTTTTTCACAATCTCATCATTTAATGTTCCTCGATTAATTAATATTCCAAAAGGAACTCTCAATTCGGAAATATCAACAATTCTCATGTTCAAGAGATCTATTAATATCTCAAAAGCATTTTCAAAACATTTATCATTGTAATTAATAACATTTGGAGAAGTAATAGGAATTTTTTTATCCTCTCTTTCTATAAGAAAAGAATTTGGAAGTTTTAAACATAATTCTAACATAGGAAATGCTAATTCTGTGCAAAGACTTTTTCTTTTATAATTTTGATCTATATATCGTTTTAGCTCTAACATTCGAGGAGGCCATTTGGATAAACCTTTTGAATTTTCAATTCTTTTTGCTGCATATGATGCATGAACATTTGTATTTGTAATTCCTATAACTTTATTATTTATTGTTTTTTCAGTTTCTTCTTCTGTTTTCACTTCTCCCCATTTCCTCATAGCCAATTCCTTAGCTTTTTTTAATTTTTTCTCAATTTCTTGCTTGGCTTTAGGAGATACTTCTTTTATTGGATTTTCTTCATAATTTTCATTACCAAATTGATAGTCAAATAAATCTAAGAGTTCATCTTCGGGGCTAAGAGACATTTTTATATAAAATATAAATTTTTGATTTGGATCCTATTTAATCATCATAAAAGTTTTCATCTTCACTATCACTAACATCATTATCAATTTTTATCTTTTTTTCTATCATTGTAGTTGACCAATCTGGATCTTCTTCTCTTTTGTAAAAAAAGTTTTTAATTATTGTTCTTTTATAAGGATTTTTTGAAAAATCATTTTCAATATAGTATTTTTCCGGTAAAGGAATTTTTTTATATTTCTCTAAACTTTCTGTCATCTCTTCATAAGAAATATAATTTTTATATGATGAGAAATTATCATAAATATTTCCAATAATATTTTTTTCAATTTTGCTAACATCATCAAAAATTAGAGTAACTTTTCCCATGCACACAAGCGTATGAATTTTTCCCGAAATATATACCGTAGATGTATTTGAATTACTTTCAATAAATAAATATCCACAATCGCAAACTTTGCAAATACTATTTTCCTGAGTAATATTTAATTTAAGAAAATCACAATTTTTTATCATAATTTCGTTGTTTGAATATATCGAATATTCATATAATTTTAAATCTGAAAAATCAAGAATTTTATCTCCATAGTCATTTTGACTTTTTTTAATTTGATCAATAATATTCTTATTAAAAGTTTCTGGGATGTATGTCCCCGCAGATATTTTTTCTTTTCCCAAATTTGAAATTTCATATCTGTATACTAATTCCATATCTAATTTCTTTGATAATATTGTTCTTTTAGCAAAATCATAGATGGCTTCCTCTTGGTTTTCAGATAGAGATAATTTGTTTTTTCGAATATATTCATTTTCAATTGCATCTATTATTGGAATATTGTTGTTTTTTCTCGGAGTATAATCATAAAAATATTTAAAAAAGTTTTCAAAATCTTTTGTTCCTTCATTAGTTATATCATAATCTTTTCTATTTTCATCACTTGCAATTTTATATGGAGATAAACCATCAATAAAGAATTTTTTATGATATTCTGGAGCTTCATCTGGATAATCTACACAACAATATTTTATATTCTTGGATAAATTATTTATAATATTGTTATTGATTTGAATTTTTATCATATCAACAAATATAATAATTAAATTTCCTGCTGAATTTTTATCTCCGTTCTTAGAATTAATTTTCTGATTTTCAAATGAATATTCTCCATGGATAAAAATTACATGATCGTTATTTGTAAGATTATCGATTGTTAAGTTATTATTACTTGGAATTTTAACAGATGTAAATTTTTTTAATTCCCCATTATAATTTTCATTTAGAGTATATTGATTTGAAATAATTTTATAAAACTCAATATTTTTATCAGGTTCTGAAGGAAATTTTTTTATAGCTTCAATTTTTCCTTTCTTTTTCTTATCTCGCTTCTCATCATCTGAATCTTCATTATCGTCCTTTTTCTCTTTTTTGGCTTTCTTGTCTTTATCTTTCTTAATTTTTTTCTCACTCATTTCGAAATCATTACTTTTAAAAAAAACATGTGTTTCTTTTTTCTCCAACAAATTAATTTTGACTACCGAAGAATTAATATCCTTTTCTTTTAACAAGAAAAAAACTGATATATTTCTATTATCAAGAGTAATTTCTGATACATTTGTAGAAATATTACATATTAAGAACCAAAGTTTTGATGTGTTAATAAATTCTAACATTTCAATTTGATCATCATCACACATAATAACCCCCGGACTTTCTGAAGAAAGATTTTTTTTAAAATAACTTTCATATTTACTTTTTCTTTCTTCTTCTTTCAGATCTAAATTTGGGCGAATTTCATTCAAGTTCAAAAAATCAAAATTTTCATCCCTCAAATCTATTCTTTCGCCATCATATCGTTTTCCAGTAAAATAAATACGAAGAAATTGTTTAATAGTGGGATTTAAAAAACTTATTTTAGGATAATAGTCTTTCATTCTCATTTTTGAAACAAATTTTTTATTTAAAATGTTGGAATTGAATTCTCATGATGGACCCAGTATTATATATGAAGGGAACGATAAAAAATCTTTTAATATTTTCACTTTAGCAAGTGATGGAGATCGTCATTATAGAATAATAAAAGATAAATTTGACGGAATTTATAATTATGATTTTAAAATAAATTTCAAAAACCACACAAATGGGATACCTCTTATTTTTGATATTCCGTATTTGTCATCAAATTTTATAAAATCAACAAGAGATCCAGAAGAAATATTACCCGATTCAAATAGAGAGTTTTTAGAAGAAGGGATATATAAACTAATTCATGTGTCAAAATTCGAAAACAAAGAAATACCAGCTGAAATTACTTTAAACACAATTTATAATATAGGTCAAAGAAAAATAAAAATACTTTATTTTAGAATTGTTAATAATGAAATAATCTTTAGTGGATATTTTGGAAATAAATTTTATAATGAAGAACCTCTACCTAATATTGAAATAAAAAAAGACAAAGATTTTGATATTATTCTTTTTGATAAAATTTATTATTATTTTGTAAAAATACAAACTACTCCAAATATGGTTATAGTTTCAGGAAAGAGAAACAATGAACCTCAAACAGAAATATATTTTAGGGATAATTATGAATATAATCTTAGTCTTAATTCAAATGGAATTCTGGGAATAAATTTTATAATATTATTACGTGTTAAAAATAAACAAACTGGTGAATTTAGAAAAAATATATCTTCATTTTTTGCGGAATCATCAGGAGATGTAGAAATAAAATCAGTTCATTTACTACCAAATAACTTTTATGAAATACAAATTCAAAATATTGAAAAAAAGAAAGAGCTTAATATAAGACTTTTTACAGCTTAATTATTAAAAAAATGGAAAACATTGCTAAAAAATTATGTTATTCATGTGGAATAGATATAGGAACAAAAAATTTAGCTATGTGTTTTTTTTCAGGGCAGAGAATGATAGGATACAGAGGAGATATCAGTTATTTAAATAGATATGAATTAGACAAACCTGTTCAAAAAATTTGTGGAGATTTACAAGAAGAAAACATATCTTCAAAATATCAATGTTTAATTTCTTTATTGAGAAAAATTCCAGAATTTGACAATTGTTTTTTAATTAATATTGAGAAACAACTTCCTCTACATAATGCAGAAATGTTAAGAATAGACGGTATTATTTTTGGATATTTATCTACTTTATCTTCATGCACAAAAGTTCAATATATTTCATCACAAACAAGATCTAATTATTCAGAAAATATTTTGAAAAAATTCGAAGATTGTAAAAAGACAATCATTAAAAAGAAACCTTCAAAAGAACAAAAAATAGCCGGAATTCAGATAACGGGATATTTTTTTCCAGAATTTTATGAAAAATTAGTTGAGACTGTCGAAGATGAAAAACTTGATGATATCTGTGATTGTGTAATTTATTGTCTTATTGATTCACAATTTGATCCGTTAATAGATTTTTCAGATGGAAATATTGAAAAACTTTTGAAAAAAAATTAATAGATATTCGTAATGAATTTGTATTTACTGATAAATTGCCAGCCCATCCAAAAGAAACAAACTAAAATGTCTTTTATTACTCTAATAAATCCAAAAAGCATATCTTCAGAAACATCTCAGAAAAAAGATAATTATTATATTGTTTCAAATTTTAAATCATCAAGTAAAACAAAAACTTTATATAAAGAAACTGAAATTTCAACTGATGAAGCTTTATATAAAATTAAATATGAAGGAGTAGAATGCAGATGTTTTGATAAAATTATTTTGAAAAGAAGAAGTATATTTGTGCAAGAAAAAGAAGAGTTTTATGTGGGTTCTTTTTTCTTATTTGCTTTCATAGCTGGTGCTTTTGTTCTTACATCAGAACAAAAATAGATTCGCAAATTATGTTTTTGAATAACAAATAAAATGGATGAAAAATTTTTGACAACCGAAAAATATTATGAATGTTCTTTAGAAAATTTTTCGAAAGAATATTTAGATGTTGAAATGGCCTTGAGTTCTTTATTTGATAATTCTTATTTTATAAAGCCAAAAGGTTTAATCGTAAACAATGGAAATATTGATATTATTGGAATTAAATATCTTGATGAATTTTATTTCTTTTTTAAAGTATTATCACTTGAAAAGGAGAAAGAAAAATATGATTTAAATTATATATCATCTATAAAGCCATATTTTGATATTTATTCAAAGAGACAGTTTAAATTTCTTATGGGAGAGAAGAATTTTGAATTGAATAAAAAAAATTATGATGATCTTGAAATGAATATTTTTAATATATAAAGATCAAATTGAATATTTTATAATTTTATAAAACTAAAGATAATATATAAATTAGTTTATAAAAATCGAATTAAATATTTTATAAAACTAAAGATGTGAATTCGTTTATATTCCATAAGAATTGTAAAACAAATTGATATAAATTACTTTTTCATATAAAAATGGAGAAGATCACAAATTATTTCAGTTTTCCTGGTAAGAAACTACCATCTCCTTTCTCAGATGAATTTGAACAATATAATGGAGAATTAAATTGTGTTATTTTCTACTCTGATGTAAATGATCTAATTGAAATAATCTCAGATAATTCAAAAAAAATTCTATCAAATGATATTAATAAAATAGCCGAAAAAAATATTCATGTCTACTTCGAAAAAAATGATTTAAATATCAAATTTGAAAGAAAAATCAGAGAATTTAAATTATCGGACCTCGAATTAGATTATCCAAAAAAACTTTTTGTATTAGAGAATGATAATTATCAAGAATTAGAAAATTTAAAAGATTTTTTAAAAGAAAATTCTTATATTGATATTTATGATGAAGAGAAAGATATTATCTCGCTAAATAAAGATTCAACATTTTTTCTTTTTTGTAAAGAAGCAAAAAATTTATCTTTGGGATCATTTGAAGAATATATAAAAAGACTTTTTTATTATTTTGGTGCTAAAGATGCCGTTGATTATGCGTTAAAATACAAAGATTTTTTTTATGTAGCTCTTACATCATCAGATGTTGAAGAAAAAGATTTTTATAATTATGAACTTC
>Ga0213839_1002486_pt1 | contig 10229 bp, 10 predicted proteins | sample SWPATP21_FD_160075 | JGI IMG/M metagenome (GOLD analysis project Ga0213839, IMG submission 160075) | Coastal seawater microbial communities from Marineland, Florida, United States - SWPA TP2 #1 | ecosystem: Environmental > Aquatic > Marine > Coastal | place: USA: Florida | collected 2016-08-14 | reverse complement strand
GCGAGCAACACTTGGAAGAGGACGTGCGAACACAAAAAGAGGAAACCGTGCAAGAAGTACAACAAATCTCTGGACGTCAAACCAGACACTTGCCGAATCCAAAGTCTTCGTCGTCAGAAGTTGCTATTGCACCGCGCAAGCGGTCGTCTCGCACCGACTGGTCAAGTCTCTCTACAAGGGCGCTGTTGGAAAAGGCACTCAAGGTTGAATTTGAAGTGTCAGTGCCGACTCTATGTGTGTCGGTGGTTGGTGTTGTCGGTCACCGCCGTCGCGAGGTAATAGTCTTGTCAATTCTTCTCTGTGTGCAGTATGCCGATAGATAACGCCGTTCCTGTATTGATATCGTAGGTTCTCTGTTTGTGGGTTCAAGATGCGCGAGCATGCAGTCGGACAGCGCTCGGGCTGAGAACGTCTTTAGCGGTCGCCGTCCAAGGTGTCAGGGTTGACAACCAACTTCTCGCCTCACACGGTTGTCCTGTGGTGCTGCAGCCATTGTTCCACGCCGAAGCTACGACATCAATGCTGACTGATATTCGAACTCCACCGTCCAAGTCTACGTCGCGGCGTTTGTTGCAGTTTCGTGGCGCAAGAGCCCCACTTGCGGGCGAACGACGTTTGCTAGAATTTCAATTGGACAAAGACCTTCAGGAATCAATGATTGATCATTGTGCGTTTTCGATTGTGCTGCAAGTCGTTGTTACTGAGGCTGGCTGGCTGCGATACTAACGCTTTTGTTCTGCTGCACTGCTTGACTACGAACGTTACTTGACCGATGGTACGGAAATTACAGTTATGCTGTGCCAGTGCCACATGGAGTCCTTAGCACTCCGCATGGATTTCGAACTCCTCAAGACTCTATGGCTCGACGTGATTCCACGATTTACGAATGCCGTCACACGAGGGGACAGCGGAATATCTGCAGTAAGTATGCATGACTTCGTTGGTGACTTTGAACCTGTGCATAAACGGCACCGCGAACTTGCAGGCCGATGTGGAGCATACTCGTCGAGCACATCACAAAGATTTAAAACTGCAACCAGCGAAGGACGACAACCTTAATGACGCTGGTCTTGACTCCTCGTCGTCTGACATCCGACGTAATCACATCGATGACCCAATCTCTAGCGCTGCACAAACTGATGCCGACCGCACAAATGCAGGAAACTCTGACAAAATCACCCAGCGTTTGGTTTTCCTGGAAGATTACGGCATTTCGCCTTTCAAGGTTGACATCGCCATTTCAAATGTTGGTTCAGCAACTCAAATCGAATCAATATGGCTTGCAGAGATGCTGCCTGTTTTAGAATTTTCTCTGTGGCTGTTCGGGTTTGTCTTAATACAACCTGATCGCATGGCCCGTCACCGACGATGTATTTCTGAGCTGTTTTGTGTTGTGTGTTGCAGTTGGGACCACTTCCCCTTACACTTTGGCGGAGTGCATCTCCGAAACCGTCGTGCCAAGTCACTGCCATCAGTTCCTGGCATGGCTATGCGTGCGGGCCTAGCGTCGATCGTGACGCCACGAAGGGCACTCGCTCGCATCAAGTACGTCTTGCAACGGTTGACAAACTTTTTTGGAGATTTCTCGGCACAATTGCGGAAACCGCATTTGGCGGCGTTCGTGCGAGGTGTAGCAAGTGGTGTACAACTTGGAAGTTTTGCTGTTGAACACTGGATCAAAGCACAACTTGAAGCTCATGACATAGGAGGCTGGCCACTAGTTTTGCGTCCTTTCCATTTGTTGTCAGCCGCGCGACGGCGGCGCACGAGCACCTTGAACGGTCGACCTGTGCCGTCAAGATATATGCTCTCAGGGGCAGACTTGTACCGATTGCCTTCGGTGCTCGCTCGACGTTGGGTTCTGTCACCCCCGGGGTCTGGTCTTGTTGGTTTTACATTACGACTTGGACTGTTCCCGGCGACATTTTCTGCTGGTTGCATTGCTGGGCTGTGTGGCGGCCTGTTAGGAGCTGCTGTGATGGCGTCTGGCACAGCGTCTGGATGGTTAGTCTCGAAACTAGCGGACCGTTCCACATCGTCTCAGGAACTGCACGTTGAACTTCACGAGGATATTAGCGTGCATGATCGTCGGTTGCGGCCACCCCGTTTCTTCGCGACGCCAGGAACTATCCTCCGCGAATACGTCGCTGGAGAATCTGATGGACCGCAGTTGTTAGCTTTGCTGGATGGCGGACGTTTACGAGGCAGCGATGAATTTGTTGCTCACGAACCATCACCACAACTCCCGGACAGTTCCGCACAGTCAAGATTCAAGCACACCATACTTCTGACGAACCGACGAATTCTGTGCGTGCAGCACGTGGCTGTGCCACGCCGGCGCGGACCCATGGTTGAGTGGTCGGACAGCAACACCACAGAAGAACACATTGTCAAATGGGAGATCCCTCTGTTTGACGTTGTCCGTGTGGAATGTGCAGCGGTTGACGTTTCGCAGACCAGTGACTCCAGTGCGGCTGTGTTCGAGGTCGTGTATCTGCCATCAAATCGCATGGGCCGCATGGACGAAGCGGCAGCAGATGGATTTGTCCTTCGCAAGCAGCAAGTATTTTGTCGAAGTCCTGGGCATGCGCAGAAACTGTCAGAACATATTACACATCAGCTGGAAATCATCCACCCGCTCATATATGAATAGATGCAGACTGTTCGTTCATCAAACGTGTATCTATCTGCGTCGTTTGGTTTAATAGTTATTACTAGTACGTCATAAAATACATCACGTACATCCAAGGTTGGACGTGTCAAGCCGATGCTGTTGTGTAGCGGTTTTATTTGACTGTTTTGACGGAGTCCGACTGGAGAAGTTTCACGTATTTCTGGCCTTTCCGAATCATGTGCTCAATGCGTTGAAATTCGAACCTGGTCACTGATGCAGCGTCTTTCCGAAACTTTTTTTGAACTGACGCAAACGTTTTGGCATCTTTGGCCTTGGCAGCAGTCAACAAAGTCTTATATAAGCCAAGGACTTCCTTTTGAACACCCGACTTTCTTCTCGGTTTGTTGTTTCGGCTCACAGCATAAGACTTCGTGGCCACCGACGAAAAACAGCGCCGCAACATTTGGATGCCGTCACTACGGCGCTGTGGGATTCAGTCGCCAGCCCTAGCCTACTCTCGGAACATACTACGCATTTTGAACTTCCTACCAAGTTCGAATTTGTGTCGAAACGTAAAACGCACAAAAATTCGCGATTCCCCCGTCACAACATCTCCCCATTCTCTTCTACTGTGCCTTGCAACTTTAGTGGCAAGCCCAACTATCTCTCTTGAACGTCGCTCGCCATTCTCACCTGTGTCGACACAGCACACGTTGAGCTTCTGACATCGTTGAGAGTTGTGTCCACGAACAGAATAAGTCACCCCCGCGTGTTGTGTCGCCGTGTCGCCGTGTCGCCGTGTCGCCGTGTCGCCGTGTCGCCGTGTCGCCGTGTCGCGGTGTCGCGGTGTCGCGGTGTCGCGGTGTCGCGGTGTCGCCGCGTTGCTGTGTCGTCGTCGTGTCGTCGTCATCGTCGTGTTGTCGTGTTGTCGTTGTGGTGCCAGGCTGCTGGCTGCTGGCCAACTCAACCGACCACGTGGCTTCCACATGCAAATATTCACAGGCTAATCACACTCCGTGAAACAACAACAGCGACAACGTCACAGCGTCACAGCGTCACATCTGGCTGAAGCTGAGAGCTGAGAGCCGTTCGCGCGCACGCATAGCACGCACTGTGGATGATCGTGCGATGGTGCGACTGATGAGACTATTGCAAGGGGTAATAGCTCTGGACGCTGGACCCCTCGGTTGAACAATGTACCGAGCAATGTAACCGCAATGTAAGTAAGGGCGAACGCACGAGACGTTTAGTTTAGTCGCCCACAGGGACATTGTGCACGGAACACAAAGTACTCGAGTACGGTGTTCAACAATTTTCCCGATGACAGTATTTATGGACCGCAGTCTACTGCTTGATCGACCCAGTCAAACGCTGATCGCGGGAGGAAGCGCCAACTGCCACTTCGAACGTGCCCGGGGCAACGGTCCAGTTAGCACCATCGACGTTCCACGTTGAAACATCACGGGCAACAAGGTCAAACTCGACTGTGGCAGATGCTCCGGGTGCGAGAGACGCGGTCTTGTCAAAGCCCTTCAACTGCCAAATCGGTTCTTCGGCGTCTTCCGGGAATTTCAAATACAGCTGTGCGACTTCGGCACCCGCCACTGTGCCGTTGTTCGTTACAGTTGCGGTGACTTTGGCATTGTGTTTGTTTCCTGTTTCGATCTGTAACGAATTTCAGAACACATTCAGACAAAAGACAAAACTCCCAGAATTGGGGCTTTGGACGACACGCCGTACCTTCAAGTTCGAGTAATCAAACGTCGTGTACGACAATCCGTGGCCGAACGGGAACGCTGGAGTCACATCGTGTTTGTCGTACCAGCGGTATCTGCAACGGATGAAAGCGCAGCATAGTTAGCACATCATGTATGTATGTACGCAGTTGCCACATATAAGCCCACAAGCTGCCACATACCCAAAGAATCCGCCTTCAGAGTAGTTTGCTTGACGAGGGTTACCAACACCAGGCCATTGTTCCGGCGTGAATTGCTGCTCATTGTCCACGTTCGGGAAAGTCAGTGGCAGCTTGGCACTAGGGTTGACTTCTCCAAACAGCACGTCAGTGATGGCATTGCCATACTCTTGTCCCGGCATGAATGGGATCAAAACAGCCGCAGCCTTGTCAGCCCAGGGTGTGAGAAGAGCGCCAGGAGTCACGGCGACGACAATGACTTTCTTGCTTGAGTTGCTGGCCGTTGCGGCGATGACTGCGTTGACCAAATCATCTCCATGGCCAAGGCTGAGGCTGTCGCGATCGCTGCCTTCGCTCGAAGTTGTGGCAACAAAAACTACAGACACATCAGCTTGCTCTGCGGCTTTGGCGGCATCGCCGGTATCATCTCCTGCGACGTACACGCAAACACCATCGTGGCACGGGTCCTGAGGTTCCGGGGGCTCTGCATGGCAACCACCAGACACCGCGTCGGCATCTGCAACTCGATTGTTGTTCGTGGACTTCATCCAGCACGTCTTGTCCTTGGCAACGTAAGTGAAGTAATTGCAATTTCCATCCGGTCTCGCGGCGCACAGGGAGCAGCAGTCCTCGACGCTGTCAACATCGGATTGTGATGTTTGGCTGTCAGTGTTGCGGTAGTCAAATCCAGTGTCGAATTGGCCGTCTGAGCAGTTGCTCTTGCGGGCTGGTGCAGGGGGAGAGCCAAGCTTGTTCTTGAGACTAAACAACGGAGTTGCAACGTATCCTGGTGTCACTTGCCCACTGCCTCCACCATGGGTGGTTGGATTGGATGCTTCGGCCCCGATGATGGCAATGCTGTTTGTGGACGACGGCAGTGGAAGAACACCGTCATTTTTGAGAAGCACGGTACTGGCGGATGAAATTTGACGAGCCGCCAAATTGTGAGCGGCGCTGGTAACGTTGTTGTCCAGCGTTCCGTTGTTTGGAGTGTCAAATACTCCGAACTGGAACATTGGAGTCAAAATGCGCATGACGCTGTCGTTGATCTTGTCCTCCGTAACATTGCCAGCAGCAACCGCCTTTGTCAGGGCATCATCGCCCATGAAATTGTCAGACGGCATCTGCAAAAAATCGTGACCATGACAACATTCAGAGGTCATGACTTTGAAATAGAAGTGAACGCGAATGCAGCAACTGTGCTCTGTACCTCTTGGTCCAGACCGGCATTGATAGAGGTTGAGTGAGTGGCGCCCCAATCACTCATGACCCATCCCTTGAAACCCATGCGGTCCTTGAGATCACGCTGCAGTGTTTCGGGGTTTTCACAAGACCAAGTTTCTCGAATTTTGTTGTACTACCATCACAACACAGACAACAGGGTAATTTTAGGTGCAAAAACACCAACAGAATCGCAATAGGCAAGCTCTGATACCAACGCACCGAACACATCACGCTGCCGACGCCGGCTTCAACGGCACCACGGAACGGGGGATAGTAAAATTCAAACTGTGTACGTTCATCCACATTTTCACTGACGGTGGTGCGGTCGGTTTCCTGGTTGTTGTTGACGTAGTGCTTTGCGTTGGCGATGACTCCTTGATCTTGGATGCCCTTAATGGCTCGAGGCACGAGCTTGTACCCGAGGAAGGGGTCTTCACCGGACAGATACTCAAAGTTGCGGCCGTTGTGTGGTACGCGCGCAACACACATTCCAGGACCAAGTTGAACGTTTGCTCCTTTATCGAAAAACTCTTCACCCATGGTTTTCCCCCACAGTTCCACCAAGTCACCGTCCCAAGTGGCAGCGGCATTCAAGCCTGAGGGGAAAGCTGTGGATGTACCGGGAATACCACGGAAGCCTTGGGGGCCATCGTTCATTTTGATGGCAGGGATGTTGAGACGGGTGTTAGCTTCCACATTGCCAACGTACCCTTCTCCAGATCCGTGCAACATATGGACTTTCTCAGTCAAGTTCATCTCCTTCACCAAAGCAGCAGCTCGTTCGGCGGGATCAGCCTGGAGGTTCTGCATCCACGGAAAATCGAATTGGGGTTGATACGCATTGACGAACGTCCCAGAGGCGGCGCACGCCAGGACGGCGATAGAAACTTTCACCATGGTACAATCAATCACTTCAACTACGATTCAGGCCACTTTATGTTTGTAGACAAATTTCCAACGACTATTTCCACGTCGCCTTTTCTCAAGACTATGATAGGTCAGCTCGACAGCCATTTTGCTGGATGTCGTCGGCACAACTTTGCCTTGTCGAAGGTCGCGCACAACTCGCGTCGAGATTGCACTTGCAGCAAGAGTTCTCGCCCACAAATGCTTTGTTCGGGCCGCCAGTATTGACCAGCCAACACTTACTCGACAGTACCGTGACACCGGGAGCTGACGAATCATTGGTCTGCGGCAGACAACAACGACAACAAACAAACAAACAAACAACACGACAACACGACGACATCACAACAACAACAAACGAACAAACAACACGACGAACGTCATCATGACGCACGGCGCCGCCAATCTCAGCAAAAATCCATGATATCCTGAAACACGATATCTATCAGTAATTTCCCAAAAATCTCGCTCAAGCACAATGTAAAAGAAACAGTTATATATCTACAAACGAGACATTCATGTAAAATACGACAGATTATCTACTTTCAGGACAAAGTGAAGATTTTGGACGAGAAAGAAGTATCCATCCATCCGTCCGTCGGTCCATGGCCCACTGCGGCACTGTGGCACGCCACTGTGGCGCACTGTGACGTCAACGAACGAACTTCGATGGCTTCGATGACTTCGAGGGCTGCTTTGGTCTGTGGCTGGGTCGTAGTCGTTGACGTTGTAGTCGTCGTAGTCGTTGTCGTCGTAGTTGTTGTGGTTGCGTCGTTGTGTTGTTGCGTCGCTTCACAGTTTCCAGTGTTGCGTTGTTGCGTTGTGGTGTTGTGGTGTTGTTACGATGTCGCGACCGGCACTCCACATACTCCCAAGGTGTTGGACGGACTACACTTGCGAGTATGTCGTACGAACGCCAGGATTCAGGAGCGTTGCTCGACTGCCTTGTGGCCTGTCGCTTGCTGTCTGTTTGACAAAAGGGTGGAGCGAGGGGCATGGTCGTCGCGGGTATGGACCGTTTGGTTTGTCAGTGGCTTTTATTTTGCTGTAAGTAAGATTCAATGGGTGGGTTTTGTGGTCCGTTTTTTGTGACGTTGTTGCTAGCCGTCGGGGGGCACAGTTTGGTCTCCACGTTTGTCGTCTGCCCCCATTGATACCTGAGGCTGAACAAGGTCTCGTTTCGCGCCATGTGATGGCGTTTATCAGTCCGAGTCGTGACGACTCGGTGTGGCGTGTTTAATCTGGCAAGCGTTGAACAGTGGAGCTCTGCACCATGAGATCCACAGGATAGCTTAGCAGCAGTTTCTGGCCCCAAAGACCAAAATGGGGAAGCAAAGTTTGTGGTACTTCAATTTCTATGTGTGCTTCACAGTACTGTTTGCAGTGGAATGGGTGTATATCCTGGTTGTGACGCTTTATTATGGCGACAGCTGTCGAAAGAGTTGCCCTCTAATCACCATCAACGCCCTCAAAGCGAAGGATGCGGGGTATAACATCTCATCGGTTGCCGGGAGCTCATTGGCGGCGACCGATTATTACCCTTGTGATCAGTATCACGATCAAGGATACACTGGGTACTGCATGCTCGAAGATGTCTGTCGACCTGCGTCTGAGATACAAGCAATGCCCGTGCAAGATGCTTTCGATAACATGTGCTTTTATTGTGGATATCATGGACTGACTAACGACCTAACAGTGTTTGGGCCGGCGCCCCAGACGCTCGCGGAGGAAAAGTGGATGCCCATGCAGAACTGCAATACAACCGTGAACAGCGGTGGCTTTACTGACTTTCCAACTCACATATTGCCCAACGACACCATAACCCAGACCGCGAGCCTGTATTTCGGCGAGATCTACCCCGGCGGCTTTGGAAGCAAAACGCTGTGCTGGGACACCTCCGCTGCCTGGGCAACCCAAGATGCGGTATACGGATTGGAGATCACATTGACGGTTTTAACGGGTGCCCTGACGTTTACTTCATTGTATTGCGCTCTGACTTGCTACTTCTTTTCGGACAAGTACCTTGGTGACTGGCAAAAGCTTGACACCTGTGCGCGAATAAGCACTTGTGTATATCGTCGTGCCATTCTCCCCATGCAGGTTAGTTGTTCGGTGCTCCCGATTACCTGCCCCGCTGTTCAATTCTGTCGTCAATTTTAACGCCATGACTTCGCTGTGATGACTTGTGTCTCATGAAACCTTCAGTGGTGGATATTTGTGGTTTTGATTTTCCCGGAGATTATTCTGGCGGTGTACATTTGGGCGCTGCAAACATGCCAAGAAGTGCTTGATTTGTAAGTGGCTCAGCCCGCAGCATGCAATATGTTGATGTTAACGGCATGCGTGCTGTCGTAGGTATGGCAATGCCGCTTTTTTCCCTTTGATGTGCACTTGGTTGGCACTAGCGATCTTGTTTTGGCTATTCCAGTGTTGCGGAGGCTATGCACTGAAAAAGCGCTATTCTCGCGAACCATCGTTTGAGGACCCGGTCGTGACGTCGACTTTGGGTGCGAATCCCAGCGCATGCGACAGGTGCTGGAACTCAGCGCTCATGGTTTGCTTGCGTGGAACTTGCCCGAAGTTTGGCCCATAGTTAGAGTATTTTGGGGAATGTAATTTTTTGTTAACATTTTCACTATGTTACGACTAATGTGTTCTCTTATTTCTCATGCCGGAAGCTGCGAGCGACAAACTCGCATACTGCACCACGGAGTCGAGTGTGCACATTGCCAATCTAATTTTCCAACAACATCTATGGCTTCGCGACATCTCACCACTATTGTTGCGGGCAATACCCTATTGAATTAAAACCCCCAGTCCATTGCGACATTGCCACCCGTCCCAAAAGGGTCCGCGGCTGCCATGTTGGCTGAAAAGGCTCCGCCGAAATCGGACTTTCCAGCTACTGAAGTCGGGTCCTGGTTCTCTGCACCGTTTGAGTTCTGCGAATGATAGTTCGACGACAATGTCAGAGGAGAAGAACAAGATAAACCAGAAATGCAAGCTGAGAAGGTCACGTACGCTGTCTGCCTCCTCCTCGTCTTCCTCGTCAGGATTGTAGTACTCTTCCACGATGGCAACAGCCTTCCTGTAGACTTCTTCGTTGCTGTGGTCTTGGAGATCTTCGAGTTTGTCAACACCTCCACATTCTTCCACGACATTGGCGTAGTCGAGGCTGCCGGTCTTGCGCAGAATAGCGTCGAGGGCATCAAGAGCAACCAAGCAGATCTTCACATCGCTGATGTCAAGGATGGAACAGATAGTGTTCAGGGCACCCATGCCGACAATGGCGTCAATGTTGGCCGTCGAGCCGCCGGTGCAGATGTTTGAAATCACCCAGGCAGCTTCCTTGCGGACTTCGAAGTCATCGACATCGAGGAGCTCCAACACACGCAAAATGATTTCCTTTTGGGCGACGAGCTGGTCAACTTGCGGGGGAGTGCCAGCGGCAATGTTGGACAAAGTCCAGCTAGCTTCTTTGCGCACGTTGCGTTTGCCGTGGTTCAAAAGAGGAGCAATTGCGGAGAAGATATTCGCATCAATAACGGCCTAGTAAATGCAGACGGAAAA
>Ga0213839_1002485_pt1 | contig 10231 bp, 7 predicted proteins | sample SWPATP21_FD_160075 | JGI IMG/M metagenome (GOLD analysis project Ga0213839, IMG submission 160075) | Coastal seawater microbial communities from Marineland, Florida, United States - SWPA TP2 #1 | ecosystem: Environmental > Aquatic > Marine > Coastal | place: USA: Florida | collected 2016-08-14 | reverse complement strand
GAACGTCTTTACTTGAGTCGTTATTTTTGTCGCTGGCCTTGTCGCCGACCTTGGCGTCGGCGTCGCTGTCGTCACCGTCACCTTCGTCTTCCTCCATGTCCTCGACAATGGAGTCAACGGGCAGCACGCCATGGGTGTTCGCATCTTCAAAGGGTTTGACATTGTTGTGCTGAGACTGCGCGATCGCGAATGCGAGGGCATCCAGCTCTTCGGAAGAGAGCTTCTGAAACATTTCGTGAAGGGCCGCGGCGTACAATCGCAGCACTTTGTCCGGCATGCGGAGGCGGCGCTCGCCACGACGGCGCCGGATCGTGCCCATGATCTCTTTGGTGCACAACCACACGGCAAAAAACATGCCAGCGGCTAGGCTCAGCAAAACAAGAGCGGCGACGAAGTCGGGGAACTCTGTGTCGGCCTCGAACATCATGCCGGCGAAGTTGAAGGCAATCAGCAGCGTGATGAAGACCGTGTCCGTGATGTTGTTGGAGTGTCGGCGGAATGGCAGAGTGTAGAATTGCGCGCACAGCAGGCCGACGAGGAAGCCGAGAGCCACCATGCCCTGGGTGAAGGGCCACGAATCTAGAACCGTCGAGACAACGGCCAACATGAAACGCCTCAGCAAAATAACGATCTCCCAGTAGAAAGCCTTGAGATGGTACTTGCCGTAGAGCCACTTGAAACGATCCAGAGTGTCGTCGTCCGCCAGGAGGTGCAGCTTCTTCAACCGCTGCGTGTACACCAGTAACAGAATGGGCACCGCCAAGACGTAGACCAGGATGCCGAGCACGCCCGGCACTACCTGGTAGACAAAGTGGTCCGTGCTCCATGCCTCGATGAATGGAGCAGCCTTCATGACCTGCCGGCCGTCGGGGAGACCGATGAGTCGGAACGGACTGATGGAGGTCAGCACCAACTCCGTGTAGACGAGGTAGAGGAAAGAGGACGCAGCGGCGATGTTGGAGTTCTCCACCTTCGGCATGTCGCTCGGGACGAGCATGAAGCGGCCGCAGCAGAGGTATTTGCCGGCGTGGCCACGCGCGATGAGGCTTCGGATGATAGCCACTCGCGAGAAAGCAAAGGCGAGTAAAAGCACGGGAAGCCCGAGCTGGAGCAGCGACGAAAAGTTGTAGTCCCAGCGGATGAGGCACGTTGGGTTCAAGATGTCCATGTTGAAGGCGGACAGCGAGAACAGCGGCGCGAGCGGGTCGATCCACTCGTGAAATCGCAGGTTGAAGGCCATGATAATGCTCATACACTGCATGAAAAGCAGGAGGAGGTCGAAGGTGTCGCTCTCCAGCCAGTTCGCTGTCTGAGCCACCATATACCACAGGGCGACCACCAAAATTACGCCGGCAAGCATGGCCGCGGCCGCCAAGCCTTCGTCTTCCGGGCATTCGTAGCAGTTAACGGCGAAACGAAAGTAGCCCTCCTCGCACACGGCGCAGATCTCGCCGGAGTAGCCGAGGGTGCACATCGACGGCCCGCCGAGGCCAGTGCCGTTGAACGGCACGTACGACGTGGAACTCGTGGGGTCGACGTCGACGAGCACAAGGAAGTCGCGGTAGGAGACGTTGTGCACCGAGTAGTCACCACTGGTCGAGCTAAGAGCCCAGCCGTCGTCGTAGAGTTCCGCGAGTTCCGGCACCGCTTTCGGCAACGCAGCGACCTCGTCAAGGGAGAGAGCACGGTCGTCGTCGAGGTCGAGCGTGTCGAACCAACCCTCCACAGTGAGGTTGGTGCTAAGCGTGCACGCGCCGTTTTCGGGGTTCGTACACACTGTGAACGAGTGTGGGTGCTCGGCAATGCCCCAGTACCCCGGGAGTGGGCGAGGAAGCGCGACGCCGCCGGCGCAGAAACCACCGACGGGGCACTCGTCGCAGGGCAGTCCGCGAGCGCGGTCAGGGCGGTAGAACCCGGGTTTGCAGACGCATTCCTCGGCGCGGGAGCCGCCCCAGACGCTGGATTCGATCGTGCGCTCGGTGTTTGTTGGACAGTCCGTGCAGTAGATCGCGGCACTCGAGTTGGAGTATCCGACGTTGGGGCTGTTGTCGCAGCTCACGCAGGCAACCATGCCGGGCTTGTCGGCGTAAGTGCCCGGCGGACACGTGGAGATGGACACGGTGTCGGGGCACGCGAAGCCCGCGGGGCACAGCTCGCATTTGCCGTCGGTCGGATTCAGGTACTGGCCGGGCTCGCACCCGACAGAGTAGAATTGCGTGCGCAGGAAACCGCGCGAGTAGCGGTGGTAGCGTGTCATGTCAAAGCTGTCGGTGCCGCTACTGTAGGCGTAGACGCAGGGAAACTCCTCGAAGTCAGTGATGGGAACGTCACTGTGGTCGCCGGTGTCGAGGTGGCGCTTGAACTCCACTGACAGAATGCCGTCGTCGCGCGCTCCACGCACGTCGAAAGTGCTCTGCACGCCGCCCCATGTTTCGTCGGAGGGCACAACGCCGATGGTGAACGTCCAAGCATCCTTCAGCGTGAGCTCGCCGTCCTCGTCAATGCCACCCCAGTAGATGTCCGTTCCCTCCATGCCAAAATTGCCATCTCCGGCGATGAAGCCGAAGCCGAGCCACCCATCCGTCTTGGCCTGCAGCAGCAAGTGAATGTAGGGTCGCTCTCCCTCCGCCGTGACGTTGTACCCTGGGACAGGTGCGTGCACACGCCAGCTGACGAGGTAGTCGGCCGACACGAGCAACGACTTGTCGAGCTCGAGCCCGGTGCGCTCTGTGTAGGCCCCAAAGTAGGTGTCGTTGACGTGCAGCTCGAACGAGCAACGGCCGCACGCCTCGCAGACGTAGTCGTGGCTGAGTTCCGTGCAGTAGTCCTCGTTGAGCAAGTCCGTGGAGTTCGCGGTGCAATCGGCGAGCCAGTCGTCGCTGACCTGCATCGAGCCGTAAGCTGTAGTGTGCTGGTGCAAGTCGAAGCCGCCGATGGCGGCGTCGCCAGCGGCCATGAGCAAGAAACCAGGGGACCGCACGGCGTCGAGGTCGACCACCGCGGTGAACGACGCGCTATCAACGTCCGGATCGGTGGTAGCCGTCCACGAGTGGACTCTAATGCCCTGGAGCTCCGCCTGCGCCGGTGACAGTGGCACTGCACCTGCCATGGTTTGGTTCTCCAGCAAGTAGGGCCGCAGCGCGAGATCGTTGGGGTCGTTGCCGCCGGCGGTGCTCAGGATGAGCGCGCGCGCCGCGTTTGGCGAAGACATCAGACCTGAGTCGCTGAACCCGAAGCCGAACCAAGTTAGCTGGTCCAGCGTCGCCGTGAACGTCGCCGTTGTGGCATTTGTCAAGATGGACAGCGAGATGGATTTTCCCGTGATTCCGAGTGGCAGCTCCATCTCGCAGCGGCCGGTCGCGCCGGACAACTGGGCCGTGGCCGGGCTCTGAGTGCTCAATGCGGAGCTCGTGGTGGTGGTCGCCGTGGTTGTGGACACGGCGAGCGCCACGAACAGGAGCATTATGGCCACCATGCATGCAACGGCGGCGCTCGAAGCCATCGTCGAGTGGAGTGGTTGGGTTCGTTCACCAAAGCAGTTGTGTTCGTATATTGTTCTTTCTTGTGCTTTTGTTTTTTGTGGTGTGCATGCTATGGTTCCATAGCGTGTCTCTCTGTTGGTCCTTCGTCGGTTGCCGTAGTTTGGAAAAGGCCTTCGGCAGTAGCGTCGCGGCGGGGAACTTCGTTGTCACTCGCCCACAGAATCGTCGCCAAACACCACGCCACAGGCGTTGGGTCAAGTCGAGCGCCCGCCAGGTCCGTGCGGAATGAGCCCACGTGATCACGCACCATCCACCAGTCGCCGTGAGACTTCACGTCAAATGACTTCGTCGTCGTCGATCACCTAGGCCACGCATAGCATTTGCCCGCTTGCGCCGTGCGTAGTCGTCTGACTCGCTACTTGTCAAGACAGACTCTGGACTCCTCGATCATGTCACTCCGCGGTCTGGGCGCAGAGTGCAGGGAAAATGGGTTCGTTGCTGACGTGTCATCGCATCGTGCGCATCGCAGCACGCGGCCACATTTGTTTTTGCGCGTGTTTCCTGTCGCTCCCAGCCCCCCAGTTCTCGCCGCCGTACCTAAGCATGGCGGCGGCGGCGGTGGCGGCGGCGGCGGTGGCGGCGGCGGTGGTGATGGCGGCGGTGTGGCGCTGAGTGCAGGGAAAGTGGGTTCGTCGCTGACGTACGAGTCGATGCATCTCTGGGCCAACGAGCGAACGAGCGAACGAGCGAACGAAAGAACTTGCAGTGCACGCCGCGGAACGGTGGCGGAACACCTGCGGTGAACCAGCGAATGACGAACGACGAACTCAAACAGGTACCCTGGTCGCCCACACTGTGTTTTCACGTGTTTCCGGTCGCTTCAAGGTTTGTTCTCGCCGCCGTACTCAAACACGGGCGCGGCGGTGTACGGTGGACGATGTACGGCGGACAGTGGACGGTGGACGGTGGATTATGTATGGTGTACAATGCACGGTGTGCAGTGGACGGTGGACGGTGGACGGTGGACGGTGGATGGCTGACGATACATACATAGTGGACGGTGGACGGTACATGGTGGACGGTGGACAGTGGACGGTGGATGGTGGACAGTGGACGGTGGATGGTGGACGGTGGACGGTGGACGGTGGACGGTGGGTGGCAGGCCGTGGAGCTTCCATGAAGGGAGGGAGCAGGACCACGCAATTGGTGAAGCGCACTCCTGACACGTAAAAAAACTGTGCCAAACCAGCGCCCAGCGCCCAGCGCCCAGCGCCCAGCCAACCAACCAGCCCTATGGCCATAATAACGAACGACCGAACGAACGAACGAACAAACGTGAACGAATGAATGAATGAATTTGCGGTGTTTCAGCAATTCCGTGACGGATTTGTCGACTTTTCTTCGTTTCATCACAGTGGGTGTGAAGGCGAAGAACCGGAGAACCAAAGTGAGACCAATCAACGAAAGTAAGTCACATTCGTGGTCTGACCCCTCTGACTTCAAACAGAACAACGGGTAGGTAGGTATGTCGCCACTTTTGATGAAGCGCATCGCTTGTTGGGCTGTTTGAGCACCCAGTGCGGCAAAACACGCCTTGCGCTGTTGGGTGCTGGCGCACCCAAAGTCCTTCTGTGGTGTGCGAGCGATGATGATAGGTCTGTACTGAAATTAGTGATCCTGGGTACAGATACTTAGTACCATTGTACTAAATGCGGTGGAATTGATGAAGGTCAAAGCGGATCGGCATGGTAAGTACAGTCCATGCACACTGTGCATGCGTAGTACATGAGCATGGACACGTACATGTCTGTACGTGCACAATACCTGGGTATGTATGTGCAGCATGTACAGCATGTACAGTACGTACAGCATGCACAGCATGCACAGCATGTACGGCGTGTACGGCGTGTACAGCATGATGTACAGTATGCCATACAGACATACAACATCCGTTCGTGTGTACACAGCTTCGATTGACTTTGTTTGCTTGTGGTTGTCGTTGCGTCGTTGTGTTTGTTGTGTTGTTGCGTAGTTAGTTAGTTGCTGCGTCGGTGTGTTTGTTGCTGCGTTGTTGCGTCGCTGTCGACGTCGCTGTCGCTGTCGCTGTCGCCGTCGCCGTCGCTGTGTCTGCGTCATTGCGTCTGCGTCGATGGCGTTGGCGGTGGCGGTGGCGGTCGTGATTGCAGTGGCTGTGTTTGTGCTGTTGGCAGTCGTGTCTTTCCACGGCAGTGGCGATGTCCGCGTCTGTCGGTTCGCTGCAAAACCGTAGGTAAGTAGTAAGCAAGTGAGTGAGTAAGCAACTTTGCAGTGGGTTAGTTCTGTGTCGCTGCAAAACCGTAGGTAAGTAGTAAGCAAGTGAGTGAGTAAGCAACTTTGCAGTGGGTTAGTACTCTGTGTGATCATTGGACGCTGCGGCAGCTACTGAGTTGAATTCACACGCCGACTTGCCCACGAGCAGTTAGTTGCTGAGCTACCCAACAGCCGGCCCAACATACATACAGCGTGCGTATTTATGTCGTGTACGTGTCGCTGACTCTGCCAGGCTGTGGATTGACAAGAACTGACTAGTCGTGAGGTGGCCACAACCGCAGCCGATGTGCATTGCCCCCTCTTTCTTGTTGTTTTCTGGGCCACACCGACATCCTGTTTTGGTATGTTATACTTTGTTCTGTGCAAATAAATCCGGGCAACAATCAAAGCTGGACATCGAGTGTATCTACAAGTAAGTGGCCTGTTGATATCGCGGGTGTGGGAAGCGCCAGAGCGCGGCAGTAATGAGTGATAAACCGACCAGCGTCGGCGCGCAAGCCCGTGCCACAGAGAACCCCGCAAACGACCCCGTTCCACACAGTGTAGCTGACCCCGCGGCACGCCGCGAAGAATGCCGTGATTCGGAAAGTGATAAAGGTGCCGCCGAGCACACCGACAAGGTCAAGACCTTACCGAGTTCGCAGATTTTTACTGACGCTGATCTCTTCAACGTGACACCAGAAACCCGGACGGTTGGTTTCAAGAATGTCACAACAATCGTTGGTTTGCGGAACGCCGTCGGTCCGTTCCGGGCCGGCGACCAAGTCTTTCTCAAAATAGGAGAGCATGTGGACGATTGCCGCTTCGCAGTCGCTTGCAACGCCGTCAGGCACAAGCTCGGATTGCTCGCGACAGTGCAGTGCCTCGCGTGGGTGAAGGTCACTGTGGACTGGCCTGAAATCGCAGCTCGAACGAAGAGCAAGTGGCGATCGACGATGGCGGGCCGCCTGCGCACGGCGATGGCGAAGCGCAGTAGGAACGGAGCGCTTCCGGCCCTAATTTCATCGGTGGTGGTGGGACCCAAAGCAAGAGATCGGAAGCTGACGTGGGACGCTGACCGTGGCCTGGAGTTGTTGAAAGTGCTCCTCTTCCGCAAGTATGTTGGCAGCCAAGACACGAGCCCAGGGAACATGGTGGTGGATTCCGAGCATCGCATTCTGTCTGCGGACGAAACAATGGCCAAGGCCGACCAACTGGCCGCGGAGGTGCTTTTTGTGGCGTCCAGATTTCACTTAGGTCTACGAGAAGCGCTGTACAGCTCAATTTGCAGGTTCCCGCAACGCGTGCTGGACTTTATTGCGCAGCTCAAGGCAACTAAGTTGCCGGATCCAATTGTCGCCGGTGGCCGTCTGGCCGGGGTGCACGCCAAGGCACCGTTTGATGCAGGCAGTGCAGCGGTTCTAAGGAGAAACGACGCAGACGAAGTTGCCGCTCTGGCACGAAAGTGGTCAGGGCTGTGTGGCGCTGCCGGCTCAAAGCGAAAAGCCGCGTCTGCTTCTTCCTAGTGAGACCACGCGAGTATGAATGTGTGCTCTTTGCGAGTGGCAGCATTCACGTGCTACGAAGTTAGCTTTGACAGCACTGTTCGTGCAATGTTGTTTCACAAAGACGTGGCATGAATGCAGACTCGGTAGTTGGATGCGTGTATGTATGCGTGTAGACCGCACCTGCGCGCCACAAAGCATGTTTGGCTCGCGCCACACGATCTGCGAAGACGAGAGTACATGTATACATGCCCTGTTTTTGGGACAAGTTGGGCGTCAACCGTGTAGTATTGTCCAGACAGCCTCTGGCGCTCTGATCAGAGTATATGGCAAGTAAATAGTAACAAGTGCTCAGCTGATTGTACTTGTTTGTTCCGAAAATGTTCTTGTCGCAAGAAAACGACACACGTTGTACCGTCGTCGTCGAACACACCATGTACCGTCGTCGAAGACAGCGTTCGATGGTGTGCTATTGCGAGTGCGTGATGAGATGCTTCTTGAATGCAGTGAGTTGTTCTTCGGAAAAATGGATTGCTCAGCTCGCCTCGTGCACACCTTCTTCATGCATGCGGGTGAGATTGTTTGCAGGCTGAAGTCCGATCTGCATGATAATGCCATACATTTCACTGAGGACACAAGCGTCGTCCACTGAAGATCTGCAGCAGGCGGCGTGCGTCGACATCACCGTGCGTGCACGTAAGTGAGGCACAGCTGCGGCTGGTGGGCGGCGGGCAACTGTGCGGAATAATTATGTTACTTCTTCCATCGCTTGCGAGGTGATGAGTCTTCGGATGCCGGCGCCGCGGACAGGATCATTTCTTCCTTCACCTTCACCGGTTGAGACTGTTGATCCTTCACATTCACGGTTTGAGACTTTTCATCCTCCACCTTCACCGTTTGAGTGCGTGTGTCAATTTGGAGCGCGCCAGGCTCCGCAAGGGGGGCTGCGGCGGCGGCGGCGTCGTGCGCGGACAGTCCAATACCCGCGTCAACTCGAGGCGCAGAAGCGCCTACAGGCGGGGTGTCGTCGGCGTCTGTGGTGAGTTCAGTCGCGGCGTCGTTGTGCGTCGCCACTAGTGCCCAGGGAGAATTATTGCTCGCTGCATCATGCCAACTTTGAGGGTCGGCAAAAGCGGCTGGATCAAGAATGCGGCCGAGCAATTCTTGTGACGTTTTCTTGATTCGGGTGACCCACCGACAATCACTTTTGCGTTTAGCCACTAGTGCTTTCTTCGCGGTCGCAAAGCTGCATCCCTTCTTCCCCATCAATAGAGCGCAGGCGATCGTGGGCGAGCGATTCATCCCTCCGCTGCAGTAAATAACCAGCCTGGCGTGCCGTGCCAATATTTCATGGCATTTTCGGACCCTTTCCTCAATCTCGTCCAACGTGAAATCCTCGTGCTTGGTCTTTGGCAGTGTCTCGTCCATGTCGGGGAATACTGCGAGTTCATGCTCACGGGGGCTGTCGCCGTCGGATGGTTTAAGCAGGCACAGTCCATGAACGTGATGCCCGAGTTCTTGGCGTTGCTTGCGACTTGCGACCCATATGACCTCGCCGCCTTCTTCGTAAACCACCGTTGCGCTTCCGATATTAGCTGCAGATGCATTTCAACACCACACCAGCGAGAGCACGTACGCTGTGAATGACGAGCGAGTGCAAGAAGTTCAAGGGTGTGGGAGTACGTACGCATGGGTCTGGGTGGGGCTGTGGCAAGCCGCTCTTCCTCAGTGGAGCTCGAGCACGCAAAGTCAGGCAAAGCAGGAAAAAAAAAAAACTTCAGAATAGCAAACAAAAGATGACTCAACTGACTGCGGGAAAATGCTGGGGTGAGCAGAAGGTGGTTGTTGGTGAGGGCGTGTGCACCCACCTATGGCTGCGCACATGCTTGCACGCATCACCCACCCCACACTTTGCTTTTGCATTCCGCCCTTTCGTCAACCTTGAGGACCGCGCAGAGAGTGGACAGCGATTTCGAACAAACGAACGAACGACCACTCACCGATGACCACTCACCGATGCCCCTCCCTCGCTCACTCACCCAGTCACTCACTCACAACACCGGACGCCGAGGACAATGACAACCAGAACACGAGCACGGTGCCAACGCCGGCGCCAACGCCATCGACACCGCAACCTCACCGCCGCCAGCCGGCCGTAGACGAACAGAGAGACAGAGAGACAGAGAGACAGCGACAGAGTCAGCGACAGAGACAGAGACAGGAGACAGAGACTGGAGAGAGAGAGAGAGAGTCTACGTCAGGGTCTTGAATGACAGCAACGATTGAACAACAAAGGCAAAGACAGCACAGAACGATCGACAGAACGATCAACACAGCGATCAACAGAGACAGGGACAGCGCGACCAACAGAGCGACCAACAGAGGCATTGACAACGACAGAGACAGAGCGATCAACAGAGACAGAGACAGAGAAAGAGCGATCAACAGAGTCAGGACGACCAACAAAGACAGAGCCAGAGCCATCAACAGAGACAGAGACAGCGAGCAAACGTCGTCGTGCGTGGACGATTGAATGAATGAATCCATGAATTAACGACAGCACGGCACAACGTCGGCCCCGTATCTTATTCTTCATCTATCTTGCTCCTCGACCACGAACGAAGGAACGCACGCACAAACGAAGGAAGGAACGAACGAACGAACGAACGCACAAACGAAGGAACGAAGGAACGAAGGAACGAACGAACGAACGCACAAACGAAGGAAGGAACGAAGGAACGAAGGAACGAAGGAACGAACACACAAACAAAGGAACGAACGAAGGAACGAAGGAACGAAGGAACGAACGAAGGAGAACGAAGGAACGAAGGAACGAAGCCACTGTTCCCTTTCATTCACTGTCATTCACTGTCACTCACTCCGTAACGAAATTTTCATTCATTCAGGCAGTGAGTGAGTGAGTGAGTGAGTGATGGATGGATTCATTGATTGATT
>Ga0213839_1002484_pt1 | contig 10231 bp, 10 predicted proteins | sample SWPATP21_FD_160075 | JGI IMG/M metagenome (GOLD analysis project Ga0213839, IMG submission 160075) | Coastal seawater microbial communities from Marineland, Florida, United States - SWPA TP2 #1 | ecosystem: Environmental > Aquatic > Marine > Coastal | place: USA: Florida | collected 2016-08-14 | reverse complement strand
TTGTATTCTTACTTCTTCCACCTTGTGGACGTCGTCTTGAAGGTGCCACCACCAACACAGAGGACGCCAAACACGAAGCTCGAAGCGGTGCCACGTTGCGTTGCGTTGGCATTGTGCGACAAGATCATATCTCGCCAGGAATCAAGCAACAAGGCAAACAGGACCACCAGCGCGTTTCGTACTAATAGTACAAATTACATATGCTCTTCAGCCTTCGCCACATATAAATCAATGCTGATAGTTGCAGTACTGGGTAGAAGTTTATTCTCAATTACCAACTCATCACTGTCTCAATATTTTCTATACCACATTACATAGTACCACTTACAAAGTACAAAATCGTCAAACGTTCTGTTTTATATTACCTACAGTGACACGTTGTAAAGGCATTTTATGTGGTACTGTGTACTATGCTCTTGATGATTATTCCATATGGGGTCGTCGCGCCGCGCTTCGTGCCGACTTGCCCGCTCCGTGGCGTCAGCGCAGCAGTGGCCACACACGCACTGACGGCCGGATTTCGAGTGCTGACGACGTCGAACGACGACGACGACGTCGAACGACGACGACGACGAACGATGCGGGTCGTCGGACGTTGGACGTCGCCAAGCGCGTTGGTGCCGATGAGAAAGCATTAGCAAGTGTTTTGAGAAGATCTGATAACACTGTGATCCCCGTGAGTGTGGGTGTAGCGATGTGCGTTTGGAGACGCGGGACTGCACGATGGTAGCGTGGTGGTGAGATGGAGTGAATGGCGAACAACAAGTTGGAAGAACAGCGCGCCTCAATGCACGTCAGGAAAGGTGGAGACGATGGGTTTATTGGGCGAGCCATGACGTGGAAGTGGTGATGTGCATGACATCGTTGGCAACGAACTTCGTTTGTTGATCGAAAGTCCGGTGTGGAATCACACCTGTGCCTATGTGCACCGTACTTGACCACGCCGGAGATATTGGCCGTTTCAGGGCGCAGCCGGCCCTAAGTCAACACGTGCCGCAGGAGAGGTTATTCACAGCTCAGTATCCCTCTCACGAAATTCCAGCCAAAAAAATACGACCTTTAGATCAGGTTCGGAAATTGGGTGGGTTTTCGTTCCGTACCCCTCTGTCGCGCATTCAACATGCCGTATCAAAAAGGCCCTCAAAAGGCGGACATCACGCCGCAGGTGCGCCACACAAATATCGCCGTTGTCAAGTACAAAGTGAAGAAACTTCGGTTTGAGATTGCTTGCTACAAAAACAAAGTTGTTAACTGGCGGAGTGGAGTTGAGACCGACCTTGATGAAGTCCTACAGATGGCAACTGTGTTCACAAGCGTCGCGACGGGTGTTCGCGCTACGAAAAAGAACTTGAAAAAGGCTTTCGGGACAGACAACCAAACGAAATGTTGCCAAGTTATCTTGGACAAAGGAGAGTTGCAGGTGTCAGACAAAGAGCGAGAACACGCTTTTAAGCTCATGTTCAATGAAGTTGCCCAGCTTGTGGCCGCCATGTCATTCAATCCAAAGTCTCAACGCCCGTACACTGTCAGCTTGATCAAAGATGCAATGATCAAACATCAATTTCACGTGAAGACTGGCAAGTCAGCGAAGAAGCAGGCGCTTGACTGCGTTAAATTCCTCGGTAAAAAGATGGACCTGGCACGCATGAAGATGTTGGTTTCTGTCACGGTGCCTGTGACGCTATGGACTGCCGGCAGCGAGCTTCGCTCTGCAATCGAAGATGACATCTTGGAGACGCGGAATGTGGCAATTGAAGCAAAGGCCGTGGTAGTGCAAGCCGTCATCGAGGCCGAGAGCTTCAGAAGGATCAGTACAGCGGTTCAAGATGCATTAAAAGGCAAGTGTTGTGAAGTTTGTTGAACCTGATTTTGTGGCTCATGAATATCTTGTTGCTGGCGTGCAGATACAGATGAGGCTTTGGTTGGAGGCCAAAACTCCGCTTCAAGCCAACTGGGCGTAACAGTGGTCAACCCAACAATTGAGTGGGTGAGCTCTTCGCCAACAACACAAAAAGCGGAGACGACTAGTGGTGGTGTAACAGACGCAGATTACGCAGCTTCTGTGGCCGCGCTGGGGAGCGATGAGGAAGACGACGACGAAGCAGAGGCAGCTGCGGCGGTCGCCGCAGTAAATCGTGTCATCGCGAAAGAGCAATCGACTCAAGACGCAGGCCATGTGGCTCCCACTCTGCCGAAACCAGCTGAGGAACCCACAGCCACACGTGTGTCCACACAGGCTCCTGCAGTGGCCGCTACTCCAGCCGTTCCAAAAATGTCTTGCCGCAAATGCAAGGCGTTTTTCGAAACACGAAAGGAACTGGGTAAGGCTTTTTTGCTTCAACGCAAGAATCGTACCACCAAACAATCACGCTTTACATGCGGACATGCGATAACTGTAGGCACACATATGCGCAGTGACTGGCACCGCCACAACTTGAAGCGCCACTTGAAGGGGATCGGTCCAATTGCACAGGAAGGATTTGACGCACTCACAGGTTGGTTGCGCCGCGTGCTCGTAATTAGTGTCAGCAAAAGCTTGGTAGATGCCAAATTCTCACTGCTGTGCACTGCGTTCACCAGAGGCTGAAAGGGAAGCCATTGAAAAAGATGAGGGAAACTATCAGTGAATAAGATGTTAGTACTTGCAGTGTTGGTCACCAACAAATTTTGTGTTCTACCAGTGTGCAGTGCGTCATGCAATGCCACACTGCTTTCAATCAATCATTGGATGTCAGGTCTTCGGCAGGTTGTGTCTCTGTCTTTTTGACAACTTTCTTCTTCGCTTTCGACTCCAGCTCCTCTTCCACTCCTGGCACAAAATCTTCGAAGTCTATCTCTTCCAACGCAGAAAGAACGTCTTTGGACTGAATTGTGGATCTGTTTGACGCTTTGGACAACTCACTCGCCGTGGAAGTTAAGTACCTGTCACCACAAAGGGCAGGGATCGCACAAACGGACATATAAAACAAACACAAAACACGCGCACATGTGACAATGCCACTTACATCACAAATATCGTGGCTGCTCGCGCAATCCCGGTACGAGCTTCCTTAGTCACCTTTGTTCCGGCCGGAAGTGCTGCTTTCGTCACACGATTAATGTTCGCAGCTGGCAGGTTGTACTCGTCAACAATCATCCTCACGCGACCCTCCGTTCAAAATTGACAACAAAAACTCCTCGTCAAACTTCAAAGGTGAAACAGAGAGCACAGACTTGCACAAAAGTGGTAAAATTTCTTCCAAAGTGCAACTTCAGCGGCGATATGGCAAACGCAAACCCCCTCTCAAGTACCCCGTGCAGCTCAGTCGAGACGTCTTCTCGACGACACATTTCGACCTCGTCGCATCGTTCACCAGCCACGCCCATCAACCCAATTGCCGTCCTCACTCGACAGGTCTCCCTCTTTTCTATCGCACCTTCGGCACACAGTTCTTTACGTTGTGTTGCATTGCGGTTGCTTCGCTTCGTTGTGTCTGGAAGAGGCGGTCGAAATGCAGAGACGTGGAGTGAAACATGTTTGCAAGCAAGCAAGCAAGCAAGCAAACGAACGAACACACTTTCAAGCAAGCAAGTTGTCGATTGAGTTCTCCGTTTGGTTTCGCGCGCAAACGCTTTGGTTTCCCGCGACAAACGAACACAAACCAAACAACCAAACCAAACTTGTTGTTTCTATGTTATGTTTCACAGTCCTAGGTACTAACTTCCATATCACACCAGTACTATCAGTACTGTGACTGTTATCAGTAGTCATAAAACAGTACTTTTAGTACTTATTTTGTTAGACATCTGTACTAATGGTATCACGGAAAATGTGGTTATCAACGGTGTTGGTTGGTTGGTTGGTTCAGTCGAGTCCGACGAAAACAACGACAAACAAACGACACACACGACGAACGGAACGGTTGTCGATGCCTCGATGCCTCGATGCCTCGATGCGTCCCTCCCTTCATCCCTTCAACGCAACTCTTCGTCGAGTTGGCGCTGTTGACAAAGTCGTTGGTCGCGCTGGGCACGTTGCACTTTTGCAGACTGTCAAGTTTGGGGGTGACGACGGTGGGGCGGTGAGAGGCTGGGACGGTGGGAGTTTGGAACGGTGGGGTGATGCGACTTTGGAAGCAATGGCAATCTGGTATTCAAATGGCACCCTGCGTGGTGCAACCTTATGGGTGTGGCGTGGAGTGTCAAACCCTCCGATGCTGCACGACTGCGTCTACCGATGGATGAGCAATATCAGTGTCCGACTTTGTGTTGGAATTTTTGGATTATTTTTGTTTTGAATGTGGACGTGAGCCGTCGAGAGGTCTGTCAAGTCAGACGTGTACCCCGACCGTCTTTGCGCTGAAGTATTGTTCAGTATGTCCGGCCCTCCTGGCCAAGCAGCTTTGCCGATCGCTGAAGGGTTCAATGATATCGAAGAGTCAAAGCCCGAACTCCCCCCTCCAACAATGGAAGAGGTCGCCTTCCTGAACGGAGAAATGAATTCCCAGCAAACGTACACTCAATCTGCGGATGTTCTCAAACGCCTGGTGATGGATCTGTTGGAACAAGGTGGCGCGAAGAGGGCTCTAGGTTTCATTGATGGAGAGAACATTCTCATTCAATACATGAAAGATGATCTTTTGGTGGAGCTGTTGAGGGACTTGATTGGCAAGAATGAGCCAATCCTGTTCAAGGAGATCATGCGACGAATAGCATCACCATCGGCAGTTGAAACTCTGTTGGCTGACGAATTTGATAAAGCGATGAAGGACAAAAATCTGGTTTGGAATCACTGATTTCGTCGATGCATTTGACAGGCTTTGCTTAAGCTGTTTGTTCGTTGTGAAACGGCTTATAGGTTCGTGCAAGGGCCATCGCTGATGTGACAGAACATGAAGCGCTGGCGTCGAGATTCAAAGCGCAAATTGATCGCACGGCGGAGGTTCGTGGCGTGCATGAGCCGGAGCATGAATTAAACACCATTGACGCGCACACATTAAAAATGTTTCCTCTCAGCTGCAAACAATAGAGCAACTCTTCCACGCTCGACGTTTCGAAGACGCATTTGCTGAAGCGACTGTGTCGGTCAACAATTCTGACTTCCAAAACCTGGTGACGGTGGCATGTGTGGATCTGATCAAGGTAGTGTAGACCGCAAAACGTGTTACGTTTGTGCTCGCACACGCAACTTCATGTTCTCATCTGTCCTCTGCGATTACCCATTCCACCACAGAAAGGTGACGTCGAAACGGTTGTTCAACAACTTTTGCCACACATCAACAAGCTCAGTTGGAACGAGTCGGTCGCAGTTGCGTTGGTTAAGGTTCGTGATTGAGTCCGTTTGAGCTGTTAGGCTCACTAATCAGTTTCTCACACGCCCAATGTGTAATCTCAGGCGGCAGACACTGTCCCGATATTGAAAGTTGTGCTGAAAAACTTAATTGAATGCAAACCACAGCAGAAAGATTGGGACCCCAGTGCTCTACAAAAGACCCTCACAGGTTGCGGCAAACGGTATGAACTTGTGTTGTACCACGCTGACACGTCCTGCCGGCGGTGAGTGTTCAGCCCCACATTTGCTGCCACTTCAGGTTTGCCTTTCGCTTGCGAAAGGATCTCGTTGAACTTGTGCAAAGAGAATTGCTGGAGATGGTTCCGGAGGAAGACCGAGAGGTGAAATATCCTGCCCGGACACATGACGATGTTCTGTTGTGGTTTGAGTGACAAAATTGCTGTTGCTGTGAACAGAGAAAAGACTGTGTGCCTCCGTCACACATGTGTTGCCCAATTGCTTTGTCGCTGATGAGGGATCCTTTGCTGTCACCGTGAGTTGTGGTCACCTATGTGTTCGGTGATCCAATAATTATTCCTGACACCACGTTCCTGTTGTGATATTTGAAAAGTCACGGGCATAACTTCGAGAGACGCGCCATTTCTTCGTGGCTGGCGCATCGATCAACATGTCCAATGACTCGACAACCATTGGAAATGAAGCAGGTACCTTTATGTCGTTGCAGAATACTGGCCAGAAATTTTAGTGTCATTCACACTTTTTTGTGCAGCTCAAACCGAACACGCAACTTCGCGAAGAAATTGGACAATGGCGACAGAGTCACTTGAACGGCTCGCTCATAAATGGTGTTGATGCCGCAAACCGAGAAATGGAGGTACGGGGGAAATTCAATGTGCTGGACGAAGCAATGAGGTTGCGAGATAAACCTATGTTGCAAATGCATTTTTGAATAGATCCACCTGGCTGCTGGTCACCTTGCGAAAGGAGATTCCAGCGCCAGTGCAACCGTCCTACAGTCCTTTGCCGTTGGCCCCGCACGGGTCACTGCTGTTCAAGAATGTGTCAAAATCGCTCTCTCTTCTCAAGACGGTAAGTGCAGATGGTTTCTTCTCATCGCGAACTTGACGCCCTCATTGCGCTCACCGACTTGCTGTTTGCAGGGCTCAATATTGATCTGAAGCCGTGCTTGGACGAAGTTTTTGGTATTCTTGGGAACAGCGCCACGGCACTCTCTTCACGTTTGTTGGTGCTTGCCCAACTCATTCAGCACAATTCAAAATGGTCGTATGGCAATACGAAATGCGCCTTGCCTCGGACAGAAGTGATGCTCCGATTCGCTGCAGAAGAGGCGGTCAGATACTTCTTCGTTGCGTACTTTCAGGTTTGCTCACAATAACCCCCGCAAAACTTTTCCGTTGACCCCTGCCTGTTGACGCTCGTCCCTCAACCTTCGCACTTGTCATTGCAGGCTGGCGAGGACTTCGTTGTAAAGAATGACATCGTGGAGCATGCAAACAAAATTACAAAGAAAATGCGCAATGTGGAATGCAATCGACTCCGAATGGAGTTGGAACTCGAGGGTGGAATGAGCAATGACGACCAACTGTTTCCGTTTGAAATTGGGAACACCAACTTCTAATATTTTTTTTACTTCAAACAATAGCAATTCCGTCGTTACAGGAAGTATAACTCCTGTTCCTCATCCGTTACAAGCTCGGAGCTTCCTCGATTCCCCGGCATGGCGATGCCGCGACGCGGCGCAGTTTCAAACTGGAGAAAATCAAACTGTTCTGGAGTGGTATTCTCATTGATTTGGAGCATTGCTGCCGTGTTCCCACATCGATAACAATAATTTGGCGCCGAAAACAACGTCAGTGTGTTGTTGTTGTGGGCTAGTTCATAACCCTCCATCACCAGCTGATGAGCACGACACACACAGTCAAACCGATGAATGTGATTCCATTTCTCAGCTATGTCTTCTCCGAACAAATGGCCTGCTCCGCGGGGGCTCGTGTTCCAACCACTTTGCACGCTGTCGGGGTCTGACCACAACAAATCGCACATTGGCCCCTCGCTCGGTGGTTCGCGGAACCTGTCTATCGCCCGGACATCCTCCATAGTTTGGAAGGACGGAGACAGCCCACCGTGCATGCACATGTATCTACCGTCCACGACGGCACACAACGGCAAGAAATCAAAAGCATCCGTGAACAGTTGCCACACGCGTGGGCTTTTGTACTTGCGGACACATTCGTCGTAAAACCCATACACCTGCGTAATCTGCCTCGACTCGTGATTTCCGCGCAAGAGAGTAATTCGGCGCGGAAACCTGACTTTCAAACAAAATAGAAGAGTGACAACTTCAACGCTGTAGTATCCACGATCCACATAATCGCCTAAGAATAGATAGTTGACCTCCGGTGGAGCGCCTCCGACACGGAAGAGTTCTAATAAATCATGAAGCTGGCCATGGGTGTCACCACATATCATGACCGGCGCCGGAACATCTGGCACCGACTGGTCTTGCGATAATACTTCCTTTAGCTTGTCACAAAGCCGCTCTATGTCCTTTTCGCTTGGGAGCTTGAACGTAGTCATGATTCGATCGGCCCATAGTTCCAGTTGTTCGTCGAAGCTCGGTGCTGACGACCCCGCCCCCCTTGCTTGCACCTCCGACATGTTGGCAGGGAAGCCACCGCGAACGGTCCGCAACAACGCCAAAAGAACCAGCACTGCTCTGCTGAAGTTCTTTGCCCAAAATTAACGCAGCTTTCAGAAACATGCGTGGAAAGATAAGCTGCACTGCAGAGGAGTACACAGATGCTAGTTAGCCTCCTCTTTCACTTCAACCGTTTACCCTCTGCCTTCGTCTCACCTTTGCATCTGGTTCTCGACACCCTTGCATTTTCTCCACGAACCTGGCACCCCATTCGCCATCAACAATCGTCCAACCTGTCCCCAACGAGGTTAGCAGGCCACTGTGTGACCGACCGATTGTGTCGACGATGACGATTTAACACCCGTCACTATCAAAAACACCACACCTCGAAGCGTGTCACGAGTTGAGGTTCTCACTTTTCGAGAACACGTAGTCACGCCCACGAATCCAACGTCTCTGCTGAGTTCAATAAAAAGTGACCCTGACACGGGGTGGACATGACCAGACAGACACACAGACACACGGACAGACAGACGACAACGAACGAAAGACAAACGTTCGTTCGTTCGTTCGGTTGTTTGTTCGTTCGTTCGTTCGTTCGTTCGACCTTGACCGACTTTTTCGCTGCTGCGTCTTCGCCGAAAATTGAATTCGGCTGCTGGCTGGCTGGCTGAGCCGCTGAGCCGCTGACAGTGACTGACTCACAGTGAGTGACTGACTCACAGTGACTCAACCACAGTGACTGACTGACTGAGTGAGTGACGGTGAGCTGTGCGCTGTGAGTGACTTACCTGTGTGTGAGTGGAGTGTGAAGTGACTGATGATGACTGTGGGTGAGTGAGTGAGTGAGTGAGTGAGTGGCGGAGGGAGTGGGGAGGCAGACCGGCACGCAGGAGGAGCGAGCGGTGGTGTTTGTCCTTTATTATCCCGGTTTGTTGCCCTTCCTGTGACTTGCGACTTGCGACCACGATGACGATGACCACGCATGCCATCGCGTTGAACTTGTGCAACAAAATGTGAATGATGAGCCTTCGATGCTCGCGTGATTACCCACAAACTGCACATTGCTCTTGCCTCTCGAAGACGCACACCCCCATTCGTTGAATAGTCGCATCAGTGACGAGATGATACCCGAGCTAGTCCATTTGTATTCAATTATTGTATGATCCTCCACTTCCTTGTGTGCATACATACTTACCTACTTGGAAACGTTGAATAGAAGCTTTGACGTTCGCTTCTGCAACGTCTCCCATTCCGATTACCGAATCATAGCTTAGAGTGTACAGAGTGGTGTGATTGTATAACACGAATCGTGCTCTCAAAGCTAGATTCGCAGTCCATGTGCTCTGACCAAGCAGAATCGATCGACGACAGCATGGATGTTCAATTGTTGGATGCAAAGGCAAACAATCCGCTTAGATTAGTGCACAAAGCTGGATGAAGAAAAATGTGAATGGAGAAATAGATAAACGTAATGGGACAACGAAAGGCCTCATCACCACGCCAATCCGCCAAATGCATCATCTTTTTTGGGCTGTGTCGGGGGAGGCACGGGTTGGTGTGATTGTACAGCTTGCGGAGTGGCGCCGTAACCACCGCCACCGCCCATCATGCCGTTGCCGCCTCCCATCATCATACCGTTGCCGCCACCCATCATCATTCCATTGCCGCCACCCATCATCATGCCGTTGCCGCCGCCCATCATCATGCCGTTGTTGGCTCTCATTGGCTGCTGCTGTCCCATCATCATGCCACCTCCCATCTGTCGTTGGTTCTGCTGCATACCCATGCCACCCATCATACCGTTGCCTCCTTGCATGCCACCCATCATTCCGCCGCTCTGCATGCCACCTTGCATACCGCCTTGCATACCGCCTTGCATACCGCCTTGCATGCCGCCATGCATACCGCCTTGCATACCACCTTGCATACCGCCGTGCATACCGCCGTGCATACCGCCGTGCATACCGCCACCCATCATGCCGCCGCCATGCATACCATTATTCATCATTCCTCCTTGCATGCCGCCGCCGGAGGGCGCCGCCGCCATAGGGACACCTCGAGAGTGGACTCGGGGACGCGACACGTTCGCTGGAGCAGGTGCAGGAGAGTTCATGGACCAGAAGTCACCAGGTCCATGTGAACGTTGCGGTTGTTGTGGCTGCGAAGGTTGGTCGTACAAGCTACCCAAGTCTAAATCCCCGGCTGAGGCAGGCGCGCTATCGAACACGTCGAAGCCTCCGCTGCTGGGAGCGGGGGCTGGTGCAGGCGCAGGAGCAGGTGACGAGGCCCCGAAGAAG
>Ga0213839_1002481_pt1 | contig 10233 bp, 6 predicted proteins | sample SWPATP21_FD_160075 | JGI IMG/M metagenome (GOLD analysis project Ga0213839, IMG submission 160075) | Coastal seawater microbial communities from Marineland, Florida, United States - SWPA TP2 #1 | ecosystem: Environmental > Aquatic > Marine > Coastal | place: USA: Florida | collected 2016-08-14 | reverse complement strand
GCCCGCCTGACCATCGCTACTTTTAAGCGCATAACCGTCCATTGCCGAGTTATTTGAGGGCGGCACGTTAAGTGAAGCGATCACCTGAGTGGCCAGTACCCGGCCAACGGCTGCTTTTACATCTGCTTTTTCGCTAACGCTTACCGGCTGCGTTTGACTGAGCATGGTAGCGATTGCATCGGCTAAAGATAACCAGGGAGAATTCGACATAAGGCACTGACTCAACAAAATTTGCTGCGGAGTATAGCACTATCACGCGCGCTTTTTACATGCCTGCTATCCCGCTCTTTCACTGATTGGCAGAGTGGTAATACCATTTGCTTATCATGGCCAGAATTTCGGCTTCTTTAAAGGGCTTGCTTAAGTGGTCGTTCATGCCCGAGGCCAACGCTTTTTGCTTGTCTTCAAACAGGGCTGCAGCAGTGAGAGCGATGATAGGTACCGCAATCCCCAACTGGCGGATTTCCCGGGTTGCCGTGTAGCCGTCCATTACCGGCATCTGGACATCCATTAATACCATATCAAAGGTTGTCTCACGCAGCTGTTCGACGGCCTCCTGACCGTTATTTGCCAGGGTGATTTTCATGCCGAGGCCAGTGAGCTGTTCTTTTATAACTTCCTGATTAATTGGATTGTCTTCTACCACCAGAATGTTGACCGGGCCGGGCAGTTCGACTTCTACATGGTTGGTGGCGTGATTTTGATACTGCGCACGTTGCTCAGTGGTAGCCACCGTAGCTGGCACGGCAAAAGTAAATTCAGTGCCTTTGCCTAACTCGCTGCTAACCGTTAATTCACCTCCCATGGCGGTGGTCAGGCGGTGGCTGATGGTCATTCCCAGACCAGAGCCGCCATAAACCCGGCTGGTGGAGGAGTCGGCCTGAGTAAAAGCCTCAAATAATACCGCCTGTAACTCCTCACTCATACCGATCCCGGAGTCTTTTACATGCCAGTAAAGCCGATTATTACCTTTACTATCTTCCTGTTGCTCGACTATCAGTGTAACGCCGCCCTCATGGGTAAACTTAATGGCATTACTCAACAGGTTTGCCAGGACCTGCTTTATACGCAGAGAATCGCCCACAAAGTACGCCTGTGAGATTTTACCGAAGCGGCAGGTGAAACTAAGCCTTTTGCTTTCGGCCTGACCACGGAATAAATCATCGAGCTGACCAATCATTTCCCGCAATGAGAAAGTGACCGACTCAAGATTCATTTTATTGGCTTCGATTTTGGAAAAATCGAGGATGTCGTTGATGATACTCAGCAGCAATTCACCTGCCTGGTGAATTTTGCTAAACCTGTCTTTCGCCTGTTCGGGCGTGTGATCCTTAAGGCCCAGCTGGCTTAGGCCCAGAATAGCATTCATGGGTGTTCTGATCTCATGACTCATGTTGGCCAGAAACTCACTCTTGGCGCGGTTTGATTTTTCGGCCTGTTGCATGGCTTCATTTTGCTTTTGCTCTGAGAGTACCAGGCGCTGGTTAGTGAGCGAGAGCTCCTTGGTGCGCTTGTCTACCTCAAATTCTATTTCATCGGTATAGCCGGCGACGGTGATCATAAACCAGCCAAGCAGACCGGCAAACAAGGTGGCACTGGCGAGTAACAAATGTACTCCCCAGGGTTGATAGATAAAGATATTTTCATTGGCGATATACAGTATCCAGCTTCTGGCCCCCAGCGATATTTCGTAGCGGTTAAGCAAGGGAAATTCATCGCTAAGCTGTTGTTCATCCAGACTGGGGGAAGTTAACCGCTGTTGCTGAGCCAGGCTCAGATTTTTGCTGTACAGTATACCGGAATCGATACCGGCCATAGGATCCATCAATAAGATAGCATTGTTGTTTTCTACCTTACTAAAAGCCAGTGACGCCAAATCCTGAGCGCGAATAACGCCGGTGGCATAACCGTTTTGTAAGGTATTTTGCTGATCGGATTTAACCGGCAGGAACAGCAATACACCGGCTTGCTGGCTGTCGTTTTGCACCAGCATGATAGGGGTAGTAGGGTAGATTTGTTCAGTTTGCCAGGCAACCTGCAAGGCTTCCTGCCGAGACGCCTGCGAGTACACATCGTAACCAAGGGCTTTTATGTTGTCGGCGAAAGGCTCAATAAAACTTACCACAACATGCAAAGGGCGCGGCGTAAAGGGGATGAGATCGTCGTTAGTATTACGCTCGGTGATGGCAAATTCTAAGCTGGCATTCTCTGCCGCATAGCTTTGTTGAAGTAAATACTGCAGTTGGTGAACGTTGTCGCCGGTTACCCGGATATTCCATGACAACGCCTGTAACACCGGGTTTTCTTCGAGAATTCTGGCGGTAAAACGGCGAAATTGCGAAGGTGTTAGATTGGGTTCGGCCTTTACCAGCCCTGCAACCGAGTACAGGATATTGGTGGCATTATTAACGTTGGCTTTTAGATTATTGGCCAGGGTACTGGCATCGTTGTTAAATTCGGCGGTTTGCTTCTTGCGCTCTTCGGTGAGTGCCAATGTGCATAATAGTGCGGCAAACAGGGAAAATGCGGCTAAAGCAGCAATAGTTAAGCGGCTGCGGGGAAAAGGCGTAACCGCAAGGCGCGGAAACAAGGATAAAAGCCAGGGCAGAGTGAAAATAATTCCTATGGCATCGCCTGTCCACCAGCTGAGCCAGGTAGACAACAGGTTGTCCTCGCTGATAATGCCTTGTTGCAGCAGTAATAGTACGCTTAAGGTACAGCCTACCAGCGTACTTAGCACCGCGGTAATGAACAGGAAGCGGAAAATCACCGAGGGCTTACGGTAGGTCATGGGTAAGCCAACAAACCGCTGCACCAGCAAATACCCGACATAGGTCTGTAACGTTGCGAAAAGTGCCATGAAGACCGGGATCAGCCAATCATTGATTTCGTTTCCACTACTTATTCGTATGTAAACACTGATACTAAACGCACCGATAAAGACCCCCGGCAATGTTCGCTTCCCGAAGGCTAACAGGGCGGCCAGGGCGAGTCCTGCAGGAGGCCAGATAATGGTTGCAAAACCAGGCGGCACGGCTATTAACTGACCAATAAGACCCATCAGGAAATAGGCAATGGCAGTAATTACATTAACTTCAGTTGTAAGCCAGTGATGCCGGAGCGTTTGGGTGAATGTCTGCATAGACCTCGTTGACTAGCTAATCAGGATAACAAGAACTTAGGGCATGGCTTAGAGTCTAACAGATAAGTACAGGTTCGCTACTAGCAGGAGATCTATTTAGATGAAACCAATACGCAGCGGGATGTTATGAGGAATACGGTGCCCTGGACAGGCACCGCATTGCGAAGTGTAATGCTAGCGTAACCAGTACATTGCTGCGCTGGTCCCTATCAGCATTTCAAGGCCGTTTTCGCCCATGCGCGTGCGCATGCCTAGCTGGTCTGGCTGACCAATAAGCTGAGTGCCAGACCAGATCTTAAAGCCATTTTTGTCGAACTTAACCACCCGGTTTACATCACTTGAGTCGTAAGTTTCACCGTCTTCCTGAACGGCCAGGAACCAACCTTGCTCGTTCTCTGTTGACACATCCACCACCAGATCAAGTGCTGCTCTGGCAGTGGTGCGTTGAACTTCCGTGAGAATGTTGTCGTTAAGTTCGTAAACGATGACAAAGGTTTCATCCTGATAGGAACGCTGTCTGAGATAGGTAACACAGAGCAGTTCGGGGCTGCTGTCGGAGTCGTAGTTAAACAACTCCAACCGATCACAGTGCTGATCAACAAAATTTTGCTCAGCAAACGACGAGCTGGTGCGGGTTAACAATGATACTTTGTCGCCATGACTAACCAGGGCAACGTTTTGCGTGCCATCGTGATACGCCGTGAAATCAGCAATATAATTACTAAAAGTATAAGTGGCGAGTAATATCTGGTTTTGTACATCAATGGCTTTTATCTGGTTACTGTCTTCGTAGACCAGGTCGTCGTAGCCATCGTTATTCATGTCGACGGCGCGAATGATGCCAATGTTACTGTCGTAGTCACCAGTATTAGACCATTGTACTGTGCCATCATGAAGTTGGATAACGGAAATCGCGCCATCGTAGGTTTCTGTGGTGGGGACAAATATATCGCCGGCACCATCATTGTTGTAGTCAGCGGTAACCGCGCTGCTGCTATTGTCCCAGTTACTGGATAACTCGCCACCTACCGCAGTGTTGCCATTACTGTCCAGGGTAAGGATGCGGCCACCATGGTAGCCACTTGAAGAACTGGGTACGAAGAACACCGCCCGTTCATCACCCGGTAACAGATCGGCCCAGCCCGCAGCGGAAAAGTAATCGAGTTCTACGGCCATGCGCTGCTGATTAGTGGTTGGTGTGCCGTTAGTCACATCTGCAGAGGCCAGCAGATCTTCACCCGAGGAGGTAGTACCGGTTGACCAGAACAATTCTAATTCGCCGTCATTGTCGGCATCGCCAGCGGTGAGCGATACGCCGCTATGATCCATCATATCGATACGCCACTCATTGACCAGGGTATTGCCGTTCAGCGAGTACGCCGAGATTTCGCCCCACTGACAATCAGCGGTAAGCAGTTCGTCTTTGTTGTCCTGATTAATGTCGAAACTGATCACATCGCAGATATTTAAATCGTCGATGGCGGCTAACTGTGCACGATCCCTGGCATCGTAAACGGTAATCGCGCCCCATCTGTTACCACCAAAGATTTCGGCAATGCCGTCGCCATTAATATCACCGGCAGCCACGTGCTCGCTACCAAAGCCGGAGCCGTTGTACCACTGGTTTTCACCGGTACTCAGATCGTAAACTAAGCCGGTGTTTACGATAAGCTCCATAGCGCCATCGTTATCCACATTGGCTACTGCAAAATCGTTAGCGCCATCAAGCGCGAATGTAAAAAGCGGTGAGGCAGGGGAGGCGAAGGCCAGTATATCAATTTGGCGATCGGCGTCGCTGTAGTTGTCGGTACCAGAAAGGAGCAATAACTCAGGGATGTCATCACCATCGATATCTGCCAGACGGGCCGAGATGATAGAGCGGCTGTTATCGGTATACACGGGGCTGGCTGAAGCGTTCAGATCGGTAATAGTGCTAACGCCGTGGGTGGTAGCAACCACAATATCGGCTTTTCCATCGTTATTGATGTCGCCAGCCATGACATTTTTAATAGCGCCAGACACGCCGAGTTCGCCACTAAACATCCAGCTTTGTTGGTAGCCTGTGTCAGTGACATTGATAAGCGAGATACCCCGCGACGAATCAGTAGTCAGGAGCTCATTGTTGCCGTCGCCGTCGAAATCGGCCACCCACAGTGAGTCGTTACTGTAAGGCACTTCAATACTGCTGCGAACGAGAATATTCGTATTATTTGATTCAGCTTCAATAGTCACACTGTGCGTGTCGGTATTGCTGCTATCGGGCCAGCCAAACGTAAACTCATAACGCTGCTGGGGAAACAGAAAGTTATCAGGCACATCCCAGGAAATCAGGCCGTCTTCATCAATACTGGCATTATCCGGGCCGGCAACCAGCGACGCATTTGAAGACGAACCCTGTACATCCGGGTCGATGATACGCGCTGTGAACTGCACCTGTGAACCGGCACTTACTGATTCCGGAACATTTTGCAGTTCGACCTGGGCAGGCGAGTCGCCCACCTCAAAGGATGTCAGGTAGCCCTGAATGCGGTTAGCGCCATCAAACACCACCATGGCAACTTCCAGCGTATCGTTGTGTACTACAATACCTGCCGGCAAAGTACTACTGTGCTGATCTTCCAGTAGCACACCGTTAACATACCAGTTGTAGGTAATTTCAAGCTGGTCTTCGGGGGTATCCGGATCGTAATAATAGCCAGGTGATACCTGTACGGGCGTTGTAGTAAGCACTTCATAGAAATACCAGTCTACCCCATAAACCTCAGGCGGGCGTGACAGAATATCCAGGCTGACAAGTTCTACACTGTTCATGTCATCAAACATCAGTGCAGACCAGGACGCTAAATACGTGCCGGTATCCATGGTGCCGTCGTTATCGTTGTCTTTGTTAACCAGCAGGTTACTGTCTTCTGCCTGCACAGTGACGGTAGTGTCGGCAACCAGTGTTAATAAACCTTCATAGCTATAGGGCGGCAGGCCATCGTTGGATGTATAGGCCAGGTTTACCTTGCCAGCATCGCTGAAGTACAGGTCGCCTGAAAGATCAAAACTGACCACACCGGTATCATAAGAATAGGCAATATCAGACTGGGAATCCATCCGCAGCGACACTTCACCCATATCAAAAGTAAGGTACTGGGTGGTTTCTACCGCGTAATTTGTGTTTGTTTCTGCTTCTGTGTGTGTTTGAGTGCCGTAAATGGCCACGGACTGGCCTTCTATAGTCCAGTTCAACCCGGCAAAGTTAACGGTATACGCAATTTCCTGTTCACTCAGAGCGGTAACTGTTACGGCCACCGAACCGGAGATCACCCAATCGTTTTCGTTTTCACAGTTAGTATAGCGAAGCGTTATGTTGCCTAAAAAGTTGCTATCAACTTTACCATCATAATTAACCGTACCGCCATAATTACACATAAAGGTAGCGTTTACGCTGCCATCACTGCTGACTTCAGAAGTAAAGTCTTCATCGGCGACGGAAGGAATATTAACCGGGGTTTCGCCCAAGTTACCAAACATGTCGAGCACCACCCGTTGGATAAGTGCTGGGGTTAGCTCAGCGTTGGTGGTTTGACCGCTGTAATTACTGTTAGCCAATGAGCGCCCCGCACTGTTAAGCTGCGCCGCAGAATAATCTTTGGCGTTGGCGATAATTTGCGTGGGAGTAGGTGCTGGTGGCTGGCTGGTACCCGGACTACCGGAGTCTGAACCCCCGCCGCCGCATGCTGCCAAAACTACTGAGGTGCCAGCAACGGCAAGGTGTTTGGTATAATTGAACATATTACGTCCCTGAATAAAGATAATTGCCGAAGTATGCACGGCAAAACTGCAGGGAAGAAATTATAAGATTTTGCTACCGGTTGCAATTCCGGCATAATTAAATTTTAGCTGTCGCTCTGTAAAATTAACTACCCAGGTTAAACAAAACACCAACCGCCAGTTCAACCCAACTGTAAAAAAACATTAGTAACACCAGACTGGCTGCAATAAACCGTGCGGGACGTTTTATGTATCTGAAAATAACCAGTAAGGCATTACCGGTGATGTAAAGCAGACCGCCCATTACGATGAAGTCTGATACCGACCAGTTAACCTCTGCAGTAAACAATCCTGCAATAAATGGAATGAGCAATAAACCCAGCGTAGCCGCGCCGACATGTTTAAATGATAGCTGTGTTGAAGGGCGTAGAGTGGAGGTGCTCATGATTGTCTCCCGAATAAGCAGTTATTAACATATAGCAAAAAAATGCCAATGCCTACAGATTTCAGTGTTAGGGCAGCGAAGGGGAGTTGCGTTGATACTTCATTGACATTTCGATTAAAAATAGTACTTTAGTTGTAGTAAAAGTGACTTGAAGCCAGGAAGGCGGGTTTGTTAAACAAACTAAAGTTGTTGTCTTTATCTTCTTATCCACACCTCTACCGGTTTTTACTCTGGCTTTGGGCCGGTTTGTCGGTTTTTATCATTATTGCTTTTGTGCGCTTTCTCTCTCTGGCAGACGAAAACAATGTCACTTCGATCCACCCGGATCAACTGATACAAATACTCACCCAACTGGACTTGATAAACATGTTAACCCTGCCGGACTTCTGGCAAATCAGCCTATCTGGTGAAGCGGGGAACTCCGCAATGTTTTTGGGCGGGTACAGCGCAATGTCACTGCTCATTTTTAACGCTGGTCTGTATACCTACCATAAAAACATCGAGGCGCTGCACCGCCGGCAGGTTTTTATATTGTTAATTTGCGCAGGCTGGGCTCATTTATTGTTGGCCAAGTGCATTTTGCTGTTTAGCATTCCGGTTAAACTTACCGGACCTGTTATTGCGGTAGGCGCACTTTCAGTGCTGTATTTTTCTCTGTCAGCGTTAATGTTTGACACATTCCTCTGTTTACGCAGGAAATCAATATGAGCTTGCGGGTAATGTTTTTGGCCGGTGCCCTGATGTCTTTTAGTTGTCATGCAGACTCGGTTTGGCAACCCATAGCCACACACGCTACCATGCTGGCCATGGTGCTGTTTATTAACCTGGTATTTCTGGGTAGCTTGTACGTGCTGGCAATCACCAAGGGAAAACGGCATCGCGCCTTACTTGAAACCCAGGTACAGGAAGCCCAGATAGATTTTTTAACCCAGGTGCTTAATCGACGAGGATTTGAGCGCCGAATTACCGACAAACGGTACTTAAAGGGCTATATCCTGATAGTGGATATCGACGACTTTAAGCGCATAAACGATCAGTATGGTCATCACTCCGGCGATTTGATTTTGCAAGAGGTGACAGCCCGACTAAAAGAGGCACTGCGGGAAGAGGATATGATTGCCCGTTTTGGTGGCGAGGAGTTTGTGATTTACGCCGCTTTGCAGAATAAGCACTCTGCACAAGAGTTGTCCTGCCGCCTGGTTTCCGCCATCAGCGCCAACAAATATCCGTTACCGGGCGCAGATGAACCACTAAGCGTTACCATAAGCGTTGGCGTAGCCAGCGTGCTTGATTCACTAAACGTATCGGATGTGACATCCCGAAAAGGCGTTTTAAGCAGTGCATTTAAAATTGCCGACAGTAACCTCTACAAAGCGAAGCGGTTAGGGAAAAATCAATCTGTGATGAACTAGCCACTATAGGATGTAACAAATCTCCAGATCAAAATAATCAACCAAAGTGATGTATTTCTTCTGTTGTAGAAAGAAAAGCTAATCAGCGTGATTATGTAATGTGTTGATTTTACGAAATCAGGGTGTATTTTAGAGAGAAAAATAAACACACCAAATGGTGTAATTAAATACACCATTTTTGAATCTATTAAATTGTTATACGCCGATTCAGGTTTGATGTTTTAAGGCTTCAAAGGATTAAGTTTTAGGCTGGGTAGGGTGGTTCGCTAGGTAGTTTTCAAGCCCACCTTCAGTTGCTTTTTAAACGGCTTTACTAGCTCGGTTTTAGATGTTCAGCAACCCCAACAGTCAGCAATACTGGTTGTTGACAGAATCCAATGTGCGTCTGGTATTTTGTAGGTCGTTGTTTTAAGGTAATTCAAGGTGTTATGCGTTGCGGTTGTATCAGCAGGTTGTGGCGGCAAGCCGCGACAGTTCGGAGCTCGCACGTATAACAAAAAAATTATGTGGGACACAAACACGCAGGCTCTGCTTCGCAGTTTAGCCTACGTGTTTGCGCCCCATATTTGGAAGTTAGGTTGCAATGGAATGACTCAACGAATCGGATTGAAGAAATCACTAAAAACCTATTGGTTGAACTTGGTTGTTATTGGCGCGACACCAGCCTTGTTCGTAATATTTTCAAGGATACCAATAGTGGGCTTTAAAACATTAGGATTTGTTGTGTTTTTTGGTTCTACGCTATACGCGTCATGGCCATTTTTAAAAAAGGGTGCTCCATTTTCTTATTGTCTTGTTAGTGGGGTTATCTGGATGACTGGCGCTATCCCTGCAATTTTAATAGCTCGTATTTTAAATAAGGTGATTGGGTAGGTACGGGTCTTGGATATTTTCAAACCACAACCTAACAAAAAAATTATGTCGCCCGCAGGCGGGCTGGGACACAAACAGGCAGGCGGCTTCGCCATTGTAGCCTGCCTGTTTGTGCCCCATATTTAGAAGTTAGCCCCATTCGTTAATCCATTCAAAAATAAAAGGTCGCGGCAGTGTTAACGCTGGTATCTTTTCTTGTTTTAGCGTCCCACCGCCATTGGTTATTTTTGTGTCTAGGGCTATCAACTAATCAAGGGCGTTTCTTCCCGTGGTTTGCGCGGCGCGTGCAGTCTTTCGTTGTAAGGGGCAGGTGCTTTTATCTGCAATCGTATCGTGCAATTTTAAGGTTCGTTGGCAACGCAGTTTTATCAGTTACGGCAAATGGTTAACGCAAAAATCAGTTGTTGTTTTTCTGGTGGTTGTTTAAGGTAAATACAAATCAGGGAAGGGCAATAGGTAATGCAAACATCTTGGAGCAGGGCAGCAAAGCTGCGAACGTTCAGTGTTGGGGCTAACAAAGCGCAGCACGGGACAATAACGCGCAGTTCCCCTTTTTTGCAAAGAGCGCAAAAAAGTGGCCCTTCGCTATTGCCCGTGTGCTA
>Ga0213839_1002479_pt1 | contig 10238 bp, 10 predicted proteins | sample SWPATP21_FD_160075 | JGI IMG/M metagenome (GOLD analysis project Ga0213839, IMG submission 160075) | Coastal seawater microbial communities from Marineland, Florida, United States - SWPA TP2 #1 | ecosystem: Environmental > Aquatic > Marine > Coastal | place: USA: Florida | collected 2016-08-14 | reverse complement strand
TAGTTCACGTGGGCCGCTCCCACGGCGTCCGACCACACGTCCTCAGGCAGGTTGTCGGGACAGTTGCCCAGCGTGCCGCTCTCCAGGCCGAAGGTGGTGCCCTGCTCGATGTACACGCCGCCGCCGACCGCAGCTCGGTTCCCCGTCACCGACACACCGTCTCCGGAGACCGACGCCTGGTTCACCACCGCGATGCCGCCGCCGTTCTGGGTGGCTCGGTTGTCCCGGACCTCGACGTCCTCCAGGCGGTAGTCCACGGCCGTCCGGGTGGACCCGTAGAGGAGCAGGCCTCCACCGTCGGCACTGCGGTTGTGGGCCACCACGACCCGCTCCAGGTGGGCGTTGATCCCGAGGTCGATGCCGCCACCCGTGAACTCCACGGCCTCGTTGCCGATGACGTTGGCGTCGGTCAGGGTCAGGGTCCGCGGGAAGTAGGGGGATGCCACCGTGGTCCCGATGCCCCCGCCGTAGCGTTGAGCGACGTTCCCCACGATGTCGACGTCCTGGATGGAGGCGCCGCCGCTCACGAAGATGCCCCCGCCCAGGTTGGACGCCTGGTTGCCCTCGAGGCGCCCCCCGGTCCAGTCCGGCGGGCTGCCGAACGTCGTGAGGTAGGCACCGGCCCCCGTCTGCGCCGTGTTGTGGCGGAGCACGCTGTCCTCGAGGCTGACGGTGGCGGTGTTGGAGCAGTACACCCCGCCCCCGAAGCGGTCGCCCTCGTTGTCCTCGACGCGGACACCGCTCAGCGCGAGGCTGCCCCCGCCCATGGCGATCCCCGCCCCGTCCGACGCAACATTGCCCACCACGGAGGTGTCGGTCATGGACTGGGCGCCGAACGCGTACACGCCCCCGCCAGAGCTGGGCGGACCGAAGGAGAGGTTGGGGAAGAACTGCTTCTCGGCCACGTTGGCCACGATGGTGCCACCACGGATCGCAGCGTCACCGCGCAGGTACAGACCCCCGCCATTCCCCGACTGGCTGCTGAACTCTCCTTGAGCGCCCGTGGCGCGGTTGCCCTCGACGACGCTGTCCCCGAGGTCGAGGTCGAGGCCGCGCTCTGCGAAGATGCCGCCGCCGTTGCGAGCCACGTTGGCTTCGATCCGCGACCCGGTCAGCACGACCTCGCCCCCCTCGGGAATGTAGAGTCCGCCGCCCTGATCCGCGATGTTGTCCCGTACGACCGTGTCGGCGACCGTGGCCACGCCAGCGTCAGAGAACTGGATGCCGCCGCCGTTGCCGGTGGTGGCACCGTTCGTCACCGTGAACCCGGAGACCGTGCTGGACCCAGGCAGGGTGAGCACCGAGCCGACGCCATCGCCGTCGAGGGTGGTGTCGGAGGACCCGCCCAGCGACAGGAGCCGCACGGGCACGTCGGCGACGAAGGGACCCACGTGGGTGCCCGGGCAGACGTCGACCTGCGCATCCGGGGTCGCGGCGGCGAGGGCCGAGGCGAGATCGTACTGGGGGACGCCGTCGAGGGCGACAGGCGCCACCGCGCAGTCATGGGCTGCAGCGATGCTGGAGAGGGCGAGGGCGATGAGCATGAGGGAGCCTCCTGGCAGAGCCGACCGAGAAGGGCCGGTCGGTCGCTCTGAGGTAGCGGTCGCCATCCTGTCCTCGCTGTCCGGGCATGTCCGGACGAGTCCGGACATGAGGCGCCGGTCCTATCGGAGGTGGCGTCGCAGGAGCTCCGCGGCCTCGTGCTGCTCGGAGAACTCGGCCCACTCGAGGGGCGTGCCCCCGTGGCCTTCGTCGACCACCGTCGCGTCGGCGCCCCGCTCCAGCAGCACCCGCAGGCACCGCAGACCACCGAACTGCGCCGCGAGGTGCATGGCGACCGCGCCCGTTCCGTGCTCGGCGCCCCCGAAGTCGTGGCGGAGGTCGGGGTCGGCTCCGTGGTCGAGCAGCCAGGTGGTGGCGTCGGCGTCGTCGGCGTAGACCGCCCACAGCAGCGGCGTGCCTCGGTACGGGTTGTGGTTGGGGTCCGCGCCGAGCCGCACCAGCTGCTGCATCCCGTCGATCTGCCCATTCCTGGAGGCCCAGGTGAGGGCTTCGTCGACCACCTCCTGCCGCCCGTACGTGCGCTCCCACACAGGAAAGCCCACGCTGGGGCGGTAGAAGTCGAGCCCTACCGTCGCTCCCTCGGTCAGCGCCCCGTCGCGGTGGAGGTAGGGCTCGAGAGGGCGCCCCATGGCCGCCGCGTGCCGAAGGTTGTCGGGCACGACGGGGAGCAGGTGCTCGGCCATGTCGTGCCGTGCGTAGAACAGCGCGAGGGCCAGCGGCGTGCCTCCGTCGGTGTCGAGGAGGCGTCCTCGGAGCGACGCGCCGTGTCGCCGTAGAAGGGCGACGAGGTCGGCATGGCCGCACCGCGCGGCGTCGTGCAGGGCCGTCGCGCCGCTGGCGTCGGCCGCGTCGGGATCGGCGCCGGCGTCGAGCAAGACCCGCAGGACCGCGCGGCTCTCGGGCGTGCCTCTCAGGGTGGGGATGGCGCCGCCGCAGGTAGCCAGGAAGGTGGCGATCACGAGCAGCGGCGTGCCGTGCTCGTCGCGCTGGTCGGCGGCCTGGGGCTGCGCGCCGAGCAGTGCCGAGAGGCGCTCGGGTTGCCCCTGCTTCACCGCCTCGAGGACTGCGGACATTCTCCCTCCCGGGCTGCGCCGGAGCATACGCCACCGACGGCAGGATGCCTCAGGGCAGACGGTAGGTCCTCACGCGCCCGTCCGGACAGGCCACTGCGAGCCGCGCTCCGTCCGGCGAGCCCGTGACGGCCAGCGCGCCGCCACCCTCCTCCGCGCCCTCCGCGACGGCACGGCCGGTGGCGACGTCGAACACAGTCACGCCCGGGGTCCCGTCGCTGCACGACCGCACGTCCCGCCCAACCGCGACATGTCCGTCGCCGACACGCTCCAGACCCGTGAACCCGCAGGGCACCAGGGCGATCTCGGTCCGATCGGTTCCGACACTGCGCAGGATCCGAACACCGTCGGCCACCCTCTCCGCCAGGAACACCGCACCGGATGCGGCCATCACGCCGTCGGCGAAGTCACCGGATGGGAGCGTCTCCTCGACCAGGTCGGCGCCCACGTACCGCCGGGCGTCGACGCGTCGACGGACCTCTCGCGCTCGGCGATGACGTCGTGGACAGCGTCCCCCCTTGGGACCATGCCATTTCCGAACAGAACAGACAGGAAGTGGCCCCCAGTTTGTTCGAAAACGAGCGCGTTCTGCTGGCGGAGCGCCAGGGGGTCCGGCAGGTTGGGCCTCATCAGGAGGTTCCCCATGCATCGTCTCGCTTCGCTCCTCGCCCCCGCGGCGGCCCTGGCCTTCACCCTCACCGTCGCCTGCTTCGACGACGGCACGCGCACCGTGCTCGGCGAGCGAGCCGGAGAAGGGACCTGTCCCGACGACGAGACCTGCTCCGACGAGGTTCCCCACGGGCTCTACTTCCGCGGTCAGATGCTCTACGACGAGGGCGCGGACCGGCTCGGCCCGGTGCTCGTCGGGGGCCGCTTCGACCTGGTCTTCCGCCCCGTGGAGGGGGAGATCGACGGCTTCGCTGTCACCATCGAGGGAGACAGCCTCGAGGCCAAGGTGACCGGCGACCACAGCCTGGCCCTGTGGGGCACCGCATCGGGGTCGTCGACCGTGCGCATCGTCGACCCGGACACCGGCGAGCTCTACGACCGCCTCACCCTGGAGAGCGTCACCATCGACGACGTCGAGCTGCACAACGTCGTCGAGGAAGACCGCCCCTTCCTCTACGCGGGCTGCGAAGAGATGATCGGCATGCGCCTCATCGCCGACGGGGGCCGACTGCGGGCCTTCGACCAGGACGCGACGGTCACCGCCCCCACCGAGGTCGAGCCCGACCCCCTCGTGTGGGACTGCTTCACGTACGAGGTGCCCCACGAAGAGGACACCGTGGTCTTCGAGGTCGAGGCCGGCGGTCAGCGGTGGGAGCGGGAGGTGCCGGTCGTGCCGCTGCCCCCGGGGAGGTCCTGCCCCGAGATGCGGGACTGAGGCGCGTCGACCGACGGTCGACGGCCGCGCTCCTCCTGCTACCGCGTCCAGCCCTCGATCGTACGGATCGTCGTCGCGAGCTGTCGTTCGCTGCCGTCGGGGGCTGTGTGCCACAGCTCGAAGCGAGCCTGGTACGGCTGCCCCCAGTCCCCTTCGTAGACCGTCACCTCGCTCTGGTAGCGAAACAGCCGCTTCGGGTTCGGACCCCACCCGGTCTTGCGGGTGGAGCGGGGGCGCAGGCGCTCTGCGGACAGCTCGTTGCCCGGAGACCCCGCCGCGTCCGGCGGGACCTGACCGGGGGCTGGCCCCTCGAAGAAGACCCGTGCATGAACCTGCCCCAACACGCCAGGATTGATCCAGCCCGTGAGTCGGTAGATGCCCGGCTGCATGCCGTTCTCCACGACGAGGGATGGGACGCCCATGCGGGTCGAGCCCTCCGGCACCATCGAGGCGACCACACCCTGCTGCTCGAGCTCCTGCCGATGAGCGAGCACCGCCGCCAGCTCGGCCTCCACCTCAGCCAGCGCGGAGCGCGTGAAGGGACGTTCCAGGGGGTCCCCCTGCTCGAAGATCTCGAGGGTGAGTCCCGAGGGGCTCCGCACCAGCAACGCGGAGTCCAAGCCGGGCTGGTCCATGTAGTCCTCGAGGCGCAGCGCGACGTCCCCGTCGCCCGCGGAGGCGTAGGTCACCTGGCCCCGATCCCGGCCGAAGCCGTGTTCGCATCCCAGTCCGGTGACCACCCGCGTCTGGTACACGCCATCCGCGCTCCCGAAGTCCGCGGTGAAGCCGTTGAGGGTGCTCTCGTAGACCACTTCGTCGCCCCGGGTCTGGGGCTTCAGGCGCACGCCGAAGTCGCAGCCGGACGCCCGGCGGACCTCCCAGGCCAGGCTGGCGCGGAGATGGCGCTCCCACAGCGCCCGCTCCTCCACGGTGAGGGCCTGGAGCGCGGGCAGGTTCAGGGACACCACCGCCTCTGGGGGCTCGCGGATGGGGTCGGACGCGCACGCGACGAGAGCGAACCAGAGCATAGGTCAGTATACGCCGCGGCGTTCGCCCGGCACCCGACGAGGTCAGTGGGTCGTCCAGACGGTCTGGAACTCCCCCTCCCCGATCGTGACGGTGAAGGTGTCGCCATCCTTGTTCGCCGTGAGGATGCCGCCGCCGTCGGTCTTCTGAGCGGAGACCTCCCAGCCGTCGTCCGTGAGCTCGCCCTTGTAGTGCTTGAACACCGTGCCGGGCTTCTCGTCGGTGGTGTAGTCCATCGTCGTGGTTCCAACCCCGTTGTTCACGGCCGTGTTGACCGACGTGGTCGTGGAGCCCTCGGGGGCGGGCACCGGCGGCTCGGGCGCGATGGCGTCCAGGGCCCCCCCGCACGCGAGCGAGAGGGCGAAGCCGGTGGCGAGCAGCGTGGCGCGAAGCGTTCGACGTGTGACCAAGGGGACCTCCGTGCGCAGCATACTCCCCCGTCCCCGGGAGCTCTGTCGATGAGGCGTCGCTGGGCGCACGGCGCGCTCAGCAGCGTGCCCGGAAGAACTGCCGCATGGCCTCGGTGTGAGCGTCGGTGTGGGCGTGCCCCCCCTCGGGGTCGACGACGAGCTCGACCGAGTGGTCCGGTCCTGCCCACATGCTCCGGTGGCCGTCGATGGCGGGGGACGCCGGGCCGCCAGCCAGCTGGATCCAGGGTCGTAGTGCCTCGGCGACGGGCCGCACGCTCCTCCCCTTGCCGTCCCCGGGGAGGGGTCCACCGAGCACGGGCACGACCTCATCTCGACCACCATGGAGGTGGAGGACCGACACGCCCGGGGGCTGGGGCGCCTCCTGGCCGTCGGTGAAGGAGAGCACCGCGCCGCTGGTGGCGATCGCTGCCAGCAGACCGGAGTGACTGGCCGCCAGCGCATAGGCCCGGCGTCCGCCCGTTCCATGCCCCGCCACGAAGCGACGAGCACCGTCGACCCCGCCCATCGCGCTGCCTCGCTGCACGACGTGGGTGAGGTTGGTGTTGTCGTCCTGGAAGCCGTCTTTGGGGAAGTCCGGGAACAGCCCGACCCAGCCCTCGGCCGTGCAGATGTCTCGCCACCGTGTGAGCTCGGCCTTGGGCGTCCCGCCGGCGTCGTGGAGGCCCACCACCATGGGGCACGGCTGCGTGAGCCCCTCCGGCACGAAGAGGAGGGTGCGCCGCTGGATGCCTCGGATCCGGTCGGTGAGCGCATGAACCCCCGGCGCCTCCCGTGTCACGGTGGGAAGGCCGCATGCGGGCACGGAAGCGAGGGCGATGAGGAGGCTGCGTCGCGTGGGCATGGCCGCTGCGTATCTCGCGACCCAGGAACGACGCAGGCGCGGGGGCATCGGGCCTAGAGACGGGAGCCCAGCCCTAGCGGATCACGTCTCCAGGTCTAGGGGGAGACGGTGTTCGTGTAGGTGCCCGCGAACTCGATGGGGCACTCGGGGCCATCCAGACTGACGCGGACGTCCCCCCCGACCCCCGAGAGCTCGAGCTTCGCGCCGCAGCCATCCAGCGCCGCCGTCCGCTTGCGGCCCTTCCCCTCGAGGGTGCCGGACATGACGACGTCGCCGTCCTGCATGAACCTCACCTCGCCGTCCTTCCCGGTCGCGAGGATCTTGTCGTCCAGCACCCAGTCGCCGACCCAAGCGGCCTTGCCGACCTTTTGCTTCGGGGCCTTGCGCGCTTTCTCCTTGGCGGGGGCGGGGGCCTCGACGGGCTCGGGCTCGGCGGGGGCGGGAGCCTCGCTGCTGCAGGCCAGGAACAACAGGATGGTGAGCATCGGCGTCTCCGGGTTTGTCCGGACACCCTACGGGCCCGATGCCTCCAGGTCACCTCTCGCAGGTCCTACGCCTCGCCTGGAACGATGCACAGGGGGTGACCAGCGTTCTCGACCCGTGAGGGGATCGCCACAGTCCAGGCCTACGGACCGACGCAGGGCGCCTCGTTCTCCGCCCAGCCCTGCTGCTCGTCGTTTGCCACCGCAGCGTCCAGATCGCCGTCGCCGTCCATGTCAACCAGCTCGACCACCTGGCTGCCGTCGAAGAGGGCCTCCGCAGCGCTGAAGCTGCCGCCCAGGTTCTCATACCAGGCGCCGCCAGTCGCCAGATCCAGGTCTCCGTCGCCGTCGAGGTCGCCCAGCGCGATCTGCACCGCTTCGGGAGCGACCACCAGGGTCGACGCTGGGGCGAACAGCCCGCCCCCCAGGCCACCACAGGTCACGACCCCATCCGCGGCATCACGCACGACCACATCGAGGAGCCCGTCGCCGTCGACATCGCCCGTGGACATGGCCCCGGGCGTCGACACGGTGCACACCAGCTGGGCTCCGGCGAAGCCCGTGCCGGTGTTCTCGTACCAGAGCACGTCGTCGGCGCCGGCGTCGGACACCAGCAGGTCGCGGTCCCCGTCGTCGTCGAGGTCCACCGCCTCGATCCAGGTGGGCGCTGCCAGGGAGGCGTCGACCATGGTGGCGCCTCCGAAGGCTCCCCCACCGAGGTTGGCGAACCAGGCCACCGCGCCCAGTTCCGGATCCACCGCCGCAGCGTCGTCGAGGCCGTCGCCGTCTACGTCGAGCACGACGATATCGGTGGGGCCCGGGGTCGACGCCAGCGTGTACTGGGCCAGGTTGAAGGAGTCGAAGTCCCAGCGGCTGATCTGGGGGTACCACCGGATGTACGTCGGCGAGACCACGACCGGGTCGAGGTCGCCATCGCCATCGTAGTCCCCCAGATCGAGGGCGCCCATCTGGTAGGCCCCGAACTCGAAGGTGCAGAACGCCGGGACACAGGTGGACATGCCGGCGCTGGTGACCGCGACCAGATCCATGACCCCGTCGTGGTCGATGTCACCAGCGGCGACGTCCCGCCACGGGTACAGGTCCTGGAGCTCGTGAAAGTCTCCGAAGCGAAGGTCCTGAGACGGGTTGTACTCGGTGGGACAGGTGTCGCAGGCATCGCCGACCCCGTCCGCATCGCCGTCTTCCTGGAGCGGATCCGACACGTCGGCGCACAGGTCGATGTCGGTGCACACGCCATCGCCATCGCCATCGCCGGCCTGGTCGTCGCCTTCGCACAGGTCGCAGGCATCCCCGAAGCCGTCGCCATCGCCGTCGTTCTGGTCGACGTTGCTGTCGTCGGGGCAGTTGTCGAGGTCGCTGCAGACGCCATCGCCGTCGGCGTCGCCACGGGCATCGTCCCCCTCGCACAGGTCGCAGGGGTTGCCGACCCCGTCGCCGTCTCCATCGGCCTGCCCCGGGTTTACGTGGGCCGGACAGGAGTCCACGTCGCCACAGACTCCGTCGCCATCGAGGTCGTTGGCGGCGTCGAGGGGGCAGGCATCGGCGCCGTCGAGCACCCCGTCACCATCCGTGTCGACCGCCAGGGGGTCGGTGCCCGCGAGCACCTCGTCTCCGTCGAGCATGCCGTCCGCATCCGTGTCGGCCGCCGTGGGATCGGTGCCCTCCATCAGCTCCTCGTCGGTGTCGAGCCCGTCGGCGTCTTCGTCGATGAACAGCCGACCCGCGCCCCCAGGGAAGGCACCGAGGCCTCCCCCAAGACGGACCTGGAGCCCCCCGATGGAAGGAACGCCCTCGATGATGACCCAGCCACCGCCTCCGCCCCCACCCATGTCGACGTCACCGCAGGAGCCTCCGCCACGAACGGACAGCATCCCCGTGCCCGTGAGCACGTCGGTGGTGATGCGAACGAGCCCGCCCGAGCCCCCGCCGCCACCGCCGCCGCTGAACACGCTGGTGTTGTCGGGGCAGCCGCCCCTCTCGCCTCGTGCCCACACGCCACCTTCGATGGACACCTCGGGGGCAAAGAGGCTCACGGCGCCCCCCCCTGCCCCGCCTCTGGCCCGTCTCGGCAGGTAGTGGACCGAGCCGCCGCCGCCACCAGAGCCCCTCGGGTCGAGGTCCGGGTGGTAGGGCAGCCCTCCCGGGACGCGGCTCGGATTGCAGGGAGGCCAATAGCAGTACGCACGTGCCTCGCCGCCCACGCCGGCGAAGCCTCCTCCGCCCCCTGGGTCCCCGAAGTCGGCCCCCGTTCCGCCACCGGGCCCGTACCCATCGTGTCCGAGCTCGCCGGAGCCGCCCCCCCGCCGACCGGCGCCGAGGGCATCGATCTCCCCGTCGATCACGATCTCCTGCGCGTGCACCTCGAGGGGCACCGTGGCCCGAATCCTCACCCTCGCTCCGGCCGGCACCTCGAAGCGTCCGACGTTGGTGAAGGTTCCGTCCAGGCCATCGCCATCGGTGAGGACCAGGTCCGTACCACCCCAATCCCCCCCGGTGTAGTCGGTGGCGAAGGCGGAAGGCGCAAGCAGGGCGAGCAGAAGGACCACGAGGACTCCGAGCGATGGCTGGAGAATAGCCTACCCGCTTCTCGGGCGAATCTCGGGCTCGCCTTCACGCGATTCGAGGACCCATCGTCGAGGGCACGCTACTCTGGCAGCGCGTACAACCTCCACCTCACGGGACCCGGACGTCGAGGCTCTTCATCACGTCGCCGGCGTTTCCGATCCAGCTCACCGTCAGGTCGCCGGTGGCGGGATCGCACTCGAAGAGCGCGTCGGGCTGCGTGAACCAGCCGGAGCCGGGCACCCAGCGCTCCATGCTCGCCTCCCCGGGGTCGCCGAGGCGTCGCAGAAGCTGAGGTCGATGGACACGGACACCGAGGTGGAGCCCGACCCCACGGCGACCGGCGTCGTTACGCGCCGAGGGCGTGCTCGATGGCCCCGGTCACCGCCGCCACCTGGGCCTCGATGCAGGCCTCGGGGCTGGTCCGCGGGCTGTCCGGGTAGACCTCGGTGGTGGTGACGAAGCGGGCGTCGGTCATCCCCATGCACAGTCCGAGGGGGCGGGCGTCGTAGAGGATGACCCCGCGCGCGGTGAGAGGCACCCCGATGATCTGCCCGTCCGCGTCGGGTTCGGCGATGTGGGTGACCCGTGCGACGGCCTCGACCACCGCTTCCTGAAAGGCCTGCTCCGGCCGGGCGGCGTCGCCCACGGTGTAGAAGCCGTCGGGGATCGGCCCGTCATCGGCGACGGTGCCGTCCCGGGCGGCCAGGGTGGGTCGGAACACGGTGCGATCGGTGTCGGTGGTCTCGTGCAGGTCGATGTGCAGCAGCGGAGACCGGTCGAGGCTCGCCACCAGCGCCATCAGGGCCGCCGCCTCCCGGCAGCTGGTGCCGGGTCGGAAGGACCGGTTCGGGTCCA